>Ga0180221_1001801_pt1 | contig 13455 bp, 12 predicted proteins | sample eDN5th37CKraftMG_FD_151339 | JGI IMG/M metagenome (GOLD analysis project Ga0180221, IMG submission 151339) | Enriched Miracle-Growth compost microbial communities from Emeryville, California, USA - eDNA 5th pass 37_C Kraft MG (version 2) (version 2) ...
CGTGCCGGTCGGCTGGTCACTGGACAGCAGGCCGACGCCCAGCGCCCCCTGTCCGCCGCCCGCCGCCGTCGTGATCGGCTGGTTGCCGAGATTGAGGGTGAGGACGTCGCCCACCACGCCCTTCACGCCGTCGACCAGAAGGACACGTCCGTCGCCGACGTCGACGAGCGCCGTGCCGGTGTCGTTGAGCACCTTGGTGATGGTGCCGGTCAACGGCGCGGCGACAGGGATCGCGCTTGCGATCGGCGAGGTCAGCTGCGACTGCGCGTCCGACACCCCGAGGACCGCGTTTCCGGCGGTGGCGAGCACGGGTTGAAGCTGGTCCGTCACCATCCCCAGCCCGCCGTTGGCGCCATTGCCACCGGTGCCACCGGGTCCGCCATTGCCGCCGGTGCCGCCCGTCCCTCCGGTGCCGCCATCACCGCCCGTGCCACCGGTGCCGCCAGTGCCGCCCGAACCATCGCCGCCGGTGCCGCCATTTCCGGAACCGCCATCGCCCCCGGGGGCCCCGATGCCGGCCAGGCGGGATGTGCCGCTGCTCTCGCATGCGCTTAGAAGCAGCATCAGCGCGGCGCCCGTAGCAGCAAGACACGCCTTCGGATTGTTCCTGATCATCGCCTCTTCTCCTGTGATCGATGTGTTTTCTTCATGACGTCCACGCATGGGGGCGCGAGAAAGCGCGCGCGCCTTCGGATAGCGGCCGGGGAGGGCCGGAATAATACGCCTGGCTACCGGTCAGGAATCTTCCGGATCAATCGAATGCAAGATGGCCGAAGCACAAGCGATGCCAATCCTCCCAAGAAGAATCATCGTCTCCCTCCATCATCCGCCGGGATTGGAATCAACATTTTCATGGAGCCAACGTTTCACAATTATATGGCATATTTCAATAGATTTTTCTGCGAATTACCATTCAGACCAGTTCCTTGCTCAAAATGCTACTTCAGGCACCGGTATGATATTTAATATTTAATTAATGGTAACTCCCGGCTTTACTTAAATTCCGTACAACCCAGCTTCGGGTCTGCGCGAACATCGATCCGGCTGTTTCACCATCACCCCACCATTTCCGGGCGTCCGGCGAATACGGGACGGGGGACGTATTGGCCCCGTGCTGGACAGGTTGCTCTCCGATGGAGCGGGCGCCGGCCGGGACACCGTATTTTCCGAAACGTCAGCCGATCCGGTCAGCCCGGGCTCTTGGAGCGCGCGAGCGTTGCGAACAGGCCGGGCCACATGTTCGGTATTGCCGCGCCGGCCTCTTTCTCCGGCGCGTCGCGCGGCGCGCTGCTTCGAGGTCGACGGATCTGGATCAAGCATCGCTCCAGAAATAATTGTCGCCTTTTTGAATTTTTGGTGGGTCCGTTTTGCGCCGATTTCGTTTTGTGTGTGTCACTACAGGGAGACAGACCATGCGATACCTGATCGCCGGCGCGATAGCGTCGGCTTCTTTTATAGCGACCGCCGCGTTCGCACAGACGACGGCCCCCCAGGCCGCGTCGCATTCGCCGTCGAACTCGGCGGTGAAGAACAGCAGCGTCCACAGCACGACAGCGCCATCGCGCGGCGCCAACTCGTTCACCGAAGCGCAAGCGCGCTCCCGCATCGCCAAGGGCGGATTCGTCCATATTTCCGATCTTGCGAAAGACGATGCGGGACTTTGGCAGGGCACTGCCATGAAGGGCGGAAAGAAAGTCCACGTCTCGCTCGATTACAAGGGCAATGTCAGCAGCAACTGACCGCTCCTCAAGGAGAATGTCATGTCGAAGACTCTCACGAAGATGTACGATACCTATGCCGATGCGTCGGCGGCGGTCACGGAACTTGAACGCCTGGGCATCTCGCACAAGGATATCAGCATCGTCGCCAGCAATGCCGACAAGGCGCATGCCGACACGCGCGCGGGCGAAGATGCCGGAAAAGGCGCCGGCGCGGGCGCGGCGATCGGCGGCGTGGGCGGTCTCCTCGCCGGCCTCGGCATCCTGGCCATTCCGGGCCTCGGCCCGGTCGTCGCGGCGGGGTGGCTGGCGGCCACGGCGGTCGGCGCGGTGGTGGGCGGCGCGGTGGGCGGCGCGGCGGGCGGTCTGGTCGGCGCGCTTCAAAAGGAAGGCGTGAGCGAGGAACATGCGCACGTCTATTCCGAAGGCGTGCGACGCGGCGGCTCACTGGTAAGCGTGAAGGTGGACGACGATCAGGTCCCGGAAGCCCAGGCCGTGCTCGATCGTTACAATCCCGTCGACCCGGCGATCCGTGGTGCGGATTATCGGGCGAGCGGCTGGAATCGGTTCGACGAGAACGCGCCGGCCTTCAATGCCGATGAAGTCGCTCGCGAGCGGGCGCGGTACGGGCGCACGGGCTCAAGCCTTTAATTGAGCCCGCGCGGGCGGATACATCCGATCGCCGGCACGCGCGCCGGGCAGCTCGCGTGGAGCTGCCCGGCGCGTTCCGGTGCGTAAGGCTTCGCCATAACAAGGAATGCATTCAGGTCGATGAACGGCAATCATGCGTAGTAACGCCGGCGAATGTGGAGAAGGCTGCCCCCTTCTCGTTCACCGTTTATTGTGACTGGCTTTTGCTATGCGCTTCGGTGGATTTCTGGTGGGCCCTGTTCGAATGCTCAAGGGCTTCCTTGCTGTGCCGGGTGCCTGTCGCGTGGTCGCCCTTTTCATGGTGCTCGGCCGCCGTGCGATGCGACTTCGCGGCGGTTTCGTGGTGATCGGCTGCGTCCCGATGATGTTGCTGGGCCATTGATTTTGCTCCTTGGCCGAAGTGGCCGCTGCTAGAACCCCGGGACTCGTTTCCATTTCCCCCGTCGGGCGCGTTCGCGGCACGCCAGAACGATGCGCACCCGGATTCGTACCCTTTTTGACGAGCACCGCGAATCTCGGCCGCTGGAATCGCCCGGAACGGCAGCAGATGGCGGCATCATGTCCACCAAAATCGATGGTGCCTGCCGCGCTCAACGCGCGCGATCTTCGCCGGAGGCGGCCTGCCGCTCGCCCTCGCGCCGGGCGCGTTCCAGATCCTCGTCCGACAGCAGCCGCACGTCCGGATCGGCCGCCTCGGCTCCCGCCGGCGTGAAATGCAGACGTTCCATGTAGGGCGTCGGCTGCTTGCGCCGGAAATCCGCGAACTCCCTGGCATAATAAGCGCGCGCTTCCTCGACAGTCTTCGCGCCGACGACGATGTCGTGCATCATGTTGAGCGCAAGGAAATTCGCCTGTTCGTCATGGCAGCGCGCCGACACCTCGCCCGCCGTACGCTCGACAATCACGCTGCCGTCGAACGCGGCAAGCTCGGCGAATTTCCCGGGCGGCACCCGATAGTCGATCACCGATTCGACCGCGTCGATATGCGGCGCCGGAAAATCGTGCCTGTAGAATGTCCTGGTGGCGACGATCCGCTTCCAGGGACCGGCCTCGAACCAGACGAGCTGGCTGCCGGTCATCTCGTCGGGCTCGCCATGAGCCTCGATGACAAGCTTCGCCGCCTCGCGCGATTCCTCCGGCCAGTCGCGGATATGGTCTGATGCCTCTGTCATGCCGGCCTCCTGTGGGTAAGGTTCCGCGCGGCTACCTTGCGGGATGGCGCCGGTCAGGGGCCGCCGCGGCCGCCCACGGCGCCGAAGATCTGCCCGGTCGTGTAGCTGAACGCCGGATCGGCGAGCGCGACGTAGAGCGGGGCAAGCTCCGCCGGCTGCCCGGGCCGGCCCATCGGCGTGTCCTCCCCGAATTTCACCAGCTTGTCCTGGGTCTGCCCGCCCGTCACCTGAAGCGGCGTCCATACCGGCCCCGGCGCCACGCCGTTGACGCGGATGCCCTTGCTGGCGAGCTGCTTGGCCAGGCCCTTGGTCCAGATCATGATCGCGCCTTTGGTGGCCGCATAATCGATGATGTTTTCGCCCGGATCATAGGCATTGACCGAAGTGGTGTTGATGATGGCCGACCCGGGCCCGAGATGGGGCACCGCCGCCTTGGTGATCCAGAAATTGGCGTAGATGTTCGTCTTGAACGTGTCGTCGAAATCCTGCTCCTCGATATCGAGGATCGAATTGCGGCTGATCTGACGTCCGGCGTTGTTGACGAGGATGTCGATGCCGCCGAGCCCGGCCACCGCATCCCTCACCAGATCGCGACAAAAGGCGGAAGAGCGGATGTCTCCGGGAAGCAGGACGGCCTTTCGTCCCTCGGCCCGGATGAGCCGCGCGACCTCGTCGGCATCCGGCTGCTCGGGTGGGAGATAGCCGATTGCGACATCCGCGCCTTCGCGCGCGAAGGCGATCGCGGCGGCCCTTCCCATTCCGCTGTCGCCGCCGGTGATGAGCGCCTTGCGCCCCGTCAGGCGCCCCGAGCCCTTGTAGCTCGTCTCGCCATGATCCGGCCGGGGCACCATGCGGGATGTCAGCCCGGGCCAGGGCTGCAACTGCTTTTTGAAAGGTGGCTTGGGATAATCCGCCGATCGCTCGCTGGTCGGCGCGCCCGGCGAATGGGTCTCCTGGGCCAGTGCCGGCGCAACGGTCGCCGCCGCCAGGCCGAGGGCCACGCCGCCGAAGACCTCGCGGCGGGACCGGCCGATGGATTCCACGCTCTCTTCGTCCAATGACATGACAACCTCCGCGCGCTGGATCTGCCCGGCATTTCTCCAGATGTCAGAACACCTGTAGCGGTCGGCAGTTCAGGGGCGGCGGGCAAAATGTTTTCTCCGGTCAAGCCGCGTCGGAAGCCCGCGGATACTGGCGGCTTCATTCGGCCCGACGCGGCAAGCACGTCAGACGATGGTGAGCGGCTCGGTTGCGACCTCCAGAAATCGCTCCAGCGTGGGAGATATGTCGTCGCGTCGCCAGATGATGCCCGTTTCGAGCATCGGCGGCTCATCGAGCAGATCGATATAACGCACGCCCGACCGGGCGAGATTGCGCAGGGAATGCGGGACGAGCGACATGCCCATGTCCGCCGAGACGAGGCTGATGATCGTCTGCATCTGGATGGCTTCCTGGACGATGCGGACCGAGCCGCCCCGCCGGGCATGATATCCGGTCACGAGATCGTGGAATCCCGGCGCCAGATGGCGAGGAAAGAGGATGTGCGGCGTCTCGATCACGGCGGCGGCCGGAAGCTTGCCCTCGGCCAGAGCGATTCGCCCGCTGGCGATCCACGCCTCCGGAACGACAGCGACGAGCGGCTCCGACACGAGACGGCGGTAATCGAGCGCGTGCGCCAGAGTTCCCCTCGCCGGCGCGATGACGATGCCGGCATGCCCCCTGCCCTCGAGCAGCGCCGCGATCTGGACGTCGCTCGTTTCCTCGGTGAGCGCGATCAGCACCTCCGGATGGAGCGATGCGTATCGACGCACCAGCGTCGGCAGGACGCTGTAATCGGCGGTGCTGACGAAGGAGAGTTCCAGCCGGCCGGCCTCGCCGTCGCGAAGGCGCCTGGCGATATCCGGCAGCGCGTTCACGCCGTCGAGCGCGGCGATCACATGGCCCAGCCATTGTTCGCCGAAGCCGGTCAGCGCCACGCTCCGCCTGGTGCGGGTGAAGAGCGCCACGCCGAGTTCACGCTCCAGCGCCTGGATTGACTGGCTGAGCGGCGGCTGCGTCATGCCGAGGCTTTCCGCGGCGCGGCCGAAATGCAGCGTCCGGGCCACGGCCGCGAAATGCCTCAGTTGCCGGATATCCATCATATCTCCTGCGACCTGGTCGGCACGGAGTAATATATTTCTCATCCTTGTGACACCGGGATAGGGAAGCCCGGTCCATTATCGAAGGCCCGGCCATGCCCGTTTATCGCTCCCGCACCACCACCCACGGCCGCAACATGGCCGGCGCCCGCGGCCTGTGGCGCGCGACCGGAATGAAGGACGAGGATTTCGGCAAGCCGATCATCGCCGTCGTCAACAGCTTCACCCAGTTCGTGCCCGGCCATGTCCATCTCAAGGATCTCGGCCAGCTCGTCGCCCGCGAGATCGAGGCCGCGGGCGGCGTCGCCAAGGAGTTCAACACGATCGCGATCGACGACGGCATCGCGATGGGCCATGGCGGGATGCTCTATTCGCTGCCCAGCAGGGACCTGATCGCGGACAGCGTGGAATATATGGTCAACGCCCATTGCGCGGACGCGATGGTGTGCATCTCCAACTGCGACAAGATCACCCCCGGCATGTTGATGGCGGCGCTGCGGATCAACATTCCCGCCGTGTTCGTGTCGGGCGGACCGATGGAAGCCGGCAAGGTGGCGATGAAGGGCGTCACCAGGGCGGTCGACCTGATCGACGCGATGGTCGCCGCCGCCGACGAAAGCTACAGCGACGAGGAGATCGCGGCGGTCGAGCGCTCGGCCTGCCCGACCTGCGGCTCCTGCTCGGGCATGTTCACCGCCAATTCGATGAACTGCCTGACGGAGGCGCTCGGCCTTTCGCTGCCCGGCAACGGCTCCATGCTCGCCACCCATGCCGATCGCGAGAAGCTGTTCCGCGAGGCCGGGCATCTGATCGTCGATCTGGCGAAGCGCTGGTATGAGCAGGACGATGTGACCGCCACGCCGCGCGGGATCGCCACCTTCGCCGCTTTCGAGAATGCGATGAGCCTCGATATCGCCATGGGCGGCTCCACGAACACCGTGCTGCACCTGCTGGCCGCCGCGCATGAGGGGGAGGTGGAGTTCACCCTCGCCGACATCGATCGGCTGTCCCGCCGCGTGCCCTGCATCTGCAAGGTCGCTCCCGCCAAGGCCGACGTGCACATGGAGGATGTCCATCGCGCCGGAGGCATCATGGCGATCCTCGGCGAGCTGGAGCGCGGCGGGCTGATCGATGCGGACCAGCCGACCGTCCATGCGGCGACGCTCGGGCATGCGCTCGCCCGCTGGGACATCGGCCGCACCGATAGCGAGGAGGTGCGCACGTTCTTCCGCGCCGCGCCGGGCGGCGTGCCGACCCAGAGCGCGTTCAGCCAGGCGGCGCGCTGGGACGAGGCCGATACCGATCGCGAGGGCGGCGCGATCCGCTCGATCGGGCACGCCTTCTCAAGCGACGGCGGGCTTGCGGTGCTGTTCGGCAATCTCGCGCCCGAAGGCTGCATCGTGAAGACGGCCGGCGTGGATGACAGCATCCTTGTCTTTCGCGGCACCGCGCGCGTCTATGAAAGCCAGGATGCGGCGGTGGCCGGCATTCTCGGAAATGAGGTGAAGGCCGGCGACGTGGTGGTGATCCGCTACGAAGGGCCGAAAGGCGGGCCGGGGATGCAGGAGATGCTGTACCCCACGAGCTATCTGAAATCGAAGGGGCTGGGGAAAGCCTGCGCGCTGATTACCGACGGGCGCTTCTCCGGCGGCACCTCGGGACTGTCGATCGGCCATGTCTCGCCGGAAGCGGCGGAGGGCGGGTTGATCGCGCTGGTCGAAACCGGCGACCCGATCGTCATCGACATCCCGGCGCGCCGCATCCATCTCGATCTCGACGATGCCGTGCTGGCGCAGCGGCGCATGGCGGCGGAGGCGAGGGGCGCTGGCGCGTGGAAGCCGCTTGGCCGCAAGCGCGAGCTGTCGCCCGCCTTGCGGGCCTATGCCGCGCTGACCACCAACGCCGCGCGCGGGGCCGTGCGGGATGTCGGCCGGCTTGAGCGGTAGAGCGAAATGCGGTCCCGGCGCACAAGGCCGCCGCTGGACAAGGCGGCCTAAATCTCGATCTCCATGCCCAGCTCGACGACCTGGGGCGCGGGAATGCCGAAGGAGGTGCCGGACGGCGCGGTGTTGCGTTGCATCGCGACGAACAGGCTTTCGCGCCAGGGGGCCATGCCCTCGATCCGCGAACTCGCCGTGATGGTTTCCCGTCCGATATAATAGGTCAGGCTCGCCAGCTCCTCGTCCGACAAGCGGGCCTTTCCGGCGACGCAATGCAGCCCGCGCGGGATATCGAGGCTTTCCATGAAGCCGTAGCGAAGGACGATCCGCTGGAAGCCATGATCCAGCCCGATCACGTCGCCGCGCTCCGCATCCGCGACATAGGGCTCCTCGCACGTCATCACCGAGACCAGCAGTATGCGCGCGGGCAGCACGCGATTGTGGCGCAGATGATTGGTGAGCGTAAGCGGCATGCCCACGGTCGACGCGCCAAGGAACGCGGCGATGCCGGGCAGGCGATAAGGCGCGTCCGCCGCGATTCCCGCCATGAAGTCCGGCTCCGCCTGGCGAAGGCCGCCCCGCTTCGCCTCGACCAGATGGACGCCGCGCCGCCACGTCAGCATCAGGAAGGCGACGATGCCCGCGATCAGCAGCGGGAACCAGCCGCCCTCGCGCAGCTTCATCGTGTTGGCGCTGAAGAAGATGAGGTCGATCAGCAGGAACAGCCCGTTCACGACGATCACCAGCGGCAGGCTGAAGCCCCATTGAAGCGCGACGAGCGTGGCGAGAAAGGTCGAGATCACCATGAGTCCGGAAACCGCCACGCCGTAAGCTCCCGCCAGCGCGTCCGAGGATCTGAAGATCAGCGCCGCCGCCAGCGTCGCGCCCGCCAGAAGCCAGTTGGCCAGCGGCACATATATCTGGCCGCGTTCCTCGCTCGCGGTCTGCCGGACCGTCAATCGCGGCAGGAAGCCGAGCTGCATGGATTGCCGGGTGAGCGAGAACACGCCCGATATGATCGCCTGCGACGCGATCACCGTCGCCACCGTCGCGAACGCGACCAGCGGATAATGGGCCCAGCCCGGCGCCAGCATGTAGAAGGGGTTGTCCGCGGCGGACGGATCGTGCAGCAGCAGCGCGCCCTGGCCGAGATAGCAGAGGATCAGCGCCGGCAGCACGACGGCGAACCAGGCCAGCCGGATCGGCGTCCGGCCGAAATGGCCCATGTCGGCATACATGGCCTCCCCGCCCGTAACCGCGAGGAAGACCGCCCCCAGGATGGCGAGGCCGACCCCCGGCGGGCCATGCAGGACGAAGGCGATCGCCTCGACCGGGTTCAGCGCCGCCATGATCCGCGGCGCGCGGACGATCCCGCCGATGCCGAGCAGGGCGATCGCGAGGAACCACAGGAGCATGACCGGCCCGAAGATCCGGCCGATGAAGCCCGTGCCCCTCGATTGCGCAAGGAACAGGATGACGAGGATCAGGATCGTGACCGGCAGCACCAGAGGCGCCAGATGGGGAGCATCCACCTTGAGGCCCTCGATCGCGCTCAGCACCGATATGGCGGGCGTGATCGCCCCGTCGCCATAGAGGAGCGCGGCCCCCGCCAGTCCCAGGACGAGCAGCGCCGCGCGCCAGCTTCGCGGCGGCGCGTCGCGTGCGTTCAACAGCGCGAGCATGGCGACGACACCCCCTTCGCCATGATTGTCGGCGCGCAGGATCAGGATCGCATATTTGAGCGAGATCACCACGACCAGCGACCACAGGATCAGCGATACGATGCCGAGCACCGCCGCCTGCGGCGTCATCGCATGCGCGATCGCCGCCTGCATGGCGACCTTGAGCGCGTAAAGCGGGCTCGTCCCGATATCCCCGTAGACGATCCCGAGGGCAGCCAGCGACAGGATGGCGGGACGCGGGACGGAGTGACTCGGCATGGCCATGGGACGAGGACCGCTCACCGTTGAGGGGGCGCGGCGATCCTCGCACGATCAGCCCTTCCCCGTCGACGGCTGCACCGAGGCGGGCGACAGGCCCCTCTCGCGCCGCCTCGCCGGGGCCCGGCTGCTGATCGCGCGCAAGAGCGACAGCGCGGTCGCGCATCAGGCAGATTGCTTCAGGCGATGCGGGCCGTCGCGGCGAAGCGTCCGGACATTGCTGCCCGATAGGCTGGCCGCACGGGCCTGATCCAAAGGTTTCCCCTTCCTACGGGCCCGCTTCCTTCCCCGGCGGCCGCGCTCGGCGCCCCTGAACAATGCGTTGGCGAAGTTCCCGCCCTTGCGCGGCGACGCTTCGTAAACGGCGCGATAGACGAGGAGGTGGTTGCAACAGCCCGCGCAGATCGCCGCGATCGCGTTGAACACCGCGCCCGGTTGACCCGGCGTCTCGCCGCCGCCCGAATGGCAGTCGACCAGCCTGAGCGCGTCCATCAGCGCCGCCACGCCCACCGGCGAGAAGCCCGAGCCGTTATTGTCGCGAGGATAGCTCGACACCCCGGCGGAACGGCACCGGCGGATGCACATGATGGCGACAATCGGCGCCGCGCAGGATGTTGAGCGCGCCCACGCCGCCACCCGCCCAGAAGGCGCGATTATCGGCATTCACCGCCGGCAGCGGTTGCTCCCTCGTTCCGCCATCGCCTGCCTCTCCCGATCGCCTCGGCCTCCATGGCGATCAGCTGGGCCCAAAGACGCATCGCGGGCCACCATTCCCGGCTGCCAATATCCGATTCATCGCCTATCTGCTGCCATGGACGCGTGCCCTGGCTTTACCGCGCCACTCGGCATCGTCCGCAAGGGAGAGCTATCATGCGATATTCGAAGCTAGGCAATAGCGGGCTCGTCGTCTCGAAGCTCGCGTTCGGAACCATGACGCTCGGCACGGCCTGGGCCGGTCCGCTCGCGGCGATCGACGCGGACGGCGCCGACCGGCTGGTGGGGCAGGCGCTCGACGCCGGGATCAATTTCTACGACACCGCCGATGTCTATCACCGGGGCGAATCCGAAGCCTTGCTCGGCAAGGCGCTCGGCAGCCGCCGCACCGAGGCCGTGATCGCCACCAAGGTGGGGATGCGGATGGATGCGGCGCTGCTCGATGCCGGTCTCTCCGCGCGGCATATCCATGCCTCGCTCGACGCCAGCCTGAAGCGGCTCGGCACCGACTGGATCGACGTCTATATCTGCCACCGCCCCGATCCGCTGACACCGCTCGAGGAGACGCTCGCCGCACTCGACGCGACGGTGCGCGCGGGCAAGGTGCGTTATCTCGGTTTCTCCAACTGGCCCGCCTGGCTCGCCGCGCGGGCGATCGCGCTTCAGGAGGCCAACGGCCTCGCGCGCTTCGTCACCGGCCAGATGTATTATTCGCTGCTCGCACGCGATATCGAGGCCGAATATGTGCCCATGGCGCACGACGCCGGCGTCGGCACAATGGTGTGGAGCCCGCTGTCGGGCGGCTTTCTCTCGGGCAAATATACCCGCGACGATCCCGAGGGGCACAATGGCCGCCTCAACCGGATGGACCTGCTCCCGTTCGATCGTGAGCGCGGCTACATCATCGTCGACGCGCTCCGCGCCATCGCGGACGCGCGCGGCGTTCCCGTCGCTGCGGTGGCGCTCGCCTGGCTGCTCGACCGGCCCATGGTCGCGACCGCGATCATCGGCTTCACCTCGCCCGCGCAGTTCGACGCGAACCTCGCCGCCGCCGACCTTGCGCTGACCACCGAGGAGATCGCCGCGCTCGATGCCGCCTCGGCCCAGCCCCTGCCCTATCCGCAGAACTTCATCGCCCGCTTCACGAGCGACGCGCTGGCGCAGGCCATTGCCGGGAAAGCATGATCATGGATGCAACCGCCGTCCCACCGCCCGCGCCCGGCATCGCTTGCCCGGGCACATCCTGGCCGCGCTGGCGGGCCCGGCATTCCCCTGGGGAGCGCGAGATGCGGATCGGCGCGCGACGCGGCGTGATCCGCGCCGCGGGCGGGTTCGGACGCAACGCCACGGCGCGGCGACGCGCAATCTCGCTTTGGCCTGGCGGGCGCCCGTTCTCCGCATTCCCGACGAGCCGCGCGGGCGGCTCTCGACGGTGGAACGCGCGCTTCCTTATTCGAATCATCGTCAACCAGGCGGGCCGCCGCCACACCAACGAGGCGCTCTCCTGTCGCCGCTTCGGCAAGGCGACGATGGCCGCGAACAGCGCCGGGGCGCCGGCCGATCCGGCGCTCGGCATCGTGGAAAAGGGGCCTTTCCACGCGCTTCCCATCCATCTCGGCGATATCGGCACCAATGGCGGGCTGGTGACAGACGACCGCGCGCGCGTGCTGCGCGGGGATGGCCATGTCATTCCGGGGCTTCATGCCGTCGGCAACGTGGCGGCCTCGGTCACGGGCTATTCCTGTCGGGGGGCGGGCGCGACGCCGGGGCCGGGGACGCCTGCGGGATCAACGCCGCCGCCTGAGACGGGCGGCGGTCAGGAGGTGACGGCGGGCTGCTTCAGCCGGCTTCGCAGGAAGGCGAGGACGCCCTCCTCCTCCGGCAGCAGCCCGTCCGGCTCGCCGCCCGACGGCGCCGGAACGTCCCGTGCGTCATAGCCCATCGCATCCAGCGCGAGCGATCCTTCGAGATAGCTGTCCAGTATCTCGGGATGGATATAGCATCGGTGGCAGACCGCCGGTGTGTTCCCCAGCCTGCCCGCCACGTCCCGGACGGCGGCGCGGACGTTCCGCGCCATCGCCGCCCGGTTGTCCGTACGCTCCAGCGCGGCGAGCGCCGTCGCCGCGAGCACGGTGCCGGCCCAGGTCCTGAAATCCTTCGCCGTGACGTTCCGTCCGGACACCGTCCTAAGATAGTCGTTCACGTCGCCGGACGTGATGTCGTGCCTCTCGCCCGCATCGTCGACATATTGGAAGAGCCGTTGCCCCGGCAGCTCCTGGATCGCCCTGACGGTCCTGGCGATCCGCCGGTCCTTCACGCTGAGCCGCCATTCCCGCCCGCTCTTTCCCTTGAAACGGAAGCGCAGCTCCGCCCCCTCGACGACGACATGGCGGCCGCGCAGCGTGGTCAGGCCGTAGCTCTTGTTCTGCCGGGCGTAATCGGCGCCGCCGATGCGGATCATCGTCGCCTCCAGAAGCCGCACCACGGTGGCGAGCACCTTCTCGCGCGGCAGCCCATGCAGCCGCAAATGCCTGTCGACCGCGCTCCTGATCCCCGGCAAGGCTTCCGCGAACTCGATCATATGCTCATATTTCGTGCGATCGCGGAACGCGCGGAACCGCTCATGATAGCGATATTGCTTGCGTCCCCTCGCGTCGCGTCCGGTCGCCTGGATATGCCCCCGCGGATCTGGGCATATCCACACGTCGGTGTAGGCCGGCGGAATGGCCAGCCCGCGCAGCCGCTCCAGCGTCGCCCTGTCGACGATCCGCCGGCCGTCCGGATCGACATAGCTGAAGCCCCTGCCCGTCCGCCGCCGCCTGATCCCGGGCTCGTCGTCGGTGACATAGACGAGGCCGGCGGCCTCGGCCGATTCCCGCGCGTCGGCGTTCGCATCGGCGTTCGCGCCGGCTTTTCCCGGGGCTTCGCGCGCCGTCGTCAAATGCCGGCCTGCTCCGGGAAACCGCGCGGCCCCAGCGCCGCCGCGACGATCTTCATCAGGTCGTCCTGGCGGAACGGCTTGCCGAGCTTCAGGATATTGGCGTCCGCCTCGGGCGGCAGCTCGCCATAGCCGGTCGCGAGGATGATCGGCGTGCCCGGCCGCTCGGCCTTGATCGCTTCGGCAAGCTGGATGCCGGTCATGTGGGGCATGGCCTGATCGGTGATCACCAGATCCAGCTCCG
>Ga0180221_1001806_pt1 | contig 13425 bp, 12 predicted proteins | sample eDN5th37CKraftMG_FD_151339 | JGI IMG/M metagenome (GOLD analysis project Ga0180221, IMG submission 151339) | Enriched Miracle-Growth compost microbial communities from Emeryville, California, USA - eDNA 5th pass 37_C Kraft MG (version 2) (version 2) ...
CCTGCCGACGGTGCAGGGTCCCGTCGCGGTCCCGCCCCCGCCGCCGTCGTCCGTCGCCACGGACGACCGGACGAACCCGCGCTACCAGGGCGCCGCTCCGGAGACGGACGCGACGAGCGACAGCGGGACGGGCGGCGTGACGTCGACCCTCGCGGCGATGCGCAAGGCCGCCAAGAAGGTCACGTCCGTGGTCACCGGCGAGGGTGGCCTCGAGACGGGCGCCACGCCCGTCGTGGCCACGCCGTCGGCGTCGGCGCAGGCATCGGGCCGCCCGGCCTCGCAGCCCGCCGCGCAGCAGCAGTACGCGTACGCGGGTGCGGCCGGCTACGCGGGTTCCCAGCCCCAGCCTGCCGCCCAGCAGCAGCCCCAGGCGCAGGCCCAGCCCGCCATCCAGGCGACGACGGCGCACGCCGGGTCCGCCCGTCGCGTGCGGCTCGTGGTCTCGCGGGTCAACCCGTGGTCGGTCATGAAGATGGCGTTCCTGCTGTCGATCGCGATCGGGATCATCACGGTCGTGGCGGCCGCGGTCGTGTGGACGATCCTCAACGGGATGCACCTGTTCGCGAACGTGAACGACCTCGTCGAGTCGGTCGTGGGCGACGAGACGCAGGTCAACGTGCTGCAGTACGTGGCGTTCTCGCGCACCATGTCGCTCGCGACCCTCATCGCGGTCGCGAACATCGTGCTCATCACCGCGCTCTCGACGCTCGGGGCGTTCCTCTACAACATCGCCGCCGCGCTCGTGGGTGGGGTGCACGTCACTCTCACGGACGACTGATCGGTTTGGGCGACGCGGCGCACCTGGGGTAGTCTCAGTGCGCCGCAACCCCGCCGACGGCCGTTCATCACGGTCGCGACGAACTGCGGCCAGGGGCCTATAGCTCAGACGGTTAGAGCGCTTCGCTGATAACGAAGAGGTCAGAGGTTCAAGTCCTCTTAGGCCCACCACCGAACCCATCGAAGGGGGACGTATGAAGAAGCTCCTGCTGCTCCTGATCGCCGCTGGCGTCGGGATCCTCGTCTGGCGCAAGGTCCAGGACGACGGCGGCGCACGCGATCTCTGGGCCGAGGTCACCGACACCTTCGAGTGACACCGGTTCCGTGTCCGGGGCCATGGCGCAATTGGTAGCGCACCTGCTTTGCAAGCAGGGGGTTAGGGGTTCGAGTCCCCTTGGCTCCACCACCTGATCTCCCATGCGCGTCGCGCAAGGATCGATCCAGGACAAGAGGGCGGCGACCGACTCATCGAGTCGGTCGCCGCCCTTTCTGCTCTCCGCTGCTCCGGGTCTCAGCGCCGCGCCCGTGCCGAGCCCGGGGCGCGGGCGAACTGTGCCCCGACAGCGAACCGCCCGTCACGACGTGTCGTCGTGGCGGGCGGTTGGAGCGAGGGATCGGCTCAGGACTCCTTGCGCTCCGAGTCCACGCCGGTGATGGTCTCGGCGGCCTTGTCGGCGGCCGACTCGACGGTCTCCGGCGCGGTCGAGTCCGTGGACTCGCGGGGCTTGCGCGGGCGGGGCGTGGCCTTCGAGGCGGCCTTCTTGGTGGCGGCCACCGCCTGGTCGACGGCGTCGGAGACCTTGTCGGTCAGGTCCTCGGTCGCGTCGCTGACCTTCTCGCCGAGGTCGCCCGCGGCGTCCGCGACCTTGTCCCGTGCCTCGCGTCCCCGCGCCACGGTCACGCCCGCCGCCTCGCCGACGGCCTCCGCGGCGTCGCCTGCAGCCTGCTTGGTGTTGTCGACGAACGCGCCGAAGCTGTGGGACGGCGTCGGGCCGGGCTCGGCCCACGGGTCGACCTGGGGGCGGGACCGGCGCCAGGCGCCGTAGGCGGCCAGGCCTGCGGCGATCAGACCGAAGAACCACCACTTCTTGTGGGACTTGCCGCCGCCGTCGGCGATCTTGGCCGCCTTCCCGCTCGACGAGCCGACCGCCTTGCGGACCGCCGCCGCGCCACCGACCGTGTCGGCGCCGACGGACTGCGCGGCCGCCTTCGCGACCTCGGCGACCTTCTCCGGCGCCTTGTTGAGCGCGTCGGCGCCCGCCGTCAGGCCGAGGCTGGTCGCCTTGCCCGCGCCCTCGCCGGCCTGCGCCGCCAGCGCGTTGATGCGAGCGACGATGCGGGGGAGGAACTCGTCGATGAGACGGTCGTGCGCCGAGTCGATCACGGGACCGGCCTTGACGGCGGCCTTCTCGACCTGCGGCGCCGCCGCCTGGAGGCTCTGGTGGTACGCGTCCTCGATGCGTGGCTTGAGCCACTCGAGGAACGCTTCGACGCGTGGCGTCGTCCAGTCCTTCGCGGCGATCGCGGCGTCCCTCGCGGCCGAGGCCGCGTCCTGTGCCTGCCCGGCGAGCTGCGCCGCCTGGTCCTTGAGGTGCTCGGTGTCCACCGCGGTGCGCTTGGCCATGGGTGCTCCCTCTCCTGAGGCTGTCTGGTGTCGGTCGCTGACCTCCCACTCTGCCACCGAGTCCGTGGGGCTCGCATGCGAGAATGGGGGACATGTTCGCAACCCTGCACACGAGCGCCGGGGACATCCGGCTCGAGCTCCTCGAGAACCACGCACCCAAGACGGTGGCGAACTTCACGGGGCTCGCCACCGGCAGCAAGACCTGGACGGACCCTCGCACGGGGGCCGAGCGGAACGACCCGCTGTACGAGGGCGTGATCTTCCACCGGGTCATCGACGACTTCATGATCCAGGGCGGTGACCCCCTCGGCACCGGCACTGGTGGCCCCGGTTACACGTTCAACGACGAGATCCACCCCGAGCTGCAGTTCGACCAGCCGTACCTCCTGGCGATGGCGAACGCCGGCAAGCGCCGCAACCCGATCACGGGTGAGGTCGAGGGCACCAACGGCTCGCAGTTCTTCATCACGACGGTCGCGACGCCGTGGCTCACCGGCAAGCACACGATCTTCGGCCGGGTCGCGGACGACGAGAGCCGCGCGGTCGTCGACGCCATCCCCGGTGCGCCCGGGGGACCGCCCGGTCGAGGACGTCGTCATCGAGTCGGTCACGATCGAGGACTGACACCTGTCCACGCCGTTGCCGCCCGGCCCCCAGGGGCCGGGCGGTCCTGCTCCCGCCGAGGCACCCGTCTGCCCGCGACACCCCGACCGGGTGTCCTACGTGCGCTGCCAGCGCTGCGGCAGGCCGGCGTGCCCCGAGTGCCAGCGGCCCGCCGCCGTCGGAATCCAGTGCGTGGACTGCGTCCGCGAGGGGAAGAAGAACGCCCCGACCCCGCGGACGGTCTACGGGGCGACGGTCCGATCCGGGCGCCCCGTCGTCACGCTGACGCTCATGGGGATCTGCGTCGTGAGCTGGGTGCTCCAGCTCGTGACGGACGGGTCGTGGACGAGCCGGTGGTGGTTCGCGCCCGTGATCGGCCAGGACGAGCCGTGGCGCTTCCTCACCACGACGTTCCTCCACAGCACGAGCCCGCTCCACATCCTGTTCAACATGTACGCGCTGTGGGTCATGGGGCAGTTCCTCGAGCCGCTCCTCGGCCGTGCGAGGTTCCTCGCGCTCTACCTGATCACCGGCGTCGCGGGCTCGGTCGGCGTGCTGCTGCTCGCGGGTGGGCCCGCCCACCAGGCGTGGTACACGGCAGCGATCGGCGCGTCGGGGGCCGTCTTCGGGCTGTTCGGCGCCGCGATCCCGGTGCTGCGCCAGCGCGGCCTGCAGGCCACCCAGATGGTGGGCCTGATCGTCGTGAACTTCGCGCTCGGCTTCTTCATCGCGAACATCGCGTGGCAGGCGCACCTCGCGGGCATGGTCGCGGGCATCGCGCTCGGCGCGGCCTTCGCGTACGCGCCCCGGCAGCACCGCGCCCTCGTGGGATGGGGCTCCTGCGCCCTGATGGTCGTGCTGCTCGTGGTGCTCACGATGCTCAAGTACGCATCCGTGTGACCGGGTTATCCACAGTCTGGGGCGAGATCCCCAGGGTTACTCACAGGTGTGGAGTTACATCCGTGTAGTTATCCACACCGTCGTCCACCGCTGGGGACATCGCCGCCGATCACTTCCAGCGCGTGAGCATCCCGAAGCCCGCGATCATGAGCCCGAAGCCGATCGCAAGGTTCCACCGGCCGATCGGTGGGATCGGCAGGTCGGACTTGCCGCTCGTCAGGTAGAACACGACGACCCACGCGAGCCCCACGATCATGAGACCCAGCACCACGGGCACGAACCACGAGGGGTTGCCGGTCTGGTGACGGGCGGAGACGGCGACGGCCTCCGACGATCCGGCGGACTTCTTCTTGCGGCGCTTGGACTCGGGCACGAGGAGAGTTCCTTGCTCTGGCGGCCGTGGCCGGCGTTCGTTGTCGGGCGTCCGTCTGGTGGGCGTCGTCGTCGACCCCCGCCAGGCAGGACCCCAGCGTAGCGGTCCGTGCAGGGAGCACCGTGCCACCCCTGCGACAATGGGCGCCATGACCACCGGAGCGGGCGAGCAGGCGCCACGCGGCGGCCGTCGTGACGCGCGCGGCCTCGCGTCGACCCTGCGCGCGCGGCTCGCACCGCGACGCGTCCGCGCTGCCCTCTCCGTGGCGTTCGTCCTCGCGCTCGCCGGTGTCCTGTTCACGGCTTCGGCGCAGCTCGCACGGGGCACGGAGCGCCGGCACCCCGAGGACCTGCCCCAGCTCGTCGAGTCGGAGGAACAGCGCGCCGACGGGCTCTCCGGGCGCGTCGACGCCCTGCGCTCCGAGGTCGACGGGCTCACCGAGGCGCAGCCGGGGGCCGTGCCCACCGGTGACGCCACCACCATGGAGAACAGCGGGGTGGAGGCGGGGCTCGTCGGCGTGACGGGACCCGGCGTCGTCGTCTCGCTCACGGACGCACCGACCACGGGGAACTACCCGGCGGAGATCACCCCGGACGACCTGGTGGTCCACCAGCAGGACGTCCAGGCCGTGATCAACGCGCTATGGTCCGGGGGAGCGGAGGCGATGATGCTGATGGACCAGCGCGTCACCGCGACGACGGCGTTCCGGTGCGTCGGGAACGTCCTGTCGCTCGGGGGACGGCTCTACTCGCCCCCGTTCAAGGTCACCGCCATCGGAGACCCGGAGGCGCTGCGCGCCGCGCTGGACCGCTCGCCCGAGATCGCGATCTACAAGCAGTACGTCCAGGCCGTCGACCTCGGTTGGAAGGTCAAGGACGACGACCACCTGTCGCTGCCCGCGGCCCCGCCGCCGAGCCTGCAGTACGCGGACGTCCCGAAGGGGACCGACCCCTTCGGCGACGGGTCCCGCTAGCCCCGGCTCCGCGAGCCAGGACTCTCGTGCGCCCGGACTCCCGCGAACCAGGGGTGCCGCGAGGTGGACGTCCGCGGGGTCCACGTCGCGGAGCAGACGTGAACGTGGGCCCCGACCGCGGCGAGCGGTGGGGGATACTGGGAAGCCGACCTGTCCGACGAACCGAGGATGAGCATGTACGGAGCGCTGTGGCGGCTCCTGCCCGGCCCCGCGTGGCTGCGCGTCGTCCTGCTCGCCGTGCTCGCGGCCCTCGTGGTGGTCGTGCTCTTCCGCTGGGTCTTCCCCGCGCTCGAGCCGTACATGCCGTTCGACGAGCAGACCGTCGTGGACACGACCCCTGGAGCCACCCCATGAGCAGCCCTCGCATCCTCGTCGTGGACAACTACGACTCGTTCGTCTACACGATCGTCGGCTACCTCGATCAGCTCGGTGCCGAGACCGTCGTCGTGCGCAACGACGCGGTCCCGCCGCGCGCCGAGCGCGGCGGGTTCGACGGTGTCCTCGTCTCGCCCGGCCCGGGCGACCCGAAGGGCGCGGGCGACTCGCTCGACGTCATCCGGGACTGCGCGGCGTCCGGGACGCCGCTGCTCGGGGTCTGCCTCGGCCACCAGGCGCTGGGGGAGGCGTTCGGCGCGACGGTGACGCACGCCCCCGAGCTCATGCACGGCAAGACGAGCCTCGTGGAGCACCACGGCGCCGGCGTCCTGGCCGGCCTGCCCGACCCGTTCACCGCCACGCGGTACCACTCGCTCGCCGTCGTGCGGGACACCGTCCCCGACGAGCTCGAGATCACCGCGGAGACCGCGAGCGGCGTCGTCATGGGGCTGCAGCACCGCACGCTGCCGCTCCACGGCGTCCAGTTCCACCCCGAGTCCGTGCTGACCGAGGGTGGTCACCGGCTCCTCGCCAACTGGCTCGAGGTCTGCGGGTCCGAGGACGCCGTCGCACGGTCCGAGGGCCTCGCGCCGCTCGTGCGCCGCTGAGTCGAGGCGCGCAGGGGCTCCTGAGCCGCCCGCGCTGTCGTGCCGACGACGACGGCCCGGCATCTCCGCGAAGGAGGTGCCGGGCCGTTCGTGGTTCGGGTGAGCCGGTGGCGGGTCAGAGGCCGAGGAAGTCCTTGATCTGGTCGGCGTAGTCGTCGCCGCGGCCGAGGCCCTCGGTGGAACCGTCGCCGCTCCCGTTGCCGTTGCCGTTCCCCTTGCCGTTGCCGGGTTCGGTGGACTGGCCGTCGCCGGGGGTCGCGGGGCCGGACGAGACGGTCAGGACCACCTGCGAGTTCTCGGCGACCTTCGTGCCGGGCGCCGGGTTGGAGTTGAGGACCGTGCCGGCCGGCGCGTCGTTCTGCTCCATGGTCGGGCCGTTCGGGTCGACGTCCAGGCTGAGGGCGCCGAGCCGGTTCTCCGCGTCCTCCTGGCTCATCCCGATGATGTCGCCCGGGATCTCGACGGTGTTGTCGGCGAGCTTGCCGATGTACAGGATGACGGTGGTGCCCTGCTTGATCGCTCCGGGCTTCGGCGACTGGTCGACGACGAGCCCGACCTTGCTCTCGTCGTCCGTCTCCTTCTCCTGGATGCTCGAGTTGAGCTTGAGCTTGCTCAGCGCAGCCACCGCATCGTCCTGCTTCTGATCGGTCAGGTCCGGGACGTTCACGAGGCCGTTGGAGACGTAGAGCATGATCTCGGTGCCCTTGTCGCGGACCGAGCCCGACTTCGGATCCGTCCGGGTGACGTCGTCGAGCGGGACATCGGCGCTGGGCTCGGAGCGCACCTCGTCCGCCACCGTGAAGCCTGCGTCCCCGAGCTTCTTCCTGGCCTCGCTCTGGGACAGTCCCTTGACGTTGGGGACGGAGTCCGTCTTCGGACCCGCGGAGAAGTACACCTTGACGGTGCTGTTCTCGTCGGCCGACGCGTCAGCGCCGGGATCCTGCTTGGTCGCCTGGCCCGCCGGCTCGTCGGACTCCTCGTCGACGAGTTTGTCCATCTTGAGCTTCGCGTCGGCGAGCGTCTGCTCGGCCTTCGTCTCCGTCATGCCGATGACGCTCGGGACCGTCACCTGCTTCACGTCCGGCGTCTTGTTGCCGTTGAGCAGCAGCATCGTGATGATCGCGGCGAGCGCGATCACCCCGATCGTGACGAGCGTCCAGATGAGGGCCTTGTTGGACTTCTTCTCCGGCTCCTCGTCGCCGGGACCCGCCTCGTCGGGGAACACCGACGTCTGCGTGGGCGGGGGGACGGCCGCGGGCGTCGCGCTCCAGCCGTTCGGCGTCGGCGCGAGGACCTGGGTGGCGCCGTCGAACGCGACGGTCGGGTTCGGGTCGGCGAACGCCGCGCCCGCGGCGGCCCCGGCGAGCGCGCCGGCACCCAGCGCACCGAGCGCGGGCGCGGTCACCGCGCCGCCGCGCATCGCCGCGTCGAGGTCGCTGCGGAACTCCGCGGCGGACCCGTAGCGCTGGTTGCGGTCCTTGGTGAGGGCCTTGAGCGTGATGCGGTCGAGGACCTCGGGGACGTCGGGCGCGACGTCGGAGGGCTTCGGGGGGACCTCGCCGACGTGCTGGTACGCGACGGCCACGGGGGAGTCGCCCTGGAACGGCGGACGGCCCGTGAGCAGCTCGAACAGCAGGCAGCCGGTGGAGTACAGGTCGCTGCGGGCGTCGACCGTCTGGCCGAGCGCCTGCTCGGGCGAGAGGTACTGCGCGGTCCCGACGACCGCCTGCGTCTGCGTCATCGTGGCGGCCGAGTCGGCCATCGCGCGCGCGATGCCGAAGTCCATCACCTTGACCGCGCCGGTGGGCGTGATCATGACGTTCGCGGGCTTGATGTCGCGGTGCACGATGCCGGCGTGGTGCGAGTACTCGAGCGCCGACAGCACGCCCGACGTGATCTCGATGGCCTCGTCGATCGGCACGGCGTGACCGTCGCGGAGGATGTCGCGGACCGTGTGGCCCTCGACGTACTCCATGACGATGAACGGCGTGTGCGCCGTCTGACCCGTCGCGGCGTCCGTCTGCGTGTCCTCGCCCGTGTCGTACACGGCGACGATCGCGGGGTGGTTCAGCGCGGCCGCGGCCTGCGCCTCCCGCCGGAAACGGGCGAGGAACGACGGGTCGCGTGCGAGGTCGGCACGGAGGATCTTGATCGCGACGGTGCGTCCGAGGCGCGCATCGTGCCCGATGTGCACCTCGGCCATGCCGCCACGACCGATCAGCTCGCCGACCTGGTAACGGCCGCCGAGGATCCGTTGCGGGTTCTCCACCACCTACGTGTCCTTCTCGTTCGACGGGTCGTCCGAGGCGTGCGGGGACGCCACGGACAGGAAGATCATCCCATCCCCGTGGGGATGCAGGGTCGAGCCCTCGGAACGGTCGTGCCCCCCGGCGCGTCCGAGGATGGCCGCGACGAGGACGACGAGCACCAGCACGACGAGCGCGATGGCCGGCCAGGGGAAGCCGCCGAGCCGCACGCCGAAGATTCCCGGCAGGCGACGCGACCCGGCACTCGTGCCCGGGCGTCCGGCGGGGGCCGAGGTCTGCGCGGCGCGCGCCGCGGCGCGGGTCGGCGGAACCTCGACGGGCTGCGGCGCGGCCTCGACGACGACGGGGGCCTCCGCGCGCGGGCGCGGTGCAGGTGCGCTCGCGTGCGGCGTCGGCCGTCGGGACGACGGGCGCTCGGCCACGTGCTCGCGGTGCCGCCCGGCGGGCCGGGCCGTCGAGCGCTCCGCCGCGCGGGACTGGACGACGCGGCGCGACGGGTAGGCGCGCGGCGCCTCCTCGCCGGCGCCCTCGGCGCGCGGTGCGGCGTTCGGGACGGCGCTGCGCGGCGGCCAGGCCCGCAGCTCCGAGGCGGGTGCGATGGTCTCGGTCGCGCGCGGGCCGGCGCTCCGGCGCGAGCGCGCGACCCGGAGCCCGATCTCCTCGAGCGTGTCGGCGAGCTCGGCCGCACCCGCGGGCCGGCGCATCGGGTCCTTGGCCAGCATCGAGAGGACGAGCGCGCCGAGCTCCTTGTCGACGCTCGCCGGGAGCGCGGGGACGGGCTGGTTGACGTGCGCGACGGCGATGTCGACCGGCGTCGGCCCGGTGAAGGGCCGCCGCCCGACGAGCGACTCGTACGCGACGATGCCCAGCGCGTACACGTCCGAGGCGGGGGTCGCGGGCTTGCCGATCGCCTGCTCGGGGGACAGGTACTGGGCCGTGCCCATGACCATCCCGGTCGCCGTCATCGGGACCTGGTTCGACGCGAGCGAGACGCCGAAGTCGGTGAGCTTCACGCCTCCCGTGCGCGACAGCAGGATGTTGCCCGGCTTCACGTCGCGGTGCACGACGCCGGCCTCGTGCGCGGCCGCGAGACCGCGCGCGGCCTTGGTGAGGATGGGGACGAGGCGATGGGCCTGCAGCACGGGCTCGCGCTCGAGCAGGTCGGACATGGGCTCGCCGATCACGAGCTCCATGACGAGGTACCCGGAGCCCTGCTGCTCGCCGTAGTCGTACATCTGCGCGATGCCGGGGTGCGAGAGCCGCGCGTTGTTGCGGGCCTCGGTGCGCAGGCGCTGGAGGAAGTCGACGTTGCCGGCGAACTCCTCGCGCAGCACCTTGACCGCGACCTCGCGGCCGAGCGCGGTGTCGGTGGCCACCCACACCTCGCCCATGCCGCCGACGGCGATGCGCCGCACGAGGCGGTACCGGTTGCCCAACGTCAGGCCCTGGGTCGGCTTCATCCGTTGAGCACCGCCTGCATGACGGCCTTCGCGATCGGCGCGGCCGTCGCCCCGCCCGTGCCCTCGGCGCCCTGCTGGCCACCGTGCTCGACGATCACCGCGACGGCGACCTTCGGGTCGTCGGCGGGCGCGAACCCGGTGAACCAGGCGTGCGGCGCCTGGCCGGGCGCGGTCTCCGCGGTCCCGGTCTTGCCGGCGACGGTCACGCCCGGGATCTGGGCGGCGGTACCCGTTCCGGACCGCACGACGTCCTCCATCATGCTCGTCAGCTCGTCCGCGGTGTGCTGGGACACCGACGTGCGAAGGGTGGACGGGGTGGTCTGGGACACGACCCGCAGCGAGGAGTCGCGGACGGTGTCGACCAGGTAGGGGGCCATCTGCTCGCCCCCGTTGGCGATCGCGGCGGAGATCATCGCGACCTGGAGCGGCGTGACCTTGTCGCTGCCCTGGCCGATCGAGGCGCGCATGAGCTCGGCGGTGTCGGCCGTCTTGGGGAAGTGGCTCTCGGTGACGGGCATCGGGATCGACAGCGGCGTGTCGAAGCCGAACTTCTTGGTCTGCTCGCGGAGCGCGTCCTCGCCGACCTTCACCCCGAGGCCCGCGAACGCCGTGTTGCAGGACATGGCGAGCGCCGCGTCGATCGTCATCTTGCCGCTGGGGGAGCAGACCTCGTTGGCGAAGTTGGTGAGCACCTTGGACGAGCCGGGGTACTTGAGCGTGTGCGGCGCGGGGATCACCGTGTCGGGCGTGTAGTCGCCCGTCTCGAGCGCGGCAGCCGACGTGACCAGCTTGAACGTCGAGCCGGGCGGGTACGTGTCGCCCTGGATCGCCCGGTTCGTGAGGGGCGAGCCGTCGTCGTTGAGGAGCTTCTGCCAGTTCGTGTTCGCCTGCGCCGTGTCGTGGCCCGCGAGCTTGTTCGGGTCGTACGACGGCGACGAGTACAGCGCGAGGATCTTGCCCGTCTTGGGTTCGATCGCGACGACGGCGCCCTTCTGGTTCCCGAGCGCCTGCTCCGCGGCCTTCTGCGCCTTGGCGTTGATCGTGAGCTCGACGGACGCACCCTGCTGCTGCTCGCCCGTGAAGAGCTGGCGCAGCCGCTGCATCCACAGCTCGTCGGCGGTGCCGTTGAGCACCGAGTTCTCCGACGCCTCGATCATGGTCGGCGCGAAGACGAGCGAGTAGTAGCCGGTCACGGCCGCGTACAGCGAGCCGTCGGCGTACTTGCGCTGGTACTTGAACGGGTCGTCGACGGGCGTGGACGACGCCACGGCCTTGCCGTCCACGACGATCGGGCCCCGGAACACGCCGTACTGGCGGTAGAGGGTGCGGACGTTGCGGCCGTCGTTGTTGAGCTTGTCGGCCTGGAAGAACTGGTAGTACGTCGTCGCGGCCATGAGGGCCAGGAACATCACCAGCACGACCGTCGCGAGACGGCGGATCGGGACGTTCATCCGCGCCTCACCTCCCCGGTCGCCTCGCCGCCGGGGGGCGGCGGCGGGGGAGGAGTGGGCCGGACCGACGGCACGCCCGTCGTCGACGACGGCAGGTCACCGGGCAGGACGACCTCCGTCGCGGCGGTGCCCCGGTCCGGCAGCACGACCTCGGTCGCGGCGGTGCCCCGGTCCGGCAGGACGATCTCGGTGGCGGCGGTCCCGCCGCCCGGGGTGACCGGAGCCGACGGGTAGGCGCCGGGACCGGTCGGGTCGTCGTCGGGCAGGATGCCGCCGGGCGCGACCTGGCCGCGCTCGGGCGCGAAGGACGGCCGGCGCGCGCTGTCGGAGATACGGAGAAGAAGGCCGATGACCAGCCAGTTCGCGAGCAGCGACGACCCTCCCTGGGCGACGAAGGGCAGCGTGAGGCCCGTGAGCGGGATGAGCCGGGTGACGCCCCCGACGACCACGAAGAGCTGCCAGGCCATGGTGAACGCGAGGCCGGCGGCGAGGAGCTTGCCGAAGCCGTCGCGGACGCCGAGCGCCGTCCGGAGCCCGCGCTGCACCACGATCAGGTACACCATGAGGATCGCGAGCATGCCGGTGAGGCCGAGCTCCTCGCCGAGCGACGTGTAGACGAAGTCCGAGAACGCGTACGGGACGAGGTACGGGTAGCCGGCCCCCCAGCCGGTGCCGAACAGGCCGCCGTTCGCGAGCCCGAACAGGCCGCGGACGAGCTGGCCGGAGCCCGGCGCGGCGTTGTACACGTCGCTGTCGAACGCGTGCAGCCAGATGTCGAACCGGACCTGGACGTGCGCGAACGCGCTCGCCGCGAAGACCGCGCCGAGGCCCATGAGGACGAGGCCGATGAGCACCCAGGAGACCCGCTGCGTGGCGATGTAGAGCATCGCGACGAACAGGCCGAAGAACAGCAGCGACGTCCCGAGGTCGGTCTCGGCGACCAGCACGAGGATCGACGCGGCCCAGACGACGAGGATCGGCCCGAGGTCCTGCAGGCGGGGCAGCTGGAGGCCCATGACCTTGGGCCCGGCGAGCGCGAGGGTGTCGCGGTGGGTCACGAGGTAGCCGGCGAAGAAGATCGCGAACGCGATCTTCGCGAGCTCGGCGGGCTGGAGCGACAGCGGGCCGAGCGAGACCCAGATGTGCGCGCCGTTGATCGTCCGGCCGACGTGCGGGATGAGGGGGAGCACGACGAGCCCGAGGCCCACGAGCATCGCGATGTACGTGTAGCGGCGCAGGAGGCGGTGGTCCTTGAGGAACCACACCACGGCCAGCGCCGCGATCACCGCGATCGCGGTCCACTCGAGCTGGCGCCCGGCGAGGTCGTGCGGCTTGGCGGACGACTGCGACGCGAGGTCCAGCCGGTAGATCATCGCCAGGCCGACCCCGTTGAGCGCGATCGTCGCGGGCAGGATCACCTGGTCCGCGTACGGCGCCTTCCAGCGCAGGATCAGGTGCGCGAGGAGCGCGACCGCGACGAAGCCGAACACCTGGGCGTAGAAGTCGCCCGGCAGGCGGTCCACGACCTTGATGCTGACCAGCGCGTACGCGCCGATACCGATCGCGAGCGCGACGACGAGCAGCCCGAGCTCCGCGCGACGCGCCGGCCGGGGCAGCCGGGCGTCGTCCGCGGCTGCCGACGACCCCGCCCCGTGGACGGGCGCCTGAGCCACCGCAGCCATCACGCGCCCTTCCCCGAGGTCACGGGGCCGTGCGTGGTCTTCGCGGTCGGCCTCGTCGGCGGGGTCGTGGTGGTGGCCGTCGAGCCCGGCGTCGTGGTCGGCGCGGGCGTCGCGAGGGTGGGTGTCGGGGTCGGCGTGGGCTCCGGCGTGGTCGACTCGGTGACGACCTCGGCCGCCCGGGCCCGCGCGTCGGCCAGCGAGTCGGCGGGGATCGTCGCGGTCAGGCGGTCCTGCACGTACGAGGGCAGCGTGTCGACGGTCGTCCCGGTCAGCTCGACGGGCGACGACAGGTGCAGCGGGCCGATGTTCTGCGGCACGCCCTGGAACACGGC
>Ga0180221_1001807_pt1 | contig 13420 bp, 11 predicted proteins | sample eDN5th37CKraftMG_FD_151339 | JGI IMG/M metagenome (GOLD analysis project Ga0180221, IMG submission 151339) | Enriched Miracle-Growth compost microbial communities from Emeryville, California, USA - eDNA 5th pass 37_C Kraft MG (version 2) (version 2) ...
CGTGGGCGCGAACGGGTCGGGCAAGTCGACGATCCTGCGGGCGGTGATCGGTCTCCTCGAACCCGCCGCGGGCCAGCTCGAGGTGCTCGGTGACCCGGTCGACGAGCGCGACGCGTCGTTCCGGGCGCGCGTCGCGACGGTGCTCGACGACGACGCGTACTTCCCGGCCCTCACGGTCTCGGAGCACCTCTACCTGACCGCGCGCGGTCACGGCGTGCGCGACGCGGCCGACGTCGTGGCCGGCCTGCTCGACGAGTTCGGGCTCGCGGGGCACGCCCGGTCGCTGCCTGTCGCCCTCTCCTCGGGCCAGCGCCGCCGGCTCCTGCTCGCCGCGGGGTTCGTCCGGCCCCGCTCGCTGCTCGTCCTCGACGAGCCGGAGCAGCGCCTGGACCGCGCCGTGCGCGACCGGCTCGCGCGGCGCCTGCTCGAGGAGAAGGACGCCGGCGGCGCGGTGCTGCTCGCGACGCACGACCCCGAGCTCGTGCTCGCGGTGGCCGACCGCGGGGTGCACGTCGCCGACGACGAGACGCGCGTGCTGAGCCCCGCGGACGCCGCGGCCGTGATCAGCCGGGAGAACCCGTGAGCGACGCGCCGGCCGTCGCGCCGTTCGACGTCGGCGAGGTCCCGTACGCCAGCGCCGTGCGCCGGTACACCACCCGGGCCGGCCGGGCGCGGGCGACGGCGGGCGTCGGGAGCCTGCTCTCGGACGTGTACTACGCGGTGGTCTCGGTCGTGATCTCGGTCGGCCTCGCGTACGGGGTCGCCGAGACGCTGCGGGTCTCCCTGCCGCCGGCCCCGGAGGTGCCCGAGTCGGGCCTGAGCCTGGCCACGCTGGTCGTCGTCCTGCTCGTCGCGCTCGTGGGGGTGCTGCTGTCGCTCGCGGGCCGGCTCGGGCCGGTCGGCGCGGGCGGCGCGGAGGCGACCTGGTGGCTAGGCCTCCCGGTCGACCGCCGCGGGCTGCTGCGCCCGGCGGCCCGGCGCCTGCCGCTGGTCGCCGCGCTCGTCGCGGCGGTCGTCGTGGCGCTGCTCGACGCCGGGCTCCTGGGCGACGGCCCCCTGGGGACGGCCACGGCCGCGGCGACGGGCGCGCTCGTCGCCGCGTCGGTCGTGCTGGCGGCGGGCGTCGGGCAGTCGGCCGGCGTGTCCCGCCGCTCGACCGCCGTCGTGGGCGACCTCGTGCTCGCGGTCACCCCGGTGCTCGCGGTCGGGCTGGAGCTCGCCGGCCGGCACGTCGATGCGCTCCCCACGCCGCCGTGGCCGGGCGTCGCGGCGCTCGCGCTGCTCGTGGGGCTGCTCGCGTGGCTGCTCGACTCACGCCTCGACCGGATCCCCGCCCGGGCGCTGCAGGAGAGCGGCTCGGTGGCCGCGCAGGCCGTCGGTGCGGCCGTCTCCCTCGACTCGCGTGAGCTCGGCCGCGCGCTCACGGACTCGGCCGCGCCGCCCGCCCGCCGGTTCGTCTCGCGCCTGCGCACCGCACGGGGGCCGGCCTCGGCCCTCGTCACGGCGGACCTCGTCGCGCTGCGGCGGTCCACGCGGCACGTGGTGCAGCTCGTCGTGTCGGCGCTCGTCCCCGTCCTCGTCGCGGGCGTGCCCCAGCTCGCGACGCCGGGGGGCGTCGTCGTCGCGGTCCTGCTGGCCGGGTACGTCGCGGCGAGCGCGACGGGCGAGGGCGCCCGGCGCGCGGAGATGGCGCCCGTGCTCGACCGGCTCCTGCCGCTCGACGACCGCACCACGCGCCGGCTGCGGACGGTCGTGCCCGCGGCGGCGATGCTGCTGTGGTCGCTCGTCGTGCTCGCGGCCGTCGGTCGCTGGGCCGGTGACCTCGCGGGCTGGCTGCCGCTCGCGGTCGCCGGCGCCCCGGTGTGGGCCTGCGCGGCCGTCCGCGCCGCGTACCGGCCTGCGCCCGACTGGGGCGGGCCGCTCGTGTCGACGCCCGCCGGTGCCCTGCCGACGGGCGTCGGAGCCGTCCTCGCCCGGGGGCCGGACGTCGCGCTCCTGGGGCTGCTGCCCTGGTGGATCTCGATCCTGCTCCAGCGCACGACCGAGACGCTGCTGCTCGTGCAGCTCGTCCTCGCGGGGATCGCGTTCGCGGTCGCGACGTCCGTGCGGACGAGGCCGCTGCTGGAGCAGCTCCAGGAGCAGGCCGAGGCGACGGGAGGACGACGATGACGCGCATCGTGGCCGGCACCGCCGGGGGTCGCACGCTGCGGGTCCCTCGCTCGGGCACCCGTCCGACGAGCGAGCGCGTCCGCGAGGCGCTGTTCTCGCGGCTCGAGCACCTCGACGCGGTGGACGACGCCCGCGTGCTGGACCTGTACGCGGGCTCCGGCGCGCTCGGCCTGGAGGCGGCCAGCCGCGGCGCGCGCGACGTCGTCCTCGTCGAGGCGTCCCGCGAGGCCGCGGAGGTGTGCCGCGCCAACGCCCGCACGCTCGCGCTCGCCGGCCGGGTCCGGGTCGCCGCCGAGCGGGTGGAGCGCTGGCTCGCGCACGGCGAGGAGGGCTTCGACCTCGTCCTCGCCGACCCGCCCTACGACGTGCGCGACGACGATCTCGCGGGCGTGCTCGCCGGGGTCGCGGGTGTCGTCGCCCCGCACGCGGTCGTGGTCGTCGAGCGCTCCACGCGGTCGCCCGAGCCGGCCTGGCCGCAGGCCGTGGAGGGTCGGCCGGGACTGGTGCGCACCGACGAGCGCCGCTACGGCGAGACGCGGGTGTGGTTCGCGGAGCCCGTCGCGCCCTGAGCCCGGGCGGGTCGCAGGCGGGCACGGGCGGCGCCGGACGAGTGCCGGACGAGTGCCGGACGCGTGCCGGACACGGCTGCGGGCCGACGAGCGCCGGCGGGCCGACCGCGTACGTTGGGGGCGTGAGGATCGCCGTCTGCCCGGGCTCGTTCGACCCGCTCACCCTCGGCCACGTCGACGTCGTCCGGCGAGCCGCGACGCTCGTCGACGAGGTCGTCGTCGGGGTGGCCCGCAACTCGTCCAAGACCGCCCTGCTGAGCCCCGAGCGTCGCGTGGCGCTCGCGCGGGAGGTCTTCGCCGACGACCCGCGCGTGCGCGTCGAGCAGGTCGACGGGCTGCTCGCCGACTTCGTCCGGGAGGTGGGCGCGGTGGCCGTCGTCAAGGGTCTGCGCGGCGGTGCGGACTTCGACGCCGAGGCGCCCATGGCGCTGATGAACCGGCACCTGTCGGGCGTGGAGACGGTCTTCGTCGTCGGGGACCCCGCGCTCGCGCACGTCGCCTCGTCGCTCGTCAAGGACGTCGCCCGGTTCGGCGGCAGGATCGACGACCTCGTGCCGCCGGCCGTGGTGCCCGCAGTGCGGGACGCGCTCGCCGCGGTCGCCGGCCGGGCCGCCGGAGCGGGCACGGGCAGGGACGACCACGCACCAGCGCACGACCCGGGGGAGGACCACCGATGACCGAGCCGACGACGCGCCCGGAGGGGCTGACCGGCGTCCTGGACGCCATCGAGGCCGCCGTGGCGGCCGCCCGGGCGATGCCGATGTCGTCCTCGGTGCTCGTGAGCCGCGCGGAGCTCCTCGAGCTCGTCGCGCAGGCGCGCGAGGTGCTGCCGACGCAGCTGGCGCGGGCCGACGAGGTGATCGCGGACGCCGACGCCGCCCGGGCCGCCGCCCAGGCGGAGGCCGACCGCATCGTCGAGGACGCCCGCGCCCGGGCTGCGCGGCTCGTCGAGCAGGAGGCCGTGGTGACGGCGGCGCAGGAGCGCGCCGCCGAGGTCGTCGCCGAGGCGCAGGCGACCGCCGAGCGGCTGCGCCGCGAGGCCGACGACTACTGCGACCGGCGACTGGCCGACTTCGAGATCGACCTCGGCAAGGTGCTCGCGCAGGTCCAGGCGGGTCGCGCCAAGCTCGCGAGCCGCCTGGAGGAGCCGGAGGCGTGACCGGTCGCCCGCGCGTCGCGAGCCGCCGGTGTGACGCACACTGATTTGGGCAGCCCGTCGGGCGTGCCGTAGAGTTGTCCGCTGGTCCTGCCGGTCATGGCGAGGGCCGAGATCGACGAGGGGACCGGTGGCCGTGCAGCGCCCAGTTCACCTCGATCCCCGCTCGCCGTTCGTGCTCGACACCCACGAGCTCGGACGTCGGCCCGGATCGACGCGGACCGTGCAGCGCACGGTCGGTGCCCCCGACGATCTCGGTACCGACGTGATCGGCGTCCCCGCCGGGACCGACGTCGAGCTGGACCTCCGGCTCGAGGCGGTCATGGAGGGGGTCCTGGTGTCCGGCACGGTCCGGACCCGGGCGGTCGGGGAGTGCGTGCGCTGCCTGGGTGAGGTCGTCGAGGACGTCGACGTCTCGCTCACGGAGCTGTACGTGTACCCCGAGCGCGCGGCGGTCGCGGTCGAGGACGGCGACGACGAGGAGGACGTGCGTGAGTTCGAGGGCGACCTGGTCGACCTGGAGCCCGCGCTGCGGGACGCGGTGGTGACGGCTCTGCCGTTCCGGCCGCTGTGCCGCCCCGACTGCCCGGGACTGTGCTCGCAGTGCGGAGCACGCCTGGCGGACGACCCTGACCACTCGCACGAAGTGCTGGACCCGCGCTGGTCAGCCCTCCAGGGGCTGGCGAGCACGACAGACGAGACGAAAGAGAGCTAGCCGTGGCGGTTCCGAAGCGCAAGATGTCGCGCAGCAACACCCGTGCGCGTCGGTCGCAGTGGAAGACCACTGCCACGACGCTCACGACCTGCCCCCGCTGCCAGTCGGCGACCAAGCCCCACACGGCGTGCCCGTCGTGCGGCGCGTACGCCGACCGTCAGTACGCCGAGGCGCTCCGTAGCGAGCACGAGGCCCGCTGACCGCTCGCAGTGATGCGCGCAGGAGGCCGGGCGTGAGCGCGTCGGCCGACCAGCTTCTCGAGAAGCTCGGGGTCCACCTGGACCCCGAGCTTCTCGTGCTTGCCCTGACCCACCGGTCGTTCGCCCACGAGGCCGGCGGGATCCCGACGAACGAGCGCCTCGAGTTCCTCGGGGACTCGGTGCTCGGCGTCGTCGTCACCGAGGCGCTCTACCGCGGGCACCCGGACCAGCCCGAGGGTGCGCTCGCGAAGATGCGCGCCGCGACCGTCTCGCAGCGTGCCCTGGCGGCCGTGGCCCGCACGCTCGACCTGGGCGAGTACGTGCTCCTCGGCAAGGGCGAGCTCTCCACGGGTGGCGCGGAGAAGGACTCGATCCTCTCCGACACGCTCGAGGCGCTGTTCGGCGCGGTGTACCTCTCGCACGGGCTGGAGGTCGCCCGTCGGTGCGTCGAGCGTCTCGTCGGCCCGACGCTCGAGCGCGCCGCGGCGCTCGGGGCCGGCCTCGACTGGAAGACGTCGCTGCAGGAGCTCGCCGCGTGCCTGGGCCTCGGCGCGCCGGTGTACGAGGTCGTCGGCGAGGGCCCGGACCACGCGCGCACGTTCACCGCGCGGGTCGTCATCGGCGGCGAGGTCCGCGGCGAGGGCACCGGCCCGGCCAAGAAGATCGCGGAGCAGGAGGCGGCGGCCAACGCCTACCGCGCGCTCGACGCCCTGCGGGCGGCCCGCTCCACGGGCGACACCGAGGACTCCGCACCGGGTGCCTGAGCTCCCGGAGGTCGAGACCGTCCGCGACGGTCTGGCCCGCCACGTGCTCGGCCGCACCGTCACGGCCGTCGAGGTCCGCCGCGACTACTCGGTACGCCACCACGCCGGCGGTCCGCTCGACCTCGTCGGCCGGCTCTCGGGCCGCCGGCTGCTCGCCGCGGCGCGGCGCGGCAAGTTCCTGTGGGTCGTCCTGGGCGGCGGCCACGCCGACGACGCACCGGGCACCGCGTCGGACGAGACGCCCGACGACGCGCTCGTCGTGCACCTCGGCATGAGCGGGCAGCTGCTCGTGCGCACGTCGCCCGCCGACGTCGTGGCCGGCGCGACCCACCCGCACCTGCGCGTGCGGCTCCTGCTCGACGACGGCCAGGCGCTCGACTTCGTCGACCAGCGCACGTTCGGGCACGTCCAGGTCGCGGACCTCGTCCCGACGCCGGACGGCGCGGCCGGGGGCCTGGGCTCGTCGCTCGCGGCCGTGCCCCAGCCCGTCGCGCACATCGGCCGCGACCTGCTCGACCCGGCGCTCGACCGCGCCGCGCTCGTCGACCGGGTGCGCGCGCGGCGCACCGGGCTCAAGCGTGCGCTGCTCGACCAGACGCTCGTCTCCGGTGTGGGCAACATCTACGCGGACGAGGGCCTGTGGCGGGCGCGGCTGCACTACGCGCGGGCGACCGACCTGCTCCGGCGGGCGGACGTCGAGCGGGTGCTGGACGCGACGGCCGAGGTGATGCGGGACGCGCTCGCGCAGGGAGGCACGAGCTTCGACGCCCTCTACGTCAACGTCAACGGCCAGTCCGGCTACTTCGACCGGTCGCTCGCCGTGTACGGGCAGGAGGGGAAGCCCTGCCCGCGGTGCGGGACGCCCGTGCGCCGCGACGCGTTCATGAACCGCTCGTCGTACTGGTGCCCGACCTGCCAGCCGCGACCGCGGCGGGGGCGCTGGTAGCGGTCCCTCACGGGGCCGCGCGCCGGCTCAGCGCTCGACGACGTTCTCCAGCGGGCGGCCGGCGAGCAGCGCCGCGAGGTTGCGCTCGAGCAGCGCCGCGGCGCCGATCGGGCGCCCGCCCGCCGCGTGCGGGCTCAGCAGGATCCGCGGCTCGTCCCACAGCGGTGACGTCGGGTCGAGCGGCTCCCGCTCGACGACGTCCAGGGCGGCGCCGGCGACCGTGCCGGAGCGCACCGCCGTGAGGAGGGCGGCCTCGTCGAGCGTGGTGCCCCGGCCGACGTTGACGACCCACGCGCGTGGCGGCAGCGCGGCCAGCACCGCGGCGTCGATGGTGTGGCGGGTCTGCGGCGTCTGGGGGAGCAGGCAGACGAGCACGTCGGTGCGCCCGAGCTCGGTCTCGACGTCGTCCTGGGCCACCACCGGGAAGCCGTGACGCTCGCCGCCGCTGCGCGCCACGCCCGTCACGTGCGCGCCGAGCGCCGCGAGCAGGGGCGCGAGGCGGGCCGCGATCGAGCCGAAGCCCCACACGAGCACGCGTGCCCCGGCCAGCGTGCGGACCTCGGGGTCGCGCAGCGGCTGGATCCCGCCGAGCTCGTCCGCCCAGCGGTGCTCCTGCTGCGCCCGGACGAGGGCGGGCACGCGGCGCACCACGGCGAGCACGAGCGCGAGCGTGTGCTCGGCGACGGGGCCGTCGTGCAGCCCCCGGCCCGACGTGACGACGACGTCTGGGCCGAAGCCCGCCTCGAGCACGGTGTCGGGACCTGCCGCGAGGGTCGCGACCCACCGCACGCGTCGCAGGCGGGCGGCGGCGTCCCGCAGCTGGCGGCGCCCGTTGCCCCACGCGACGAGGACGTCGGCGTCGAGCAGCTCGTCCGGCAGCGGCCGGGTCGGGTCGTACCGGACGGACCGGGCGCCGGGTGGCAGAGCGGGCTCCTCCTCGAGGGTGGAAGGCAGCAGGATCACGGTGTCCGGCCGCGTCGTGGCCCCGTTCGTCGCGCTCACGTCGATACCATCGCAGAGTGAACGAGCAGCGGAGCACCCCGGCCCAGATCGCGGTGATGATCGTCGACGACCACGAGGTCGTCCGCCGGGGCATCGCCGAGGTCATCGAGCGCACCGACGGCATGACGGTCGTCGCCGAGGCAGGGTCCGTGGCGGACGGCATCCGCCGCGCGAGCCTGGTCCGCCCGCAGGTCATGCTCGTCGACCTCATGCTGCCCGACGGCACGGGGATCGACATCATCAAGGCGGTGCTCGCGGAGCAGCCGGGCGTGCGCCCGGTCGTGCTCACGTCGTTCGACGACGACGACGCGGTGGCGGCGGCTCTCGACGCCGGTGCGGTCGCCTACATGCTCAAGACGGTTCGCGGCGCCGAGATCGGCGACGTCGTGCGCCAGGTCGCCGCCGGGCGCACGCTGCTCGACGAGCGCACGGTGAACCGGCGCAAGGCCGGCCACGACGACCCCACGGAGAACCTCACGCCGAGCGAGCACCGGGTGCTCGACCTCATCGCCGAGGGCCTGTCGAACCGGGAGATCGCGGAGCGGCTCGGCGTCGCCGAGAAGACCGTGAAGAACCACATCACCTCGCTCCTGGCGAAGATGGGCCTGCAGCGGCGGACGCAGGTCGTCGCGTGGGTCGCCTCCCACCGGTCCGGCGCCTGGCGGGGCAACGCCCCCAGCGGCTCGGCCGGCTGAGCGGCCGGAGCCCACCCGGCAGGGGCGTGGGCCGCTCAGCCGAGCGGCGCCTGCCAGCGCAGCAGGGTGCCGTGCCCCGTCGGGGCCGTGCCCAGCGAGAAGCTGCCGCCGTGCAGGCGTGCACGCGCGGCGAGGTTGCCCGTGCCCGAGTGCCGGTGGCGCACCCGGGGCAGTCCCACACCGTCGTCGAGCACGTCGCACACGACCGACCCGGTCGGGCCCTTGCCCTCGACCTTGACGGTCACCGTCACGTGCCGGGCCGCGGCGTGCTTGGCGGCGTTGGCGAAGCCCTCGCGCACGACCGCGACGACGTCGTCGGCCAGCCGCGCGCCGAGCCGGTCCTCGAGCCGGTCGTCGTCGGAGCCGTCGTCGGCGGCGCGCCGCCCGTCGAGCCGGAGCTCGATCCGGGGCAGGAACCCGAGCGCCGCGCGTGAGCGCTCCGCCTCCTGGGTGAGCCGCTCGCGCAGGTTCTTCGTCGCGTCGGCGTCCCGCAGCGCGTGCACGATCGCGCGGATCGCGCGGATGGAGCCGTCGACGTTCTCCAGCGCCGTGCGCAGGTCCCGCTCCAGGTCGGACGCGGACTCGCCGCTGACGACGCCCGCGCGCAGCGCCTCGAGCTGCATCCCGGTGGCGAACAGCTGCTGCACCGCCATGTCGTGCAGGTCGCGCGCGATCCGGTCCCGCTCGTCGGCGAGGGCCGCGACGTCCTGCGCGTGCCGGGCCTCGGCGAGCAGGAAGGCGAGCGCCGCCTGGCGCGCGAACGACTCGGCGGTGTGCAGGTCGTCCTCGTCGAAGCCCTCGTCGCCCATCGCGCGGGCGACCATGAGCACGCCCAGCGTCCGCCCGCCGGCCTGCAGCGGCGCGTACATCGCCGGCCCGTAGACCTTGAGCTCCTCGAGCAGCGAGGTCTGGGACATGGACTCGGACAGCTGGCCGCGGCCGCTGTGCATGACGGCCCACGACATGCCCTCCGGCGGCACCATGAGCCCGACGAGGTGGTCGGTGCCCTCGCCGTCGACCATCTCGAGGTACAGGTGCCCGCCGACGCCGGGCATGACGAGCGCGCTGACCTCGGCGCGTGCGATCTGCCGGGACAGCGTCACGACGCGGGCGAGCGCCTCCTCCTCGTCGGCGCCCTCGAGGAGCATCGTCGTGATCTCCTGGCTCGCGCGCAGCCAGCGCTCGCGCTGCTCGGCGTCCTGGTAGAGGCGCGCGTTCTCGACGGCGACACCCGCCGCGGCAGCGAGGGCCTTGACGAACGTCTCGTCCGCGTCGGTGAAGCCGCCCTCCTTCTCCGAGAGGTACAGCTGGCCGAAGACCTGCCGGCCGACCCGGACGCTGGCGCCCAGGAACGACCCCATCGGCGGGTGGCCCTTGGGGAAGGCGACAAAGGCCGGGTGGTCGCGCAGGTCGTCGAGCCGCAGCGCGCCCTCGGCGGGGATCGCGCCGAGCACGCCGCGCGCGTGCGGGCCGTGCTCGAGCATGCGCGCGACAGCGGTCGGGATGCCGGCGAAGACGAACGTGGTCGACGCCCCCTGCGTGTCCAGGACGTTGATCGCGCCGTAGCGGGCGCCGGTCAGCGACAGGGAGACGGAGAGGAACTGGTTGAGGACCTCGGGCAGCGACAGCTCCGCGGCCACCGAGAGCATGGCGTCGAGGAGGTCGCTCAGGGCGTCGCCCGTCAGCGGCCGCGGTGTGCCGCCCAGCGGGATCAGCTCGCCGGACTGGATCGCGCCCGAGGCGGTCGGGCCCTCGGGCTCGATCGTGGGGGACGGCGTCGCGGTCTGGCTCACGAGGCCACGGTAGCCCGGCCCGCGGCGGTCATCGGACGTCCGGGTCGGTGTCGTCGGGTGACCCGTCGCCGCTGCCCTCGCCGGTCGTGTCGCCGGTCGCGCCGACCGCCGTGTCGACGGTCGGGCCGACGGCGCTGCCGGCGGTCGCCTGCTGCGCCTCCAGGTCCGCCCGGTGCTCGTCGTCCTCGGCCAGGAGCCGGGCGTGCGTGCCCTGCGCGATCGAGCCGTCGGCGTGGACGCGGATCACGAGGTCGGCGTGCTCGAGGGCCGCCGTCCGGTGGGTGACGACGACGAAGCCCCGGTCGCTCCGCGCGGCGAGGCGCCGCACGAGGTCGTCGGCCGTCGCCGCGTCGAGGTGCTCCACGGGCTCGTCGAGCAGGACGAGCGGTGCGGGGGACGCGAGCGCGCGCGCGACGAGCAGGCGGCGCCGCTCCCCGCCGGAGACGGTGCGTCCGTCGGGTCCGAGCAGGGTGTCGAGCCCGTCCGGCAGCGCGTCGAGCCACGGCCCGAGGCCGACCTCGCGCAGGAGCGCGTCCGCCTCGCCGGCCGTCAGGTCGCCGCGGGCGACGCGCAGGTTCTCCAGCACGGTCGTGCCGAACACGTGGGCGTCCTCGGCGGCCAGCACGACGCGGCCGGCACGCTGCTCGTTCGGCAGGCCGGCGACGTCGGCGCCGTCGAGCGTCACGGACCCTCCGGCGGGGTGCAGCAGGCCGGCGAGCGTGAGCAGCGCCGTCGTCTTCCCGCACCCGCTCGGCCCGACGAGGGCGACGAGCCGCCCGGGCTCCACGGCGAGCTCGAGGCCGCGCAGCAGCGGTGCGCCGCCTGGGCGGGCGACCGTCAGGCCCTGGGCCACGAGCCGGGGCCGGTCGGGCGCGCCGAGCGTGGCGGGCGACGCCGCGGCCGGCTCTCCCGCGTCGTCCAGGACGGCGAGCACGCGTGCGGCCGCGGCGCGGGAGCGTGCGAGCTGCGCCGCGGCCGCGGGCAGCAGCGCGGTGGCCTCGAACGCGGCGAGCGGCGTGAGGACGACGACCGCCAGCTCGACGGGCGCGAGCATCCCCTGGACGACGCCGGGGATGCCGGTGACGAGCGCGGCGAGCACCGCGAGCCCGACCGCGAGCTGACCCACGCCCGCCCCCAGGGCCGCGGGCCGGGCCGACACGTCGGCCGCCCGGGCGACCGCGACGTCGGCGTCCCGCAGCTCGCGCACGACGTCGTCGAGCCGGCCGGCGACGGCCAGCGGGCCGGCGCTGTCCAGGGCGGCGAGCGCGGCCGCGGTGGACGCCGCCCGCCCCTCCACCGCACGGGTCTCCGCCACGCGGAGCGCTCGCAGCGACAGCACCGGGGCGAGCACGCCCGCCAGGAGCAGGCAGCCGCCGAGCGCCGCCCCGGCCGGCGGCCAGAAGAGCGTCATCGCCGTGACGGTGCCCACGCCGAGCAGGCCGGCGACGACCGCGGGGAGCAGCCCGCGCACGACCGCGTCACCCACCGCGTCGACGTCGGCGCCCACGCGCGCGAGCAGGTCCCCGCGGCGCAGCCGTACGCCCGCCTCGGGCCGCCCCTCGGCGAGTCGTGCGTACAGCGTCGTGCGCAGCGACGCCATGCCACGCAGCGCCACGTCGTGGGAGACGAGCCGCTCGCAGTAGCGCAGCACGCCGCGGCCGATGCCGAACGCCCGCACCGCGACGGTCGCGACGGAGAGGGTGAGCACGGGCGGCATCTGCGACGCCCGGGCGATCAGCCACGCCGACACGGCGGCGAGCGCCACCGCGCTGCCGAGCGCACCGGTGCCGAGCAGCGCCGCACCGACGAACCGGCCGCGGTGGACGTCGAGCAGGCGCAGCGCTCGGCGCAGCGTGCCGCGGGGCGGGCGCCCGGCCGTCGTGACGGCGTCGGCGGCGAGCCCGGCGCCGGGGCCGTCGGCCGTGGGCTCGGCCGCGCCGCGGGCGAGGAGCGCCGCCGAGGCGCGCGGGGTCACGACGCCACCTCGGCCGGGGAGTCCCGACGGGGCCGCACCTCGACCACGTCGTCCGCGACGGCGACGAGGGATGCGCGGTGCGCGACGAGCACGACGGTCCGGCCGGCGTCCCGCAGCGCGCGCACGGTCGCGAGGACGACCGTCTCCCCGCCGGCGTCGAGGTGCGCCGTGGGCTCGTCCAGCACGACCAGCGGCGCGGGGGAGAGCAGCGCGTGCGTGAGGGCGACCCGCTGGCGCTGGCCGAGCGAGAGGCCTTCGCCGCCGCGCCCGAGCGGGGTGTCCCAGCCGGCGCGCAGCGCGGCGACGACCTCGTCGAGCCCCGTGAGGCGCGCGGCGGCGGCCCGGTCGGCGGGAGCGCCGCCCACCGCGTCGGCGACCGTGCCCGGCTCGAGCACGGGCCGCTGCGGCAGCCACGCGACCTGCGACCAGTACGTCGTCGGGTCGACGTCGCGCAGGTCGTGCTCGCCGAGCAGGACGCGTCCCTCGTCGGGGTCGACGAGCCCGAGCAGCGCCTCGACCGCGGTCGACTTGCCCGCCCCGTTCGGCCCGACGAGCGCCACGACGCGCCCCGGTTCCACGCGGGCGTCGAGGCCCGCGGGCGTGAGCCCGCCGCGCGAGCGCACCCCGACGCCGTCCAGCCGCACGGCGGTGCGCGCGAGGTCGGGGGCGGGCCGCGTGCCGCGGGCGCGCACGGGGGTGTCGAGCACGCGGAACACCTCGTCGGCAGCCGCGACGCCGTCGGTGGAGGCGTGGAACTGGGCGCCCACCTGGCGCAGCGGCAGGAACACCTCCGGGGCCAGCACCAGGACCGCGAGCGCCGTGACCAGGTCGAGGCCGCCGTGCACGAGCCGCAGGCCGATGCCGACGGCCACGAGGGCGACGGACAGGGTCGTGAGGAGCTCGAGCACGAGGCCGGACAGGAACGCGATCCGGAGCGTGCCCATCGTCGCGCGGCGGTGGGCGTCGCCCAGGGCGCGGACGCGGGCGACGGGGCCGCGCTCGCGGCCGTGGGCGCGCAGCGTCGGCAGGCCGGCGAGCAGGTCGAGCACCTGGGAGCCCAGCCGCTGCATCGTGGCCAGGCCCCGCTCGGAGCGGCCCTCCGTCAGCCGGCCGACGAGCACCATGAAGATCGGCACGAGCGGCAGCACGGCGACGAGGATCGCGGCCGACACCCAGTCCAGCCCCAGCACGACGAGCAGGGTGGCGGGCGTGACCGTCGCGGCGAGCACGAGCTGGGGCAGGTAGCGCACGAAGTACGGCTCGAGGGCGTCCAGCCCCCGGGTGGCGAGCGTGACGACCTGCGGCCCGTGCCCGTCGGCCAGCCAGCGCGGGCCGAGGGCGGCGGCGTGGGCCACGACGCCCTCGCGCAGCTCGTTGACCGCACGGGTCGCGGACCGGTGGGCCCAGCGCTCCTGCGCCGCGGCGACGAGCGTGCG
>Ga0180221_1001812_pt1 | contig 13405 bp, 12 predicted proteins | sample eDN5th37CKraftMG_FD_151339 | JGI IMG/M metagenome (GOLD analysis project Ga0180221, IMG submission 151339) | Enriched Miracle-Growth compost microbial communities from Emeryville, California, USA - eDNA 5th pass 37_C Kraft MG (version 2) (version 2) ...
ACTTTGCCGGCGTTGCGAACGATCGCCGTCACCTCGACATCTTCGTGGCGCAGTGCCTCATTCAGAATGGATTCGCCGACGAAGCCCGTCGCGCCGATAAGCGCTACCTTCATGTACCCCTCTCCTCTTGGCTAGAAACTCTTTGCCGCATCTGGCTATCGCGCACAATATTCCATACGACCGTATTATTTTCAAGATGACGGAGTGAACCATGGCATCAACGACGCGCAGAACGCCGACCACCAAGACGGGCGGAAAATCCAGCGCTACTATGCAGCGTTACATGGATGCCGCCGAAGCGCTGTATATACGGCTCGGCTATGAAGGCATGTCGATCCGGGCGATCTCTGCCCGCGCCAAGCTCAACCTGGCGACGGTAGTCTACCATTGGGGCACCAAGGAGGCGCTCTTCCGCGCAATCTGCCAACGCCGCTTCGTTGCGATTCACGAGGAACAACTCACCCGGCTACGCGCGTGCGCCGACGACGATTCCGTCGATCTCGAAACCGTGCTGCGCGCGCTCGTCGAGCCTCCGCTGCGCACGGGGGGCACGGCGAGAACGGCGCAAACGATCAGGCTACTCTACGGCCGGGTTCTCACGGACCCCTCGCCCGTCGTGCTGCGGATCACGGCGGAGATGTTTGCCGATTCGTCTGACCTTTTTCGCGCGCTCGTCCGGAAACACCTGCCCCATATCGACGACGATGTCTTCTTCTGGCGCTGCACCTGTGCGCTGGGCGCCTTCATCTTCGCCCAATCCTTCGGCCACCGGATCGCCTATGCGGCCGACATCGATAATCGCCATTCCGATTGGGCGGTCGTCACGGATGAGATCGTCGCTTTCATGGCCGCAGGGTTGTCGCGCCGCTGAACGCCTTGCCGCGCTGTTGTCACTCGCATACGATCGTATAAGTTGTTCCCTAAATGGGGTGCGGGACATGAACCGGCAACGCAGCGGGATATCTCATTGAGCAGAGATACAACCTTGTCGGACACGCCCCGTACACTCGATCTACGCCCGCCGCTGGACGAGCAGCGCCTCGGGCGCATCCAGTGGACCGTCATAGGGCTCTGCCTCGCCGCGATGCTTGTGGACGGTTACGACCTGTTCATGATCGGCTTGGCCTTGCCGATGATCGCGCGAGATTTCGGGGTCGCGCCGGCGGACCTGACCCCGGTGATCGTGGCGCAGAGCGTGGGGATGGCGCTGGGCACCTGCCTCGCCGGTCCGTTATCCGATCGCATAGGCCGCAGGCTGCCTCTGATCGGCAGCATACTCGCTTTTGCGCTGCTCACCCTGCTCACTACGCAAATCCACACCGTATCCAGCTTCACGGTCGTACGCTTCTTCAGCGGCGCCTTCTTCGCCGGCGTGATCCCGAACGCGGTGGCCCTCACCAGCGAGATGACACCGGCCCGCTATCGCTCCGGCTTCGTCGCATTGATTTTTTGCGGCTATAGCGCGGGGGCCAGCCTGGGCGGCGCGGTCAACGGCTATGTCCTCGATGCGCATGGCTGGCAGATGATCTTCTGGATCGGCGGCGCGATCGCGCTGCTCTTGCTCGTACCGTTGGTGCTATTCCTGCCGGAATCGTTGCCATTCCGCCTCCGCCTCGATCCGCTCGATCCGGGGGCGGCGCGCCTTGCCCGCCGCATGTTCCCCGGGCTGCGCATCGAGCCGGGCACCACGCTGGTCGTCGATGGAGGGCGTCCAGCGGAGACGGGCCGATCGACGGTGCTCGCGCTCTTTGCGGCCAAGCGCCGGATCCTCACTCTCCTGCTGTGGCTGCTCTTTTGTCTCAGCTTCCTCTGCAACACAACGCTGGCGGCGTGGAGCGGCACGATCCTGAATACCGGCGCAGGTCTGCCGATCACCACGGTCGGCACGCTGATCGGCCTGTTTGCGCTCGCCGGCATTTTTGGCACCGGGACAAGCGGCTTTCTCATGGGGCGGTTCGGCCCGGCGCGTACGCTCGGCGGCTTCTACCTGCTCGCCGCCGCGGCGATGGCCGCACTGGCGTTCGACGGCTATCACGGCTTCTCCGTCTATATCCTGATGGCAATTGCGGGCTACGGTTTTGCCGGCGGGCAAGGCGCGCTCAACGCTTACTCATCGGAAGTCTACGATATCCGCATCCGCGCAACAGGCGTGGGCTGGGCGTTCGGAAGCGGGCGGTTGGGTGCGATCGTGGGGCCGATCCTCGGCGGCCAGTTGCTCGCGGCGGGCTATGGTCCGCGCCCGTTCTTTCTCGCGGTAGCGTTGCCGTTATTGTGCATTGTCGCGCTCCTGCCGGCGACGATCTCCGCGCAACGAAGATCACGTCTCCTCCCCGCCACCCGCTGATTCCCAACCCATATGTGGCAACGACGCCACTAGGCGGCCATTTTAATCATGGAAACCTGAACTCGTCTTGCAGCATCATCCATACGATCGTATAGAAAAATCGTGTTCATCATAGCGGGCCCGACAAGGGTTGAGAGCGCGGTATTTTGGCCTGATTGGCGGATTAATTGGGGAGGGGTTGTGATGAGGAAGCGCGATTTCGAGACGTCGAGCTGGTTGGCGGTTGGGCTGGTTCTGGCGGTGTCGGCAGGATCGGCGCCGGCGTTGGCGCAGGATGCGGGCACGAGCGGGCAGGTTGAGGATATCGTCGTCACCGCGCAGTTTCGCGAGCAGAGCCTGCAAAGCACGCCGCTGGCGATCACAGCCGTTTCGAGCGCGATGATGGAGGCCCGCAGCCAGACCAACGTCGCCCAGATCGCCAATGAGGCGCCGAACGTCACGCTGCGCCCCGGCAATGCCAGCTTCGGGCCGTCGCTGGCCGCGTCGATCCGCGGCATCGGCCAATATGATTTCAATCCGGCGCTCGAGCCGGGCGTCGGCCTGTATGTCGACGACGTCTATTATGCGACGCTGACGGGCTCGATCTTCGACCTGCTCGATCTCGATCGGGTCGAGGTGCTGCGCGGGCCCCAGGGCACGCTGGCGGGGCGCAATTCGATCGGCGGGGCGATCAAGCTCTATTCGAAGAAGCCGACCGGCGATGGCAGCGGCATGATCCAGGGCACCTATGGCAGCCGCGATCGCATGTCGATCCGCGCCAGCGCCGACTTCAATATCGCCAAGGATCTCGACATGCGCCTCTCGGGCGTCGTCAAGAAGCAGGACGGCTACGTCACCAATCTCGATTTCGGCTGCGCCAACCCGCCCGGTTCGGCAAACAACCCGCTGGTCGGCGGCGTCGCACCAACGCTCGCGCCCGGCGGCAGCTGCGTCAAAGGCCATTATGGCGAGGTCGACTATCAGGCGGTGCGCGGTCAGCTGCGCTATCATCCGAGCGACGCTGTCGATATCAACATCATCGCCGATTATACCGACGATCAGGGCAGCCCGCCCGCGTCGGTGCTGACGATCGCCAACAACCCTCGCACGGGCGCGCTTCGCGGCAATTCGCCAGCGGTGCCGTTCGATGCGCGCTTCCTGTGCGGCCCTTATTGCAACTATTCGAGCTTCCTCTACCCCGCCGATCCGGCCAACGGCTTTCCGACCGGCACGACCCGCTCGCCGCGCAACAGCTTTGCCGGCTGGGGCCTGTCGGGGCAGGCCGATATCGAGCTGAGCGATACGCTCAAGCTGACGTCGATCACCGCCTATCGCCAATATAAAGCGATCTTCCAGAATGACGACGATCTGTCGCCGCTGCCGCTGTCGAGTTCGCAATCGACGGTGAAGTTCCACTTCTTCAGCCAGGAACTGCGGCTGAACGGCACGATCGGCGACGCGATCGACTATACCGTGGGCGGCTATTACAGCTCGCAAAAGTCGGTCTATGTCGCGGTGCAGGATCTGCGCTGGGCGGGCTTCCAGTTCCGGGGCAATGATCCGGTGCCGGCCCATTCGAAGGCGGCCTTCGCGCATATCGCCTGGCATGCCACCGACCTGCTGACGCTGACCGGCGGCATCCGCTACACCGACGAGGACAAGGATTATACCTATTCGCGCCTGACGCTCGACGGCAGCGGGCCTGCGCCGCTGGTCGGCGGGCTCGACGGGTTGAGCGGCAGCTATGCCAAGAAGCGCGTCGATTATCGGGCCAACGCCCAATATCAGTTCGCCGACACGGTGATGGGCTATGCGCAATTCTCGACCGGCTTCAAGGGCGGCGGCATCAACCCGCGCCCCTATTTCCCCGAGCAGGTTCAGTCGTTCGGCCCGGAGACGATCCAGGCCTATGAACTCGGCCTCAAGACCGATCTGTTCGATCGCCGGGCGCGCGTGAACATCTCGGCTTTCTACAACAACTATAAGGACATCCAGCTCACCCTACTGTCCTGCCCGCAGTTCAACCCGACGCCGCCGGGGCCGGGCGTCCCGGGGCTGCCCTGCGCTCTGCCCGCCAATGCCGGCGATGCGCATGTGAAGGGCATCGAGGTCGAGACGTCGTTGCGCCCGGTCGAGGGGCTGCTGATCGACGGATCGCTCAGCTATCTCGACTTCAAATATACCAGCATCGCAGCCGCCGCCGGCGGCATCGGCGGCGTCCAGCCCGGCTTCCAGCCACCGTATGCAGCGAAGTGGAAGTGGAGCGGCGGCATCCAATATGCGATCGATCTGGGCAGTGCCGGCTCGCTGACCCCGCGCATCGACGCGGCCTACACCTCCGCCATCTACACCAATGCCGCCAACGCGCCGTCCAACAAGGTTCCCGCCTACACCGTCGCCAACGGCCGGCTGACCTGGCAGAATGCCGGCAAGGATCTCGACATCTCCGCCGAGGTCACCAACCTGTTCGATAAATATTACTTCCTCAACATCTTCGATCTCTCCAGCAATGCCGGCTACGCCACCGGACAACCCGGACGGCCCCGCGAATGGGCCCTCACCGTCACTAAAAAATTCTGAGGACTATCCCCCCCTCCCCGACGGGGAGGGGGGATTTTAGACAATAGCCTTTGTTTAGACGGAGGGCGTTTCCGAGAACGCCACCTGCATGGAAACACCCCTCGTCGAGATGTGCTGTGAAACGAAGTCCGCGAACTGGTCGAGCGCCGTCCGCGTCTCGGGCAGGAAATCGAACAACATAAAGCCGTGCAGGCTATCCTCGATCAACTCGAGCTTCGCGGGCACACCAGCCTGCCCGGCCGTCGCCGCGAGGCGAACGGCGTCGTTCACCACCGCCTCGCCAGCTACCGCCTGAATCAGCATCGGTGGTAATCCGTCGAGATCCGCGAACACCGGCGAAACCAGCGGCAGCCTGAAATCGGTGCCGCCGATATAGGCCGCGGCCTGATTGCGGAGAAATCCGATATCCAGCAACGGCTCGCGATCGGCCCGTTCCGCAAGCCCCGGTGAACTGAGCGTCATGTCCGCGAAGGGCGAGACGAGATGAAGCAGATCGGGCAGAGGTTCGCCCGCCTGACGTAACGCCAGAGCGAGGCTCACCGCAAGGCCACCGCCCGCCCCTTCACCGCTGACGACGATTTTCGCGGCCGACTCACGCTGCTGCAGCCACCGATAAGTCTTCAGCGCATCCTCAAGCGCGGCTGGAAACGGGTTTTCGGGCGCGAGCCGATAATCGATCGTCAGCGCGCGGCCGCCGACGCTCGCCGCCAGATGCGCGGCGGGCCGAGCCGAGCCCCGCGCGGAACCCATGCAATAGCCCCCGCCATGCAGATGCAGCACGACGATATTACGCGTTACGCCGGCCGTGGGCGTCACGAGCAGGCCGGGCACATCCTCGCACAGCACGGGCTCGATCGCGGCGTCGACCGGCGGCGGGCACTGCTCCGCCAGAAAGCGCGCATAGCCCTTTCGCTCGCCTACCCAGAGCTGTGTCCTTTCCTCGGGCGTGAGCGCATTGCGCCACAGATCGAATGCCCGCTGGGCCTCGGGCCGCTGCAAACGGCACGGCGTGGCAACGGCGGCGGCGGGCACATCCGGCGCCATCGCCATCTTCACGGGATCATAATCCCACAACCATCCCAGCGTCACCGCATTCATCGGATCGAGCTGGTTGGTCCCCTTGAACCAGGTGTTGCGCGCCTGGCGTTGAAGAGCATCCGGCTCGTTATGGACGCGCAGCATGAAGCGCGAGGCGATCAGCATCCGCCGCGTGCGGACCGTGCGGCGCGCTGCATAATCCGCAAGCGCGTCTTCCACGCCCTCGCGCCCATGCCGCTTCAACGCGTGGGCGAGGACGAGCGCATCTTCCAGCGCCATCGCCGCGCCCTGCCCGGCGCTCGGCGGCGCGGGGTGCGCCGCATCGCCGAGAAGAGTCGCCCGCCCTTTACTCCATTCGTCCAGCGGATCGCGAAAATAGATCGGCGTGATCAACGCCGTGTCGACTGCCTCCAATATCTCCGCCAGCGCGTCGCACGCCTGCGGGTAGAGCCCGGGCAGTTCGCTCACATCACCCATGGCGCTCCAAGATTCGGCGTGGACCTCTGCCGCCGGGACGAAAGCGTTGAGGCAATAGACATCCTGACGCACGCCATAGAGCATGGCGTGGCGATTATCGCCGAGCCACACCGTATGAATATCGCGGAAGCGTGGCCGGATACGATCGGCGGGAATCAGGCAACGCCATGTGACAATACCGGTAAAACGAGCCTCCTGCTCGCCGAACAGGCTGGCGCGGACGTTCGATCGCAGGCCATCGGCGCCAACCAGCACGTCACCCTCGATCTGCTCTCCCGTATCGAGGATCGCGGCGACGCCGGACGCCCTCTCCTCGACTGCGATCACCCGGCTATCGGGACGGACGCAATCGAGCGGGAGTTCCTGCAGGAGTGTCTGGTGCAGATCGGCGCGATGCACGGTGTAGGCCTGGTCACCGTAAAGCGCCGCCGTTTGCGCTGCTTGCCGGATAAGAATGAGTTCGTCGGTTTCGAGAACCCGATTCTCATTCTTATGGCTTTCTATCGAGACGCGGCGGATGAGCGCATCAGCTCCGAGATATTGGAGCGCCTTCATCGCATTCGGATAGAGACCGAGCCCGGCGCCGGCCTCCCCGAGAATGGGCTTCCGCTCCAATATGAGCGCTTCCATCCCCAGCTTTCGCACTGCAAGCGCCGTTGCCAGACCGCCAACGCCGCCGCCCGCGATTATCACCCGCATAAGCGTCATACCTCTCTTAAGTCGATCGTGTTCCACAACAGACAATGATTTTAAATTATAACGTTCGTTATCATCGTATCGAAGGATTCGCCGGGCAAGACCATCGCAACGTGATCAGTCGCCTTTGACGAGACTGCCGCCTTCCGTCGCAGCCATTCGGCGACGTTCCTCGATGGCCAGACGCCCCGGCGGAACCGCCTCGTCGGGAAAGGCCGCGACGAGAGCGTCGCCTAGACCACGTAGCTCCTCGCGAAATTCCGGATGACTGAAGATGACCGGCTGATTGGCAAGAATGCCGGCGATGACTTTGCGGCCAACTTCTTCTGGATCCATGCCGAGGTTCATGATTTCACCGAACATGCGCGTAAAATCCGGGTCCGGCTTGAACTGCGTGTTGCTATATTCAGCAGGACGATTTTCGGCGGCATGGTGAATATTGCTCCGGGTGAGCCCCGGCGCCAATTCGGACACGCCGATATTGTCGCTTGCCAGCGTTGACCGCAGCGACGCGGTCAGGCCGCGCACCGCGAATTTGGAGGTCGAATACAGCCCCACCTCGCTCGCCGGGAGATAGGCGGCCATTGATGAGACGTTGACGATGTGGCCGCCTTCGCCATGGCTGCGGATGCGCGGTATGCACGCCGACACCCCGTGAACGACGCCGTAGAAATTGACCTTCATGATCCATTCCCAATCGTCGATTGTCGCGCGATCGATGGTGCCGGGAAAGGTCGTGCCGGCGTTGTTAACAAGAATGTGGATTTTGCCGAACCGCGCTTCCGTTTCGTCGGCGGCGCGCTCCCAAGCCACGCGGTCCGTCACGTCTAGCTTGACGGGAAGCACTTCGGTCTCCGGCCGTTGCACGAACCATTGCATCGCCTGATCGAGATGATCTTCACGGCGATAGCCGAGCGCGACTTTAACGCCGCAACCGGCAAGGGTCTTGGCGATGCCGAGCCCGATACCGCTCACCGCGCCGCTGATCAGCGCGACTTTTCCCTTCACAGTCTCCATCCATGCCTCATTATGTTCGGTCGAATTTTGATACGACCGTATAGACGATCGTCGGTTACGCCGCAACCAAACCCGCTAGCGCCGCGCGAGACGACTCTGTTTTCCTGGAGCGTGTCGTCCAATCGGGATATTGATCTATTCCTTCATCCGATAGCCGATGTGATCGGTGCTATTCTCCAGTACATCAAGCTCGACCGACTTGCCGGAGACGGGATGCCTATAATGGAAGGGCACGAATGAGCGGCCCAGCACCGCATGTTGCGGAATGGATTCAGTGTCCGGCGGGATCGCCTCATCGGCTGGACTACTATCGAAATACACAGATTCGTAACCAGGGATGTTCACATAGAAGGTGGGAGCCCACCAAAGGCTGGAAATTTTCCATTGCCCGCGTTCTCGAACATAGGTGTTTTCATAAACACCCTCGGCCCACACCATCGTCGTTTCGCCAGGTGGGGGACTGCCTTGAATTAACGCCCGCCAGCGGCCCTTGGCAGTTTCGCGGCCGGGATCGACAGTCACCACACCCTGCAATTGCATGTGATTGATGATTTCGCCTCGCAACAGACCGTCACGCCCCCGGCCGATAACGTCGCGGAGCAACGCTCTCACCCGTTCCTTCCCGATATAGCGGCCGCGCCTGCCGATCTCGATGCTCCCATCCTCCGCGAACAGATCAGTCATGGCATCCCACATGCGGTTATCGATATAATAGCCGTACATGCGTTGAATGCGGCCGATCTCCGATTCATCTTCGAGACGCCCGAAACGCTCACGCAGATCCGCGTTCGTCTTCTCCAGATCTTCCATGCGCGACACTAATGCTCGATAATCGTCCATTCCATTTACTCCAGCATTACGGCCGATGGCCGGTTACGGGGTTCGGATAATGATAGGGCGGAATGAAGACATCAGGGAAACAGCCATATTGAACGGTTGCTTCTCGATCGGGCTCGACCCCGGGCAGCGGGGGCGCCAGGGGAACGCCACCCTGGTTCCAGCCCTTGTCATATTCCACATAATAGGTGGTGAACATGTGGAGCTTGGCGATTTTCCACACGTCATCCTCGAAAACATAGGCATTCTCATATGTGCCTTCGCCCCAGCGCGCTTCACGGCCGAGCCAGCCAATCTGGATGAATACCCGCCAGCGCCCCTTGGCGGTAAGCCCGTCTTCCGCGATATGGATGACGGGTTGAAGCTGCATGTGATTGAATACGGTGCCATATTCGAGCCTGGGAAGCGCGTTGAGATATTCGCGGATGCGCGCCTGCCCCTTGAAGAAGCCCCGACCGGCAATTTCGAGGCTACCGCCGGCCGCGAACAGATCCGCCGCCTGATCGTAGAGCGTCTTGTCGACATAATAGCCGTAAATCGCCTGAAGGTTGCAGATCTCGACATAGCTGCGCGCCGTCCGCGCCGCGCGCTCAAGCGCCTCGATCCGTTCGACGAGCGCCTTACCGTCTTCGCTCTCCATCTTCTCATCTCCTCACAGTAAGGCTTGTGCCGGCCTCTACCCCGATAGATTATATCAGATGTTATCTAATGACGAGATGAGAGGATAGTGAACTGATGATGTCAATGCCACCTTCGACCGGCATCGTATGATACCAGGCCGGTGCGATGTTGCGCTGGAGAAAGAGGACGACATGTCAGATGTGCATATTCTGGTATGCAGGAGTGACAAAACCAGCCAATGGAACGCTGGCATATTGCTGAGCGCGGCGGCGCAAAAGCCAGCCAGTGGATAGGCTTCGATGTCGCCGCGATCCGCACCAGCACCGGCCTCTCGCAGGGCGCGTTCGCGCGGAGCATCGGCGTCGCCAAGGGCACGCTGCTCAACTGGGAACATGGCCGCCGACGTCCCACCGACCCGGCGCAGGTGCTGCTCGCGATAATCGCCAAGAAGCCTTCGCTGGTCAGGGAACTGCTGCGCTAGTCACCCTTGTCGACCCTTTATTGCCGTTGGGCGCTATCACTATGGCTCCTGGAAGCGGACATAGATTCACGATGGCATCACCCAATATATCTGTTATTCTCGATATATGGATAATGATTCGGCTATCGCTGCCCTGGGCGCCCTCGCGCAAGGCACGCGCCTTGATGTGTTTCGCCTGCTGGTAAGGCATGAACCCGACGGCATGGCCGCTGGGGAAATTGCTCGCTATCTCGACGTGCCGCAAAACACGATGTCGACACATCTCGGCGTTCTTGCCCGTGCCGGTATCGTGCGCTCCGAGCGACAGAGCCGGTCGATCATATATCGGGCCGATCTGGACGGATTACGCGCACTGACGCTGTTCCTCGTCAAAGACTGCTGCGCTGGCTCGCCGGAACTGCGCGCGCCGCTCCTGGCCGAACTCACCTCCAGCTGCTGAAAGGACGCCTGCGTGGCCGTTGATATCGTGATCTATCACAACCCTGCGTGCGGGACGTCGCGTAACGTGCTCGGTCTGATCCGCAATGCCGGCATCGAGCCGCATGTTGTCGAATATCTAGAAACTCCACCTTCCCGCGCGCTGCTGGTCGAGCTGATCGACCGCGCCAACATCAGCCCTCGCGATCTTTTGCGCGAGAAGGGGACGCCCTATGCGGAACTGGAGCTTGGCAACGCCTCGCTGTCCGACGACGCGCTGGTGGATGCGATGATGGCACACCCGATCCTTATCAATCGGCCGTTGGTCGTGTCGCCGCTGGGCGTGAAGCTGTGCCGTCCCTCGGAAGTCGTGCTTGATCTGCTGCCGACGCCCCAGCTTGGTGCGTTCACCAAGGAAGATGGCGAGCAGGTGGTAGACGCCTCGGGTGACCGCATCGCCTGATGGTTCTCGCGCTCGCTATCTTCGTCGTCACGATCACGCTCGTCATCTGGCAACCCAAGGGGCTCGGCATCGGGTGGAGCGCGCTTGGCGGCGCGGCTGTCGCGTTGCTGGTCGGGGTTGTCTCGCTTTCCGACATATCGGTGGTGTGGGGTATCGTCTGGAATGCCACCGCCACATTCGTCGCGATCATCATCGTCAGCCTGCTGCTGGATGAAGCCGGTTTTTTCGAATGGGCCGCACTCCACGTCGCCCGCTGGGGCGGCGGACATGGTCGTCGGCTGTTCGTCCTGTTCGTGCTGCTGGGCGCTGCGGTGTCGGCGTTGTTCGCCAATGACGGGGCGGCACTGATCCTGACGCCGATCGTCATCGCCATGCTGCGCGCGCTGGGATATCGCGACAAGGCGACGCTGGCGTTCGTCATGGCGGCGGGGTTCATCGCCGATACCGCCAGCCTGCCGCTGATCGTCTCCAATCTCGTCAACATCGTATCAGCTGACTTTTTCCAGATCGGCTTTGCCGATTATGCCTCGGTGATGGTGCCGGTCGATCTGGCGTCGATCGCGGCAACGCTGGTCGTGCTGTTGCTGTTCTTCCGGCGCGACATTCCCGCTCACTATGATGTGACGCAACTCCGCGCGCCTGCGAACGCGATCCGTGACCTTGCCACGTTCAAGGCGGGCTGGGTTGTCCTCGCGCTGCTGCTCGCGGGCTTCTTCCTGCTCGATCCCATTGGCGTGCCGGTGAGCGCCGTCGCGGCTACCGGCGCGACCCTGCTGCTCCTTATCGCTGCGCGGGGGCATGTGATCGAGACGCGCAAGGTGCTGCGCGGCGCACCGTGGCAAATCGTGATCTTCTCGCTCGGCATGTATCTGGTCGTCTATGGCTTGCGGAATGCGGGCCTGACCGATCACCTTGCCGGCCTGCTCGATCGCACCGCCCAGGGCGGCGTATGGGGCGCGGTCATTGGCACGGGGATCATCGCCGCGCTGCTGTCTTCAGTGATGAACAACATGCCGACTGTGCTGGTGGGCGCACTGTCGATCGACGCGACGCACGCCACGGGCGCGGTCAGGGAAGCGATGATCTACGCCAATGTGATCGGCAGCGATCTCGGCCCGAAGATCACGCCGATCGGCTCGCTCGCGACCCTGCTGTGGCTGCATGTCCTTGGGCAAAAGGGCATCCGCATCGGCTGGGGCTATTATTTCAAGGTCGGGGCAACGCTGACCGCCCCGGTGCTGCTGGTAACGCTTGCCGCGCTCGCGATCCGGATCAGTGCGGGATGATTCCGCGACCGCCGACCACGCCTATTTCAATTGGATACCTTGCCTGATGCCACTTCGCACGCTTTCTGACCCCGGTCATCTGCCGGCGCTCGATCGGCGCTATGCGCGGGAACATCCCGCGCTCGGGCTGGGCGCGGATGCCCCACCCCCGCGTATACTGCTACTCTATGGATCGCTGCGCGAACGATCCTGTTCGCGGTTATGTGTCGAGGAAGCGGCGCGCCTGCTGCAATTCTTCGGCTGTGACACGCGCATCTTCGACCCCTCCACGCTACCGCTTCCCGATCAGGTGACAGGCGACGACCACCCTGCCGTCCACGAACTGCGCGAACTCTCGATGTGGTCGGAAGGCCAGGTGTGGTGCAGTCCAGAACGTCACGGTCAGATCACGGGCATCATGAAACTGCAAATCGATCATCTGCCGCTGTCGATGGGCGGGATGCGGCCGACGCAGGGGCGTACGCTTGCCGTCATGCAGGTGTCTGCTGGATCCCAGTCGTTCAACAGCGTCAACACGCTACGTGTGCTCGGGCGCTGGATGCGCATGGTCACGATCCCCAACCAGTCGAGTGTTGCCAAGGCATTCAACGAATTTGACGACGCCGGCCGCATGAAGCCGTCGAGCTACTATGATCGGATCGTGGACGTGATGGAAGAACTGGTGCGCTTCACGGTGCTGCTATGCCCGCACACCGCCCAGCTTGTCGATCGCTATTCCGAGCGGAAGGAAGCCAACGTCCCGATCGACCGGACAACCGATCTGTCGAGCATCGCCACAGGCGCCAGCGGACGCACAATCTAGCAATGCTGAACGGTTGCTGGGCTGGTCGCATGGCGTCGGACAGGAGCCCATCCGTCCACGCCGTTCGAGCTGGTGCGGACGTGATCCCGAAGCTGCCTAGCAGGAAGCGACCCTTTGCGGTCATTCAACCGGTGATTTCCTGTTCCCAGGTGCGGCCGGTCCGCTTTCCCATTCTGAGCGCCCAATTCTGGCCGTTTGCGGTCTAATGAAAACACCCTTTTGTCGCTATGCCGCGGCCAGTGACGTGCTCCCCTGAAACTCCGCCATTCTGAGCTAGAGTCCTTCATGAAGGAGGACGACGATGAAGCGCAGCAGGTTTACCGAGGAGCAGATCATCGCGATTCTGCGGGAGCAGGAAGCTGGATCG
>Ga0180221_1001816_pt1 | contig 13395 bp, 11 predicted proteins | sample eDN5th37CKraftMG_FD_151339 | JGI IMG/M metagenome (GOLD analysis project Ga0180221, IMG submission 151339) | Enriched Miracle-Growth compost microbial communities from Emeryville, California, USA - eDNA 5th pass 37_C Kraft MG (version 2) (version 2) ...
GCGGTGATGATCACCAGGCGGTCGCCGGCGGCGCGGTGCTCGGCCAGCAGGGCTTCGCCGCGGGGCAGGATGATCGGCTCGATGACCTCCTGCATGAACTGGCGATGCCAGGTGGCCAGCTGCTCCAGGCTGTTGCGGCCGAGGATCGCCTGGGTGAAGGCCTGGTAGGCGAACACGTCCAGGGTGCCGGCCTGGTAGTCGGCATAGAAGGCATCGTTGCGCGCCTGGTACTCGCCGGCGTCGACCAGGCCGCGCTGGCACAGCCATTCGCCCCAGCTGTGGTCGCTGTCGCCGGCCAGCAGAGTGTTGTCGAGGTCGAAAAGGGCCAGACGCGCCATGGTTCACCATTAATTGCGAAAGCGGAAAAGTCGCCTAGAGTAACGGCTTTTGCCGGCCCTGCCCATGCGCGCCAAGCCTCGCGTTGCCGCTGTCACAGGCTTTGTGGAACAATGCGGGCACACGCGTTTTCGAGGATGTACCGCCGTGATCGATCCCGATGGTTTTCGCCCCAATGTCGGCATCATCCTCTCCAACGAGGCCGGTCAGGTTCTGTGGGCTCGGCGCATCAACCAGGAGGCCTGGCAGTTCCCGCAGGGCGGCATCAACGCCCGGGAAACTCCTGAAGAGGCGCTGTTCCGCGAGTTGAACGAGGAAGTCGGCCTGGAGGAGCAGGATGTGCGCATTCTCGCCTGCACCCGCGGCTGGTTGCGCTATCGTCTGCCGCAGCGTCTGGTGCGCACCAACAGCCAGCCGCTGTGCATCGGCCAGAAACAGAAGTGGTTCCTGCTGCGCCTGACCGGCGACGAGAACCGGGTACGCATGGATGTGACCGGCAAGCCGGAATTCGATGGCTGGCGCTGGGTGAGTTACTGGTACCCGCTGGGGCAGGTGGTGACCTTCAAGCGCGAGGTCTACCGGCGCGCCCTGAAGGAACTGGCGCCGCGCCTTCTGGCGCGGGACTGAAGAGGAGATAAGGCCCTGAGCATGCTCAACACGCTGCGCAAGATCGTCCAGGAAGTGAACGCCGCCAAGGACCTGAGGGCGGCGCTGGGCATCATCGTGCAGCGGGTCAAGGAAGCCATGGGCACCCAGGTGTGCTCGGTCTATCTGCTCGACGCCGAGACCAACCGCTTCGTCCTGATGGCCACCGAGGGCCTGAACAAGCGCTCCATCGGCAAGGTCAGCATGGCCCCCAACGAGGGCCTGGTGGGCCTGGTCGGCACCCGCGAGGAGCCGCTGAACCTGGAGAACGCCTCCGAGCACCCGCGCTACCGCTACTTCGCCGAGACCGGCGAGGAACGCTACGCCTCCTTCCTCGGCGCCCCGATCATCCACCACCGCCGGGTGATGGGCGTGCTGGTGGTGCAGCAGAAGGAGAAGCGCCAGTTCGACGAAGGCGAGGAAGCCTTCCTGGTGACCATGAGCGCGCAGCTGGCCGGGGTCATCGCCCACGCCGAGGCCACCGGTTCGATCCGCGGCCTGGGCAAGCTCGGCAAGGGCATCCAGGAAGCCAAGTTCGTCGGCGTGCCCGGCGCCCCCGGCGTGGCCGTGGGCAAGGCCGTGGTGGTGCTACCGCCGGCCGACCTGGAAGTGGTCCCGGACAAGCCCATCGACGACGTCGAGGCCGAGGTCGAGCTGTTCAAGCAGGCCCTGGAAGCCGTGCGCGAAGACATGCGCAACCTCTCCAGCAAGCTGGCCACCCAGCTGCGCAAGGAAGAGCGCGCGCTGTTCGACGTCTACCTGATGATGCTCGACGACGCCTCCATCGGCCAGGAGGTCAAGCGCATCATCCGCTCCGGCCAGTGGGCCCAGGGCGCCCTGCGCCAGGTGGTGATGGAGCACGTCGCGCGCTTCGAACTGATGGACGACGCCTACCTGCGCGAGCGCGCCTCCGACGTCAAGGACATCGGCCGGCGCATCCTCGCCTACCTGCAGGAAGAACGTAAGCAGACCCTCACCTACCCGGACCAGACCATCATCGTCAGCGAGGAACTGTCCCCGGCGATGCTCGGCGAGGTGCCCGAGGGCAAGCTGGTGGGGCTGATCTCGGTGCTCGGCTCGGGCAACTCCCACGTGGCCATCCTCGCCCGCGCCATGGGCATCCCCACGGTGATGGGCGCGGTCGACCTGCCGTATTCCAAGGTCGACGGCATCGACCTGATCGTCGACGGCTACCACGGCGAGATCTACACCAACCCGTCGCCGCAGCTGGTCAAGCAGTACGGCGAAGTGGTCGCCGAAGAGAAGGAACTGAGCAAGGGCCTGGCCGCGCTGCGCGAGCTGCCCTGCGAGACCCTCGACGGCCACCGCATGCCGCTGTGGGTCAACACCGGCCTGCTGGCCGACGTTGCCCGCGCCCAGGAGCGCGGCGCCGAGGGCGTTGGCCTGTACCGCACGGAAGTGCCGTTCATGATCAACGACCGCTTCCCCAGCGAAAAGGAGCAGCTGGCGATCTACCGCGAGCAGCTCTCGGCCTTCCACCCGCTGCCGGTGACCATGCGCACCCTGGACATCGGCGGCGACAAGGCGCTGTCCTACTTCCCGATCAAGGAAGACAACCCCTTCCTCGGCTGGCGCGGCATCCGCGTCACCCTCGACCACCCGGAAATCTTCCTGGTGCAGACCCGCGCCATGCTCAAGGCCAGCGAGGGCCTGAACAACCTGCGCATCCTGCTGCCGATGATCTCCGGCACCCACGAGTTGGAAGAGGCGCTGCACCTGATCCACCGCGCCTGGGGCGAGATTCGCGACGAAGGCGTGGACATCCCCATGCCGCCCATCGGCATGATGGTGGAAATCCCCGCGGCGGTGTACCAGACCCGCGAACTGGCGCGCCAGGTGGACTTCCTCTCGGTCGGCTCCAACGACCTGACCCAGTACCTGCTGGCGGTTGACCGCAACAACCCGCGGGTGGCCGACCTCTACGACTACCTGCACCCGGCGGTGCTGCAGGCGCTGAAGAAGGTGGTCGACGACGCCCACCTCGAAGGCAAGCCGGTGAGCATCTGCGGCGAGATGGCCGGCGACCCGGCGGCGGCGGTGCTGCTGATGGCCATGGGCTTCGACTCGCTGTCGATGAACGCCACCAACCTGCCGAAGGTGAAATGGCTGTTGCGCCAGATCACCCTGGGCAAGGCCCGCGAACTGCTCGGCCAACTGATGACTTTCGACAACCCGCAGGTGATCCACAGTTCCCTGCACCTGGCATTGCGCAACCTCGGCCTCGGCCGGGTGATCAACCCCGCGGCGACCGTCCAGGGCTGACCTGGAGCGCCGCCCTCCCCGGAGCTGAGTCGTCCCTGGGGCCCTGTACAACCGGCAGCGCCGGGAGAAGGCTTATGGACGAGCAGCAAGCGCTCGCGGGCGACCGCGAAGCCATCGAGAAGACCCTCCGCTATGCCCTGGAGATCGTCAGCGACGGCATCTGGGACTGGGACATCCGCAGCAATGACGTCAAGCGCAGCCCCGGTTGGTACCGCATGCTCGGCTACCCCATCGATGGCCTGCCGGAAAACGTCGCCACCTGGCACTCGGTGATCCACCCGGACGACTTCCCCCGCGTCATGCGCAGCTTCCAGGCCTATCTGGACGGCCGGCAGGCGGCCTACGCTGAGGAATACCGCTGTCTCTGCGCCAACGGCGAGTACCTGTGGATAAGGGACTACGGCCGCTTCGTCGAATTTGACGGCGAGGGCCGCGCCACGCGGATGATCGGCGCCCACCACAACATCCACGAGCGCAAGCTGATCGAGCTGGAACTCAAGCGCCGCAACGAAGAGCTGCACGAACTCAACCGCAACCTGGAACAACTGGTCGAACAGCGCACCGAGGCCCTGCGCCAGGCCAACCTGGCCCTGGCCGAACAGGCCGCGGTGGCGGTGCGCCTGAGCGAGACCGACCCGCTGACGCAGATCTACAACCGGCGCCGCTTCGAAAGCAGCCTGCAGCAGGAATGGCAGCGCCTGCAGCGCCACGACCAGCCGGTCAGCCTGCTGATGTTCGACCTCGACCACTTCAAGCGTATCAACGACCTCTTCGGCCACCCGGTCGGCGACCGCGTGCTGGTAGCGGTGACCCAGGCGGTGCGCCGGACCTTGCGCGAGGAAGACTGCTTCGCCCGCTGGGGTGGCGAGGAATTCATCGTGCTGCTGCCGAACACCCCGCTGGCCTCCGCCAGCCGCCTGGCCGAGCGCCTGCGCCTGCACATCCGCGAGGCCTGCGCCGAGCTGGAACAACCGCTCACCGCCAGCTTCGCCCTGGCCGGCATGCGCCGCGCCGAACCCCTGGAAAGCCTGCTGCGCCGCCTGGACGACGCCCTCTACCGGGCCAAGCGCCTGCGCGATGCCATCGAGGTGTGCTAGGCCTCGGTGCATGGTGTAGGCGCAATTGCCCTACCGGCTGCGCCGAGGTGCTTTTCGTAGGATGGGTTGAGCTTGCGAAACCCATGCGGTGGCGGTGATGGGTATCGCTTCGCTCAACCCATCCTACGGGGCTGCGCGATGCCATCGAGGTGTGCTAGTGCGCATCGGACGTGATGTAGGAGCGGGCCCTGCCCGCGATTTCGCGCGCAGGGCGCGCTCCTACATGGGATTGGCGCGGCAGGTTGGCCATCGCGGACGGAGTCCGCTCCTACAAAACCAACCTTCCCCTAGGTGTTGAGCTCCAGGCGCACCTCGCCCAGATGGGCCCCCTCCGGCCCGAAGCTGCGCTCGATGAACTCCCGGCGCCCATCGGCATGCACGCGCAACACGCTGCTGGCGCGGGTGCCGTAGTTGGCGCTGGCGATGAACACGCTGGACAGCAGGCGCTCGGTGGCCAGGCCGACGCCGGTTTCCGGCAGCCGTTCGTCGCCGGGGCGCTCGCGGTCGCCGAGCAGCCCCAGCAGCGCCCCGGGCTCGGCTTCGTCGAGGTGTTCCTCCAGCGCGGCGCGGGCACGCAGCAGCTTGGGCCAGGGAGTATCCAGCGAGGCGTTGGAAAGCCCGTGCAGCCCGGCCGGCAATTCCCGCGGCTCGCCATCGCGGGGGTTGAAGTAGCAGAGCTGACGGGCATCGCCGACCAGCAGGTTGAAGCCGGAATACTCGGCGGCGCGGCGCTGCACCTCGGCCAGGTAATCCAGCGGCGCCTGACGGCCACGCAGAAAGCCGGCCACCAGCTCGCCGCGGGAGCGCGGCCCCAGCGGCTGGCCAGGATCACGCACGTTGGTCAGCGCCGCGAAGCGCCCGCCAGGCCCCAGCCCCATCCAGGTACCGCCGGCCTCCAGGTCGCGCCCGGCATAGACGCCCGGCGCATCCTCCCACGCCGCCAGCGGCAGGGTGGGGCGGGCATAGAACTCGTCGCGGTTGGCCGCGACTATCAGCGGCATGGCGTGTCCGGGGCGCCAGGCAAGGACGATCAGGCACATGGGGCAGGGCCCTGCGGTGGTGGTCCTGGCAGGGTAGGTAACTGGCGTTGGCAACTCAATAGCCGCCGTCGTCCGGGCACGGCGCACGATGAAATTTCTTTCATATTGGTACCGAAAGGCCCGTTGCGCCGCGGGCGGCTGCCGTCGCCGGCGCATTTTCGGTACCATGCCGCTTTTGCCACCCGAGGTCTCCATGGAGTTCCTTCTCTACCTGGTGCTGGGTGCCTGCGCGGGCGTGCTGGCCGGGTTGTTCGGCGTCGGCGGTGGCCTGATCATCGTCCCGGTGCTGGTGTTCAGCTTCACCGCCCATGGCTTTCCCGTCGAGGTGCTGACGCAGATGGCGGTGGGCACCTCGCTGGCGACCATCGTCTTCACCTCGGTCAATTCCATCCTCGAGCACCATCGCCGTGGCGCGGTGCTCTGGCCGGTGTTCCTGTGGATGACCGTGGGCATCGTCGTCGGCAGTGCCCTGGGCGCGCTGACCGCCTCGGCCATCAAGGGAGCGGTGCTGCAGAAGATCATCGGCGTCTTCGCCGTGCTCATCTCCATCCAGATGACCCTGGGCCTGCAACCCAAGGCCGGCGGCAGCCTGCCGGGCAAGGGCGGGTTGGGCGCGGCCGGCGGCTTCATCGGCTGGGCCTCGGCGATCTTCGGCATCGGCGGCGGCTCGTTGACCGTGCCTTTCCTGTCCTGGCGCGGCGTCTCCATGCAGCAGGCGGTGGCCACTTCCTCGGCCTGTGGCTTGCCCATCGCCATCGCCGGGGCGATTTCGTTCATCGTGGTCGGCTGGCACCGGCCCGAGCTGCCGCAGTGGAGCTTCGGCTTCGTCTACCTGCCGGCGCTGGTGGGCATCGCCGTCACCAGCATGTTCTTCGCCCGCCTCGGCGCGCGCCTGGCGCACCGCCTGCCGGCCAAGGTGCTCAAGCGCCTGTTCGCTCTGCTGATGTTCTGCATCGGCATGAGTTTCCTGATCAAACCCTAGGAGTAAGCGATGCTGCCCTATCCACAGATCGACCCCGTCGCGGTGTCGCTCGGCCCCCTGAAGATCCACTGGTACGGGCTGATGTACCTGATCGGCATCGGCGGCGCCTGGCTGCTGGCCTCGCGCCGGCTCGACCGCTTCGACCCGACCTGGAGCAAGGAGAAGCTCTCCGACCTGGTGTTCTGGGTCGCCTGCGGCGTGGTGCTCGGCGGGCGCCTGGGCTACGTGCTGTTCTACAAGCTGGACTTCTACCTGGCCAGCCCGCTGAACCTGTTCAAGGTCTGGGAAGGCGGCATGTCGTTCCACGGCGGGCTGATCGGGGTGATGCTGGCCACCTGGTGGTTCGGCAAGCGCAACGGCAAGAGCTTCTTCCAGCTGATGGATTTCATCGCCCCGCTGGTGCCGATCGGCCTGGGCGCCGGGCGCATCGGCAACTTCATCAACGCCGAGCTGTGGGGCAAGCCCACCGACGTGCCCTGGGCGATGATCTTCCCGCCCTACAGCGACCCGGCGCAGCTGCCGCGCCACCCGTCGCAGCTGTACGAGTTCGCCCTGGAAGGCATAGTGCTGTTCGCCATCCTCTGGATGTTCTCGCGCAAGCCGCGGCCGACCGCCTCGGTGTCGGGCCTGTTCATCCTCTGCTACGGCTGCTTCCGCTTCTTCGTCGAGTTCTTCCGCCTGCCCGATGCCGACCAGGGCGCCGGCGGCAACGGCGGCCCGGGCTACCTGGCCTGGGACTGGCTGACCATGGGCCAGTTGCTGTGCGTGCCGATGATCCTCGGCGGCATCGCCCTGATGGTCTGGGCCTACCGCCACGCGGCGGCGAAGCCGGCGACCCCCTGACGGACGGCGGCTTGTCGTAGAAGCGAGCAAGCCCGCCTGCCTCCTCCGGCAAACGCGACACCCGTAGGATGGGTCGAGCGAAGCGATACCCATCACCACCGCCGCATGGGTTTCGCAAGCTCAACCCATCCTACGGAAAGCACCCCGGTTCAGTGGGCAAGACAGTCGATCCTGCCGGGCCAAGAGCCCCCTCAAGCGCGGTCCCATACCTCGAAGGCATAGGCCGGCGTTTCCGCCGTCGCTTCATGCTCGATGCTCGACGCCAGGTGCCAGCGGCTTTCGTCCACCTCGGGGAAGTGCGCGTCGCCCGCCGGGCTCAGGGCCACGCGGGTCAGGTACAGGCGCTCGGCCACGGGCAGGGCCTCGGCGTAGAGCTGGGCGCCGCCGATCAGCATCAGCTCCTCGGCTTCCTCCTCCCGCGCCCAGGCATCGGCGCGCTGCAGCGCGGCTTCCAGCGAGGTGAACACCTCCGCACCTTCCAACTTCAGGCCGGCCTGGCGGCTGACCACCAGGTTGAGCCGGCCGGGCAGCGGGCGGCCGAGGGAGTCCCAGGTCTTGCGGCCCATGATGATCGGCTTGCCCAGGGTCAGCGCCTTGAAGTGCTTGAGGTCGGCCGGCAGGTGCCAGGGTAGGCGGTTGTCGACGCCGATCACGCGGTTCTCGGCGAGGGCGGCGATCATCGCCAGCGGCAGGCGGGAAGGGGCTTGGGACATCGTGGCTCCGGTCATGTGCTCAGGGTGATCCATCGGTGGCAGAGGATACCAGCCGCTGGGCCGGCGCGTCGTTCGCGTAGGGCGGCACGCGCATGAAGAAGGTGCCGTCCTCGTTGACCTGGGTGATGCCGGTGGCCAGCACCTTGCGGTAGTCCTTGAGGCTGAACGCCAGCGTCTGGCCGGGCTGCTCGGCCTTGAGCAGCACCTGCGCGTAGGTGATGAGGATCTCGAAGATCTTCAGGTCGCCCGATTGCAGCCAGATGTACGAAGGACCGGCCAGGCTGGGCGGCTCGAAGCGCGGCGGCGGGCTGCCGGCCGGGCGGGCGAAGCGCAGGTGCAGGCCCTGCGCATCGAGCCAGGCGGCATCGACCTTGCCGTCGATGCCCACCAGCGGGAACACCTGGTGGTAGTCCAGGCGCATGGCGTTGTCGCGCAGCAGGGCGCCGGGGCGCTGCAGGTCGACCAGCGAATCCAGACGCAGGCCGACCAGGCTCATGGCGCCGTAGGCCGGCACGCCGAGGACCTTGACCTGGTCCGGCTGGTAGAGGATCTCGTCGCCCTCCAGGCGCACGCTGCCGGCCAGGCGCAGCGGCAGCCAGGGGCCGATGCCCAGGGGCTGCACCTCGCCGCTGACGCGCAGGCGCTCGCCGTCGATGCTCATGCTGAAGTTGCGCAGCATGCTTTGTGGATAAGCCAGGATGCGCTCGTTGAACAGGCTGGCCAGTTGCTGCGGGTCGAGGATCACCTCGCCCTCGGTGACCTGGATGCGCATGTCCTGCGGGCGGTCGAAATCCACCGGCGCGCCGGCCTTGAGCGGCACCAGCCAGCCCTTGAGCTGCGGGCTGTGGAAGCCGATGCCGCCCTCGAAGTACATGTCCACGTTGTGCAGCAGCAGGCCGACGCCGTCCTGGCCGGAATCGCGCACGCCGCCTGGGCGGCTGGCGGCGTGCCCGGCGTCCGGCGGCGTCTGCTGGAACCAGCCCTGGCGCAGCAGCTGCAGTTCCTGCTGCTGGCGGTCGATGGCGCTCTGCGCCTGGGCGAACAGGGGCAGGGCGAGGAGCAGGGGCAGCAGGCGCTTCATAGGGCTTTCTCCTGCGGGGCCGGCGCCTTCACCGGCGACACCGCGATGTGCACCATGCCGTCCTGGCGCAGGCGGATCTCGCCGTATTGCAACTGGCGGCGGTAGTCGTAGAGGTTGAACAGCAGCGGCTGCCCGGGGCTGAGGCTGGTGAACAGGGCGTAGGCCTTGACCAGGATGGTGCGGGCCATCTTGATGTCGCCGCCCTGGATGAACATGTAGCTCTCCGGCGCCTGCAACTGTGGCCATTGCAGGCTGGCCAGGTCGTCGCCCAGCAGCAGGTCCATGCCGCCTTCGGCCAGCTTCAGGCTGTGTACGGCGAACTCCAGGCGCGGCGGCGGGAACAGGCCGTCGAGATCGACCAGGATGCGGTTGCCGACCAGTTGCATGTGCGCGGTGTGCAATTGCAGCACCTCGGACATCTCGATGGAGGCGGCGCTCAACGAAGGGGTGACGTCCACGCCGTCGACGAAGATGCGCTGCGGCACCAGCGCCACCTTCAGCGGGCCGGCCTGCTCGATGCCGGTGAGCATCCGCAGCGGCCGCCAGCGGCCCTTGCGCAGCAACTCGCCGCGCACTTCCTGGCCGTCCTTGCGGGTGGCCAGGACCAGGTTGCGCACCGGCGCGTCGGCGCCGCGCAGTTCGGCGTTGAGCAGGGTGGCGAGGGTGGCGTCGGCGACGAAGATGTCGCCGGCCTGGATGCGCGCAACCATGGCCCTGGGGTCGTCGAGCATCAGCGGCGTGCCCTTGGGGCCGTTGGAGCTCATGCGGATCAGCATGCGGCGGATGAAGAAGCCGATGTCGTCGTGCAGGCGGAAGTCGGTGTGGCTTATCCACAGCTTCGACTCGTCGCTGTCGGAGGCGCGCTGGCCGACCTTGTCGTCCAGCTGGCGCGGCGGCACCGCCTGCATCAGCGGGGTGTCCGGGCCCCAGTCGGAGGGGCGCACCGGGGGCGTTTCCACGGCCGCCGCATGGGCGGCGGCCAGCAGGAGCAGGGCGCAGGGCAGGACGCGCGGCATGGCGGGCCTCGTTGTTGTTGTTCTGGTTGGCTTTGGCACCCTATACCCGTGGGCGCGCCGGGTAAGCCCTTCCTTGGTTCGGTCGGCGGGCGCCGGTGTTACCGTTACCCCGGAGAGCTGGCGGGCGGACGCGGCGCGGCGCAGCGGTTATGCTTGCGCCCCAGGAACCCGTGCCGGAGACACTGTGAGCGATAGCGCCCCACCTTCCGCCTTCGACCGACTGTGGCTGTGCGAAGCCGTGCGCCTGCGCGAGGAGCAGGCCGGCCCGCTGGAGGACGCCGAGGCCAACCGCCGCGCCATCGCCGCCGGCGGCGAACTGCCCCGGCGCATCGAGAACCGCGCCCTGTGGCTGGCCGGCCGCGACGAGCTGGACAGCGCCCTGCGCCTGTGGAAACAGGGCGCGCAACTGGCCTTCTACCTGCTGATCTTCCTCGCCCTGCTCAGCGGCGCCGGCCTGGCCCTGGCCGCCCTCGGCGACGGCCAGCGCCCGGTCAACGTGTTCTGGGCCCTGGCCAGCCTGCTCGGCCTGGACCTGTTGATGCTGCTCGGCTGGGCCGCGGGTTTCGCCCTTGGCGGCGGCGAGGCGGCCGGCGCCCTGGGCCGTCTCTGGCTATGGCTGAGCGGCAAGCTGGCGCGCGATGCCCGCGCCGCGCAACTGGCGCCGGCGCTGCTGGTGCTGCTCGGCCGCCAGCGCCTGACGCGCTGGGCGCTGGGCATGCTGGTCCACGGCCTATGGCTGCTGGCCCTGGGCGCGGCCATGGTGGTGCTGCTGGCGTTGCTGTCGACGCGGCGCTACGGCTTCGTCTGGGAAACCACCATCCTCGGCGGCGACACCTTCGTCTTCCTCACCCAGGGCCTTGGCACACTGCCTTCGCTGCTGGGCTTCCCGCTGCCGGACAGCGACCTGGTGCGCGCCAGCGGCGACGCCCTGGTGGCCAGCGAGGCGGCGCGCCACGCCTGGGCCGGCTGGCTGGTGGGCATCCTGGCGGTCTACGGCCTGCTGCCGCGCCTGCTGCTCTGGGCCTTCTGCCTGTGGCGCTGGCGCCGCGGCCGCGCGGCGTTGCGCCTGGACCTCTCGCTGCCCGGCTACAGCCTGTTGCGCGAACGCCTGCTGCCCAGCAGCGAGCGCCTGGGCGTCAACGATGCCGCGCCGGCCAGCCTGGTCGAGCCGCAGGCGCAGAACCCCGCCGCCAGCGCGGACGGCGCCCTGCTGGTGGCCATCGAACTGGACGACAGCCAGCCCTGGCCGCCGAAGCTGCCGGCCGGCGTGGCCGATGCCGGCGTGCTGGACGATGGCGCGCAACGCCGCCGCCTGCTGGAACAGCTGACCCGCTACCCGCCGGCGCGCCTGGCCATCGCCTGCGACCCGCGGCGCTCGCCGGACCGCGGCACCCTGGCGCTGATCGCCGAGTTGTCGCGCTGCGCCGGCGCCACCCGCGTCTGGCTGCTGCAGCCGCCGACGGGCAGCGGCCTGGACAGCGACCGCCTGGCCGACTGGCACGCCGCCATCGACAAGCTGAACCTGCCGCACAGCGGCGCATCGCCCCTGGCCTGGCTGGAGAGCGGACATGACTGAGCCCCTCAGGCTGGCCGTGGTCGGCCACACCAACGTCGGCAAGACCTCGCTGCTGCGCACCCTGACCCGCGATGTCGGCTTCGGCGAGGTCTCGCACCGTCCCAGCACCACCCGCCACGTCGAGGGCGCGCGCCTGTCGGTGGACGGCGAGTCGCTGCTGGAGCTGTACGACACGCCGGGCCTGGAGGACGCCATCGCCCTGCGCGACTTTCTCGACGCCCTGGAACGTCCCGGCGAGCGCCTCGACGGCCCGGAGAAGCTGCGTCGCTTCCTCGACGGCAGCGAGGCGCGCGGCCGCTTCGAACAGGAAGCCAAGGTGCTGCGCCAGTTGCAGGCCTCCGACGCCGGGCTCTACGTGATCGACGCCCGCGAGCCGGTGCTGGCCAAGTACCGCGACGAACTGGCGGTACTCGCCGGCTGCGCACGGCCGCTGCTGCCGGTGCTGAATTTCGTCGCCAGCGCCAGCCACCGCGAGGAGCAATGGCGCGAGGCCCTGTCGCGCCTGGGCCTGCACGCGCTGGTGCGCTTCGACAGCGTGGCGCCGCCGCTGGACGGCGAACGCCGGCTCTACGAAAGCCTGGCGCTGCTGCTGGAGAAGTCGCGCCCGCAGCTGGAACGGCTGATCCGGGACCACGAGGCCCAGGCCGTGGCGCGCCGCGAAGCCGGCGCCAAGCTGATCGCCGAACTGCTGGTGGACGTTGCCGCCTGCCGCGACCTGGTGCCGGGCGATGCCGAGGCCATCCGCCAGGCCACCGAAGTGTTGCGCGACCGCGTGCGCAAGCGCGAGGAAGCCTGCGTGCAGGCCCTGTTGCGCCTCTACGCCTTCCGCAAGGACGACGCCCGCGCCGCCGACCTGCCGCTGCTGGACGGGCGCTGGGGCGACGACTTGTTCAACCCCGAGACACTGCGCCAGCTCGGCGTGCGCCTGGGCGGCGGAGTCGCTGCCGGCGCCGCGGCTGGCGCGGGCATCGACCTGCTGGTGGGCGGCCTGACCCTGGGTGCCGCCACCGCCCTCGGGGCCTTGGCCGGCGGCGCCTGGCAGACCGTCGGCCATTACGGCCAGCGCCTGCTCGGCAAGCTCAAGGGCCAGCGCGAACTTTCGGTGGATGACAGCGTGCTGCGCCTGCTCGCCCTGCGCCAGCGCCAGTTGCTGGCGGCATTGCAGACGCGGGGCCATGCGGCCATGGAAGCCATTCGCGTTGCTTCGCCGGAAGACAAGCAATGGCGCGAGGGCAAGCTGCCCGAGGCGCTGCGCAAGGCGCGGGCGCATCCGGAATGGTCGACCTTGAATGGCCGCAAGCGGGTGGACAAGAGCGAATGCCAGGAGCAGGTCGACGCCCTGGCTCAACAGCTATTGGAACGGTAGGGCGTATAACCGCGAACGGTTATACGCCGCTACACCTCCGTTGCCGCCGCGTCTTGGCCGAGCCCTGGCGCATACCCGGCCAGCGCCAAGCCCAACAGCGAGCGGGCCGGCGGCCAAGGTCAGGCGGCGGATAACCGCGAACGGTTATTCGCCCTACGTTCAGTCGAGCGCGATCATTTCCACCGACGCCTGTCCGCCCACGATGCTCAGGATCGCCAACGAGATCGGCAGCTTGAAGCGCCGCGGCCCGGCGCTGCCGGGGTTGAGGTAGAGCACCCCGTCGCGCACTTCCTCTAGCGGCTTGTGCGAATGCCCGGCCAGCACCACGTCGAAGCCTTCGGCCCGTGGATCGATGGCCAGTTGCTTGAGGTCGTGGATCAGGTACAGGCGCAGCCCGCCCAGTTCCAGGCTCAGGGT
>Ga0180221_1001817_pt1 | contig 13389 bp, 12 predicted proteins | sample eDN5th37CKraftMG_FD_151339 | JGI IMG/M metagenome (GOLD analysis project Ga0180221, IMG submission 151339) | Enriched Miracle-Growth compost microbial communities from Emeryville, California, USA - eDNA 5th pass 37_C Kraft MG (version 2) (version 2) ...
AGCGAGCGACCGTTTCGCGCGCCATTCGTCGATGTCGCGCCACCAGCCGGAAAGGTCCTGCCGGCTGTGCTGGCGCGCCTTCCAGAGCTTGACCATGTCCTCCATCGCCCGGCCGACATCGCCGATGACGGGCAGGTCCACCCGGACGTTCTTGTTGATCGACGAGCGGTCGATATCGATGTGAATCTTGCGCGAATGCGGCGAGAAGGCGTCCAGCCGCCCCGTCACCCGATCGTCGAAGCGGGCGCCGAGCGCGACGATCAGGTCCGCCCGGTTCATCGCCAGGTTCGCTTCATAGGTGCCGTGCATCCCCAACATCCCCAGCCATTGCGGCGAGGAGGCCGGGAAGGCGCCGAGGCCCATCAGCGTGGAGGTGACGGGCGCGCCGGTCAGCCGCGCCAGCTCGCGCAGGAGCTGGCTCGCCGCCGGGCCCGAATTGATGACGCCGCCGCCGGTATAGAGGATCGGCCGCTCGGCCGCCGCCAGCATCTCGACCGCGGATTCGATCAGCGCCGGCTCCGCCTTCACCTGCGGGCGATATCCCTTGTGCGGCAGCGCCGCGCCGGGCCTGCGATAGGGGGCGGTGGCCACCTGCACGTCCTTGGGCAGATCGATGACGACCGGGCCGGGGCGGCCCGATGTCGCGATGTGGAACGCCTCATGGACGATGTCGCCGAGCTGCGCGGGGTCCTTCACCAGATAATTATGTTTGGTGCAGTGGCGCGTGATGCCGATCGTGTCCGCCTCCTGGAAGGCGTCGGTGCCGATCAGGCTGGTGGGCACCTGGCCGGTGATGACGACGATCGGGATCGAATCCATCAGCGCGTCGGTGATCCCGGTGACGGCGTTGGTCGCTCCAGGCCCGGAGGTGACGAGCACGACGCCGGGCTTGCCGGTGGCGCGGGCATAGCCCTCCGCCGCATGGGCCGCGCCGCCCTCCTGCCGGACGAGGATGTGGCGGATCTTCTTCTGCCTGAACAGCGCGTCGTAGATCGGAAGCACCGCGCCGCCGGGATAGCCGAACACGATCTCGACGCCGAGATCCGTCAGCGCCTCGATCAATATGTCCGCACCCGAACGCTCGGCAACCATCGCCCTACTCCTCCTACAGGATGAAGAACCGCCCTTAGCATGGCGGGAACGGGGCTGCTAATGACAATAAACTAATCTGTCAACCTGCCAATGAGCAATTTAATTGCTTCTGTCATATATTCATCATCATCAAATTGCGTATCCATGCGTGGCCAGTCCGGCGGGGGCTGGTGCGCGAACCAGGTGCGCTGGCGCTTGGCATAGCGGCGCGTCGCTCTTTGGGCTGCGTCGATCATGGCGTCGCGGCCGATCCCGCCCGCCAGCCACGCCTCGATCTGGCACACGCCGATCGCGCGCATCACCGGCAGCGCCGGGTCGAGCCCGCGCGCCAGCAGCGCCTCCACCTCGGCCGCCGCGCCCTGCTTTATCATCGCGACGAAACGCTCGTCGCAGCGGCGATAGAGCAGGTCGCGCGGCGGCAGGAGGAGGAGGGGGGCGAGGCGGATATCCGCGCCGATGCCGCCGGTGCGCGCGCGCTGCCATTCGGCGAGCGGCCGGCCGGTCGAGCGGACGACCTCCAGCGCGCGGGCGATGCGCGTCGTGTCGGCCGGGTGGAGGCGTCGCGCGGCGGCGGGATCGGCGAGAGCGAGGGCGGCATGCGCCTCCGCGACCGGCAGCGCGCGGACCCCGGCGCGGATATCGGGCGCGATCTCGGGAACGGGGGCGATCCCGTCGAGCAGGGTCTTGAGATAAAGGCCGGTGCCGCCGACGAGGATGGGCAGGCGCCCGGCGGCATGCGCCTCGCCGATCGCGGCGCGCGCCCCGGCGGCCCATTGCGCGGCTGAGCAGGCGACGGCGCCGTCGACATGGCCGAACAGCCGATGGGGTGCGCGGGCCTCCTCTTCTTCACTCGGCCTTGCGGAAACCACGCGCAAATCCTTGTAAATCTGCGACGCGTCGGCATTGATGACGGTTCCGCCCATCGCCTCGGCGAGCCGAAGCGCGATAGCCGACTTGCCGCTGGCGGTCGGGCCTGCAATGAGCGCCACGGGTGGCTTGAGGGAATCCTGGGTGTTCATTGCGACGGTGATAGCAGCGGGCGGGCTCGCGCGAGGGGATATTTCGGCGGCGGCGGACGTGATCCGCGTTGCGGGCGCCACGCCCGGGGAAGAGCGCTGGGTCGAGGAGAATGAGGCGTTCGACCTGGGCTTCGACGGTGATCCGGCGGCGGTGCGCGCCGCGCTGGAGCGGCATTTCCCCCGGGGCGACACGATCGTCCAGCCCGCGTCGGGCCGGGCCAAGCGGCTGCTGGTGGCCGATATGGATTCGACGATGATCACCATCGAATGCATCGACGAACTGGCCGATTACGCCGGGATCAAGGCCGAGGTCGCCGCCGTGACCGAGGCCGCGATGCGCGGCGAGCTGGATTTCGAAGGCGCGCTCGACGCGCGCGTGGCCTTGCTGCGCGATCTCGACGCGGCGGTGATCGAGCGCTGCCATGTCGAGCGGGTGCGGATCATGCCCGGCGCGCGCGCGCTGGTGCGCACGATGCGCGCCAGGGGAGCGCGGACCGTGCTCGTTTCGGGTGGCTTCACCGTGTTCGCGGAACGGGTGGCGCAGGAGATCGGCTTCGACCGGGCGATCGCCAACCGCCTCGACATCGCCGATGGCAGGCTGGCCGGAACGGTGTCGCGCCCGATCGTCGGCGCGGCGACGAAGCGCGAGGCACTGCTGTCCGAGGCGGCGGCGCTCGGCATCCCGCTGGCGGCGACGCTGGCGGTGGGCGACGGCGCCAACGATATTCCGATGATCGAGATGGCGGGGCTTGGCGTCGCTTATCATGCCAAGCCGAAGACGGCCGCCGCCGCCGCCGCGCGGATCGCCGTCGGCGATCTCGGCGTGCTCCTGTTCGCGCAGGGTTATCCGCGCAAGGAATGGAGCGAATGAAGGGCCTTATACGGCTTTGCTCATATCCGCCGATATGGCGGCCAACGCGAAGGCGACCGCGCCTGCGTCGCCAGCGAAGCTGATCGCGATGCCGTCGGGCGCGATCGCGCTCACCCGGCCGGGAATGGCGCCGGCCTCGGGATGATGAAGCGTGATGCTGCCGCCGAGTGGCGGGCGGGCATTGGTTTCGAGGAAGGCGCCGCTGCCCGAGACGCTGCGCAGCGCGGCGGCGGCCGGCGCGTCGGCAAGCAGCACGCACATGCGCCGTCGCCGCCAGCGCGACGCCATCGGTGAAGGCACGGGGAGTTCGGGGCATGCGGCCATGGATGGGTGCCTCGTCCATAGGCCCGGGTCCGGGCTCGGATGGTGCCATTCTGGGCCGCAGGGAAAAAGAAAGCGTTAAGCGCGCGTTCGGGAGGCAGAGGCAGCGGCCTCCCGGTGTCAGCCGCCCGCGCGCGTCGTGAAGCAATCCTGATGCGCTGCCCTTGCGGCGGTGCATGCCTGTTCGGCGGCGCCGCGATTCTCGAACGGGCCGGCCTGCAAGCGCGTGACCGCGCCCGCCTTGACCAGATAGGGCTGCTTGCCTCCGAGCTGCGCGATCCGGTGCGAGAGGCTCTCCCACAGCGCGCGCGCCTTCGCCTCGTTCGAATAGGCGCCGAGCTGGATGCGCCAGCCGGAAGCGCCCGTGCCCGCGCCCGAGGTCGGCGCGGGCACGGGCCGGCCATCGGTCCGCGCGACGGCGACCGGCGCGGGCTCGGGCCTCGACGCGGGGGTGACGGGCGCGGCCGCCGCCGGAGGATTGGCGGGAAGGGAAGGGGGCAGCTCGGTCGTGCGGATCGGCGTCGGTGCGGGCCGCGCGGCAGCCGGGCTTGTCGCGGCGGCGAGCGACACGGAGGAACGTGGCGCATCGGGCACCATCGTGCGCGCGAGCGCGATGCCCTTTTCCCGCTGGTCGACGGGTACATAGCGATCCATCTCGGCGAGGCTGGCCCTCGCCTGCGGCAGTCCGCCGGCGGCCGCGCGCGACATCATCGCATAGGCGCGTACCCAATCCTTCGGCATCAGATCGCCGTTGAACAGGGCGGTGCCCACCACATAGAGCGCGCGCGGATCGCCATGATCGGCGGCCTTCTGGAGCCAGGGCAGCGCGCCCTTCTGGTCGCCGCTCTGGAAAAGCATCAGGCCGTAGGTGGTCTGCGCCTGCTCATGATCCTGCCGGGCGGCCTTGAGATACCAGTCCATCGCGGTCGCCGGATTGGATGAGACGCCGTGGCCCAGGCGATAGGCCTGGGCGAGATTGAATTCGGCATCGGGATTGCCCGCCTCCGCAAGGGGACGCCAGATCGCCACCGCGCTGTCGTAATTCCGCGCGTGCCAGGCATCGACGCCCAGCTTCACGCGGGCATCGGCGTTGCCGGTATCCCGCGCGCCGCTGGCGGACGCGGCGGGGGGCGCATGCGCCGTCGCCGCAGCAGCCTGCGCCACCGGCATCGCGACCAGCGCCGCCGCCACGAACCTGAACCTCGCGCCCGTCATCGCCGGCTACCCCCTGAACTTTCGCCCGGAAACTTTCCCCCGGAAACCTTCCAATGCTCCGTTGCCTATCGCAACGAGGTTAATCGCGTCCTCACAAATTACAAATCCGTTCGGTGCCGGGGCGAAACGCATCTCCGGATAGCACGGCATTAACCACTTCTTAGCGCGGCCATGCGATCCGGCGGAGGGAAGAACCCAGAAATCGAGGGGCATATATGCGGGTTTTGGCGTTGGCATCGCAGAAGGGCGGGTCCGGCAAGACCACGCTTTCCGGCCATCTGGCCGTGCAGGCGCAGCGCGCCGGGGCGGGGCCGGTGGTCCTTATCGACATCGATCCGCAAGGTTCGCTGGCCGACTGGTGGAACGAGCGCGAGGACGACATGCCCGCCTTCGCGCAGACCACGGTGGCGCGGCTCGCCGCCGATCTGGAGATGCTGCGCCAGCAGGGCTTCCGCCTCGCGGTGATCGATACGCCGCCGGCCATCACCATGGCGATCCAGAGCGTGATCCAGGTGGCCGAGCTGATCGTCATCCCGACGCGGCCAAGCCCCCACGACCTGCGCGCCGTGGGCGCCACGGTCGACCTGTGCGACCGGGCGGGAAAGCCCCTGCTCTTCGTCGTCAACGCCGCGACGCCCAAGGCGAAGATCACCTACGAGGCCGCGGTCGCGCTGTCCCAGCACGGCACCGTCGCCCCCGTCACGCTGCACCACCGCACCGATTTCGCCGCCTCGATGATCGACGGGCGCACGGTGATGGAGGTCGATCCCAACGGCCGGTCGGCCGGCGAGGTGGTGGCGCTGTGGGCTTATGTCTCCGATCGGCTGGAGAAGAATTTCCGGCGCACCGTGTTCAGCGCGCCGGGCCTTGCCGCCGCCGCGATGCCGCGCCCGGCCGGGGGCTTCGGCCGCCGGGTGGTTTCGTAAGGAGCGCGGGCATGAACCAGCCGACCAAGTCCTTCGCCTCGCTTTCCTCCACCCTGCTCGCGCGCAAGGGGCAGGCACGGCCCGCCATGCGTCCCCACGTCCACGGCCTAACCAACGCGTTCGAGGATCTGGGCTGGAACGACATGGGCAATGGCCCCGCGCATCCCCCGCTCATCGAGGCGGACATCCATACCGTCCAGCCCGAGCTGCCGGCGGTCGTCCGCCAGCAGGCGGAGATCGCGCTGGAGCTGGGCGCGGTGAGCGAGCCTTTCGCCCCCGCCGAGTTCCTCGCCGAGCCGGTCCTCACGCCCGAACAGGCGCTGGCCGACGGGCAGGTCGTCGTGCACGTCCCCCATGTCGCGCCCGAGCCCGAAGCCGAGCCCGGCCCGGTGATCCGCGCGAAGCGGGGGCCGAGGAAATCCAGGCGGGCCGAGGCCGTCGTGCCCGTGTCGGTGCCAGTACCGGTCCTGCCGCGCGCGCGGGCCGGATCGAAGGGGAAGGCCGCCTTCACCCTGCGGCTCGATTCGGACAGGCATCTCCGGCTGCGTCTCGCCTGCGCGGTCAGCCATCGTTCGGCGCAGATGATCGTGACGGAGGCGCTCGACGCCTTTCTGGGCGCCATGCCCGAGGTCGAGGCGCTCGCCGCGCGGATGACGGCCGGCGGCCAGCAATGATCCCGGCCGCGACCCGACTGAAGGATTGATCGGATGAAGACGAACATCGTCCTCAAGTTCGCCGCCTCCGCGCTGGTGCTGGGCGTCGTCGCGGTGGGCTGCAAGCCGTCCTCGGCGGATCGCCCGGCGACCTTGTCGTCGGTCGCGCCGCGCGCCGACGGGCAGGCCGCCCGCGCGGCCGCCGCCGCGACCCGCGCGCTGGACGCGCATCGGGCCGACAATGCGGTGATCTATGCCGAGGCGGCCGTCGCGGCCTCCCCGCGCGACGCGGGCTATCGCGCGTTGCTGGGGCGGGCCTATCTGGCGAGCGGGCGCTTCCTTTCGGCCGAGGTGAGCCTGCGCGACGCGCTGACCCTCGATCCCGGCCGTCCGCGCATCGGGCTGAACCTCGCGCTCACGCAGATCGCGCTCGGGCGGCAGGATGACGCGCTGGCGACGCTGGCGATGCTTCGGGGCAAGGCGGACGAGGCCGATCGCGGGCTGGCGCTGGCGCTGGCGGGCGATCACGCGGGCGCGCTGGCCGCGCTCGAGGCCGCCGCCCGCGCCGATAACGCCGATGCCCGGACGCGCCAGAATCTCGCGCTGGCCTATGCGCTCGACGGGCGGTGGGAGCAGTCGCGATCGACCGCGGCGCAGGATCTCGTCGGCCCCGCGCTCGACCAGCGGATGCGCGAATGGGCGCAGTTCAGCCAGCCCGTCGCCGCCTACCAGCAGGTGGCGATGCTGCTCAACGTCACCCCGGCACGCGATCCCGGAATGCCCATGGCGCTCGCGCTCGCCGCGCCCGCTCGGGCCGTTCCCGTGGCGGTCGCCAAGCAGGACGAGGCGCCCGTCGTGCCCGCGCCCGCGCCCGTATCGGCGCCCGCGCCCACGCCGGAGCCCGCGCCTTTGAAGGCAGCGGCCGCCGACGCGCCGGCTCCCGCGCAGGTGGCGGCGTTCACCGCGCCGGTGGAGAGCCAGCCGATGGTGCTCGCGTCGGCGGCGGAGCCGCGCGCCGATGCCGGGCAGGCCGCCGACGCCGGACAGGCCGAAGCCGAACGCGCGCAGCCGTTCCTGATCGCCGCCCGCCATGCCGCGCGCATATCCCTCGCGCGCGCGACGAAGCCGCGCTCCGAGGCGCCCAGGGCGGCGTCGCGGGGGCAGTTCGTCGTGCAGCTCGGCGCCTTTTCGAGCGCGGGACGCGTCGAGGCGGCGTGGAACCGCTCGGCCGGCCGGATGACGGGGCTGGCCGGTTATACGCCGTCCAGCGCAAGCTTCTCGCGGGGCGGCGCCACGCTGTATCGTCTGGCGCTCTCCGGCTTCGAGACGCGGGCCGAAGCGGTGAAGATGTGCACCCGGATCAAGGCGCGCGGTGGCGACTGTTTCGTGCGCGCCGCCGCCGGCGAGCAGCCGGTCCGCTGGGTCTCGCGCGCCGGGCCGCAATACGCATCGCGCTGAACGCCCCGGCGCGCATCCGTCGAGGTCAGCTAAGGCATGCAGCCCGATCCCGGGATCGGGCTGCATGCTTTATTTTTGTTGCCGTGCCGTTTTCGTCCGAGAACCGATGCTCACTTTTCGGCGCGCTGGTCCAGCGGCCGGCCGCCCTTGATCGTTTTGAGCACCTTGCCCTGCACGGGCAGGCCGTCGAAGGGCGTGTTGCCGGCGCGCGCGGCCATGGCATCGGCATCGATCCGCCAGGGCGCGTCGGGATCGAGCAGGATCAGGTCGGCCTCGGCCCCTTCCTCCAGCCGCCCGCCCGGCACGCCCAGCAACCGCGCCGGGCGGGCGGAGAGCAGCGCGAACAGCCGCGGCATATCGATCACCCCGTCTCGCACCAGCGTCAGCGCCAGCGCCAGCAGCGTTTCCGCGCCCGCCATGCCGGGTTCGGCGTCGGCGAAGGGCAGCCGCTTGGCCTCGGGCCCCTGCGGGTCGTGCGCCGAGCAGAGGATGTCGACGGTGCCGTCGCGCACCGCCTCGATCGCGGCCAGCCGGTCGCTCTCGTCGCGCAGCGGCGGGGAGAGGCGCGCGAAGGTGCGGAAGGCGCCGATCGCGCCGTCGGAGAGGAGCAGGTGCGCCGGGCTGATCCCGCAGCTCGCCTTCACGCCGCGCCGCCGCGCCTCGCGCACCAGATCGAAGGCGCGCGCGGTGGTGAGCTGGTGAAAATGGATGCGCGCGCCGGTCTCCTCGGCCAGCATCAGGTCGCGCGCCACCGCCATCGCCTCCGCGGCGGCGGGGGCGGCGGGGAGGCCGAGGCGGGTGGACGTCTCGCCTTCGGTGGCGACGGCGTTGCCGGTCAGCCCGCTATCCTCCGCATGCGAGATGACGAGCAGGTCGAGCGCGGAGGCATAGCCGAGCAGCCGGTGCATCACGCCCGAATCGACGATCCAGCGCCGCCCGGTCGCCACCGCGCAGGCGCCCGCCGCATGCATCAGCCCGATTTCGGCAAGCTCCAGCCCGGCCAGGCCGCGCGTCGCCGCCGCGATGGGATGTATCCACACGCCCGGCTTGCCCGCCTGCGCCGCGCGCTGGACGAGCGCTGCATCATCCAGCGGGGGCGACTGGTCCGGCATCAGCCCCGCGCGGGTGATCCCGCCGGCGGCGAAGGCGGGCAGGTCGATCGCGAAAGAGCCGAGATCGACGATACCCGGCGCGAGCAGCGCGCCTTTGGCATCGATGGTCTCGGCACCCGCGGGAACGTCTAGCCGCCCGATCGCGGCGATACGCCCGTCGCGGATCAGCACGCCGCCGGCGGTGACGCCGCCCAGCGGATCGACCAGACGGCCATTGACGATGGCGAGGGGGGAGCTTGTCTGCGTCATGCCCAGCCCTCCAGCCCGCGCCGGCCGCGCGTCAGCACGTCGAGGCAGGCCATGCGCACCGCGACCCCCATCTCCACCTGTTCCGTGATCGCCGAGCGCGTGGGGTCGTCCGCCACGCTGCTTGCTATCTCCACGCCCCGGTTCATGGGCCCTGGATGCATCACCAGCGCGTCGGGCGCGGCGAGTTCCAGCCGCCCCGGCGTCAGCCCGTAGAGCGCGTGATATTCGCGCGGCGAGGGCACGAAGCCGCCCGCCATCCGCTCGCGCTGGAGGCGCAGCATCATCACCACATCGGCGCCCCGCAGCCCGGCGGCGAAATCGGTGAAGGACGTGGCGCCCATCCGCTCGATCCGCGCCGGAAGCAGGGTAGGCGGCCCCACCACGCGCACCTCCGCCCCGAGAGCGGTCAGCGACAGGATGTTCGATCGCGCGACGCGGCTGTGGAGCACGTCGCCGCAGATCGCGACGACCAGCCCCTCGATCCGCCCCTTGCGGCGGCGGATGGTGAGCGCGTCGAGAAGCGCCTGCGTCGGATGCTCGTGCCGCCCGTCGCCGGCGTTCAGCACCGGGCAGTCCACCTTGTCGGCGATGAGCTGGACGGCGCCCGACGCCTCGTGCCGGATCACGATCATGTCGGCGCGCATCGCGTTCAGCGTCATCGCGGTGTCGATCAGCGTCTCGCCCTTCTTCACGCTGGACTGGCCGACCGCCATGTTCACCACGTCCGCGCCCAGCCGCTTGCCCGCGATCTCGAACGACAGGAGCGTGCGCGTCGAATTCTCGAAGAAGGCGTTGATCAGGGTGAGGCCCGCCAGCCGGTCGTCATGCTTGGCGGTGCCGCGGTTGAGCGCGATCCACTGCTCCGCCTCGTCGAGGAGGAAATTGATCTCCCACGGCTTCAGTCCGGCGATGCCGGTGAGGTGACGATGCGGGAACGGGTGCGCGCCCTCGGGCGTGGCGCGGGATGTGGGGAGCGTGTCTGACATTAAAACGCAACTCTAGCGGGGGAGGCGGGTAAGCTCAAGCGCGGGTGAGCGCGTCGATCGCCCCTTGCAGGATGTAGGCGGCGGCCATCTTGTCGACCAGCTCCGCGCGGCGCGCGCGGCTGGCATCGGCGGCGAGCAGCGTGCGCGTGACGGCCTGCGTCGACCAGCGCTCGTCCCACAGCATCACCGGCAGGCCGAGCGGCAGCAGGTTGCGCGCGAAGGCGCGGGTGGATTGCGTGCGCGGCGAATCGCTGCCGTCGAGATTGAGCGGCAGCCCGACGACCAGCCCCGCGACCGATTGCTTGCGGAACAGCGCTTCCAGCTTCGCGAGATCGGCGGTGAACTTGCCGCGCGCGATCGTCTCGGCCGGGCTCGCGATCGTCCAGCGCGCGTCGCAGAGCGCCAGGCCGATCGTCTTCGTGCCCACGTCGAGCCCGGCGAGGCGGCCGCCATCGGGCAACGCGGCGCGGAAGGCGGCGGCGTCGGCGGCGATCATGCGCGTTTCAATCTTTTTTCGCGCCTGTCGGCGGCGCTCTTTTCGCCGCCGTGGAGCGCGGCCAGGAAGCTCCGTGTCCGCGCCTCGGCGTCGGCGCGGATATTGGCCCAGAACAGCGCATAGTCGAACACATGGTAATTGCCGCCGGGCAGGACGTAGCGCCCGTATCCGGCGGGCGGCGGGCCGATCAGCAGCAGCCCGTCCGAATCGCAGCGCGCGGGGACGAGCGCGGGGGTCAGGTCGGCCTCATCCGACGTCGCGCGCGGCACCAGCGAGCCCCGATTCACCGTCCGCAGCGCCGCCGTGCCGGGCGCGCCGGTCAGCGGATTGATGCAGAGCATCGGCGTGCCCCGGCGCGGACGGCCATCGAGGCCGACGCTGGCGTCATAGACGTCCTTGATCAGACGGGGATCGGCGGGCTCGGCGAAGCTTTGCCACGAAAGGACGCAGTTCGCCTGTCCCGGCTCCCGGCAGGCGGGCAGGCCCAGCGCGGGGATGTCGGCCTCCACCGACACCGGCCAGCCGACGAGATAGGCCGCGACGATCCGCCGGGCGAGCGGGGTGCCCGCGATCCGCTCGTGGAGCAGGCGCATCAGGTGAAGCGAGCCCTGGCTGTGCCCCGCGAGCAGGATCGGCTGCGATTCGGGAATGCGCGCGAGGAAGGCGTCGAAGGCGCGTTCCACGTCGCGATAGGCGAAGTCGAGCGCCGCCCTGGAATCCTTGTTGTCGACGAGGAAGGCGCCGATCGTCGCCTGTCGATAGCGCGGCGCCCAGATCGCGCCCACGCCGTTGAACGCGCTCGCCTGGCTGGCGGAGAAGAGGCGCAGCCGGTCATTCGCCTCGCGGTCGTCGAGCGGGGCGTTCCAATGGTCGCGGCGCAGATAGCTGGTGGGCGCGACGTAGAAAACCGCGACGTCGGGTTTTTTCGCAATTGCGAAACCGGGCGGCGTCCAGAGGGCCGGATTCTTCGCCATGCCCGGCCGCGCCAGCCAGGCATCGTCGCGCGCATAATCCGGCGCGCCGGCGTCGGCGGGCGAGGTGAAGGCGACGCCGGGCACGAAAGCGGCGCGCATGATGTTGTCCTGAAACAGATTCCAACCAATGGCGGCCGCGAGCGTCAGCATGATCAATCCTGCGATGACATACAGAAAACGTCGGGCCGCCACGTAGGGCCTCCTATTGTGCAATGCAACATAAGCGCGGATGATGAGCAAGTGCGTAGCGGGCAATGACGGTTGCGCGCAATGCACATCGGCGGTGGAGCGGCGCGGGGCCGCGCATTGGGGCGCGGAAGCGTTCCGGGTGCGTCGCGACGGGCCGGCTCGGTCCTGATGCGCCCTGATGCGCCTTGATGCGCCGGTGGGCGGGTGCTAGCCGCGCAAGCCATGTCCGTAGACGCCACCACAGTCCGCAAGATCGCGCAGCTCGCCCGGATCGCCGTCACCGACGGCGAGGTCCAGGCGATGGTGCCCGAACTCAACAACATCCTTGGCTGGATCGAGCAGCTTGGCGAGGTCGACACCGACGGCGTCGATCCGCTCGCCGCCGTCATCCCCAACCATCTGCGCCTGCGCGACGACGTCGTCACCGACGGCGACCGGCGCGACGAGATATTGAAGAACGCGCCGCAGGCCGAGCATGGCTTCTTCGCGGTTCCCAAGGTGATCGAATAGTGACCGACCTGACCGATTTGGGCGTCGCCGCGCTGCGCGACGGTTTCCGCAAGGGCGATTTTTCCGCGCGCGAGGTGGCGGACGCGTTCAATGCCGCGGTGGTCGCGGGGCGGGCGCTCAACGCCTTCCTCGTCGAGACGCCGGAACATGCCGCCGCCGCCGCCGAGGAGGCCGATCGCGGCCGCGCCTCGGGCGAGCTGCGCCCGCTTTCGGGCGTGCCGCTGGGCATCAAGGATCTGTTCTGCACCGCCGGCTACCAGACGACGGCGGCGAGCCATGCGCTGGAAGGCTTCGTGCCCACTTACGAATCCACGGTGACGGCGAAGCTGTTCGGCGCGGGCGCGGGGATGCTGGGCAAGCTGAACCTTGACCAGTTCGCCATGGGCTCATCGAACGAGACCAGCGCGTTCGGCAACGTGATCTCGCCCTGGCGGCGCAAGGACGGGGGCAACGCCCCGCTCGCGCCCGGCGGCTCGTCGGGCGGCTCGTCCGCCTCGGTCGCGGCGCGGATGGCGCCGGGGGCGACGGGCACCGATACCGGCGGCTCGATCCGCCAGCCCGCCGCCTTCACCGGCATTTCGGGGATCAAGCCGACCTATGGGCGCTGCTCGCGCTGGGGCGTGGTCGCCTTCGCCTCCTCGCTCGACCAGGCGGGGCCGATGGCGCGCGACGTGCGCGACTGCGCGATCCTGCTGGAGACGATGAGCGGCTTCGATCCCAAGGACGCGACCTCGCTCGACCTGCCGGTGCCGAACTGGGAAGCGAGCCTGTCGGGCAGCCTCAGGGGCAAGCGGGTCGGCATCCCGCGCGAATACCGGATCGACGGCATGCCCGCCGAGATCGAGGCGCTGTGGCAGCGCGGCGTCGATTTCGTGAGGGATGCGGGGGCCGAGGTCGTGGAGGTCTCGCTGCCGCACACCCGCCACGCGCTGCCCGCTTATTACATCATCGCGCCGGCCGAGGCGTCGTCCAACCTCGCGCGCTATGACGGCGTGCGCTACGGCATCCGCGAGCTGCCCGAGGGCGCCGGCTTGCAGGACATGTACGCGGCCACGCGCGCCGCCGGCTTCGGCGCGGAGGTCAAGCGCCGCATCCTGATCGGCACCTATGTGCTTTCGGCGGGCTTCTACGATGCTTATTACACCAAGGCGCAGAAGGTCCGTGCGCTGATCGTGCGCGATTTCGAGCGGGCGTGGGAGCATTGCGACCTGCTGCTCACGCCCACCGCGCCTTCCGCCGCCTTCGCGCTGGGGGAGAAGAGCGCCGATCCGATCGCCATGTATCTCAACGACGTGTTCACCGTGCCGTCCTCGCTGGC
>Ga0180221_1001819_pt1 | contig 13383 bp, 13 predicted proteins | sample eDN5th37CKraftMG_FD_151339 | JGI IMG/M metagenome (GOLD analysis project Ga0180221, IMG submission 151339) | Enriched Miracle-Growth compost microbial communities from Emeryville, California, USA - eDNA 5th pass 37_C Kraft MG (version 2) (version 2) ...
GAGACGGGAGACCCGAATGTCCAAGCCCTCCTTCGACCGTCCGATCATCCTCGGGATCGTCGGCGACAGCGCCGCCGGCAAGACCACGCTGTCGCGCGGCATCGCCGAGATCCTGGGGCCGCAGCGCTGCACCCTGATCTGCACCGACGACTACCACCGCTACGACCGGCGCGAGCGGGCGGCGAACGGCGTCTCGGCGCTGGACCCCGCCGGCAACTATGTCGACATCCTGGAGCAGCACCTGCAGCTGCTGCGCCAGGGCCAGCCGATCCTGAAGCCGATCTACAACCACGACAACGGCACGCTGGACCGGCCGGAATACATCGAGCCGAAGGAGTTCGTGGTCGCCGAAGGGCTGCTCGGCTACGCCACCCGGGCGATGCGCGACTGCTACGACGTCAAGATCTACCTCGACCCGGAGGAGGAGCTGCGGGTGCGCTGGAAGGTGCATCGCGACACCACCAAGCGCGGCTACACCACCGAGCAGGTGCTGGATTCGCTGAAGAAGCGGGAATACGACAGCCCGACCTTCATCCGGCCGCAGCGGCTGTTCGCCGACATCGTCATCCGCTTCCAGCGCCCGCCCGGCGCCGACACCGGCGGGTCGGCGGAGACCGACCACCGGCTCGACGTCGCCCACATCCTGCGCCCGACCCTGCCGCACCCGAATTTTTCCCGGCTGATCGAGGCGGTGGGCGACGGCAGCGTCGGCTTCGAGCTGACCCGCGACGAGGGCAAGCCGGTCGACGTGCTGGAGATCCGCGGCTCGATCTCCGACCGCCGGGCCGAGCGGGTGGAGGAGTATCTCTGGGAGCACATCCCCGAGGCCAGCCACCTGCGCGACAATCTCGGCCGCTACGACGGCGCCGGCGGCCGCGCGATCAGCCACCCCCTCGCCCTCACCCAGCTCCTGGTCGCCTTCCACATGGTCAAGGCCGCCCAGGGCGTGCACGCGGTGTGACGAGGATGGAGCGGCTTTCCCCCTCTTCTCCACCGTCATTGCGAGGAGGCGAAGCCGACGAAGCAATCCATGCCTCCGCTCTTGCTGCCCGATGGATTGCTTCGCTGCGCTCGCAATGACGGTGAAAGCCCGGAAACCGAGCCTGCTCCGCCGACCGAACCCCAGGAGGACCCGATGGCCCGCATCACGCTGCGACAGCTTCTCGACCACGCCGCCGAGCACGGCTACGGCGTGCCCGCCTTCAACATCAACAACATGGAGCAGATCCTGGCGATCATGGCCGCGGCGAAGGCGGTGGACGCGCCGGTGATCCTGCAGGCCAGCCGCGGCGCCCGCTCCTATGCCGGCGACCTGATGCTGGCGAAGATGGTGGAGGCGGCGGAGGCGATGCATCCCGGCATCCCGATCTGCCTGCACCAGGACCACGGCAACGACGACGCCACCTGCCTCTCCGCCATCCAGCACGGCTTCACCAGCGTGATGATGGACGGGTCGCTGGAGGCCGACGCCAAGACCCCGGCGAGCTGGGACTACAATACCGGCATCACCCGACGCATCGCCGCCGCCGCCCATGCCGTCGGCGTGTCGGTGGAGGGCGAGCTCGGCGTTCTCGGCAGCCTGGAGACCGGCCGGGGCGAGGCCGAGGACGGGCACGGCGCCGAGGGCGCGCTCGGCCACGACCAGCTGCTGACCGACCCGGACCAGGCGGTGGCCTTCGTCCGCGAGACCAGGGTGGACGCGCTGGCGATCGCCATGGGCACCTCGCACGGCGCCTACAAGTTCTCGCGCCGCCCGGACGGCGAGATCCTGGCCATGCATGTGGTCCAGGCGATCCATGAGCGGCTGCCGGAGATCCACCTCGTCATGCACGGCTCCTCCTCCGTCCCCGAGGATCTCCAGGAGCGGTTCAACCGCTTCGGCGGCGAGATGCCGAAGACCTGGGGCGTGCCGGTGGAGGAAATCCAGCGCGGCATCCGCCACGGCGTGCGCAAGGTCAACATCGACACCGACTGCCGCCTGGCCATGGCCGCCGAGATCCGCCGCGTCGCGGTGGAGAAGCGTGGCGAGTTCGACCCGCGCAAGTTCCTGCAGCCCTCGATGGCGGCGCTGGAGGCGCTGTGCCGCCAGCGCTACGAGCAGTTCGGCACCGCCGGCCAGGCCTCGAAGATCACCCCCCTGCCCCTGCCCGAGATGGCGAAGCGCTACCGCTCCGGCGCGCTGGACCCGCGCGTCGCGGTCGGCGCGGCGGCCTGAGCGAGAGAGGAGAGCGAGATGAGCAGCAACGTCACCACACTCGACACCAAGGCCGCCACCGTCACCGGCAAGGACCGGTACAAGGCCGGCGTGCTGGAATACCGGCGGATGGGCTATTGGGAGCCCGACTACCAGCCGAAGGACACCGACGTCATCGCCCTGTTCCGGGTGACGCCGCAGGACGGCGTCGACCCGGTCGAGGCCGCGGCGGCGGTGGCGGGCGAGAGCTCGACCGCGACCTGGACCGTGGTCTGGACCGACCGGCTGACCGCCTGCGAGAAGTACCGGGCCAAGTGCTTCCGGGTCGACCCGGTGCCGAACAGCCCCGGCCAGTACTTCGCCCATATCGCCTACGACCTCGACCTGTTCGAGCCGGGGTCGATCGCCAACCTGACCGCCTCGATCATCGGCAACGTCTTCGGCTTCAAGCCCTTGAAGGCGCTGCGGCTGGAGGACATGCGGCTGCCGGTCGCCTATGTGAAGACCTTCGACGGGCCGCCGACCGGCATCGTGGTCGAGCGCGAGCGGCTGGACAAGTTCGGCCGGCCCCTGCTCGGCGCCACGGTGAAGCCGAAGCTCGGCCTGTCCGGCCGCAACTACGGCCGCGTCGTCTACGAGGCGCTGAAGGGCGGGCTCGACTTCACCAAGGACGACGAGAACATCAACTCCCAGCCCTTCATGCACTGGCGCGACCGCTATCTCTACTGCATGGAGGCGGTGAACCGCGCCCAGGCGGTGACCGGCGAGGTCAAGGGCACCTATCTCAACGTCACCGCCGCGACCATGGAGGACATGTACGAGCGGGCGGAGTTCGCCCGCTCGCTCGGCAGCGTCATCGTCATGATCGACCTGGTGATCGGCTACACCGCGATCCAGTCGATGTCGAAATGGGCCAGGCGCAACGACATGATCCTGCACCTGCACCGCGCCGGCCACGGCACCTACACAAGGCAGAAGACGCATGGCGTGTCGTTCCGGGTGATCGCCAAATGGATGCGCCTCGCCGGGGTCGACCACATCCATGCCGGCACCGTGGTCGGCAAGCTGGAGGGCGACCCGCGCACCACCCGCGGCTATTACGACATCTGCCGCGAGGACACGGTGCCGCAGAACCTGGCCAACGGCGTGTTCTTCGACCAGCACTGGGCGTCCCTGCGCAAGGTGATGCCGGTGGCGTCCGGCGGCATCCATGCCGGGCAGATGCACCAGCTGCTCGACCATCTCGGCGAGGACGTGGTGCTGCAGTTCGGCGGCGGCACCATCGGCCATCCGATGGGCATCCAGGCCGGCGCCACCGCCAACCGCGTCGCCCTCGAAGCCATGATCCTGGCCCGCAACGAGGGCCGCGACACCCTGACCGAGGGGCCGGAGATCCTGGCCGCCGCCGCCCGCCACTGCCAGCCGCTGCGCCAGGCCCTCGACGTCTGGAAGGACGTCACCTTCGACTACGCCTCGACCGACACGCCGGACTTCGTGCCGGCCGTCACCGCCGCCAGCTGAGGAGGCCGCCATGCGCATCACCCAGGGATGCTTCTCCTTCCTGCCCGACCTGACCGACCGGCAGATCGCCGCCCAGGTGCAGTACTGCATCGACCGCGGCTGGGCGGTGAACATCGAGTTCACCGACGACCCGCACCCCCGCAACACCTATTGGGAGATGTGGGACCTGCCGATGTTCGACATCCGCGACGCCGCCGCGGTGATGACCGAGCTGGCCTCGTGCCGGAAGGTGCATGGCGACCGCTACATCCGCATCTCCGGCTTCGACGCCAGCCATGGCTGGGAGTCGGTGCGGATCTCCTTCCTGGTCAACCGCCCGCCGGAGGAGCCGGGCTTCCACCTGGAGCGCCAGGAGGCCGAGGGACGGAGCATCCGCTACACGACGCGGCTGCTGCCGTCGGCTGCCCCATAGGCTGATTCTTCTCCCGTCATTCCTTTTCTGTCATGCCCGGGCTTGACCCGGGCATCCAGAGGATGTCGAGACCTTCTGGATTGCCGGGTCAACCCGGCAATGACAGGTGGGGGAAGCGGGAGAGGCAAGCCAAAGCCGTCCCTTCTTCGACCAAGAGGCCCGCCATGACCGAAGCCGCCCTCGAGGCGCCGGCGCGCATCGACCTGCGCCAGGAATTCGCCGAGACCCGCATCGACGAGGTGTTCGACCAGCTGGACCGCGAGCTGGTCGGCCTGGCCCCGGTGAAGACCCGGATCCGCGAGATCGCCGCCCTCCTCCTGGTCGAGCGGGTGCGCAGCCGCCTCGGCCTCGCGGTCGAGGCGCCGACCCTGCATATGAGCTTCACCGGCAACCCCGGCACCGGCAAGACCACCGTCGCCCTCCGGATGGCCGATATCCTGCACCGGCTCGGCTATGTCCGGCGCGGGCACCTCGTCTCCGTCACCCGCGACGACCTGGTCGGCCAGTACATCGGCCACACCGCGCCGAAGACCAAGGAGATCCTGAAGAAGGCTATGGGCGGGGTGCTGTTCATCGACGAGGCCTACTACCTGTACCGGCCGGAGAACGAGCGCGACTACGGCCAGGAGGCGATCGAGATCCTGCTGCAGGTGATGGAGAACCAGCGCGAGGACCTGGTGGTGATCGTCGCCGGCTATGCCGACCGGATGGAGACCTTCTTCACCAGCAACCCCGGCTTCCGCTCGCGCATCGCCCATCACGTCGAATTCCCGGACTTCACCGAGGCGGAGCTGATCGCGATCGGCGAGGGCATGCTGGAGCGGCAGAACTACCGCTTCAGCCCGGAGGCGCTGGATGCGTTCCGCGACTATGTCGCCCGCCGCATCCGCCTGCCGCATTTCGCCAACGGCCGGTCGATCCGCAACGCGCTGGACCGCGCCCGGCTGCGCCAGGCCAACCGGCTGGTGCGCGATATGCCGCCCGACCTGACGGTCGAGGATCTCGTCACCATCGGCGAGGCCGATATCCGCGCCAGCCGGGTGTTCGCGGCCGAACCGCCCGAAGTGGAGGCCAAGCTGTGAACACCCCACTCTCGACCGTCATCGCCCCCTCGATCCTCTCCGCCGACTTCGCCCGGCTGGGCGAGGAGGTGCGCGCGGTCGCCGCGGCCGGCGCCGACTGGATCCATATCGACGTGATGGACGGGCATTTCGTGCCCAACCTGACGATCGGGCCCGACGTGGTGAGGGCGCTGCGGCCGCACAGCGACCGGGTCTTCGACGTGCATCTGATGATCGCCCCGGCCGACCCCTATCTCGACGTCTTCGCCAGGGCCGGCGCCGACGTCATCACCGTGCATGCCGAGGCCGGGCCGCATCTCGACCGGTCGCTGCAGCACATCCGCTCGCTCGGCAAGCAGGCCGGCGTGGCGCTGTGCCCGGCGACGCCGGAGGAGGCGGTGGCGCATGTGCTGGACCGGGTCGACCTGATCCTGGTGATGACGGTCAATCCCGGCTTCGGCGGCCAGGCTTTCATCCCGGCGATGGCGGCGAAGATCCGCCGGATCCGCGCCCTGATCGGCGACCGGCCGATCCGCCTCGAGGTCGATGGCGGCATCACGCCGGAGACGGCGGCGGTGGCGGCCGGGGCCGGGGCGGACGTGCTGGTCGCCGGCTCCGCCGTGTTCCGCGGCGGCCCAGCCGCCTATGCGGCCAACATCGCCGCTATCCGCAGCGGCGCCGGGCGGGAGGCCGGCTGCCCCGCTGCGGCCTGAGCATGGGATCGCCCGGCCGTCCGGGCCGGGCGGCCGGGCATCACTTGGTGGCGCCCGCCGTCAGGCCCTCGATGAACTTGCGCTGGAAGATCAGGTAGCTGACCACCAGCGGCGAGATCACGATCACCGCGCCCGCGGTCAGCACCGGCGTGTTCACCGTGTAGCGGCCCTGGAAGAACAGCATGCCGAGCGGCAGCGTGCGGTAGGCGTCGTCATTGACCAGGATCAGCGGGATCAGGAACTCGTTCCAGGTCCAGATGAACAGGAACAGCGCCAGCGTCGAGATCGCCGGCAGGATCACCGGCAGGATCACCTTCAGCAGGATGCGGGGCCGGGAGGCGCCGTCGAGCACCGCCGCCTCCAGGATCTCCAGCGGCACCTGCTGCATCGCGCTGGCGAGGAACAGGGTCGCGAACGGCATCGACATCGCGATCTGCGGCACGATCACCGCCGCATAGGTATTGATCAGCCCGAGATGGCGCATCTCGTAATAAAGCGGAATGATGAACGCCTCGGTCGGCACCATCATCCCGATGGTGAGGATGACGAACAGCGCCCGCCGGAACGGAAAGCTGAGGAAGGCGAAGCCGAAGCCGCTGATCGTGCCCAGCACGATGCTGATGGCGACCACCGGGATCACGACGATGATCGAGTTCCAGAAATAGACGTTGAAGTGCCCGTCGACCCAGGCCCGCACATAGTTCTCGAAATGCGGGTAATCCGGCAGGACGAAGGCGCCGCGCAGCAGGTCCGGCTGGCTCTTGATCGAGGTCAGCAGCAGCAGCGCGAAGGGAAAGACCGTCGACAGCGCGAACAGCCAGAGGAAGAGGCGCAGCGGCAGCTTCGCTGCGGTGAGGGATCCGGAAGCCTTGTCCATCATGCCTTTCCTTCGCCGGCGGGACGGACGAAGCGGTGGATCAGATAGTTGACGGTGAAGATCAGGACCGCGCCGACGATCGCCACCGCGGCGGCGTAGCCGAAGCGGTTCAGCTCGAAGCCGAGCTGGTACATGTAGATGTTCGGCACCAGCGTGGCGTTGGCCGGGCCGCCCCGGGTCATGGTGAAGATCAGGTCGAAGCTCTTGATCGAGGCGATGACGGTGAGCAGCAGCACCACCCGGATCTCCGGCAGCAGCAGCGGCAGGGTGACGAAGAAGAACACCTTGCGGCCGGTGGCGCCGTCGACCCGGGCGGCGTCGAACAGCGACGGGTCGATCCGCTGCATGCCGGTCAGGAAGATCACCATGCAGAAGCCGAAGAAGTACCAGGCGGCCACCACGCCGACCGCCGGCAGCGCGAAGGTGAAATCCCCGAGCCAGGGCAGGGCGAGGCCGCCGAGCCCCACCCCCCGCAGGATCCGGTTGATCGGGCCGAAGGCCGGGTTGTAGAGCCAGGCCCAGATGATGCCGAGCACCGCGGTCGGCATGATGTAGGGCAGGAAGAAGAAGGTGCGCAGCGCCAGCTGCTCGCGCTGCCTCAGGTTCCAGACCACGGCGGCGAGCACGATGCCGACGGTCAGCGGCACCAGGCAGTAGAACAGCATCAGCACCGCGTTGTTGCGCAGCGAGAGATAGAACCGCGAATCCGAGAACAGGGCGACGTAGTTGCCGATCCCGACCCAGACCGGGGTGCTGATGCCGTTCCAGTCCGACAGGCTGAGCCCGAGCGCCGCCAGGATCGGCAGGAAGACGAAGACCGAATAGAGAAGCAGCGCCGGCAGCACATAGAGAAGGTTCCTGTGCGCGGGGCCGTCGAGCCTGGATCGTTTCATGCCGGGTTTCCGTGGAGCCGCGGGAGCTGGCCGCCGGGCGGCCGTCTGCTGGGTGCGGATGGGCGCGAAAGAGTCCACGGCCGCCCGGAGGCGGCCGTGGCTGGCATGCGCCGCGACCTTACTTCTTGCTCTTCAGATAGGCCTGGTAGTCGGCGTCCATCGCGCCGACGAAGGCCTCGGGCGTCTGGTCCCCGGCCAGCAGGTGGGGCATGTTGTCGTCGATGGTCTTCAGCATCGTCGGGCTCGACCAGTCGGGATAGTGGCCCAGCGCGTCATCGGCGTTGATCGACTTCCACATCGCGATGCCTTCGGCCAGCAGCGGCGACAGCGTCACCTTGGCGTCCGCCGGCAGCGACGTCGCCGGCAGGTAGCCGGCATTGGCCCAGGTGGTGGCGGCCTTCTCGGACACCATGTAGTCGATGTACTGGCCGGCCAGGTCCTGGGTCGCCTTGTCCTTGGCCAGGCTGGTGACCGCCCAGGCGAGATCGACGCCGCCGACCGACAGTGGCTTGGAGATGCCCTTCGGCGCCGGAACCGGCATGAAGTGGATGTCCGGATTGGCCTTCATGTCGCCGAAATACCAGGTGCCCGAGATCAGGAACGCGCCCTGGCCGGAGATGAAGAGCTGCACCGCGTCGTCGGCCGAGATGCCCTGGTAGCCCGGGAAGAAATAGCCGTCCTTGGCCCAGTGCTGGACCAGCCTGGCCGATTCGATGTTGCCCTTGGTGTTCCAGGTGCCGCCGCGGCCGTAGATCAGGTCGTCGAGCTCGCGGCGGTTGCCGGCGTCGATATGGGCCTGGTCGATCGCGGCGATCATGTGCAGGGCGAGATGCTGCTTGGCGATCCCGATCATGAAGGGCGGGACGCCCTTGGCCTTCAGCGCGTCGAGGGCGGCGACGAAGTCCTCGAAGCTCTTGGGCGGGGCGATGCCGGCGTCGTCGAGGACCTTCTTGTTGTAGTAGAGGCCGACGATCTCGCCGAGGCCGGAGATGCCGTAGGTCTTGCCCTCGCCGAACTGGCCGGACTCCGCCCAGCGGTCGCGCGCCAGCACCGAATCCGACTGGCGCTTGTCCCAGCCGTATTTCTTGATGAAGTCGTCGACCGGCAGCAGCAGGCCTTCCTTGACCATCGCGCCCATGTCGCCGGCGCCCTGGTTGACCTTCGTGATCACCGGGCCGTCGCCGGCCGACACCGCGAGCTTCAGCGTCAGCTTCATGTCGTCGAAGGTGCGCGCGGTGCGGTTGATGGTGACGCCGGGATGCGCCGCCTCGAACTCCTTGTTCAGCTGCTCCATCACCGCGCTCTGGCCCTCGAAGGTCAGGTCGTCCCAGACGTTGAGGGTCTGGGCGTGGGCCGCGGCGGAGAAACAGACGGCCAAGGCGGTCATCGCCAGCCGCGGGCCCAGCGCCGACGCGTGTCGTTGGATGGTCTTCAGCATTGGCTTACCCCTGTTTGTGCTCGGTTGGTTGGTGTCAAAGCCGTCCGCCCGGCGCATGCGGCGCGCCGACCGGGTCTCGATCATCGCCGTGTTTGCCCGGCGCATTTATTCGCTTAGGGTCTGGCCGGCAGCGCCAGAGAAAGGACCGCAGAGACGATGACAGCCGCCGATCGCCGCATCCGCCGGGCCACCCCGGACGACACGGACGCGCTCTACGAGATCTGCCTGAAGACCGCCGACGCCGGCAACGACGCCAGCACGCTCTACGGTGACCCGAGACTGCCGGGCTATGTCTGGTCGGTGCCGTATCTGACATTCGCGCCGGACTTCGCCTTCGTGCTCGCCGAAGGCGGCGTCGCCGTCGGCTACGTCCTCGCCGCGCCGGACACCGCCGCCTTCGCCGAACGGCTCGACAAGGACTGGTGGCCGCGGATCCGCCGCGACCTGGCCGGCTTCGCGCCGACGCGCCCGCGGGACGCCGAGATCCTGGACCGCATCGCCCATCCCGAATCCCATCGCGACTGGCTGCAGGCGGAGTATCCGGCGCATCTGCACATCAACATCCTGCCGCAGGCCCAGTCCGGCGGCTGGGGCCGGCGGATGATCGAGACCGAGCTGGCGGCGCTGAAGGCGGCGGGGGTCACCGGCGTGCATCTCGGCGTCGCGCCCGACAACGAGCGCGCCAAGGGCTTCTACCGCCATCTCGGCTTCACCGATGTCAGCCGTGACGGCCATGTGACCTTCGCCATGAGGCTCGCCCCCTGATCGGCCTGTGGCGCCTCTCATGGGGCGCCTCGGGCACCGATCGCGGTTTCCGCCCCCACCAAGCCCCGTCACTGCCGGCCCTCCGGACTCTGCGCCCCGAGCCAAGCTACAAAGGCGCACCCATTTTTGTCAACGACACAGACAAATTGACCGCCGAATTTCAGGGACGGCGCCATATCCGCCTTGAGAATTGAATGAAGATTGCGCATCTCGGCGGATGATGCCATGCTGGCCCTCGATTTAGGAACAGGTCCCTGACGAATTGGCCGGGACCGACATCCGGCGCCATGGCAACACCGACCGCATCCACCACCCGGCCGATCGCCCGCAAGATTTCGACCAATGCGGCGATCCGGGCGGTTCTCGGCAACGGCCCGATCTCGCGCGCCGACATCGCCAAGCTCACCGGCCTGTCCAAGCAGACCGTATCCGAGGTCGTCCAGGACCTGGTCGACGAGGGTTGGCTGCGCTGCAGCGGCCGGACCGACGGCCGGCGCGGCCGCAGCGCCGTCACCTACGAGCTCAACGCGCGGGCCGGGATCGCGGCGGTGATCGATCTCGGCGGCGCCAAGATCGCCGCGGCGGTCGGCGATCTCGCCGGAACCATCATCGCCGAGACCCGGGCGCCGACCGATCCGCGCGGCGGCGTCCATCTGGTCGACCAGTTCGAGACGATCCTCCGCGGGCTCGTGGCCGAGGCCGGGGCGAAGACCGGCGACCTGCGCCTCATCGTGCTCGGCACCCCCGGCGTCTTCGACGCGGCGACCGGCCGGATCGGCGCGGCGCCCAACGTGCCCGGCATCGGCTCGATCGACATGCGCCTGCTGCTGAGCGAGCGGCTGGGCACGCCGGTCCTGATCGAGAACGACGTCAACCTCGCCGCGCTCGGCGAGCAGTGGCGCGGCCATGGCAGCGATGTCGCGAACTTCGCCTTCATCGCCCTCGGCACCGGCATCGGCATGGGCATCGTCGCCAATGGCGCGCTGGTGCGCGGCGCCCGCGGCGCGGCCGGCGAGATCGCCTATCTGCCGATCGGCGGCGACCCGTTCGACCCGCGCGGCTTCACCCTCGGCACCTTCGAGAACGCCGTCGGGAGCACGGCGATCCTGCGCCGCTATGTCGGCTTCGGCGGGTCCGAGGGCGGCGCGGTCACGGACCTGTTTCGCGCCCTCGGCGCGGGCGAGCCCAGCGCGGCCGCCGTCGTGGAGGAGACCGCGCGCCTGATCGCGCTGGCGATCGCCGCGATCGGCGCGACGCTCGACCCGGAGATCGTGATCTTCGGCGGCAGCATCGGCGCGAGGCCGGAGCTCGTCGATGCCGTCCGGCGGGTCCTGCCGCGCTGCACGCCCTATCCGCCGCGCCTGGAAATCAGCCGGTTCGGCGGCCGCGCCGCCCTGATCGGTGGCCTGGGGGTCGCCGTCCGCCACATGCATGACGAGCTGTTCGGCATCGGCCTCAAGGATCTTTGACCGCGCCTCGTCAGCCGAGCTTGTCGAGGAGGGAGACGGTCCGGCTCTGGGCGAAGTTGCCGCGGAACATGTGCTGGCCGAGATGGCCGAGATCGGAGTGGAGGTCGGCATAAACCTTGCCGCCGATGTCGCGCCAGCGGCGGCAGAAGGCGTAGTCCTCCGACAGGTAGCGTTTGCTGTCGGGATCGACCATGCAGTCGAAGAACAGCCAGTAGAACGGCGCCTCGGGGTTGTCCGGCGGCCCGTCGGGGACGTAGTTGAGCTCCGGGTAGCTCTGCATCAGCCGGCCGAAGACAGGCCGCTTGATGACCATGAAGCCGGTCGGCGCCTCGGCCACCTCGACGAAGCCGTCCGCGGTGACGAAGTTCGACAGCGGCTCGGCGCCGAGGCCGACCGGGTTGAACGGATAGTCGGTGTATCGCTGCTCGAACGCCTCCTTCGTGGTGCCCTCGGGCACGCCCTGCTGCGGCCAGTTGAACCGCTTGATCGGGTAGATCCCGGCGGCGACGTCGTGGTCGGAGAGCAGCAGGCGGATCGCCGCCTCGGGCCGGAACTCGATGTCGGAGTCGATCCAGAACAGATGCGTGTATTCCTCATGCATCAGGAAGAACTTGACGATCTCGTTCCGCGCCCGGGTCACCAGGCTTTCCGCCCGCATGTGCAGCGACGACGAGAGCCCGAGGCGGATCGCCTCATGCGTCAGCAGGAACATGCTGGTGACGTAATTCATCGAGACGGCCGAGATGTAGCAGGGCGTGGCCCAGAGCACGTTCATCGACCGCAGGGCGGAGGCAGGAAGCATCTCGGTGTCGGCGTCCAGTTGGAAGGGGTTCGGCAATTCGGCTCGTCCGGCGACCATAACCGAAAGAGGCCATGATCCGCATCGCGACGCTCGGATCATGGCCTCCCGGGCACCGAGACCCGTGTGGGCACCGGGTCTCGGCCGTCTCTCTCACAGGCGCGCGGCTCGTCCAGCCTCAGGTGCAGACCCATTCGCGGACCGAGCAGGCCTTGGCGTCGCCGCCGCAGATCGCCGAGGCCTTGTCCTCCGCCTCGCGCCGGGTCGTGGCGGAGGCGGCGCCCCAGGGGGCGGGCCGGCCCTGCGCCTCGGGGTCGCCGACGACCAGGGCCCCGCAATGCTCGTAGGGGAAGCCGGAGGTGTCGTCCTCGCTCCACCAGTGGCGGTAATTGCGGAACAGGGTGACGACCCTGCAGTCCTGCCCGCCGCGGTGGACGCAGTGCCTGAGCGCGATCTCCTGCGCCTCCTCCGGCTTGTCGGCGCCCCAGAAGAAGCCGCGCTTCTCGTCGGGCACCGAATAGGCGATGGCACCCCAGATCCCCGGCCCGAGGCCCTGCCCGGCCGCCGGCGCCCCGGCCGGCGACAGGACGATCTCGACCCGGCGGTTCTGCGGCTCGCGGACGCCGTCGGCGGTCGCGACCAGCGGGTCGGACTCGCCGACGCCGCGGGTGACGATCAGGCCGTCGGCGACGCCGTCCGCGACCAGCTCCCGCCGGACCGTCTCGCCCCGCCGGACCGAGAGGGCCTGGTTGTACTGGGCCGAGCCCGAACGGTCGGTGTGGCCGGTGACGTCGATGCGGGTGGTCCTGCCCTGGAGGGCGTCGGCCGCGGCCGCAGCCACGACCTGCCGGGCTTCCGGGGTCAGCTGCGCGCTGTCGAAGTCGAAGAACACCAGATAGCTGCGGCTGGAGACGGCATCGACCGTCCCGACCGCGGCCGGCGTCGGATCGGCGGCGCCGGCCGCGGAGGCGAGGCAGGCCGTCGCGGCGAGCACGAGGAGGGCGGATCGCAACATGGTCGGTCTCCCCCTGAGGATCCTCAGCCGCCGATGCTGAGGCTGGTCATGGCGACGCAGGATTCGTCGAGCGGCACCAGCACCACCTGCGCGCCGTTCGGCATGGCCACGGTCGGCAGGTCGCCGAGCGTGCCGGCCTGGCCCTTCTGGTTCACCAGCTCGGCCGAGATCGCCTGGCAGGAGGCCTTGACCGGCGTCACCCGCACCAGCGTGCCTTCGCAGGACC
>Ga0180221_1001822_pt1 | contig 13349 bp, 12 predicted proteins | sample eDN5th37CKraftMG_FD_151339 | JGI IMG/M metagenome (GOLD analysis project Ga0180221, IMG submission 151339) | Enriched Miracle-Growth compost microbial communities from Emeryville, California, USA - eDNA 5th pass 37_C Kraft MG (version 2) (version 2) ...
TGACCTTAGCCGCCACCGCAGTGATTTACGCACTTTCGGCGACGGCACATGCTGATTGCATCAAGGTCGAGGCGCTCGGCGAAGCGGTGACCCACGATATCGCCGAGGTCTTTGCGACGCACGGTCTCGCAAACATCATTTATGGGAAGGGCCGCGTGGGTAAGGGGCCTGTCCACACGAAGTGCGTCGATGGATCGGCGACAACGACGTGTCGCTCCTGGCAGACGGCGTGCACGGCAACTGCACCCCATACCTGCTTAGGCGCATGGCTTTGCCTGCCCTTGTGAACCCATGCCCGGCGCAGACGCGCGCGACATCGGAAGAGCACTCGCGACCCGCACTTGATCGCCGCGGAGCGTGCGTCCGAAAGACGGCGGCGCCGGACACCGACTGATGGCAATTTCGCCGGCGCCCGTGACTGCCGCGCGCAGACAACCTTGAACGAAGTGCCCCGGCGCCGTGGCGCGAGTCCGGCGCCCGAACGCAATCAATTGATATTACTTGATGTTCTGCGGGGCGATGGCGGTCCCTACGGGAAGGCCGCAACGGTCATCTAAACATCGCAAAATCAATGGCTTAGCAGAGCCGCTGATGGTCGTTTGATACCACCTCTTGATACCACCGACAACCCTAGCTCTGCCTCAAGCGCGGCATCCCATGCTTGTGCAGCCATTGCGACACCTCCAAGGGGGAGGCAGCAATGACCGTCCACATACCTCGCATCGTCACCGCCGCGTCCGCCGCCGCGCTCGTTGCAGCGTCGGCTGGCTTCGGTGCGTTCTACGCTTGGACCACCGGCAGCCATCACGGCCCGATCCTCGGCGGCCTCTCCGTTCTCATGGCGTTGGGCCTTGAGGGTGCGAAGCCGTTCGCCATCGAAGGCATCTTCGCCGCACTTCGCTCGTGGTTGCCGATCCGCGCACTCGGCCTCGCCGCGCTCGGCGGCGTCGCCATCGCGTACAGTCTGTCGGCTGAGCTTTCGCTGATGGCTGCGACACGCGCCGACACAGCCGCGCAACGTGCTCAGGCGAGCGACGCCGCAGCCGCCGCGAAGGCTCGCTATGCCGTCGTCCAGCGCGAGCTTGAGGCCCTTCCCGTGACGCGCCCCGTAGCCGCCCTAGACGCCGAGATTGCCCGCCTCAAAACGACGCGAGGGCTTGCACCTTGCGGTGACCCAACCGCCCCCGACTTCGGCACCGTGTCCCGCCGCGTCTGCGCCCAGATTGCCAGCCTCACCGCCGAAGCGGCGACGACCGCACGGCGCGTCGAGTTGCAGGCGGTTCTCACTGCCACTGAGCGCGACATTGCAGCGGCACCACCCGCCACTGATGCCGATCCCGCCGCCTCAGCCCTCACCGCGTACCTCGCCGCCCTAGGTGTTCCAAGCGATGCCGGAGCGCTCTCGAAGTGGCTTGCGCTGGTGCCCGTCATCGCCCTTGAGGTTGGCTCTGCATTGGCTTTCGTAGTGGCCGGTGGAACACCTGGGAGACGGGAATGCTCCCAATTCGGCCCTGCGGTACGAGGGAGTGTCATTGCAGCCGACTTTGGCGCCGAGGGCACCACGTCTTTTCAGGACGCAAACGCCGCGCAACGGCCCTCTCCCGTCACCTCCAATGCCGCGAGCCTTCCGACCATCAAGACCGCCCTGGTTGAGTACCTTAGAGCGCACGGCGGGAGCCTCCGCACCGGCCAACGCGGTCTCGCAAAGGCGCTCGGCACATCCACGACCGAGTTACACCGCGCCCTTCATGCGCTTGCAGCGGCCGGGGTCATCGCTCTGACCACCGCTCCCACGGGCACCGAGCTTCGCCTTGCATCGTGACTTCACCCACGAACCCAACCACGAGGGGACCATGACTGACATCCGTCCAATGAGCCGTTGGGAACAAGCCGAGAGGGACGTTGCGACGACGACGCCGCCCCCAAAGTACCCGCCGCTCTACGCTGCCGTCTGCGTCGGCTTTGCTGCGAGCCTCGCTTGCGCTGTCTTCGCGGGCATCTTGGGCATCGAGATCGAAAACCCAAAGGCTGGGCAGGCGACCATCATCACGTCGCTGATCGCCGGGCTCGTCACCTATTTCCCTCTCCGAAGCATGGAGAATACGCACTCGCGAGCCGTGGCAGAACGATACCGAGAACTCACTGCAATGGCGAACGAGCAAAAACACTGAGGGGCTTCGGCTCACCTCAAGTTTGCGAAGCGCCAAGCCGCGACCGGGGCACCCGAAAGTTGCTCGATCCGTGTGAATTTCTCGTGTTACGCTTATCCGCGCCGCAAGTAAGTTGCCTGCATGGGGAGCGCAACCATTCCAAGGGCATTGACTATTTTATCGCTCGCAGCGCCGACGGGAGCAATCCGGGGTTGTCCGGGCCACTGATGTTTATGCCTCTACCAACTCGTCCATTTTGTCGAAGATGAAAGGCGCCCGGGGGTGTCCATGGAATGGATCAGCATAGCTGTAGTCGCATTCATTGCCGGCTACTTCATCGGCCATCGGGGTGCTGCTTCCGAAGTATCGCCTAGCATATCCCAGGACGAAGCCGGACGTGCGGAAGACCGGGCTGCATTACTCCACACTGTGAGGCGAGAACTGGGAAATTTGCTTATCTGGGCAGACCCCGTGAAGTTCTTGAACCTCTACCGGAGTGTTCATGCTGAGACATCCGCGTATAGATCGTGGAAGCCAGAAGCGTTGCAGCAGAAGCACAATGAGATCTCTAGTAAGTACCCTCAGTACAATGACTTCGACGTGCTCGGCGTACGGACATATGTGCTCTATCCCGATGCAAGGTCCATGCTCTCAGATGATGACCTGGCGGCACACTATAGTGAGATAACTCGTTTTGTGGCGCTTCAAGCAGCAACCAATGAGAACTGGAAATTCTTTCGACCAACGAGCAATGACGAGCTTGAGCACTTGGAGAAATACCTCAAGCGTATCACAGACACAAAGTTCAAGTTGAGGCTGCAGCGGGCCATTCAGGACTTCTATGTGTGGCGATCCGGTGGCCAGCAAACCGATGCCTTCGAATACCGAACACACTCAGTCCACCAAGTACCACACGTGGCGGAAAACCGCTACGGGATACACTTGAAAGATACGAACGAATACGGCTTGTACGGCTTTTTCGTCTATGACGACGGCAAGGTATCCCACCACTACTATCGGTCCGACCCTTCGTTTGGGTTGGAGAAGTGGCTCGATGTTGACCAGGAAATCTTCGAGTACTTCGGTGGCGTTAGAGACGAATGAGCCTTGGAGCGGGAGGCGGTCCTGCCATGGGCTTTAGAGCCTCAGCGCGTAGTGCGTCCGGGCCGTCTGCGCCTGTCTATATTTGTGGTTGCTTGGTTTGAGGGCGTCTAAGTGTATCGAAGGTGACTGTTACCAGTTCCCCTCCAACGCGCGGATCACGCCATTGTAGTCACCACGGAAAAACAATTGGAGCAGTCGATACTGCCCCACTGGGTTTATTTCTACACCGTCGCAAATGCTAGTTCCTTGCTGAAAAAAGCAGTGCGCTGATCCATCGTCACCTGGGCAAATATGCAGTACGGCAAGGCTATTCTCACCATCGGCGGTGAACCCTATGCCTGGAAGACAAGCGTCTTCACCAGATGCGTCAAGTGTCCGTTTGAAGGCAAGCTCCAACTGCCAGTTGTGGCCACGTAGCGCTATTTCTGCATCCGTCAGACTTACTGGTGGATAGTCGCGCGAGGAATAGTCAGCTCTCTGAACCCAATAGGGCCTCTTGCACATCGTTTGAGCGTCCATCACGCACCCAATGATCAGATCAGCTTTCCCTCGTAGCTCGAAGTAGCTCCTTCTGCCACTCGCTCTTTATCCGGAGGCCATGCTTCCACTGTTCGGCCGGGATCGTGGACCTGAGCCTGTCCATCTCGGCTTCGGTGAAGGTCGGAGGATTGACTTCTAGCAACTCATAGATCGCACTTGGCAGCTGTGGCGACCGCCGATCAAGTGCCTCTAGCTGGGCGCGGACTACACTGTCCTTGAATACGCCGGACCTAAGTTCATCACGCAAGTGGTCCAGAAGCCCTCTCCTGCGATGCCGAATAAGATACCAGCCGAGGAGTGCAAGCCCGACGCTCCCAACGAGCGCAAGTTTTAGCTCAGGAAGGTACTGGTCGAAAAACCACCCAACACCCAACGCGGCTAGGAATATCGCTACGGCGAGCTTGTCTGATATTCGCTTCTGGGCAGGATAGACGGCGTCGAAAATTTGAGAGACCAAGAAATTGCGCAACTCCATAGATTGAAGGTACGGAACCCTTAGAAAACGCCCTGCCAAGTCGCGCAACTGATCAATCTGAAAGGCCTTGTCGCGATCATCGAAGCCTGCCTGAGTGCTTTCAAGAATGAGCGACCACACAGCCCGCAGCCGATCCTGCGCCTCATAGGTATCGTCAGCGCACAGTGCGCTTATGGCGTAAAGGTGATTGTAGACCCCTTCAACGTCCAATAGTCGAAGTGCCCGTTTCATCGCTCGTGAAGACAATTGCTGAAAATAGTCATCCATCGTTGCTGACATGATGCTAATGTTAGGAAGTCACGGCCTTGCGCATTGCGATAGATACAGGCTGCTCTTCGGGAACGGCGCTCCACCACCTTTCAGACTGCCCCAAACAAGGGGGCCGCTCCCGCTGTCGTCAAGCTGGAAAAGGTAGTGTTCGACAACGCCCGTGCGTGGATGTGCGGCGACAATCGTGACGAAGTTCACGGTGGGCTGCGGGATGCTCACCACGGTAAAGCCATCAGCTTTCATGCTTCTGGTGCCGCCCGTCGCGTCTGTGACGACAATGTCGTAGCTTGCGCCGTCGCTGATCAGATCGGTGATGCCAGTCCGTATTCCGTCTTCATGCCATCCCGCGCTTCCGCTAGGAGCCATAAGTGACGAAAAAAAATAGGCATAGCCTGCCGATGCCCCGCAGCGCGTAACTATGGTCGATAAAGTAGGCGTCGTTGTGATTGCTAGAAGCGTGAGAACGAGAGCCAGTCGCATAGCCCACCCTTTGGCTCGATACCGGAGGTCAATCAAACTAGCACTAAACGGATGTTTGCAACGTACGGTGATGGGGTCGGCACCGTGTGGACAGAAGGAAAGGGGCTCAGTTGGCCCCTTCCCCCTCGCTTCTGTATGCCGAGCGCCGCTTGAGGTTGCGGTCTGCCATCGTGCGATAAACGGACGACCGACCGATGCCTAGTTTCTTGGCGACGACGGTTGGGCTCTCGCCTGCCGCGAGCATCGCTTCGACCTCACCGGCCTTGGCTCTCGCCGTGGGAGCACGTCCCCGGTATTTACCTTCGGCCTTGGCCTTCTGAATGCCCTCTCGCTGACGTTCCAACATCATCTCGCGCTCGAACTCGGCAACGCTGCCGAGCACGTTGAGCATGAGATTGCCCGTCGCTGTCGTGGTGTCCAAGTTCATGTTGAGGATGCGGAACCCCGCCCCTCTCGCCTGAACCTTGGCCACAATGTCGATGAGATCGCGCATCGACCGCGCGAGCCTATCAAGCTTGGTGACGACAAGACTGTCGCCGTCTCTCAGGTAGTCGATGGCGGCGTCCAGTTGCTCGCGCTGCGCCACTGACGACACCTGCTCTGCGAACACCTTGGTGCAGCCTGCCGCCTCAAGGTCTCGCTTCTGAGCCTCGAAGCCCGCCACCTGCTCCAAGGTGGAGGTTCGTGCGTACCCAATCTGCATTGTCGTGCCTCTTGCCCCATAGCCCATGTTCCGTATGGCTTAAAAGCATAATGGCACGATTGTGCCAAAATTGCAATGACATTTATATGGGACATCCATTGGACGCGCCCATTAGGCTTGGTGGTGAGCCACTGGGGCGAGGTTTATTGGGACACTCAAAGGAGCGGTCGAAACGGCTGATTGAGGCGACAGTTCTTGTTCCAAAGCGGGTAAAGTGATCCGCGCTGATTGTAGAACGGCGGATGGATGATCAGACTTCCCTGCCCCCCAGACCTTCTCACCGCTGCCTCCGCGCTGAACAGCACTGCTGCGACGTGACCATGATCGTCGGCGACGAACATCTTGTGGGCGATGGCTTCGAGAAGCGTGTATTCGCCCGCCCGATAGATTGCGTTGAGCGACTTCAATTCATCGTTGGTCAAATCGACCATGTGAGCCCAAATGAGCCCCGGCCTGCTCTTCGAGAGCTGAGCCGATGCTTGCTCCACTGTCTCCCTAATCTCCGCAGACACCCGTGATCGGCGCTCACTGTAAACGTGCACGGCAACGAACTGCGTCCCATTGAACACGCCGAGGACGGAACCGTTGCGCTCGTCTCTGATCTCAGACAGCAGGCGTTGGGCAGACTGAGCTACGGCGCGGGCGTCGATCTTGGTGGGGTCAAACGGGCTCAGCGTGACCGTTGCGTCGCCGACCACAATCGGAACCGAATAGTCGGCGAGCACATCCAGCACCGCCTTGGCCAGTTCTTTGACGGCTGCCCCCTTCGGCATTCGAGCCGTAAGCGCAATGTCGATGCGCACATGCTTCTGATGGAGATGAAGTTCCCTGACACCACGAAGGATAGCATTTCCAAAGCTATCGAACTCTTCGCGATGGACAGCGTTGCCCCGGTCGCCGGTAATGGTCTTGCACTCCACCTCCAATTCCAGATCGGCCTTGCGCACTGTAAAGTCGTATTGAGCACGACCCTCAAAGTCGCTCAGTTCAACATCCCAGCCCTGCTGAGCGAAATTACCGATCCTGAACCTCCGCACTCGCGACAACTTGGTGCGCGAGCTTGGTGCGCACTCGGTTGAGCTGCTTCACTAGGTCATCTGTACCGACAAATGATGAGAGCTGCCGGAGCATTCCGTGAATGCCCGCCGTCGTGCGTTGATAGACCAGCTTCGCCACTACCGAGCCCCATCTGCTTTGCTAACAGAGAGCGCAAGCCACTAGTCCGAGGCGCCGCGTATCACCTGAACCAGGCCCTCGGCTTCATCTACTAGGCCGCGAAGGTAGGCGAGCCCCAAACTGGCAATGTCGGCAGCCTCGTCGGGGTAGGGTATTGCCTGCCCAAGGTGGGTTCCGGGCACATCGAAGCTGTCGCCGTACCGACGATCATGCACCCGGATCAGCTTGATCCTAGAACCAGGATAGAAGCCGCCGACAGGCTCCCCGAATTCTCCGGTATCAGGATCAATGGCTTGGATGTTGACGGGTATTCTCTCTCCAAACTTCGGCTGTTGTCCCCATATCGGACCAGTGTCATGAAACCTGCTGATGACGCGCTCAATTCCGTGCTCATCGGAGTTTCTTGCATGGTGCAGGTATCGTAGCAGCGGATCATCTTTGCGCTGCTTCTTTTTCTGCCCGAACCATTGTCGGCTCTGCGCACCAGCCTTGGCGCCCTGCTCAAGCTTCGAGTAGATCGTTGCAGAGGCGGTCAGGAAATCGGTCCATGCGTCCTCAGCGGCCTCAAAGCTGTCGGCTGCCGTCAACGTGGCGAGAGCAGTCTCGGCTTTCCGCAATCGGACTTTCGCTTGATCAACTGCGTCGGGGTCCATAGCCCGTGCATACTCAATGGTCTTCGGCACAGAAAGCGCGAGGTGGCAATCGCCAACAGCATTCTGACCAAGCGCTCAGGTAAACTCCGCACGGCGCGAGAGTGGGCAGGGACGCATCGGGCAATGGGACACCGCGGGCCGGGCGATGATGCCGTGCGAGCGTCGTCGCCGTTGGGGCGATGAGACCACGCCCGGCGACCGCCTGACTTGCCCGTGGCTACCGGCACCTAGACGACGACACCACCCTGGCACTGGCACCGTGGTCGTGGGGCTCGTGGTGCCAACCGTCGATCAGGGTAAGGATCGCAGGAGGCGCCGCCCGGCACCGGGGGGATTTGGCCCTCCCGTCTAGTCTGATTGCCACCTCGGATTTTCGCAGCAAAACATCGGGGGGCCGGGTGGTCACGATGAGACTGGCGGGCCTTCCGGAATTAATGGGGGGTCGAACCTCTATACAGGGTCATAGGGGCTCAGCCCCCCATTTTTGTCTACTCGGGAGACTTACCGCTTCAACAGATACGACCGGGCACCGCGACCCCTACCCGTCGTCACGTAGCGAACCCCGAGATGGGCGAGGGTCTTCGTGAGGTCGTGGTCATCGTCTCGCAGAACCTCTCGCAAGTCTCTCGTGGCGCTGTCCGTGAGACCCAACTCGCACTTGACGAACGACATGGACGTTTCTCCCGGCTGTCGGTTCGCCATCAGGGCCAGCAGGGCCTCATGCGATGACCCTCGGCGAATACGCTCAGATGGGCCGTCCATCTCGAACTCCCACGGCGCAACGACCACCCCCGGCATCTCCTCCCCAAGGTGGCTCAGGATTGCGTCTCCATAAGCTCCGCGAGGGAGCACGATGAAAACGTCTGTCACCGGACAGTTGCCTTCGGTGTCGATCACGCGGCGGCAGCGCACACGGTTCACGGCTTGGATGACGGACACCGCTATCTGCCGACGAAGCATTTCCTGACGGACATCATTGTACGTCCCCCATGATGGCCGTTCGAGCCAACAGTTGTCTTGCAGCCCTTGGAGGGCGAAGAACATATTCGTGGCCCACGTCGTGTCGCGATAGGGAAGGCCAAAGATCACCACGGTGTCGTGGTCGTTCCAATCGTTCTTGCCGTCAATCGCTCCCCAATGGGCAACGGAGTAGGTGCTAAACGTGGGCGAGTAGCTGAGTGCCGTGTGTTCAATCCGCTTGTGGACGCATAAGAGCACCTTCCGGTCAGCCGTCAGGCGCTGTTCAAGGTCGGCGATAAGTCGCGGGATGCGAACCTTTCCTTTCTCCGTCATCTTGGTTTTGCCGAGACCGCTCCCACGGGCGACGTGGATCGTCACGTTTGCGTAGTTGCGGGTGCCGGGCGGAACCGCTGCGATCTCGGCACGACGCCCCAACAGCTTCCAAAGGAAGTTCTGGGAGGCCGTGGCATCAAGGATCACCGGGCCGGGGAGCCCTTGTGGGATCAAGAGCTGACTGGAATTGAACGTGTCGTCGTTGCCCTTGCGGTAGTAGTAGGTCCATCGCGCCATGATCGCTTCGCAATCCTTGAGGATGCGGTCCATGTTGCGAGCGATGCGCTGGCGATCATAGGGACTGTCCTTGTGCAAAGTCACGAGGTCGTAGCGGATGGTCGTCATTGCCTCGCGAAGTGCGCCCATATCGTAGGCGTCGGGGAATTGAAGGCGCCCGTCGTAGCCCTCTCGCCAGACGATCCGTGCGGCGATGGACCCCGCTCTATCCGCGTTGAAGGAAGCGATCCCGTCCAGCACCTCGCAGACCCTTTCGAGGGCAGCAACCTGAGTTGGGAATTGCTGTCGGAGAGACGGGCCGATGAAGCCAAGCACGAGGCGGATGTCATCAGCCTTGATCTGGTTCTCTTCGACGATGCCCGAGAGCGCTTCGTCGATGATAGTGAGACGGCGCGGACCGTGCTCCCATGTCGTGAAGTCCTCCCAACGTCCCTGCTGCTCCTTGCTGAGACCTTCCAAGGCTCTTGTGTACGCCTCGTGCGTGATGACGAGCACATCTGCGGCCTGCATGGCGAAGGGGTGAAGTCTTCCCCCCGAGTGTGAAGCTCGCACTCTGTCTGCATTGCGGGGGTCCGCGACCAGTTCCTTGATCGTCGCCACGATCTCGTCTGCCTGAGCGATGGTCCGCGTGACGACGAGAATGCCGAGGGGCTCCGGCGACAGGGGGTTCTTGTCGATGGTCAGTGCTGAGTAGACGCAGAGACCCTGCGTCTTGCCGGTGCCGGTCGGCGGTTCAAGGACACGCCACTTCGTGCCGACCGATCCGTTGGCGTTGATCGCACCGGCGAAGGTCGCGGCCATTTCTTGCCAGAGATGTTGAAGCTTACGGGAGGAGGTATTGCCGAGCGAGTGCCAACGGTCCGTCATGGCCGCAGCGAACTCCTCGGGCGTCACCAGACATACGTCTGTCGTGCCCAATGTGAGGGTTCCTTTGATTTGAATGAGGAAATCCACCCCTCTTGCCCCTTCCGTAGCAGAGCTGCGTCAGAACGTCGCTAAAAGCGAAGGGGGGGGTATATAGAAGTAATTATGGACTAAATATATGAAATAAAACGATTTTCTACGTCATGCTCGTGGCTTGCGGTTCTTGGCTCTCCACATCTCAACGCGATACTTCTTCTCCTCCTTGGCGTCCTCGTACTTGTGGAGCGCGTCCAAGAAGCCGCCAGTAAAGAGAGCCGTTTCGTCGGCCTCCATGAACTCGTGGTAGCGCGTCCACATTTCCTGCTCGATGTCCTCTGGCTTCTTGCTGCCGCAGGCCACGAGAACGTATGACGCGAACACCTCGGCGAAGAAGCCATCCCACGCGATCCATTTCGCGCCGCTGCCGCCTCGGTAGCGCTGATTGAAGGCTTGTTCGATCCGCTCGAAGGTCTCAACCACGGCCTTGAAGGGGCCACGCAACTGGGCCTTGTCGTCGCCGTAATACCAATTCCAGAAGAGCCTCTGTTGCTCCCTGATTTGGTGGCCAGTGACTTCGCCGCCCTTCCTCGCTGCTGCGAGGTGACGCTGCTTGTTTGCAAGGCTGCGCTCACTCCACGGCAGCGGCAGACCGGGAATGAGAGCGCGCTTGTCTTTCCAGCGTTGCTTGGCAGCGTTAGTGGCGCGTTTGCCTCGCATGTACTTTGATGGCTGCTTGCGGCCCGCGCTGTCCCTGTCGTCCTTCCGGCTCATGTTCTCTTGACGGCTCTCTTGTCGCTATGCCCACGAAGCTCGGGGACGAAGACTGCATTTGCTCACTAGCCAGAGGACTTGCACGGATAAAGGTGAGCGAGGGAGAGACCAATGTACTCAACCTTTGCCACAGCATCGGCAAGCCGCTCCATGCCAAAGCGCGATGCCTTGTCTTTGGCACCGTAGCCCCGCCCGACACCGCCTCCCGCGTGTCCCGTCAGAACGTCGTTGATGTCTTCGCTCTCACCCTTGGCTCGAAGAGCATCCTTGAAGTTGTGCCGGAAGGAATGAAACACGGGTCCGTTGTCTGAGATGCCGATCCCCGTCAGGTAGCGACCGAACCATTTCGACCAGTTGTCGGCGAACCCGTCTCGCGCTCCCTTTTTCAGCAGTGGAAAGATCGGCGCTCTCGGCTCATCTTTGCGGCGCTCGGCGACGAGATCGAGAAATCCGAGGCGCACAAGTTCGGGGTGAACCGGAACAATCCGCCGCGATGATTTGGTCTTTAGGCGGGCGCCGCGCTCTCGGTCTTCCTTGATCACGACATAGTGGATGCCGGTGCGCTCATCCTTCTGCATGTCGTCCGCTGTCAACGGAGCAAGCTCGCCCTGACGGGCGCCTGTAAAGAGCGCCAGCAGCGGCAACCAATAGGCGGCCTCACCACAACCTGCATCAGGACGGTGACCCTCGCCGTACACACGCGATCCAAACAGGAGCTTGAGTTCGTCAAGCGTCCAAGGCTCGCGCTCTGGTTCCGGCTCGTCTACTCGCATCCGTGCGAATGGGTCCGCCCACGTTTGTTCTTCGGAAGTGAAGCCGTTGTCACTCGCCCAAACAGCTATGGCCTGAACACCACCGAGCATCTTGTTGATGGAAGTTGGTTTAAGCCGAGGTGCATCGGGGTTCTTTGATGACCACTCCACCAGTGTTGGCAAGTCGGCCTTCCTCAAATCACCGGACCGCCTGACGGGGATCATTTGCAGCGCTTCGCGGTATGTGCGGACGTGACTGCGCCTGATGTCTTCAATCCGAAGGTCACCATGCAGTTCGATGAAGCGGCGAACGGCGTAGTGGAACTCGCGGTCTGTGCTCTGCGTGGGGCTCGTGGCTTTCTTCCATCCTTCATATGCCGCGCTCAATGTGTCAGCGTCCGAAGATGCACCGGAGCGCAAGGCAGTATCGGAGGGCGGCTCTACGATCTTCGGTGTGTCAATGACCTCGCCAGCATTGCGTTTGCTGATCGCCTCAAGGTGCTGAACGTAGCGTTTGAGAACAGCCGCTCCGAGCGCCTTATATGCCTTAGACGTTGGATCAAGGTGGCACCGGAAGACCACCATCAGTTCGTCCAGGTCTTCCTCCACGAACGTGATGTCTCCACGCGCCAAGGCAGCTCTCGCCGCAGGCAATACAAAGTCCACTGAGCTTTGGTGCTTAGCAAACTCTCGTTCGCTCATGCCGAAGGACGGCGCGGGCTTGGCTAGATCGAACGGCGTAATTGCCTCGGCGCCGCACTCGGCTAGCCACTCGGCGGCGTCACGATAGACTTGCTCCGAGCCGTCGCCGTCGCGGCGGATTTCCTCATCCTCTTCCAGCAAGGTCGCGTAGTAGTAGTCGGCCATCGCCGCTATCTCCCTCTCACTGAGCGCATCGCGCTTCGGGATGGGACTGAGCAGCGCCGCCGCCTTCGCGAGGGCGGCGTCGAACTCCATCAAGATCGGCTTCGCAAGTGTGTTGGCGGTGCGCAGGTCCTTGGTGCCGAGCGACCGCTGCAACCACGAAACGCGCGAGCGGCGCACATCTCCGAGCACTCTCGCTACTGCTTCCTCAAGCCCCTTCGGCACCTTCTTCCGCACGACGTAAACGCCGTGACGGGTCTTCACCACGCCCATGAGTGCTCGCACGATTGATACCACCCGTTGATACCACCAGGGCGGTTGCAAGCAACTGATTTTGCGGTATTATTGGCGGGGCAGCCACTTAGGGCGACCGTGGCGGTCCCTACGGGAGTCGAACCCGTCTTTTCAGATTGAAAATCTGACGTCCTAACCGATAGACGAAGGGACCAGCAGGCCGATGGGTATAGGGGCGATTTGCGCCCCGCGCAAGCAACCGGCCAGCGCGGCGAAACGCCATCGTGGAAAGCCTTGCGATCAAAGCACCAGGACGTCGGCGGCCCGGCGTCCTGCACCTGTGGCTGGGGCCGGCGCCGATCTATGCAACGAGGGCCCTCGCAGCGCGGTGCCCGTGCGTGGGTCTTGCCCGGCCGCGGGGTCCGGGCACCCGGGCTTCGCGCGTGAAGGTGGTCGCAACGGGCTGCCGTAAACGGTGCTCGTCACAACGGGCCAATTTGCAAACCGTACTTCCGCTCCACATGCAATCGGCCGGCGCCGCTGGTCGCGAACGCCGGCCGAAAATTTGATCGCGCGGACGGGTAACTACGCGCGCCCGTCAGTGGCCGCCGAGACGCTGCCCCGGGCCGCCGGGTGAGCCCGCTCGATTGCCGTTCGTCAGATTGTCGATGATGCCAGGCAGCGCCTTGGCGAGCTGCGAGAGCAGATCATCCTGACTGCATCCGGCTTTGTCGGCCATCTGGC
>Ga0180221_1001824_pt1 | contig 13329 bp, 9 predicted proteins | sample eDN5th37CKraftMG_FD_151339 | JGI IMG/M metagenome (GOLD analysis project Ga0180221, IMG submission 151339) | Enriched Miracle-Growth compost microbial communities from Emeryville, California, USA - eDNA 5th pass 37_C Kraft MG (version 2) (version 2) ...
CAGAGCGACACGTATCCCTACGCCGAATATGCGGGATTCCTGCTCTCCTTCCCCGGCTGGCCCGGCGAGGGCGCGCTGCGCCGCACGGCGGAGAAGCGGCTCGCGGCCGAAAGCCCGCCCCCCGCCGATCTGGTGCGCTTCTTCGATCGATTCGCGCCGCTCACCGGCACGGGCCGCGTGCGCTATGCCGAATCGCTCGCCGCCGTCGGCCGGTCGCGCGACGCCGTCGAGGCCGCGCGCACCGCCTGGACCGCCGGCGCGCTCGCCCCCGATGAGGAGGAGCGGCTGCGCGGCCGTTTCGGCGGCAATTTCACCCCCGCCGATCAGGACCGGCGCATGGACCGGCTGCTCTGGGACCGCGCGACCGCCGCCGCCGGGCGCCAGATCGTCTGGGTCTCGCCCGCCCGGCGCGCCCTGTTCTCGGCGCGGCTCGCGATGCAGACGCAGGCGCCCGACGCCGCGACGCAGGTGGCCGCGCTCGATTCGCTCGGCGCGTCCGACGCGGGCTTCGTGGGCGACAAGGCGCGCTGGCTGCGCGACACCGGCCAATGGGTCGCCGCGCGCGAGCTTCTCGCCCGGCCGCAGCGCTTCGACGCGCCGCCGCTCGATCCGGCGGCGTGGCTCCAGCTCAACCTGTCCTTCGCCCAGCAGGCGGCGAACGATCATCAGGATGCGCTGGCCTATAATATCGCCCGTCAGGCCGATCTCGCCTTTCCGCCCGGCACCGACATCCGCGCGCGCGACCTGAGCGAGCGCGATCCCTATACCAGCCTCGTCTGGCTCGCGGCGACGACGTCGCTCCGCAAGCTCGGCCGCCCTGCCGAGGCCATGGGGCTGTTCGAGCGCTATGCCGCCGCGGCGCAGACCCCCGCCACCCGGTCGCGCGGCCTCTACTGGGCCGGGCGCGCGGCGCTGGAGGCGCGCGACGCGGGCGCGGCGAACCGCCTGTTCGGCGAGGCGGCGGCCCATCCCGACCAGTTCTACGGCCAGCTTGCGAGCGAGCGGCTCGGCCGCACGGTGGCCCTGCCCCAGCCCGATATCGTGCCCGTCACCCCGGCCGCGCGGCAGGCGTTCGACGACAGCGCGCTGGTCCGCGCCGCGCGGACGCTGGGCGAGCTTGGCGACTGGGCCGACCAGAGCGCCTTCCTGCGCGTCATCGCGAACAATGCCGCCAGCGACAGCGATCATGTCCTCGTCGCCGATCTCGCGCGCTCCATCGGCCGGCCGGATCTGGGCGTGATGGTCGCCCGCAATGCCCGCAACAAGGGCGTGAGCGATTTCGTCCCCAGCGGCTTTCCGCAGGTCCCGGTGCCCGGCACGGCGCGCGATCAATGGGTGATGATCCACGCCATCGCCCGGCAGGAAAGCCAGTTCGACCGGCAGGCGGTGAGCCGCGCCGGCGCGCGCGGGCTGATGCAGCTCATGCCCGTCACCGCGCGCGATGTGGCGACCAGGCTCGGCCTGCCCTACGATCTCGGCCGGCTGACCGCCGATCCCCAGTATAACATCCTGCTGGGGAGCAGCTTCTTCCAGCGCCTGCTCGACAGCTTCGGCGGCAATCATGTGCTCGCGGTCGCCGCCTATAATGCGGGGCCGGGCAATGTGCGCAAATGGCTGGCGGCGAACGGCGATCCGCGCACCGGGCAGGTGGACGTGATCGACTGGATCGAGGCGATCCCGTTCAGCGAGACGCGCGGCTATGTGCAGCGCGTGCTCGAAAACGCGGTTGTCTATGACGCGCTGAACCCCGATCGTGCGCGGATGCCCGCGCGCAACCGCCTCTCCGCCTATCTCGGCAAGCCGAATCCCGGCTGATCCGATGGCGCATCCCAATTACATCACGCCCGCGGGCTTCCGCGCGCTTCGCATGCGCTATGAGGAGCTGTTCGCGGTCGAGCGGCCGAAGCTGGTGGAGACGATCTCCTGGGCGGCGGGCAATGGCGATCGTTCGGAAAACGGCGATTACATCTACGGCCGCAAGAAGCTGCGCGAGATCGACCGCGAGCTGAGCCACCTCTCGCGCCGGATGAAGGCGGCGAAGGTGGTCGATCCGGCGCGGCAGGCCGATCGCTCGCGCGTCTGGTTCGGCGCCACCGTCACCATCGCCGACGAGGACGACAATCACCGCACCGTCACGCTGGTCGGCGAGGATGAGGCGGATGCGGGCGCGGGGCGGATAAGCTGGCGTTCCCCGCTCGCGCATGCGCTGAAGGGGGCCGGCGTGGGCGATCTGCGCAGCGTGACGCTGCCCGCCGGCGTCAAGGAGTGGGAGGTGACGGAAATCGCCTATCCGGGCGAAGGCGGCGCCGGCGCCTGACGCACATCTTCGCCGCCGCGAGGATCAGTCGTCGTCCTCCGGCGCCCCGCCGCCGTTCTGTCCGATCTTCATCCCCAGCTCCGTTTCGGCGAGCCGGACGATCGCGGGGTCGATCTCCGGCGGCTCCATCGGCACCGCCTTCTCCATCTGGTCGGCGATCCAGCCCAGCGCGGCGATGCGCGCGGCCTTCTTGTCGTTGGCGTCGATCACCTTCCACGGCGCCCAGCGCGTGTCGGTATGCGCGAACATGTCGTGCATCGCGTCCAGATAGTCGGCGCGCCGCGCGCGGTTGCGGAAATCCTCCGCATTCACCTTCCCGCGCTTCCACGGATGCGCGAGGCGAGCCTTCAGCCGCGCGTCCTGCGTCTCCTGCGAGATGTGGAGGAACAGCTTCAGTATCTGGGTGCCGTCGTCCTTCTGCTGCGCCTCGAACTCGTTGATCTCGTCATAGCCGCGCTTCCACTGTCCCGTCGTGGCGAAGCCCTCGACGCGCTCGACGAGGACGCGGCCGTACCAGCTCCGGTCGAACACCGCGATCTCGCCGCGGCAGGGCAGCCGCGTCCAGAAGCGCCACAGGAAATGGCGGGATTTCTCCTCCTCCGTCGGCGCGGCGATCGGCCACACCTCGTAATTGCGCGGGTCCCACTGGGCGGTGAGGCGCTGGATCGCGCCCCCCTTGCCCGCCGCGTCCCACCCCTCGAACACGATCAGCGTGCGCCGTCCCGCGACGTTGTGGGCGACCTGGACATGCGCCAGCCGCTTCTGGAGGCGGTCGAGATCGGCAGGATAATCGCCGTCATAGGGCTTGCCCTTCTCGAAATCGGAAAGATCGATCGCCATGGATTCCCCTCCCTTCGCCCGCCTCGGGGCCCCGGCTATCCCTTCGCCGGCTCGACGATGCGGATATTAAGCTCGCGAAGCTGCTTCAGGCTTACCTGCGACGGCGCGCCCATCATCAGATCCTCCGCCTTCTGCGTCATCGGGAAAAGGATCACCTCGCGGATATTCGGCTCGTCGGCCAGCAGCATGACGATCCGGTCGATCCCCGGCGCGGAGCCGCCGTGCGGGGGCGCGCCGCATTTGAAGGCGTTGATCATGCCGGAGAAATCCCGGTCCACATCCTCGCGGCTGTAGCCGGCGATCTCGAACGCCTTGTACATGATCTCCGGCTTGTGATTCCGGATCGCGCCCGACGACAGCTCCACGCCGTTGCACACGATGTCATATTGATAAGCGAGGATGTCGAGCGGGTCCTTCGTCTCCAGCGCCTCCATCTCGCCCTGCGGCATCGAGAAGGGATTGTGCGAGAAATCGATCTTCTTCGCGTCCTCGTCATATTCGAACATCGGGAAATCGACGACCCAGCAGAATTTGAACACGCCTTCCTCGATCAGGCCGAGCTCCTCGCCGGTGCGGGTGCGCGCCGCGCCCGCGAGCCTGGCGGCGTCGCCTTCCTTGGCCGCCGCGAAGAACACCCCGTCATCGGGGCCGAGGCCGAGCGCGGCGATCAGCTTCGCCGTCGCCTCGGGCCCGTGATTCCTGGCGATCGGGCCGCCGGGCTCGCCATCCTTGATGTTGATGTAGCCAAGGCCCGAATAGCCCTCCTTCTTCGACCAGTCGTTCATGTCGTCGAAGAATTTGCGGCTTTTGGCTCCCGCCCCCGGCGCCGGGATCGCGCGGACGACGCCGCCGCCCTCGACGATCCGGGCGAAGATGCCGAAGCCGCTCTCCCGGAAATGATCGGTGACGTCGCTGATCTCGATGGGGTTGCGCAGGTCCGGCTTGTCGGAGCCGTAGCGCAGCATCGCATCCCGGTAGGCGATGCGCGGGAACGGCGCCGGCGTCACCTTGCGGCCGTTGGCGAACTCCTCGAACACGCCGTGAAGCACCGGCTCGATCGCGGCGAACACATCCTCCTGCGTGACGAAGCTCATCTCGAAATCGAGCTGGTAGAACTCGCCCGGCGAACGGTCGGCCCGCGCGTCCTCGTCGCGGAAGCAGGGCGCGATCTGGAAATAGCGGTCGAATCCGGCGACCATGATGAGCTGCTTGAACATCTGCGGCGCCTGCGGCAGCGCGTAGAACTTGCCGGGATGGACGCGGCTGGGCACCAGATAGTCGCGCGCGCCCTCGGGGCTCGACGCGGTCAGGATCGGCGTCTGGAACTCGGTGAAGCCCTGGCCGATCATCCGCTGGCGGATCGAGCTGATGACGTTGGAGCGCAGCACGATGTTGCGGTGGATCCGCTCGCGCCGCAGGTCGAGGAAGCGGTAGCGCAGGCGGATATCCTCGGGATAGTCGGCCTCCCCCGCCACGGGCATCGGCAGCTCGTGCGCGGCGGACTGCACCGTCACCTCGCGCGCGCGGACCTCGATCGCGCCGGTCGCCAGATTGGGGTTCACCGCGTCGGGCGCGCGCGCGACGACGTCGCCGGTGATCGTCACCACCGATTCGACGCGCAGCCGCTCCAGCACCTGGAACGCCTCGGAATCGGCGTCGGTGACGATCTGGGTGAGGCCGTGATGATCGCGCAGGTCGACGAAGAGCAGGCCGCCATGATCGCGCTTGCGATGCACCCAGCCGGAAAGGCGCACGCGCTCCCCGACGTCGGAGGCGCCAAGTGCTGCGCAATGATGGGTACGATAAGCGTGCATCTGGGGCGGACTTTCCGATTGGCGGATGAATTTGACGAGCGCCGCGCGTCGCCCATGCGACCGCGCCTTGTCAAGGCGCGCGGCGCGGCTATGAACCGTTCATGAAGATTCACCCACTGATCACGGACAACGCCGCGCTCTCCGATCTCGTCGCGAAGCTTTCACGATCGCCGTTCGTCGCGGTCGATACGGAGTTCATGCGCGAGAACACCTATTGGCCCGATCTCTGCCTGATCCAGATCGCCGACACCGAGGACGCGGCCGCGATCGATCCCAAGGCGAAGGGGCTCGACCTCCAGCCCCTGCTCGACCTGCTGGTCGATAATGAGGACGTGCTGAAGGTGTTCCACGCCGGCGGGCAGGATCTGGAGATCGTCCATAACCTGACGGGCAGGACGCCGCACCCCCTGTTCGACACGCAGGTCGCCGCGATGGCGCTGGGGATGGGCGAGCAGATCGGCTATTCCAACCTGGTCGAGGCGATGGTGGGCGTGAAGCTGGACAAGGGCGCCCGCTTCACCGACTGGAGCCGCCGCCCGCTCGACAAGCGCCAGATCGACTATGCGATCGGCGACGTCACCCATCTCGCGCAGCTCTTTCCCCGGATGCTGGAGCGGCTGCGCAAGACCGGGCGGGGCGCGTGGCTCGATCAGGAGATGGAGCGGCTGGGCGACACCGCCTCCTATCTCAACGTTCCCGAGCTGGCGTGGACGCGGATCAAGTCGCCCAGCCGCAAGCCCGAGGTGCTGGGCCGCCTGCGCGCGCTGGCGGCGTGGCGTGAGCGCGAGGCGCAGGGCAAGAACCTGCCGCGCGGCCGCATCGTCAAGGACGAGACGCTGGCCGACATCGCCGCCCATCCCCCGCGCGAGCAGGGCGACCTTGCGAAGGTGCGCGGCCTTTCGGCGGGCTGGGCGGGCAACGACATCGGCGGGCGGCTGCTCGCCGCGATCGAGAGCGCCGTGCCGCTGAGCGAGGCGGAGATGCCCGCGCGCGAGGATCGCAAGCCGGGGCTGGGCAAGGACGGCGCGCTGATCGCGGACCTGCTCAAGCTGCTCCTCAAGGTCCGCGCGCGAGAGGCGGACGTCGCCCCGCGCCTGATCGCGCGATCGGAGGATCTGGAGGCGGTGGCGGCGGGCACGCGCGCGGGCATCCCGCTTCTCGAAGGCTGGCGCTACGAGGTGTTCGGCAAGGACGCGCTCGCCCTTGTCGAGGGGCGCATGGCGTTCAGCGTCAGGAACGGGCGGATGGTGATGTCGCAGATCGCGGCGGAGTAGCCGCCGCCAGGCGGCGGCTCAACGGGTGACGAGCACCGGCTTCACCCCGAAGGCCGCCGCCAGCGCCTTGTGCCGCCGCTCGACCGGCTCGCCGTAGAGCGCGCCGTCCTCCGCCGCCAGCGTCAGCACCAGCCCTTCGCGCGACAGGCCGAGGCGGCTCGCTTCCAGCGCCTCCGCGACGCCGCCGCTCAGCCGCTGGCCGAGCCGCATCGCCAGCCCCCAGCGATCGGCGCGCGCCACGTCATCGGCCGGGCAGAGCCGGTTGACGATGTCGAGCGTTCCCGCGCCGCCGAAGCTGGTGTAGAGCGCGCGCCCCATCATCGCGCGCCCGCGCGCGTCCACGCCCACCCAATTGCCGTGGAGCGCCGTTTCCAGCCCCCGTTCGGCGCGGAACTCGGGATGCGCGCGCCAGCCGACGTCGGCCAGCAGGCAGGCGGCATGGCGCAGCCGCGCATCCGCCACCCCCTCGTCGGCGAAGAGCGGCGCGATCCAGCGGTCGAGCAGGTCGCCATGCTCGGGGAAACGGCCCTGGCGCACCCCTTCCTCGCGCGTCGCGCAGATCAGCGGGTCCAGCGCGCGCACCTCGCGCGGCAGGCTGCGATAGAGCAGCCCCTCGCGCAGGCCATAGGCCGATACGATCATCCCGCTCGATCCGAGCTGGCGCACCAGCACCGCGAGCAGCGCCGCCGCGTCGGCCAGCATCGGGATGCGCGCGGGGGGCAGGCCCGCCACCTCGCGCAGCCGCCTGGTATCCAGATGCGCCAGCACGCGCACCAGCCGCGCCGCCTCGGCCGCCTCCATCTCGTAATGGTGCGCGATCGGCAGCGGAAATCCCGTCAGATGCATGTCGAGCCGGGCGAGCGCGCGCCACGACCCGCCGACCATATAGATCGGCTCCCCTTTGCCCGCGCCGTTCCAGCCCGCCTTGTCCAGCGCCTTGGCCACCGCCCGTTCCAGCGCGCGCGGACCCTTGGCGCGGATGCCGGCGATGCGCAGCACGCCCAGCGGCAGCGAGACGCGCTCATGCACGCCGCCGTCGGCCACGCGCACCAGTTCGAGGCTGCCCCCCCCCAGGTCGCCGGCCACGCCGCGCGCGTCGGGAATGGCGGCGAGCACGCCATACCCCGCCACCGCGGCCTCCTCGTCGCCCGGCAGCAGCTCGGCGCGAAGGCCCTCCGCCTTCAGCCGCGCGAGGAATTCGGCGCCGTTGCCCGCGTCGCGCACGGCCGCGGTGGCGACGGTGCACAGGCTGGAGACGCGCATCTGCCCCGCCAGCCGCCGGAAGCGCGCGAGCGCCGCCATCGCGCGCTCCACCGCCCGGGGATCGAGCTGGCCGCCCTTGGCGAGCCCCCGGCCGAGCCCGGCCATGACCTTCTCGTTGAACAGGATCGCGGGGATGCGCGGCGAGCCGTCATAGACGACGAGCCGGATCGAGTTGGAGCCGATGTCGATGATGCCGACACGGCCGGTCGCGGGCGCCGCGCGCTCGATGCGGCGAGGGGTCGATGCCAATGCCATGCGGGACGAGGCTGTAGCGGGAAAGGATGCGGGCAGGAAGCCTTCCGATCCGCGTCGCGCCATATTCCCCCGCCGGCCGTCCGGCCCGCTCAGCCCGCGCGCCGCAGCGTCAGCCGGGGCACGCCGCCCCGCTTCAGCGCCGCGCCGCGTCCGGAAAGCGAGGGATTGGTCATGAAATAGCGATGGAGGTTGAACCCGCGCCGCCCCGGCTTCACCCGCTCATAATCGCCGTCCGGCGAAAGGTGCCAGCTCTGCTCCTCGTCGATCAGATTGGCGACCATCACCTGATCGAGCACCTGCGCATGCACGGTGGGGTTCTCGATCGGCAGCATATATTCGACGCGCCGGTCGAAATTGCGCGGCATCCAGTCGGCGGAGGAGATGAACACCCGGGCATTGTCGTTGGGCAGCGCCGCGCCGTTGCCGAAGCAGATGATCCGGCTATGCTCCAGGAAGCGGCCGATCACCGACTTGACGCGGATATTCTCCGACAGCCCCGGCACTTCCGGGCGCAGGCAGCATATGCCGCGCACGATGAGGTCGATCTGCACGCCGGCGGCCGAGGCGCGATAGAGCTTCTCGATGATCGCGGGATCGACCAGCGAGTTCATCTTTGCCCAGATCGCGGCCTCCTTGCCCGCGCGCGCATTGTCGATCTCCGCGTCGATGAGGTGGCATAGCTGTTCGCGCAGGCCGAGCGGCGACATGGCGAGCATCTCGAGCCCGGTCGGCTCGACATAGCCGGTGATATAATTGAAAAGCTGCGCCGCATCGCGCCCGGCGCGCGGATCGGCGGTGAAGAAGCTCAGGTCCGTATAGATGCGCGCCGTGACCGGATGATAATTGCCCGTGCCGAAATGGCAGTAGGTGCGGAAGCCCCCGCCCTCGCGGCGCACCACCATCGATACCTTGGCGTGCGTCTTCCAGTCGACGAAGCCGTAGACCACCTGCACGCCCGCGCGTTCGAGCTGGGCGGCCCACATCAGGTTCTGCTCCTCGTCGAAGCGGGCCTTCAGCTCGACGACGGCGGTGACGGACTTGCCCGCCTCCGCCGCGTCGACCAGCGCGCGGATCACCGCCGACTGCTTGCCCGCGCGATAGAGCGTCTGCTTGACCGCCACCACGTCGGGGTCCGCCGCCGCCTGGCGGAGGAAGGCGATGACGACGTCGAACGTCTCATAAGGGTGATGGACGATGATGTCCTTCGAGCGGATCGCCGCGAAGCAGTCGCCGCCATGCTCGCGGATCCGTTCGGGGAAGCGCGGGCTGAAGGGGGGGAATTTCAGATCCGGCCGGTCCTCGTCGACAAGCTGCTCCAGATCGGCGATGCCCAGGAAATTGGCGGTGTCGGTGATGATCGCATCCGCCCCGCCCAGTTCCTCCTTCACCAGCCGCTCCACCTCCTCGGGCATCCCGGCCTCCATTTCGAGGCGGATGACGCGGCCGCGCCGGCGGCGCTTGATGGCGGTGCGGAAATAGAGGACGAGGTCCTCCGCCTCCTCCTCGATCTCGATATCGCTGTCGCGGATGATGCGGAACGCGCCCTGGCGCTGCACCGCATAGCCGGGGAAGAGGATATCGGTGAAGAAGCGGATCAGCGTCTCGATCGCGACATAGCGCGCCGGCGCGTCCGGCAGGCGGACGAAACGCGGCAGCGTCGCGGGGACCATCAGCAGCTCGCGGATCGGCTCCCCGTCGGACAGCCGCTCCAGGTCGAACACCAGGCTGAACCCCTTGTTCGGGATGAACGGGAAGGGATGCGCCGGATCCAGCGCCTGCGGCGTCAGCACGGGGAATATCTGCTCGCGGAAATGGCCTTCGAGCCATTCGGCGATATCCTCGCCGATGTCGCCCTGCCCCAGCACCTCGATGCCCGCCCGCGACAATTCGCGCATCAGGCCGCGCCAGACCGCCTGCTGCGCCTCCATCAGGCCGTCCGCCTCCTCCGACAGCGCGGCGAGCTGCTGCGGCGCGGTCAGCCCGTCGGCCGAGCGGCTGTCGACATCCTCCAGCTGCTGGCCCTTCAGCCCGGCGACGCGCACCATGAAGAATTCGTCGAGATTATTGCCCGAGATCGAGAGGAAGCGCAGCCGCTCCAGCAACGGATGGGCGACGTTTCCCGCCTCTTCCATCACGCGCTGGTTGAACTTCAGCCACGAAAGCTCGCGGTTGAAATAGCGTTGCGCGGGCGGGATCGGCCCCATGTGGGACGCGGGCGCCTCCACGTCCTCCACGATCGCAGCGGCGGCGGCGGCGGTGGTGGCGGCTTCTTCCTGCATGGGCGCATATTAGCGCGCCGGTTATGAATCGTCGATGACACCGATCGTCGCCAGCGCCCGCCGGGCGAGCGGCAGGGTGAGCCGGGCGCGCCGCGACAACGCCGCCTCGTCGATAGCATCCACCGCGCGGTGGATGCCGACATAGCTGCGCTCGACATGCTGGACGAGCCAGCGGACCAGATCGGGCGAGGCGGCAAGCCCGCGCAGCCCCAGCAGCTTTTCGAGGATCGCGGCGGCCAGAGCGTCGTCGGGCTCGGTGATCGCCACATGCGGGCTGGCGGCGAGCCGGGAGCGCAGGTCGGGCAGCCCGATCTGCCAGACGGGCGGCGGCGCGTCGGCGATGACGAGCAGCGGGCGATGCCCGGTCTGCGCGCGGTTCCAGGCGTGGAAGATATCCTCCTCGTCGCGCGTCTCGGCATCGTCGATCAGCATGCCGCCGGTCTTGGCCGCGAAGATCCGGCCGATCAGGCTGCGCCCGGACTTGCGCGGGCCGGTCAGCACGCTGGTCATCACCGGCCAGAGCGACCAGTGCGTCAGGTGCCGGGCCACGGCGGCATTGGCCTCGCCGACGCAGAAATCGCGCTCGTCCTCCTCGGCTGGCCAGGCGAGGGGGAGAGCGATCTGGCTCACTGCCCGCCCTTGGGTGGCGCGGGTGGCGGCGCCGGCTTCGCGGGCGGCGCCTTGGGCGGGGCCGCAGGGGGCGCCCCCGCCCCGGCCGGTTGCCGCGCGATGCGCAGCATGTCGCCCACCACATCGGCCCGCCATCCGCGCGCGACGAGCGCCATGCGCAGCGCCTCCATATCGCCCTGGAAGCCGACCCGGATCACCGAGACGCCGCCAAGCGCGAGGCTGGTGGTCGCCACCGTTCCCGCCCCCGGCAGGGCGCGCAACGCGCTTTCCGCCGCGCCAAGCGCCGCCGCGTCGGGCGTGTCGACCTGCACCGAATAGCCGACGGTGGTGGTGACGCCCGCCTCCTCCGCGATCGATTCGTCATCGATGCCGGCGAGCGCGTCCTCGTCGCTCGGCTGCTCGACCACCAGCGCGTTGTCGACGCCCAGCCGCCCCTCGCGCAGCGCCTGCGCATAGATCGCGTCGATGCGCCGCACGCCCTCGTCCAGCATCTTCGGCAGGGCGTCGCTCGATTCGACGCGCAGGGTGAAGCTGTCGACGATCTCCCCGTCGGGGCCATGGCGCGCGATGAAGGTGCCGATCACCGGCCCCCCCGGCCAGACGCGGCGCAGCGACACCACCGGCACCACCATGTCGGCCGCGCCATACTGGTCGAGCAGCATCCGCCACCAGCCGCGCCCCGGCCGCCCCGCCTGCATCGCATTCAGCAGCAGCGGGTCCGCGCCGGTGCCGCTCACGCGCACATAGTCGATCGGGCTGCCGCCGGGGCGGAAACGCGCCCACGCCTCCTGCCAGGGGTTGCGCAGCTCGAAGCTGGTGGGCGTCGAGGCGGAATAGACCACCGGGATGACGAGCATCGGCGGGGAATGGACGATCTCGCCCCGGACGCCGAGCAGGCCGCCGGTGCGCGCGCGGTCGAACTGCACGCCCAGCCGCGCGATATAGCGATGCGGCCCGATCTGCTCATTCTCGATGACGATGCCCGCGACGATCGAATCGAGCGTCGAATCGGGGAGCGAGGGAGCCTGCGTCGCCGGCTGACTGTTCATCCGGCCCCAGAGCATCTTCCATCCCTTGCGCTGCGCCTCGCGCCATCCGGCGCTGCGCGCGAGATCGGCGGATTTGGCCACGACATCGACGTCGACGCCCGGCACCTCGAAGCTCGACGAGCTGTTGATCGGCGGAATGCCGCGCTCGCCGGGCTCGATCTGGGCATAGAGCGCGGCCCCCCCGAGCGCGAGCAGCGCGAGCAGCGGAAGCATCGGAAGGGGCCGGAACAGGCGCTGGGCAAAGGTCACGCCGCGTCTTTTGACGAGTTGATCGTGGAAATCCAAGCGCGATGTGGATAGGCGCTGGTGGCATGGACCCGAAAGACAACACACCCGAACCCTATACCTATGCCGGGGCGGGCGTCTCGATCGCCGCCGGCAATGCGCTGGTGAAGGCGATCGCGCCGCTCGCCCGATCCACCGCGCGGCCCGGCGCGAACGCCGATCTTGGCGGCTTCGGCGGCTTCTTCGACCTGAAGGCGGCGGGCTATTCGGACCCGCTGCTGGTGGCCGCGAACGACGGGGTGGGCACCAAGCTCAAGCTCGCGATCGAGGCGGACCGGCATGACGGCGTGGGGATCGATCTTGTCGCCATGTGCGTCAACGACCTGATCGTGCAGGGCGCCGAGCCGCTCTTCTTCCTCGACTATTTCGCGACCGGCAAGCTCGACAACGGCGTCGCCGAGCGGGTGATCGCGGGGATCGCGGAGGGGTGCCGCATCGCCGGCTGCGCGCTGATCGGGGGCGAGACGGCCGAGATGCCCGGCATGTACGCGCCGGGCGACTACGACCTCGCGGGCTTCTCGGTCGGCGCGGTGGAGCGCGAGCAGGCGCTCGCCGGGCAGGCGGGATCGCGGCTGGCGGCGGGGGACGCGATCCTCGGTCTCGCCTCCTCGGGCGTGCATTCCAACGGCTATTCGCTCGTCCGCCGCCTCGCGGCCGACAAGGCGTGGAAGCTCGACCGTCCCGCCTTGTTCGATCCCGAGGTGCTGCTGATCGACGCGTTGCTCGCGCCGACGCGCATCTATGTGAAGCCGCTCCTGCCGCTGATCCGCGCCGGGCGGGTGAAGGCGCTCGCCCATATCACCGGCGGCGGCCTGCTGGAGAATATCCCGCGCGTCCTGCCCGACGGGCTCCACGCGCATGTCGATGCCGATGCGTGGCCCCAGCCCCGGCTGATGGCCTTCCTCCAGGCGCAGGGCCATATCGAGCCGGAGGAGATGGCGCGCACCTTCAATTGCGGGATCGGCATGGCCGTGATCGTCTCCCCGGATGAGGCGGACGGGATCACCGACGCGCTGGAGCAGGCGGGCGAGACCGTCCACCGCATCGGCCGGATCGCGCCGGGCGGGAAGGGCTGCACCGTCGCCGGATCGGACGAGGCATGGAGCGCGCGCGCCGCATGGTCGGCCACCCACAATGGCTGAGAAGGCCCGGCTCGCCATCCTGATATCCGGGCGCGGATCGAACATGGCCGCGCTGATCGAGGCGGCGCGCAAGCCCGATTGCCCCTATCGCGTGGTGCTGGTCGCCTCGAACGTGGAGGATGCGCCGGGCCTCGCCATCGCCAGGGCGGAGGGTATCGCGACCGTCGCCCGATCGCACAAG
>Ga0180221_1001827_pt1 | contig 13326 bp, 10 predicted proteins | sample eDN5th37CKraftMG_FD_151339 | JGI IMG/M metagenome (GOLD analysis project Ga0180221, IMG submission 151339) | Enriched Miracle-Growth compost microbial communities from Emeryville, California, USA - eDNA 5th pass 37_C Kraft MG (version 2) (version 2) ...
TTCTCCATGGCATCCCGTGTCGTCGCCCGCGCATGCGGGCGACCCAGTATTTACCGCGTTGTCGGTCGAGCCGAAGCGCTATCGCTCTCGCGCGCTCTACCGCCGCGCTTTGCTCTTCGTCTTGCTCTTTGCCTTGCGCTTGCTCGTGCCGCGCTTGGTGGCGGCCGGTTTGCGCGCGGCCTTGGCCTTCGCCCCGGGCAACACGGCAATCGCCTCGATCTCGAACAGCGCGCCAGGCCGCGCCAATTGCGAGATCGCCACCGTGGTCGATGCCGGCGGCGTCTTGGTGTTGAAGAAGCTGTCGCGCACCTCGCGGAAGACGTCGAGGTGCGTCATATCGACGAGATAATTGTTGATCTTGACCACATCGGCAAAGCCGGCGCCGACGGCCTGCAGCGCGAACGCGAGGTTTTCGAACGCCCTGACGCATTGCGCGCGGAAATCGCCCGGCGCGCCCACCAGTTTGTTGTCGAGGTCGAGGCCAAGCTGGCCCGCGAGATAGATCGTGCGCGCCGGGCCGGCCGTTTCGACCACATAGGTGTAGCCCGGCGGCGGCGCGAGCGTCTTGGGATTGAGAAAGCGCGGCGCGGTCATGATTGTCCTCCCCTGTTTTTGTCAGGACGATCCTGACACCGCCGGAGAAGGACGCAAGGCCGGCCGCTATCTGCGCGACAATATGAGCGTGCCGGCAAGCCCGGACATCACCGAGCCGAGCAGCACGCCGATCTTCAACTGGCTGACATAGGCCGGATCGAGCCCTTCGAAGGCCAGCGAGCCGATGAACAGGCTCATGGTGAAGCCGATGCCGCACAAGACGCAGACGCCGAAGATCTGCCGCTGTGTCGCGCCCACGGGCGAGGTGGCCAGGCCGCTGCGCACCATCAGCCAGACGCTGCCATAGACACCGACTGCCTTGCCGACGAACAGGCCCGCGGCGATGCCGAGCGGCACCGTGCTCACGAGATCGGGCAAAGTGACGCCGCGCAGCGACACGCCGGCATTGGCGAAGGCGAACATCGGCAGCACGATAAAGGCGACCCACGGGTGCAGCCCGTGCTCCAGCGCGCCGGCGAGCGGCCGGTCGTTGCTGTCGCGCATCGGAATCGCCAGCGCCGTCGCCACGCCGGCAAGCGTCGCGTGGACCCCGGACTTCAAGACGCACACCCAGATCACGAGGCCGACGACGATGTAGATGTCGGCGCGGCGCACATTGGCGCGGTTGAGCGCGATCAGCACGATCACCCCGGCGACGCCGAGCAACAATGCGGAGAGCGACAGGTTCTCGGTGTAGAAGACGGCGATGATCACGATGGCGCCGAGATCGTCGATGATCGCGACCGCCGTCAGAAACACCTTCAGCGAGGTCGGCACCCGCGAGCCGAGCAGCATGACGATGCCGAGCGCGAAGGCGATGTCGGTCGCGGAGGGAATGGCCCAGCCGCGCAGCGCATCGGCGTTGCCGGCATTGATGAACCAGTAGATCGCGGCGGGCACGACCATGCCGCCGAGCGCCGCGACCGCCGGCAGCACGGCCTGGCTGCGCGTCGCCAGTTCGCCCTCGACGAACTCACGCTTGATCTCGAGGCCCACGACGAAGAAGAACACCGCCATCCAGAGGTCGTTGACCCACAGCAGCAGCGGCTTGGAGATGACCACCAGCCCGCCGACATCGACGACGCCCGGGATTTCCGTGAAGGCGACGTAGAGTTCCCGCCAGGGCGAGTTGCTGATCGCGAGCGCCGCCAAGGTCGCGATCGCCAGCACGATGCCGCCCGCGGCCTCGTGCGCGAAGAAGTCCGCGAACGCGCCCAGCGGCGAGCGGGCGGTGTGGTTGTCGGGTTGCGTTTCGTTCTTCGCCATCAACTCTGCTTTCGGCTTCCGGGTGGGTTGTCTTAGCCCGAACGGCGCGCCGAGGCGACCCGAGCCACTTGTCGCACCGGACGCGGCACCAGATGCCGCTTTGGTGCAAAACCCGGCTCTCGCCAGCGCGCGTTTACGACCGAGGCTTGACGCATGGTGGCGCCGGCTGGACTCTGCGGTACTTTCAGCCCGACAAGAAGACGGTGGGGAGAACGAGCGCGATGGACCGACGATTGCTTGCCAAGGCGGTGCTGCTGGCCGGCTTCGCGATGATGCCCGAGGCGGCGTTCGCCGAGGGCATCGACGGGACCCGCATGAGCGTCGTCTGGGCGCTGCCCTTCGTCGGCATCCTGCTGTCGATCGCCACCGGGCCGCTGCTCTTCCCTCATCTGTGGGAACACCATATCGGCAAGTTCGCGGCCTTCTGGTCGGCTTGCGTCATCGTGCCGCTGATCGCGACGGCCGGCCCCGCACCGGCCGCACACGCCGTGCTGCACACGCTGCTGCTCGAATACCTGCCCTTCATCCTGCTGCTGCTCGCGCTCTTCGTCACGGCCGGCGGCATCTATCTTCAGGGCAACCTGCGCGGCTCGCCTCTCGCGAATGTGCTGCTGCTCGCCGTCGGCGCCCTGATGGCGAGCGTCGTCGGCACCACCGGCGCCTCGATGATCATGATCCGTCCGCTGATCCGCGCCAACGACGACCGCGTCTACCGCGTGCACACGGTCGTGTTCTTCATCTTCCTCGTATCGAACATCGGCGGCGTGCTGACGCCGCTCGGCGATCCGCCGCTGTTCGTCGGCTTCCTCAAAGGCGTCGACTTCTTCTGGACGACGCAGCACCTGTTCGGCGAGATGCTGTTCGTCGCCGTGCTGGTGCTGGCGGTCTTCTTCGCGCTCGACATCTATCTCCATCGCAGGGAGAAGCACGAAAGCCATCCGTTCGACCCGACGCCGGATTCGCCGCTGAAGCTGCACGGCACGGTCAACCTGGCGCTGATCGGCGTCATCATCGCCGCCATCTTGATGAGCGCCTATTGGAAGCCGGGCATCGTCTTCCACGCCTTCGGCATCGAATTCGAGCTTCAGAACCTGCTGCGCGACCTCACCTTCGTCGTGGTCTCCCTGCTCTCGCTCAGGCTCACCAGCAAATACTGCCGCGAAGGCAACGAGTTCGGCTGGGGTCCGATCCGCGAGGTCGGCATCCTGTTCGTCTGCATCTTCATCTGCCTCGTCCCCGTCATCGCGATGCTGCAGGCCGGCGCGAAAGGCGCGTTTGCGCCGGTGCTGACGTTGATCAGCCACGCCGACGGCTCGCCGAACAACCTCGCCTATTTCTGGCTCACGGGCGCCCTCTCGTCCTTCCTCGACAACGCACCGACCTACCTTGTGTTCTTCGAAATGGCGGGCGGCGATCCGCAGGTGCTGATGACAAAGATGGCCGCGACCTTAGCCGCCATTTCGGCCGGCGCGGTGTTCATGGGCGCCAATACCTACATCGGCAACGCACCCAACTTCATGGTCTATGCCATCGCGCGGCATATGGGCGTTCGCATGCCGTCGTTCTTTGGTTACATGGTGTGGTCGGGCTGCGTGCTGATCCCGGTCTTCCTACTCTGCGGCTGGCTGTTCTTCAGCTAGCACTATCGCGTGAAGACGCCGCGCTCATCGGATCCTTACGGCATTGCAGTTAGTTAGAGCCGCCTCGGTGGCAGAGCGCGGCGATCGCAGGGCGTAACGCGTCGCAACTTTCCGCCCGTCCGGACGTTGATCCGGCGGCCACGCCGACATTGCGCGGCCGAAGCGAAGCGGGGCTTTTCGATGCGTGCGCGGTTGCGAAAAACGGTGTTCGGCCTTTCGGCTGGCGTTCTCGCCGCCGCGACAACCGCCGTCGTTGCGCCCGACACGGCTTCCGCCCAGAGCTTCTTCGATCACCTCTTCGGCGGTCTACGCCGCGCCGTCGAACGGCCGGCATCGCCGCGGGCGCACTACAGCGATCCGTTCAACAGCTATGCGCGCGCCGTCGATCCGCCACCTGCGCGCCAGCGCGAAGCTGCCGGCCCCTCGCGCGGCTTCTGCGTGCGCACCTGCGACGGCCGCTTCTTTCCGGTGCAGGGCGCGGGCAATGTCAGCGCCGCGGAGATGTGCCGCGCCTTCTGCCCGGCAGCGGAGACGAAGATCTATTCCGGCAGCAATATCGACTACGCCACCGCGCGCGACGGCAGCCGCTATACCGATCTCGGCAACGCGTTTCTCTTTCGCAAGCAGACAGTGAACGGCTGCACCTGCAACGGCCGCGATGCTTACGGGCTTGCGCACATCAAGGCCACGGAAGACCCGACGCTGAAGCAGGGCGACATCGTCGTGAACCGCACGGGGCTCGTGGCCTATACCGGCGGCAAGAGCAAGTCGGCCGACTTCACGCCCGTGCAATCCTACAGCGGCTTCTCCAAGAGCTATCGTGAGATGCTCGCGAGCCTCAAACTGATGCAGCCCAATCCCGGCGCGCCGGCGGACGTCGTCTCGTCGATCCCCTCGGCCAACGAAGGCCGCAGCGCGCAACTCGGACGCTGACCGTCAGCCGGGCGAACGCATCGCCGAGCCCACGCGCTCCAGCTCCTGGGTATAGCAGAACAGCGAGAACTGGATCGCCAGCATCGCGAGCAAGCGGCTGACCACTTCCAACGGATCGATCGCATCGCTCAGATCCGGAAGATGCCGGTAGACGACGAGCGCGAACAGCGCGCCGCCGAAGATGAAGGCGAGGCGCCCCGAGAACACGGCGAGATGGCTCAAGAACAGCCCATGCTTGCCGATCACGATCGGCACGCATTGCAGCCGGTACCAATAGGCCCCGTGAAAGGCCACCAGCGACAGGATGATGAGAACCGGCGAGCCGGGCATCACCTGCAGCTTCTGGCCGGGCGCCGCCAGGATGGTCCGGTAGATCGGCGTCGCCGCCCACAGCAGCAGCAACACCGCAACGGTCTGCACCGCCAGAAGGAGCCAGAATTGCGCACGTCTCGTGGCTGGAAAGGCGTCGTAGGGGGAATCGAGGCGGGTCATGCTGCGCGCGGAAATGGACACGAGGCGACATTGTATCAGGGCACTGCCGCGCGCCTACCACATGCGGCATGGGGTCACGGACATTTTTTGTCCAAGAATGGCGGCCAGGAATAGGTTTTAACGCTTTCCGGCGATCAATCTTGACCCCGCCCTGCCCTCGGGCAGATTCACCCGAACCCTTGAAAAGTGGACCTCTATCGATGCGCAGGACGGCCCGGACGGCACTGAGAATCGTGAGCCTTTCCCTCGGCGTGATGCTGGCGGGGCAGGCCCTGGCCGTCACGTGCCAGACCAGTATCAGCTTCGAGCGCTGGCTCGAGGACTTCAAGAAAGAGGCACTGGCCAGCGGCATCAAGCCTCAGGTGCTCGCGGCCGCATCGCCCTACATGAAATTCGAGCAGCGCATCGTCAATCGCGACCGCGCGCAGGGCGTCTTCAACCAATCCTTCCTCAAGTTCTCCGACCGGCTGATCCCCGCGACGCGCCTGCAGCGCGGCCAGGCGCAGATCAGTTCGCACGCATCGCTGTTTGCCAAAGTGGAGAAGGAGTTCGGCGTGCCGGCGCCGATCCTCACGGCGTTCTGGGGCCTCGAAAGCGACTTCGGCAGCAACACCGGCAACAGCAATATCTTCGGCGCCTTGGCGACGCTGGCTTACGACTGCCGCCGGCCCGATTATTTCCGCCCGCAGCTCATGGACGCGCTGCGCATCGTGCAGCGCGGCGACCTCACGGTCGACGAGATGATGGGCGGCGACTGGGCGGGCGAGCTCGGCGCGATGCAGTTCACCGCGTCCGACTATTACAAGAACGCGCTCGATTACGACGGCGACGGCAAGCGCAATCTGGTCAAGAGCACGCCCGACACCGTTGCGTCCGCCGCCAACTTCCTGAAGAACCTCGGCTGGAAGCGCGGCGAGCCCTGGCTGCAGGAAGTGCGCCTGACGAAGGACCTGCCCTGGGACCAGGCCGATCTCACGATCCAGCTGCCCGTTTCGCAGTGGAAGGCCTGGGGCGTGAAGCCGGCCTACGGCGCGCTGCCGAACGATGCCGCCAAGGCGGCGCTCTTGTTGCCGATGGGCCGTAAAGGCCCCGCCTTCCTCGCCTATGAGAACTTCCAGGTGCTGCAGGGCTGGAACAACTCGATGGTCTACGTGACCACCGTCGCCTATTTCGCGACGCGGCTTGCCGGCGCGCCGCCGGTGCATCGCGGCGATCCGGACATCGAGGTCATGCAGCCGAACGAAGTGACCGAGCTGCAGCGCATCCTGCTCCGCATGGGCGAAGACATCGGCGAGGCCGACGGCAAGGTCGGCGCCAAGACGCGTGCCGCCATCAAGCGCGCGCAGATGAAGGTCGGCCTGCCGGCGGATTCCTATCCCTCGACCGAGCTGCTGCAGCGCCTGCGCGCGCAAGCCAGCCGCTAGCGCCGCTCACGCGCACAACAAAAAAGGCGGCCCGCGAGGGCCGCCTTTTTCATGTCTCGATGAAGCGCGCTTACTCGGCCGCGATGCGCACTTCCGGCGCCGCCGCCTTGACGTCGGCCGAATAGGGCAGATGCCCACTCGCCTCGATTGCATTCTTCGCTTTTTACTCTCATGATGAGAACAGGGGGAGCAAATGCCCGCAGAACCTGGCTCACAACACATTTCACAGCGAGTCCCTTGGTTTGGGGCGCGTAAGATGGCGCGAGAACTTCTGTCCGAAGTCGAGAACCTGCGCAAAGAACGGGACGAAACACGCCTCCAGCTGGACCGAATCGCAGGGATGGCACGTCAGCTCACCTTAGAAGTCTCGCAGTTTCGATCAGAGCAGAAGCGACTTCAAGAACTCCAGTCCTACTCCGTCTTTCAACTGGAGGAGCGCCGTTCCCAACTTGAGGCAGAAATAGTTGCGCAGCAGAATCGATTGTCGCGCGAACGCTCTGAAGCTGAGATTGCGTTGGATGCGGTCAATAAAGAGCTTCGACGAGCGCGTCTTGAGATAGCCCAAACCGAGGAAGCAGCGCTGCTTCAGGAGGTAGGCGTCTATCAATACAGGCACCCTCTCAGCGATGCCGTCGCCTATTCGAACGCACTCAAAAGCATCGAACAGAGCATCAAAGCGATGACACTCAAGGACGGCGGAGCCGTATTGGCGGCCTCAGAGTGGACAGTTAACGGCTCAGTGAAAGAAGGACGGGCTATGACGCGGGAGTATTCAAAATTAATGCTCCGCGCCTTCAATGCAGAAGCTGAGTCACTCGTTCGATGGTTAAAGCCATACAAACTTGAGGCTGCGCTAGATCGCCTGAAGAAGTCCGCCGAAACCATCGAACGTCTCGGAAAAACGATGAGGATACGGATATCCGACGCCTATTTTGGCCTGAGAGCCAAGGAGCTCGAATTGACGGCCGATTTTCTTCAGAAGCAGGCAGAGCAAAGGGAGCTTGAGCGACAAGAAAGAGAAAGGCTACGTGAAGAACATAAGGCTCAACGAGAGATAGAGGCAGAGCGATCGAGACTCGCTAAAGAGCGCCAGCATCACGCCAACGCCCTACAAGCATTGACCGAGAAGGGAGATGAGAAAGCCGCGGCCCGGTTACGAGAGCAACTAGAAGAAGTCGATAAAGCAATTGCAGATATGGACTACAGAGCCGCGAACGTTCGCGCGGGATATGTATACCTTATTTCAAATATTGGCTCATTCGGCGAAAAGATGGTCAAGCTCGGCCTCACAAGACGTCTCAACCCCATGGACCGGATACGCGAGCTGAGCGATGCGTCCGTTCCCTTTAACTTTGATATTCACGCGTTATTTTTCTCCAAGGATGCGGTGGGAATTGAAACAGCAATGCACCAGCGCCTCTCTCACGTGCGCGTTAACTTGGTGAACAGGAGAAGAGAGTTCTTTCGTGCAACTCCGGCGGAAGTAAAAGCTCACTTGAGTGAGCTCGCTGGAGAGCTGTTGGAATTTCAGGAGGAGGCCGAAGCCCTCGAATACAGGCAAACTATACGCATGCGCCCTCAAGAGACTGAAGGCCAAGCTTCCGCAGCATAATATATAAACAAACAAAAAAGGCGGCCCGCGAGGGCCGCCTTTTTCATGTCTCGATGAAGCGCGCTTATTCGGCCGCGATGCGCACTTCCGGCGCCGCCGCCTTGACGTCGGCCGTCACGTGGCTCTCGAACTTCGAGAAGTTCTTCTGGAACATCTCGACCAGCGCCCGCGCCGTCTTGTCGAACTCCGACTTGTCCTTCCAGGTCTTGATCGGGTTCAAAAGATGCGGCTCGACGCCCGGCACCGAGGTCGGCACCGCGAAGCCGAAATACGGATCGGTGCGGAAGTCGGCGGTCTTGAGCGAGCCGTTGAGCGCGGCGGTGACCAAAGTGCGCGTCGCCTTGATCGGCATGCGGCGGCCTTCGCCGTACTTGCCGCCGGTCCAGCCCGAGTTCACCAGCCAGACGTCGACATTGTGCTTGTTGATGTAGTCCTTGAGCAGGTCGGCATAGACCGACGGATGCCGCGGCAGGAACGGCGCGCCGAAGCAGGTCGAGAATTCCGGCTGCACGCCGACGAGGCCCTTCTCGGTGCCGGCCACCTTCGCGGTGTAGCCCGAGAGGAAGTGATACATCGCCTGCTCGGGGGTGAGCTTGGCGACCGGCGGCATGACGCCGTAGGCGTCGGCCGTCAGGAAGATGATGTTCTTCGGATGACCGGCGCGCCCCGTGCGCGACGCGTTCGGGATGAAGTCGAGCGGATAGGCAGAACGCGTGTTCTCGGTCTTGGAGCCGTCGTCATAGTCCGGCACGCGGGTGGTCGGGTCGAACACCACGTTTTCCAGCACGCAGCCGAAGCGGTTGGTGGCGTCCCAGATCATCGGCTCGGCTTCCTGGCTGAGCTTGATGGTCTTGGCGTAGCAGCCGCCTTCGAAATTGAAGATGCCGTCCGGGCCCCAGCCGGTCTCGTCGTCGCCGATGAGAATGCGGTTCGGGTCGGCCGACAGGGTCGTCTTGCCGGTGCCGGAGAGACCGAAGAACAGCGCGCTTTCGCTGCCGTCGTTGCTGACGTTGGCCGAGCAGTGCATCGGCACGACGTTCTTGGCCGGCAGATAGAAGTTGAGCGTGGTGAAGACGGACTTCTTCATTTCGCCCGCGTAGGACGAACCGCAGATGAGGACGATCTTGCGGGTGAAGTCGATGGCGACCATCGTGTCCGAACCTTCGCGGCCGCCGTGGCGCTTGGCGTCCGGCACGAAGGACGGCAGATCGACGATGGTCAGCTCCGGAACGAAGCCGGCGATATCCTTGAGTTCGGGACGGATGAGCAGCTGGCGGATGAACAGCGAGTGCCAGGCGTATTCGGTGAAGACGCGCACCTTGATGCGGTGGGTGTGATCGGCGCCGCCATAGAGGTCTTGCGCGAACAGCGTCTTGCCTTCGGCGTGCTTGATGAAGTCGGCGAGCAGCACGTCGAAGTGTTCCTTCGACAGCTTGCGGTTGCCTTCCCACCACACGCTGTCACGCGTGAGATCGTCGACGACGGTGTGCTTGTCCTTCGGCGAACGGCCGGTGTGGTGACCGGTTTCGGCGCAGAGGGCGCCACCGGCGACGATCGACGCTTCACCGTTGCGGATGGCGTGCTCGTAGAGCGGCGCCTCGTTGAGATTCCAGTTTACACCGGCGAGTTTTTTGAAGCCGAATTTGTCCGCGCCATACGACGCGTTCCGAACACCAGTCTCTTGCACGCTATCCTCCCAAACTCGGCCGGGCCGCAAAGCGGCATCCCCTCACCGGCTGCTCAAGGTGAATTCCGGCTATGGATAAAGTGAATGCATAGCCATCTGTTCCGAAGGGCGCGACCATAGTCACGAAACCCCTCGAATGCCAAGGCAAAAGCCATGCATCCGCAGCATCCAGCTTTGCACTGCATCAATAGATGGGGAGAGTTTTACGGTATGATACGCTGCATTCAGTGTGCGCGCGGTAACGCACGAAATCAGGACTACGGCGATCTTGTTATTGTGCGCTGCAATAGAAGGTCGCGCGCTGCTAGCGGGCGCCGAAAGATCATTCGACGCGGATGATGTTGCCAGCGGCGATGACGCCCTTCCACCAAGCGTGTGCGGCCTTGATGAAGGCGCCAAACTCCGGTGCGCTGTTATCGATCTTGGCCGCCAGTTGAGCAGCACCGTCGCCAGATGGCTCGCCGAACCGTTGCCAGCCGAGCCGTCGTTGAGCTTGCCGGGCGCCTTCGGCGCTTCCGAGATGAGATCCTTCAGCGGTCGTGCACGAGGACGCTTCCGGCACCACGACGATGAGGGGCGCGGAGGTCAGAGGTGCGGATTGACGGCCATCGGCCCCGGCCATGAGCATGGCGCAGCCGTCGCGCCGCCGACGACACCGACATGGTCGCAACATTGCCGCAGGCAGCGCACGAGTCGCCTTGAGAACGCGGGTGAAGAGCGCTTCCGTCAGCGCGTAGCGCGTGCGGCGTCAGCCAACTCTTTGAGTACGCTGCGCAGCACGCCTGCGTCCGTGACCCGCTGTGGAAAAGATAGCCGCACAGCAGCGGTGCCTGCTTGCAGGTCCATCCCTTCCGGATCGATGCCGACGCAGCGCCAGTCAGCATCGGCCGCGCCCAAAAGCCGGGTGGCGTACAATCTCACCGCCTCGGCGTGATCGGCATTCATGTGCGCGACGGCGCCCGCCTCCGCATCGATCAGCGCCTGCGCGCCGGCGACATCGGTGAGCACATCCTGGGCGGTCAGGTCCGCCGCGCGGGCGAAGCCTCCATTGAGATGCGCCGATACCGTCTGCATGCGCCAGAACGCAAAGTCTGCGAAGCCGGCATAGAGTTCCGCCTTGGGATGGCGGGCGAGGAACCTCCGGCGCAGGCGCGGCTCGTCGGCATGCTCCCGAGGCACCGGCGCGAAGGTTCCCAACACCGTCAGGCGCGGGTGCGCCAAGGCGTCCCCCTTCCCGGTCTCGGCCAGCAGCAACGAGGCGCGGCCGTCCCGCTCCAGGTTGGCGGTATGGGTGGCGAGGCGTGACACCAGGATCACGAGCGCCCCGTCGACGTCGGTGGCGACATTGGTCAGCGAGGCGAAGGGGTAGCCGCCGTTCCGGTCGAGGGTCGCCAGGGTCGCGGTCCGGACCGTCCGCAGCAGGAACTTGGCCACCTCGGCGGGCTTGAAGTCCGGCGGCTGCGGCGCCCCCTCCGGGGTCCGCCCCGGCATGGCGCCGGGCAAGGGCTGGGCGGGCACATCGGACGCCATGGGTTCTCTTTCCTAGTCCGTTCGGCACATTAACATTGGGTAACACTCTGGCCGAACGAGCAATCTTTTGACTTACCGGACTTGAAACGGCTCAGGAATCACATAGTTGTTGCAAAGAGGACACATTTCAGACCCTGTTTGTGCGCTCAAACGCGGCTGGACGTCATGCCGATAGGCGCTGCTATAGGCTTTTTCAGAGGGGCTCATGCCGACAATCGCTCTCGTCGACGATGACCGCAACATCCTGACCTCCGTGTCGATGGCTCTCGAGTCCGAAGGCTATCGCATCATGACGTATACGGATGGCGCCAGCGCGCTCGATGGCTTCAAGACCTCGCCGCCGGATCTCGCCATCCTCGACATCAAGATGCCGCGCATGGATGGCATGGAGACGCTGCGCCGCCTGCGCCAGAAGACCGATATCCCGGTGATCTTCCTCACCTCCAAGGACGAGGAGATCGACGAGCTGTTCGGCCTCAAGATGGGCGCCGACGACTTCATCCGCAAACCGTTCTCGCAGCGGCTCCTCGTCGAGCGCGTGAAGGCGGTGCTGCGCCGCACGACGCCGAAGGACGGCCAGCCGGTCAAGGAAGTCGATTCCGCCAAGGTGCTCGAACGCGGTCTGCTCCGCATGGATCCGGAGCGCCATACCTGCACCTGGAAGAACGAGCCGGTGACGCTCACCGTCACCGAGTTCCTGATCCTGCAGGCGCTCGCCACCCGCCCCGGCGTGGTGAAGAGCCGCAACGCGCTGATGGACGCCGCCTACGACGATCAGGTCTACGTCGATGATCGCACCATCGACAGCCACATCAAGCGGCTGCGCAAGAAGTTCAAGGTCGTGGACGACGACTTCGAAATGATCGAGACGCTCTACGGCGTCGGCTATCGCTTCAAGGAAGCCTAAGACAATCGACTGCCGCCTCCATGCCGCGGAGGTCAGCGTGCGACGCGCTGCGTGCCCAACGAACCCGGGACGCGGCTGAACCGGGCGACGAGCGGACCCTGACGGAGCGGGCCCATCTGCGGTAGATTGGCGGGCCGTTCCGCGTCCTACGGATAAACCACGTGCTCGATCGAACTGCGGAAAACCGAGATCAGACGGCCGAGCGTTCCAACAGCGGTGGCGACGCCAAGTCGCGTCCGACGTCGCGGTTCGCCGCCATGCGCCGGCCCTTGAAGTCGGCCTGGGCCTTCTTCGTCTCGCAGAGCTTTTCGAGCCTCACCCGCCGCATCGTTTTCCTGAACCTTGCCGGTCTCGCCGCGCTCGTCGTCGGCGTCATGTATCTCTCGCAATTCCGCGCCGGCCTGATCGATGCGCGCGTGCAGAGCCTGCTGGTGCAGAGCGAGATCATCGCCGGCGCCATCGCCGCATCGGCGACCGTCGAAACGGACGCTCTGACCATCGACCCTGACCGGCTGCTCGAACTGCAGGCCGGCGAAAGCTACGGCCCGGCCGACGACGCCTTGTCCGGCATCGAATTCCCCATCAACCCGGAACGTGTCGCGCCGGTGCTGCGCCGCCTCGTGTCGCCGACCAAGACACGCGCGCGCATCTACGATCGCGACGGCGTGCTGATCCTCGACAGCCGCAATCTCTACGGCCGCGGCGACGTGCTGCGCTTCGACCTGCCGCCGCCCGACACGGCCGAGCCCGGCCTGATGGAGCGCGCCTTCATCGCATTCCGCCGCTGGTTCGGACGCGGCGATCTGCCGATCTACAAGGAGCTCGGCCCCGAAAACGGCAAGGGCTATCCGGAGGTCACGCAGGCGCTCAACGGCCTGCACGCCAGCATGGTGCGCGTGAACGACCGCGGCGAGGTGATCGTCTCCGTCGCCGTGCCGGTGCAGCGCTTCCGCGCCGTGCGCGGCGCGCTGATGCTCTCGACGCAAGGCGCCGACATCGACGACATGGTGGAGGCCGAAAGGCTCGCGATCTTCAAGGTGTTCTTGATCGCGGCCGGCGTGATGGTGGTGCTCTCGATGCTGCTCGCCGGCACTATCGCCGGCCCGGTACGACGCCTCGCCGACGGCGCCGAACGCGTGCGCCGGCGCATCCGCAGCCGCGTCGAAATTCCCGATTTCACGCGGCGCAACGACGAGATCGGCCATTTGTCCGGCGCGCTGCGCGACATGACCAACGCGCTC
>Ga0180221_1001829_pt1 | contig 13318 bp, 10 predicted proteins | sample eDN5th37CKraftMG_FD_151339 | JGI IMG/M metagenome (GOLD analysis project Ga0180221, IMG submission 151339) | Enriched Miracle-Growth compost microbial communities from Emeryville, California, USA - eDNA 5th pass 37_C Kraft MG (version 2) (version 2) ...
CGAATGGGGCGGGACGATGAACCTGACGGAGCCGCAATGCGGCACCGATCTCGGCCTGATCCGCACCCGCGCCGAGCCGCGCGCGGACGGCAGCTACGCGATCACCGGCACGAAGATATTCATCTCGTCGGGCGAGCAGGACCTGACCGACAATATCGTCCACCTCGTCCTCGCCAAGATCGCGGGGGCGCCGGACAATGTGAAGGGCATATCGCTGTTCATCGTGCCCAAGATCCTCGTGAATCCCGACGGATCGCCAGGCGCGCGCAACGCCGTCTCCTGCGGGTCGATCGAGGAGAAGATGGGCATCCACGCCAACGCCACCTGCGTCATGAACTATGACGGGGCGACGGGCTTCCTCGTCGGCGAGGCGAACAAGGGCCTGGCCGCGATGTTCATCATGATGAACGCGGCGCGGCTGGGGGTGGGCCTCCAGGGGCTGTCGATGGGCGAGGTCGCTTATCAGAACGCCGTCCAATATGCCCGCGACCGGCGCCAGGGCCGCGCGCCGACCGGCCCGGCCGATCCGGACGAGAAGGCGGACCTGCTGTTCGTCCATCCCGACATCCGGCGCATGCTGATGGAGTGCAAGGCCAATCTGGAGGGCGCGCGCGCCTTGTGCCTGTGGGGCGCGCTCCAGGCCGATCTCGCCCGCCATGCGCCGAGCGAGGAGGAGCGGCAGGCGGCGGACGACCTGCTCTCGCTGCTCACCCCGGTGATCAAGGGGCATGTCACCGATCTCGGCTACGAATGCGCTACCAAGGCGCAGCAGGTCTATGGCGGCCATGGCTACATCCGCGAATGGGGGATGGAGCAATATGTCCGCGATGCCCGCATCTCGATGATCTATGAAGGCACCAACGGCGTCCAGGCGATGGACCTCGTCGGACGCAAGCTGCCGCGCGACGGCGGCCGCGCGATCCGCGCCTTCTTCGCGCTCGTCGGCGAGGAGGTGGCGCAGGGCAAGGCGGAGGCGGCGACCGCCGATCTCGCCGCCCGGCTTGAAAAGGCGAATGGAGAGTTGCAGGCCGCCACGATGTGGCTGATGCGGAACGCCGTGGCGAACCCGAACAATGCGGGCGCCGCCGCCTACAGCTACATGACGCTGACCGGGATCGTGGCGCTGGGCCTGATGTGGCTCAAGATGGCGCGCGCCTCGGCGGCGCTGGCGGGGCAGGGCGGGGAGGATCGCGCCTTCCACGAGGCGAAGCTCGTCACCGCGCGCTTCTTCGGCGAGCGGATCATGCCCGACGCGGGCGCGCTGCGCCGCAAGATCGAAAGCGGGGCGGACAGCCTGATGGCGCTGCCCATCGACGCCTTCTGAGCCGCCGGGATATCGTTCGCGCCAGTGACACGGATCACTGGGCGAATCGTGAAACCTTTCTAGATGGACGGCAGGGGCCGGCGATCGCGTCGCGCGGCGCGGGCCCGAAGGGACATCGCGGGGATATCCACCCGCGCGGGGACGAAAGGAACAGGATGATGCGGCTGCTCGTCGGCTTGGGGATGGTGGGGACGATGATGGCGGCGATGGCGCCCGTGCACGCGGCCGAGCCCGATCGCGAAAGCGCCCAGTTCATGTGCGATCTGACCGGCGACTGCGCCGACCCGGGCGCGAACAACGCAGCCGGCAGCGCGCCCGCGCCCGCGCCCGCTGCGCCCGCCCATGGCGAGCCGCGCTCGTCGGCGGCGCGGGGCTTCACCTTCCAGCGCGCGACGACGGGCGGTGCGGCGGCCGCGGCGGCGGCCCGCCCGGCGACGGCGGCGCCCGTCGTGGTCCCGCCGGTGCAGGTGGGGGCGGCCAATCTCCGTCTGACCTTCCTGCCCGCCTCGGCGGAACTGACCGAGCCGGCCAAGGCGCATCTCGCGAAATTCGCGGCCGTCCTCGATTCGCCGCGCCTCGCCGCGCGCCGGGTGCGGATCGAGGGGCATACCGACGCGAGTGGATCGCCCAGGATCAATCTGGACCTGTCGCGGCGTCGCGCCCAGTCGGTAGCGGACTATCTGGTCGGCGCCGGGGTCGACAGGGCGCGCGTCGACGTCGTCGGCTACGGCTCCAGCCGTCCGCTGCCGAACACGCCCGCGACCTCGCCCGAGAACCGGCGCGTGATGGCGGTGCTGCTGTAGGAGTGGCGGCGCGCAGGGCGCTGGCGCCTCATTTCAGGAAATTCTCCTTGATGAGGCTGATCACGTCGCCCGGGCGTCCGCCCAGCACGGCCTTTGCCGAATAGAGCGCCGTTCCGAAGATCTGGCTGGCCTCCACCTTGGGCGGCATCACCAGTTCCATCCGCGCGGTCAGCACGTCGAGCAGGGCGGGGCCGGGGCAGGCGAGCCAGTCCCGCACCGCCGTGTCGAGATCCTCGGCCCGCCCGACGCGCCACGCCGCGAAGCCGATCGCTTCCGCCACCCGCGCGAAATCGGGATTCTTGAGATCGGTATAGGCGTCGAGCAGCCCTTCCACCTTCTGCTCCAGCTCGACGAAGCCCAGCGATCCGTTGTTGAACACCGCGACCTTGATCGGCAGATCCTCCTGGATCGCGGTCAGCAGGTCGCCGAGCAGCATGGCGAGGCCGCCGTCGCCCGACAGCGCGATCACCTGCCGGTCGGGAAAGGCCGCCTTGGCCCCCAGCGCCTGCGGCATCGCGTTCGCCATCGTGCCGTGGGTGAGGCTGATGACCCGGCGGTTGCGCCCTGTCGAGGGCACATGGCGCAGGCACCAGACCATCGGCGAGCCGCCGTCCGCGGTGAAGATCGCGTCGGGGGCCGCGTGGCGCGCGATCGTCGCCGTCAGATATTGCGGGTGGACGGGGACGCCCTCGCCGATCTCGGAATGTTTCGCCTGCGCCTTTTCGGCCTTGGCGCGATGCTTCAGCGCCTCGTCGAGGAAGGCGCGGTCGCCGCGCGCGGTGACGAGCGGCAGCAGCGCGTCGAGCGTGGCCGCGACATCCCCCACCGCCGCGAGGTCGACCGGATGGCGGCGGCCGAGATGCGTGGCGTCGATGTCGATCTGGATAATCTTCGCCTTGTCCGGATAGAATTGCCGCCATGCGAAATCGCAGCCGAGCAGCAGCAGCGTGTCGCAGTTCATCAGCGCGTGATAGCCCCCCTCCGATCCGAAGATGCCGGTCATGCCGACGTCGAAGGGGTTGGCGTGCTCCAGGAAATCCTTGGCGCGCGAGGTGTGCGCGACCGGCGCCTGCAATCGCTGGGCGAGGGCCACCACCTGGCCGTGCGCATGCTCGCAGCCCGAGCCGCCGTAGATCGCGATCTTTTCGCCTTCGTTCAGCAGGCCCGCGATCCGGGCCAGTTCGGCGTCGCCGGGGCGCACCACGGGGGCCGCGCGGTGGACGGCGAAGGCGGGGCCGTCGGGCGCCGCCGCGCTCGACACGTCGGCCGGCACGATCAGCACCGCCACGCCGCGCTTCGCCAGCGCCGCCTGCGCCGCCATCGCGGTCTTGCGACGCGCCTGGGCGGGGGTGCGTATCTCCTCGCAAAAGACGCTGGCCGATGCGTAGACCGAGCGGAAATCCACCTCCTGCGGGAAATCGAAGCCCAGCTCGTCGCGCACGATCTGGCTCGCGATCAGCACTACGGGCGCGCGGTTGCGGTGGGATTCGAACAAGCCGTTGATGAAATGCAGGCCGCCCGGCCCGCACGATCCCGCGCAGGCGGCGAGGTCGTCCGTCAGCAGCGCGTCGGCACCCGCCGCGAAGCCGCCCGCTTCCTCATGACGGACATGGACCCAGCGGATCGTGCTGCGGCGGATCGCGTCGGTGACGTGGTTCAGCGTGTCGCCGGGCACGCCGTAGCAGCGGCGAACGCCCGCCTGCTCCAGCGTTTCGACGATGATCTCGGCGACGGTCCTGCTCATGACGGCCTCTCAGCGGGAAGGGAATCGGCACGCCGGGGCAACGATCGACATGGCCGGAGGCTCCCTATTGCCTCTCCGGGCGGCCCGCGCGGGGGGGCGGGACGCGATTCCGGCGCCGAAAAGCCCCTTTTTGAGGCATTTGAGGGCCGAATTTGCGCGAACTCCGCTGGACCGGGGATCGGCAGCCCGGTTATGAGATGCGGGCAATCTTCAAGGAAGGGCACAAAATGAACAATGCCGATCTCGCCGACAAGCTCGCCACCGCGCACGGTCTTGCCAAGGGCGAAGCCCGCAAGCTGGTCGATGCGGTTTTCGCCGCCATCACCGACGCCGCTGCCAAGGGCGAGGAAGTGTCGCTCAACGGCTTCGGCAAGTTCAAGGTGAAGGCCAGCCCCGCGCGCGAGGGCCGCAACCCCGCCAACGGCCAGACCATCCAGATCGCCGCGTCCAAGAAGCTCGGCTTCGCGGCCGCCAAGGCGGTGAAGGACAAGCTGAACGGCTGATCTCGCGTGCCGCGGCCCCACGAGCGGGCCGTGGCGCCGACAGGGTTTCCGGGGGCGTGGATCGCATCGCTGGATGCGGCCCACGCCCCCGGAGCTTTTGGCGGAGCTTTTGGCCCGAAGCTTTCCGGCCCGCTATAGTCCGTCGGCGGCGGCGGCGATCGCATCGTAGATCGCGTCCAGGTCCGCATCGTCGATGCAGTAAGGCGGCATCACATAGACGGTGTTGCCGAGCGGGCGCAGCAACAGGTTCCGCTCCCGGAAGAAGGCCAGCAGTCTTGGCCCCAGCGCCGAAAGGTAGCTGCCCGCTTCCTCCTCCAGCTCGATCGCGGTGATCGTGCCGATCCGCCGGGCGTTGCGCACCCTGCCGTGCCGCGCCAGCCGCGCGATCCGGGCGGCCTGTCGCGCCGAAAGATCGGCGATCCGCGCCATCACCGGCTCCTCGCTCCAGATGGCGAGATTGGCGTTGGCGGCGGCGCAGGCGATCGGATTGGCGGTGTAGCTCGACGAGTGGAAGAACATCCGCGCCCGATCGGTGGAATGATGCGCCTCGAAGATCGGCGGCGTCGCCATCGTCACCGCCAGCGGCAGCGATCCGCCGGTGAGCCCCTTGGACAGGCAGAGCAGGTCCGGCACGATCCCCGCCTGATCGCAGGCCAGTAATGTGCCCGTGCGGCCCCAGCCGGTCATCACCTCGTCGGCGATGAAGAGGACGCCGTGACGCGCGCAGATCGCCCGCATCCGCGCCAATATAGCGGGCTCGTAGACCAGCATCCCGCCCGATCCGAGGATCAGCGGCTCGACGATCAGCGCGGCCGGCAGGGCGTCGGGCGCCTCGTCCCGGCAGGCGGCCTCCAGCGCGTCGAGCGTCGCCTGCCCATGGCCCGGGGCAGGAAAGGGCAGCGTGCCCACGTCGAACAGCAAGGGGGCATAGGCGCGGTTGAACACCCCCCGCGCGCCCACCGACATCGCGCCGATCGTATCGCCATGATAGCTATGCTCGAGCACGAGTATGCGGTGGCGTGGCTCCCCCCGGTTCGCCCAATAGCCGAGCGCCATCTTCAGCGCGACCTCCACGCTGGTCGATCCCGAATCGGAGAAGAAGACATGTGCCAGCGGCGCGGGCATCATCTCCACCAGCGATCGGGCGAGCGTCTCGGCCGGCTCGTGCGTCCAGCCCGCGAAGATGATCTGGTCGAGCTTCTCCGCCTGCCCGGCGATCGCGGCCATGATGCGCGGGTGGCGGTGGCCGTGGGTCGTCACCCACCATGACGAGATGGCATCGACGATCCGCCGCCCGTCGGCGGTATGGAGCGCGGCCCCCTCGCCATGGGTGACGAGCGGGATCGGCTCGTCCAGCCCATGCTGGGTGAAGGGATGCCAGACCGGGGAGGGGGATGCGGTCATCGGAAATCGTCCGGATCGAAATGCGCGGCAAAGGCGTGGCGGAGCGTTTCCGCGTCGAGGCGGGGCAGGCGCGGCAGGCGGCCCAGCCGGCGGACCTTGCCGATCCGGGCGATCGTCGCCTCGCTGTCCTCCTCCGCCTCGCCGACGAAGGCGATGCCGAGGATCGGCACGCCGCGCGCGCGCAGCGCCTCGATCGACAGCAGGCTGTGATTGATCGTGCCGAGCGCCGTGCGCGCGACGATCACCGTCGGGCAACCCCAGCGCGCGAACATGTCGGCGTAGAGCAGACCGGGCGCGAGCGGCACGAGCACGCCGCCCGCGCCCTCGACGATCAGCGGCGCGGGCGCGCGGCGCGGAGCGAGCCGCGCCGGATCGATCTCCACCCCGTCGATCGCCGCCGCGCGATGCGGCGAGCAGGGCGTCGTCAGCCGATAGGCCTCGGGCAGGATGCGCTCCGGCGCGAGGCCCGAAAGCCGCGCCACCGCCGCGCGGTCGTCCCCCTCCTCGGGATCGATCCCCGCCTGCACCGGCTTCCAGTAGGAACCGCCGAGCGCGCCGGCAAGCGCGGCGGCGAAGACGGTCTTGCCGACGCCGGTGTCCGTCCCGGTGACGATGATCGCGGAGCTCATGGGCATGGCGTTTGCTCTATAACGACTTCGGGCGCGATGGAATGCCGATGCACCGCGCGATGGCGCGCGGGCGTGTTCCGATGTAGGGCCGCGACACGACAAGCGGGGGAAGATCGTGGGCCTGCGAAAGGATATCTGGCGTCCGGCGATCGTCGAGGCGCCGCTGGCAGACATCGTGGCGCGTGGCACGCTGGAGGGGCTTTCGGTCCATTGGCTGCCGCCGATGGGCTCGTTCCGCTTCCTCGCCGATCCGTTCGGGCTGTGGCGCGACGGGCTGCTCCACGTATTTGTCGAGACCTATGATTATCGCGTCCGCGTCGGCGCGATCGAGGTGCTGACCTACTCGCCCGGTTTCGAGTTGATCGCCCGCGCCCCCGCGCTCGCCGAGCCCTGGCACCTTTCCTATCCGCTGATCGTGGAGGATGAGGGCGAGACCTGGATGCTGCCAGAGGCGCACCGCTCGAACGGACTCACGCTTTATCGCGCGGTGGAGTTTCCGGGCCGCTGGGAGGCCGCCTGCCGGATCGGGCTGGATCATGTCCCGGTCGACGCCACGCCGCTGTTCCATGACGGGCTGTGGTGGCTCTTCTACACCTCCGCCTCGCGCGAGCCTGACAAGATGGCGGCGCTCCACGTCGCCTTTGCCGAGCGGCTTCGCGGCCCCTGGACGCCGCATCCCGGCAATCCGGTGCGGCTCGACCGGGCGAGCGCACGGCCCGGCGGCACGGCCCGCGTGATCGACGGGCAGGTGATGCTGCCGGTGCAGGATTGCGCGCGCACCTATGGCGGCGCGATCCGGCCCTTATGGTTCGATCGGCTCGATACCCGGACGGTCGAGATGACGGCGGGGCCGCCGATCGGCATTCCGAAGGGCTTCGCGCCGTTCACCGAGGGGCTGCATACGCTGGCGGCGGCGGGGCCGGTCACGCTGATCGACGCCAAGCGTACCGAGCTTTCGCTCCACGGCCTGTCTATCGAGGCGCTGCGCGAGGGACGCAAGCTGGTCCGCCGCGTGAGGGGCTGACCCCCGGAATGTCAGGCGCTTCCCGCCGCGCGCGCATCGCGGAGGCGGTGGAACAGGCGGACATAATCGCGCGCCACCGTGCCGATGCGATGATGGTCGACCAGCGCGGCGAGCCGGGCGGGATGGGCGGCGGGCTCCGCCAGCATCGCCGCGATCGCCCATGCCAGCGCCCCGGCATCCTCGATCGGCACCGCGCGGCCGACCGTCTGGTCGCGAATCAGCTCGTCGACGGCGGGCGTGCAGCGGGTGGCGACCACCTGCCGCCCGGCGGCCAGCGCCTCGACGATCACCGCCGGGTATCCCTCGAACCGCGACGCCAGCACGAACAGCCGCGCGCGATCCAGCCAGGGCCGGATATCGGGCACATAGCCGGGCAGGTCGACGCGCCCGGTAAGACCATGGGTGGCGACCAGCGCTTCCAGGCGCGCGCGGTCGGGCCCTTCGCCCACGATCACCAGCCGCGCGTCCGTCGCGCCGTCCGCCCCGGCGATCCGGGCGAACGCCTCGATCAGCAGATCGAATCCCTTTTCGGGCACCAGCCTGCCGGCGGCCATGATCGTCCGGTTGCCGGGATCGACCGGGCAGGGCGGCGGCATCGCATCGTCCAGCGCGGGAAGCGCGATGGGCACGCTCATCGCGCGGCCGACGATCATGTCCGCCTCCGCGCCCGCCTGGGGGTAGAGCGCGACCAGCGCGTCGGTTCCGATGAGCAGGTCGCGCATTCGCCGATCGTAGAAGAACTGGCGCAGCGGCCCGCGCTGGGGCTTGCGCAGCGCGGCGCTGATCTGGGCGGCGACCACCGGCCGCGCCGGGCTCGCGAGACGCGACAGCGCGGCGGCGACCGGCCAGTGATAATTGCCCGGCACGAAGCAGGCATGGACGTGATCGCGCGCGAAATGCCCGGCGGCGGCGGTGGCGAGCAGGCCTTGGGAGCCGCGCGCGCGGCGGATCGGCCGCTCCGCCGCGACCAGCCGCACCCGGGGATCGAGCAGCCCGGCGAGCGGCCCGTCCTGCGCGCCGACGAAGAGCGTGACGTCCGCGCCGTCCGCCGCCCAGCGGCTCGCCAGCCGGACGGCGATCCGCTCCGTCCCGCCGAGCGCGAAATCATGGAGGACGATGCCGATCGCCAGCGGATGCCGCTCCCCCTCGACCACGCGCAATGCGGCGCCCCCGCGATCGGGGGGGAAGGAAATGTCCGGGGCGAACGGGGATGGCTCGTGAAGAAGCTTCATGCCCCCAGACGGAGTCGTCGGAGGGGTTGCGCATCGCGCCGTTGCGAATCCTGTCGGCAGGCGCGCAAATCGCCTTTATATGGAAGGGTGGCGACGCGGCCGGGGGGCCGTCGATCAGGCGCGTGAGGGTGGCGATCGATGGAAGGGGGCGCAGGCGCGCGGGGCAAGGAGGCCGGTCTCAAGGCCTATTTCCTGCGGGAGCGGCCGATGCTGCTGCGGCTGCTCGTCGCGCGGCTGGGCAGCGCCGAGGAGGCGGAAGATGTGCTCCAGGACGTCTGGCTCCGTCTTGAGACGATGACATCGCCTCCGATCTCGCAGCCCGGCGGCTATCTTTTCCGGATGGCGAACAATATCGCCATCGACCGGCGGCGCACCGCCCTGTCCCGCACGCGCCGCGAGCACGACTGGGCCGAGGCATGCGGCGGGGCCGACGCGCACGTCCCCTCGGGCGAGGAGGCGCTGATCGTCGCCGAGCGGCTGCGCGAGATCGACGCCGCGGTCGCGGCGCTGCCCGAGCGCACCGCCCATATCTTTCGCCTCTACCGCTACGATCATGTCCCGCGCCGGGCGATCGCCGAAACGATCGGCATCAGCCTGAGCGCGGTGGAGAAGCATCTGGGCGCGGCCTATCGCGCCATCCACCGCCTCGCCGCGACCGGCGACGGGGAGGAGGGAGGCCACGTCGCGGCCCCATGCGCGGGGGAGGGGCCGTGACCCGGTCTCCCACCGGATATCCCGCCGCCGCGCTGCGCGAAGCGATCGACTGGCACCTGGCGCTGGCCGAGGGCGACACCGATCGGTGGCACGAATTCGTCGCCTGGCTGGAGGCGGACGAGGCGCATCGCGCGGCCTATGACCGCGTATCAATGGATGACGCCTTGCTCGACGGCCGCCGCGCGTCGTCCGCGCCGGTCGCGATGCCGGTGCCCGCGCCGCGCGTCCGTCCCGCGCCGCGTCGAATATGGGCGGCAGGGGGCATCGTCGCGCTGCTGGCCGGGGCGACGACATTGCTCGCCCTCCATCACCCGTCCGCGCCGGACCGCTACCGGATCGAAAGCCCTGCATCGGCCTCGCGCGCCATCACGCTTGCCGACGGCAGCCGGATCGCGCTGAACCGCGGCGGCCGGCTGCTGCTCGACCGGGCCGATCCCCGACGCGTGGTGCTGGAGCAGGGCGAGGCGATGTTCCAGGTCCGCCACGATGCCTCCTCGCCCTTCCGCGTCGAGGTGGCGGGGCGGACGATCGAGGATGTCGGCACCGCCTTCAACGTGGTCGCGGACGGCGCGAGGATCGAAGTCGCGGTCGCACAGGGCGCGGTGCTCTACCAGCCGGCGGGCGAGCGCGTCATGCTGACGCCGGGCATGGCGCTGCGCAGCCCGTCGCCCGGCGCGGTGGAGCTTCGCCGGGTCGCGGCGGCGAGCGTCGGCGGATGGACCAGCGGGCGGCTGGAGTTCGACGACGTGTCGATCGCCGAGATCGCGCGCGCGCTGGGACGCAGCCTGGGCACGCCGCTCCGGGTCGCGCCCTCGCTGGGACAGCGCCGCATCTCCTGCGTGCTGCGCAGCGATCGGGGCGCGGAGATGGCGATACGCTCGCTCGCGGCCCTCGCCGGAGCCACCGCGACGCGGCAGGGCGACGGCTGGCTCCTCTCCACCGATGGCGGCGGTGCGGGCTAGATACGCCGTATGTGCCTGCCTCGCCGTTGCCGCCGTCGCATCGCCGGCGCGGGCGGCGGAGCGCCATCGCTTCGCGATTCCCGCCGGTCCGCTGGGCGGCGCGTTGCTGGCCGTGGGCAGGCAGGGGGGAGTCGACATCGGCATCGCCGATCCGGCGGCGGCCGGGCGGCCGAGCGGCGGCCTCTCCGGGCGGATGAGCGTGCCGGCGGCGCTGGCGCGGCTGCTGCGCGGCACCGGCTATGCGGCGCGCGAGGTGCGGCCCGGCAGCTATCTGATCGCGCGCGAGGCGGCGCGCCCCGCCCGTCGGACGTCCTGGTCCCCGCCCGACGCCGCGCCGCCGCTCATCGATCCGGACGCGCCGATCATCGTCACCGCCAGCAAGCGCGGGCTCGCCTTGCCGGCCTATCCGGGCTCGGCGATCATGGTCGGGCTGGACGGCGCGGGTCGGGACGCGGCGGGGGACGTTTCCGGCCTCGTCGCCCGGCTGCCCGCCTTGCAGGCGACAGCCTTCGGCGCGGGCCGCGACAAATTGTTCGTGCGCGGCGTGGTCGACAGCAGCTTCGCCGGGCCCACCCAGGCCACCGTCGGCGCCTATTTCGGCGAGACGCGGCTGATCTACAGCGGCGCGGATCCCGATCTGCGGCTGGTCGACATGGATCATGTCGAGATCCTCGAAGGGCCGCAGGGCACGCTCTACGGCGCGGGCGCGATCGGCGGCATCGTCCGTCTGATCCCGCGCGCGCCCGACAGCCGCGCCGTTACGGGCCGGGCGGAGGGATCGGTCGGGCTGGGCGGCGGCGGGCCCAGCCATGACCTTGCCGGGATGTTCAACCTGCCGGTGGCGCGGGACGTGGCCGCCGTTCGCGCCGTCGCCTACCGGGCGGTCGACGGCGGCTATATCGCCGATCCCCAGCGCGACCGGCATGACGTCAACACCACTGCCACCAGCGGCGGGCGGCTTGCGGCGCGGATCACGCCCGATGCGCGCTGGACGATCGACATCGGCGGCCTCGTCCAGGCCATTCGCGCGGCCGACCTCCAATATGCCGTGCGGGAGCTGCCGCCGCTCGCGCATGATTCGGCGCTGGCCCAGCCCTATCGCGACGATTTCCTGATGGGGGCGCTGACCGTCACGCGGCGCAGCGACGACGGCGCCAATCTGGTGGCGACGGCGGGCCTCGTCGATCGCCATGCGCGCCTGCGCTACGACGCCACGCGCGACGGCGGGCCGCCGTCCGCCTATGATGAGCGCAGCGATATCCGGATGGCGAGCGGCGAGGTCCGGCTGTGGCGCAGCCTGCCCTCGGGCAGCGGCTGGCTGATCGGCGCGGCGGCGGTGCAGAACCGGGCGCTGACCAGCCGCCAGCTCGGCCCGGCGGACCGGCAACGCGATATCACCGGCGTCGACAATCGCACGCTCGACCTCGCGCTGTTCGGCGAGGGGACGCTCGCGCTGTCCCGCGCCCTGTCGATCACCGGCGGCGTTCGCCTCACCCACGCGCGCATGGACGGCCAGCCCGTAGCGGCGCGGCCCCAATCGCCGTTCATCCGGGGCGAAAGCCAGACCCGCGCCGATCCGACATTGGGCTTCAGCCTGCGCGTCGCGCCGGATCTGGCATGGTTCGGGCGCTATGGGCGCGGCTTTCGCACCGGCGGCCTCGCGGTCGCGGCGGGGATCGGGCGGGTGGCGGTCTACCGGCCGGACACGATCCAGGTCGTCGAGACCGGACTGCGGTTTTCCGGCCTTCTCGACGGCACTCTGTCGGGCAGCGTCGCCGTCGCGCGGGCGTGGTGGGAGCAGATTCAGGCCGATCTGGTCGGCGCCAGCGGCTTCCCCCTCACCGCCAATATCGGCGACGGGCGGATCGGGACGATCGAGGCCGGTCTCGCCTGGGCGCCGACGGGGCGCCTCCGTTTCGATCTGGCCGGGCTGCTCGCGCACAGCGCGCTCGTCCACCCCGCCGAGCCCTTCCGGCGCGCCGGCGGCGACAGGCTTCCCGACACGCCGGGCGCGAGCGGCGATCTCGCCATGTCCTGGACGCCCCCGCTCGCCGCCGCCGATCCCGTGCGCATCGGGTTCGATCTGCGCTACCGGGGCCGCTCGCATCTGGGGGTGGGCCCGCTGCTCGGCCTGGACCAGAAGGGCTATATGGCCGGCAACGCCGATCTCGGCTTCCGGCGGGGGGCCTATGCCGTCACGCTCCGGCTGGAGAATCTGGCCAATGCGCGCGGGGATCGTTTCGCGATGGGCAACCCCTTCCGGATACAGCGCGAGGATCAATATACGCCGCTGCGCCCGCGAACGATCCGGCTGGCCGCGGCCGTGGCGTTCGGCCGGGCCGAATGATCCGCCGGGGCGAAAAACGGTTCCCATATCGGCCGCCGATGCTCTAGGCGCATGGGCCATGCCCGGCCCGTCCTTCACGCTCGAACGTCCGCATCCGCTGCCCGTCGCCGGTGTCGACGAAGCGGGGCGTGGGCCGCTCGCCGGGCCGGTGGTGGCGGCCGCCGTGATTCTGAACCGGCGCAAGGTCCCCAGGGGGATCGACGATTCCAAGAAGCTCTGCGCCCGCGCGCGCGAGGATCTGTGCGGCGAGATAAGGCTGGCCGCCCGCGTCGGCGTCGGTATCGCGGACGTCGAGGAGATCGACCGGCTCAACATCCTGTGGGCGACGATGCTGGCGATGCGCCGCGCGGTCGAGGCGCTGGTCGCGGCGCACGGGGTGACGCCGGCGATGGTGCTGGTCGACGGCAATCGCTGTCCCGACTGGGACTATGCCAGCCAGCCGGTGATCGGCGGCGACGCGCTCTGCCTCTCGATCGCCGCCGCCTCGATCGTCGCCAAGCATGAGCGCGACCGGATGATGCAGAGCCATCACGCGGCCTATCCCGGCTATGGCTGGGCGCAAAACAAGGGCTATGGCACGCGCGACCATCGCGACGCGCTCGTCCGGCTGGGGCCGAGCCCGCTGCACCGCC
>Ga0180221_1001839_pt1 | contig 13259 bp, 9 predicted proteins | sample eDN5th37CKraftMG_FD_151339 | JGI IMG/M metagenome (GOLD analysis project Ga0180221, IMG submission 151339) | Enriched Miracle-Growth compost microbial communities from Emeryville, California, USA - eDNA 5th pass 37_C Kraft MG (version 2) (version 2) ...
GCGCGCTCGCCGCGCAGTTCGCCGACAAGAGCGACGGCCGCGCCCGCCGCGCCTATCTGGCGCTGGTGTGGGGCGTGCCGGAGCGGCCGCGGGGAACGATCGAGGCGTCGCTCGGCCGCCATGCCCAATCGCGCGAGCGACAGGCGGTACGCCGCGACGGCCGCCACGCCGTGACCCAATGGCGCCTCGTCGAGCGTTTTGTCGATGCCGGCAACCGGCCGCTCGCCGCCCTCCTCGAATGCCGGCTGGAAACCGGCCGCACCCACCAGATCCGGGTGCATCTGGCGCATGCCGGGCACCCGATCATGGGCGACGAAACCTATGCGACCGGCTTCAAGACCAAGGCCGCGCGGCTGCCGCCCAACGCCGCCGAAGCGTTGCAGGCCCTTGGAAGGCAGGCCCTGCATGCCTATTTATTGGGCTTCGAGCACCCGACGAGTGGCGCCGCGCTGGAGTTCCGATCGGAACTTCCGGCCGACATCGCTCGTTTACGCCATGAACTGGCGGCGGCCGCCTGACGGGCTGCGTACGCCGGCATCGCGTGCGATCAAAAGGCCATTTGGTTCAGCCCGTTAGGGAGGGCTTGCCGCGCATCACAGCGACTTGACGCCGCGGAACCTTCTTTTGGCCTCGGTTGTTCGATATGCTGCAAATGTGCTGCGGTTTTCGCATCTGCAATACGGCGCCGGTGGCTCCAAGAGCGTCGGTGGCCGCAGCCCGCCGGGCTCATCCGGGGGCAACATGAAGGAGGGCACGATCAATGGCCCGCACTGCTCTGCCGGTTCTCAAGGCTGAGTCCGGTCTGTCTCGCTATCTCGATGAAATCCGGCGGTTCCCGATGTTGGAGCCGCAGGAGGAATATATGTTGGCCAAGAGCTGGCGCGAGCACGGCGACCGTGACGCCGCACACAAGCTCGTGACCAGCCACCTGCGCCTCGTCGCCAAGATCGCGATGGGCTATCGCGGCTATGGCCTGCCGATTGCCGAAGTTGTGTCGGAAGGCAATGTCGGGCTGATGCAGGCGGTCAAGCGTTTCGAGCCCGAAAAGGGCTTTCGCCTTGCCACTTATGCGATGTGGTGGATCAAGGCCGCCATTCAGGAATACATCCTGCGCTCGTGGTCGCTGGTCAAAATGGGCACGACCGCGAACCAGAAGAAGCTGTTCTTCAACCTGCGCAAGGCGAAGAGCAAGATCTCCGCGCTCGACGAAGGCGACATGCGGCCGGACCAGGTGAAGCTGATCGCCTCGCGGCTCGGCGTCACCGAAAAGGACGTCGTCGACATGAACCGCCGGCTCGGCGGCGACGCCTCGCTCAACGCGCCGATCCGCGAGGAAGGCGACAGCGGCGAGTGGCAGGACTGGCTGGTCGACGATTCGCCGAGCCAGGAGCACCTGCTGGCCGAGAGCGAGGAGATGGAGAACCGCCACAAGGCGCTGCGCGGCGCCCTGTCGGTGCTCAACGACCGCGAGCGGCGGATTTTCGAGGCTCGCCGCCTCGCCGACGATCCGGTCACGCTCGAAACGCTCGCCGAGGAATTCGGCGTCTCGCGCGAGCGCGTCCGGCAGATCGAGGTGCGCGCCTTCGAGAAGGTGCAGGATGCGGTCAAGAAGCGGATCGCGGCCTTGGAAGCGGCGCCCGAGCAGAGCGCGCTCGCCGCGTCGTAAACGACGCAACGGGCGTTTGGCACTAACGCGCATCCATCTTGCCGTCATGCGCGGACTTGATCCGCGCATCCATCTTTTTGAAAAATGATGGATTGCCGGGTCACGCGCTTACGGCGCGGCCCGGCAATGACGCCTCATGTCACGGCGTTACCGTCAAAACGTGAAGCGCTCTAGCCCTGCCCCCAGGCGCGCAGCGCGTCCTCGAACACGCGTTCGCCGGCCGGCCCCTTCTCGATGCCGAGAATGGCGCGCTTGCCGTCATTATAGATGACCGGGATGTCGAACCACGGCCGCTCCTTGAGCAGTTGCAGGTTGCGCTGCTTCTCCGCTTCCGTCGCCGACAGACCGATCAGGAAATAGCCGGCCGTGACCTTCACCGCGAGCCCGGCGAGCGGCGTGCCGCGCGTCAGCTCGCCGGATTTCATCAGCACGCCCGGAACATTGGCGATGCCGCCGCCGGCGAAATCCGCCGGCACGTTGAACATGATCTCGATCGTATGGCTCGCCGGCAGCGTCTTGTCGGCGTTGCGGCGCAGCGACCAGGTCATGCGGATGCGCCGCTCGGGGACCTCGACATCGGCGCGGATCGCCAGTTCCGGCGCCAGCCCCGGCCCCGGCGACACCGTCTCGGTACGCCACAGGACCGAGCCCACATAGCGTTTGCCCTGCGGGTCGTTGGCGTCCTCCTCGTAGAGGATCGCCTTCTGCGCGGCGTTGATCGCCGGCGCCGTGCTCGGCTGCTGGTCCTCGGCGCCGGGCGTCACCCGGTCGGCGATCTTCGGCTTGCCGGCGTCGGTCGCGGCGTCCTGCGTCGTGGACGCCTGCTGCTGTTGCGGCGGCGCGCCGCCCTCGAGCCAGGAGGTCAGGGTGTCGCGCTGCCAGACGCCCAACCCGAGGATGAGCACGCCGATCAGCAGCGCGATCCCCGCCTTGACGAAGCCGGAATAGGACCGCAGCCGCGGCGGCGGCTCGTCGAAACGGCTGTGATAAGGCGGCGGCTCGCGGCCGATGATGCGATCGCCCGCCCCCTCGTGTGCAGCCCCTGCGCCATCGCCGGTGGCGACATCGTCGCCGCCCGGCATCGCCTCGTAATTATCGCGGGCGGCGCGCGCCGAACGCGCGCTCGCCTCGCCGAGTTCTTCCGCCTGCCCGAGCACGCCGCGGACTTTCGCCGAGGCCGCTGCGGGTATCGGCGTCGCGATGCCGCCCTGCGGCCGGTCGCCTTTGCCGTCTCCCGGCGCGGCGACCGCCGGTTGATCGGCCTTGGGTTTGTCAGGCTTGGATTGATCGGCCTTGGATTGATCCACCTTGGATTGGTCGGGCGAGGTGGGCGGCGCGGACAGCTTGTCGCCGCCCTGAGCGGCGGCGGCCGTCTCCGCCTCGACCCGGCGGATCGACTCTTCGAGCGCCAACCGCTCCGCCGTGATTTCGGATTCCTCCAGCGGCGGGTCGCTGTTGCGCAATTGCGCTACCAGCGCGGTGCGGGCGCGCTCGTAGAGCGCGCGGCGCACGTCACCCGTATTGGGGTCCAGGCCGGCAACGGCACGGGCAATGAGCGGATAATAGTCGGCCATCTCTCCAGATCGCTCTACGCCTCAAGTCGCCCTACGGCCCGCAGAATACGTCGATTCTGCCGGTTTTTCGTATCCACCGCCCCGCCATACCCCAGCCATATCAGGTCTCGAACGGATTGGTGACCAGAATGGTGTCCTCGCGCTCCGGGCTGGTGGACAAGAGCGCCACGGGGCAGCCGACCAGTTCCTCGACGCGGCGGACATATTTGATCGCCTGGGCAGGAAGCTGCGCCCACGAGCGCGCTTTCGCGGTCGGCTCGCGCCAGCCCTCGATGGTTTCATAAATCGGCTCGACCTGCGCCTGGGCGCGCTCGCCCGCCGGCAGATAGTCGATCACCCGGCCATCGAGGCGATAGCCGGTGCAAACCTTGATCTCGTCGAGACCGTCGAGGATGTCGAGCTTGGTCAGCGCCAGGCCGCTGATCCCCGAGGTGCGCACCGTCTGGCGCACCAGCACCGCGTCGAACCAGCCGCAGCGGCGCGCCCGGCCGGTGACGGTGCCGAATTCGTGGCCGCGCTCGCCGATCAGCCGGCCGATGTCGTTGACCTGCTCGGTCGGGAACGGCCCCTCGCCGACCCGCGTCGTATAAGCCTTGCAGATGCCGAGAACGTAATCGATGGCATTCGGCCCGAGGCCGGAGCCGGTCGCCGCCTGCGCCGCCACCGTGTTCGAGGAGGTGACGAACGGATAGGTGCCGTGGTCGATGTCGAGCAGCGCGCCCTGCGCGCCCTCGAACAGGATGCGCTTGCCCTCGCGCCGCTTGCCGTCGAGCAGCGACCAGACCGTATCCATATAGGGCAGCACTTTCGGCGCCAGCGCCGCCAGATCGTTGTAAAGCGCCTGACAATCGACCTCCGGCATGCCGTGGCCGCGGCGCAGCGCGTTGTGATGCGCCAGCAGCCGCTCGATCTTCGGCGTCAGCGCCGGCAGATCGGCAAGGTCCATGAAGCGGATGGCGCGGCGGCCGACCTTGTCCTCATAGGCCGGGCCGATGCCGCGCTTGGTGGTGCCGATCTTCGCGGCGCCGGATTCGCGCATCGCGTCGAGTTCCTGATGCAGCGGCAGGATCAGCGTCGCGTTCTCGGCGATCCGCAGCGTCTCCGGCGTCACCGCGACGCCCTTCCCGCGCAGCGTCTCGATCTCGCCGATCAGCGCGTTGAGATCGACGACGACGCCGTTACCGATGACCGACAGCTTGCCGCCGCGGACGACGCCGGACGGCAGCAGCGACAGCTTGAAGACCTGGTCGCCGATCACCAGCGTGTGGCCGGCATTGTGCCCGCCCTGGAAGCGGACGACGATGTCGGCCTGCTCGGACAGCCAGTCGACGATCTTGCCTTTGCCCTCGTCGCCCCACTGCGAGCCGACCACCACCACGTTCGCCATCAGACCCTGTTCTTTCCGCCGAACCGTCCCGCCGCACTCAACGCCAAGCCACTCGTACAAGCCACCCGCACCGGCTGGCCGGACGCCCCGCGCCCCCGACAAAACCGGGCGTTCATCGGATAAAGGATGCCACCGCCCGAGGCAAGGCTGCGGACAGCGCGAAAGCCTAAGCTAACGCACTGTCCGCACAAGTTTTTCCGGCCGGACACGGGTCTGCGGCAGGGCACGGCGGCGGCCGCGGGCCTGGAACCGCGGCCGTTTGGTTCCAATAACGGCCGCGCCTAGAAGCGCAGCCGTTTGGCCTGCTGCACCTGCGGCAGCGCCTGCACCTGCTGGAGCACATCGTCCGGCATCTCGCCGTCGATCGCGATCAAAGCGACCGCATTGCCGCCGGCCACCTCGCGCCCGACATGGAAGGTCGCGATATTGATGCCGGCATCGCCGAGCGTGCCGGAGAACTTGCCGATAAAGCCCGGCTTGTCGAGATTGGTGATGTAGACCATCGACGGCGCGAACTCGGCATCCATGCGGATGCCCTTGATGTTGACGATGCGCGGCCGCCCGTCCGCGAACACCGTGCCCGACACCGAGCGCGTCAGCGTCGGCGTCACCACCGTGATGGTGATCAGGCTCTCGTAATCGCTCTGCGCCTCGCGCGTCGTCTCGTCGACGACGATGCCGCGCTCCTTGGCGACGCTCGGCGCCGACACCACGTTGACGTCGCCGAGCTGCGGGCGCAGCAGCCCGGCAAGCGCGGCGGAGGTCAGCGCCTTGATCTTCATCGAGGCGACCGCACCCTCATAGGTGATCTGCACCTTCTGCACCACGTCCTCGGTCAACTGCCCGGCGAACGAGCCGAGCCGCTCGGCGAGCGCCACGAACGGTTTGAGCTTCGGCGCTTCTTCCGCCGTGATCGAGGGGAAGTTGACGGCGTTGGAAATCGCGCCGTTGAGCAAATAATCGGACATCTGCTCGGCGACCTGCAACGCAACGTTCTCCTGCGCTTCCGTCGTCGCAGCGCCGAGATGCGGCGTGCAGATCACGTTCGGGTGGTTGAACAGCGGGTTTTCCGTCGCCGGCTCGGTGGTGAACACGTCGAAGGCGGCGCCGGCGACGTGGCCGTTGTCGAGCGCGGCGCGCAGCGCCACTTCGTCGACGAGCCCGCCGCGCGCGCAATTGATGATGCGCACGCCCTTCCGGGTCTTGGCAATGGCACTGGCGTCGATGACGTTGCGGGTCTTCTCGGTCAACGGCGTGTGCAGGGTGATGAAGTCCGCGCGCTTGAGCAGGTCGTCGAGTTCGACCTTTTCGACGCCGAGGTCGAGCGCCCGCTCCGGCGACAGGAACGGATCGTAGGCGATGACCTTCATCTTCAGGCCGAGCGCGCGGTCGGCGACGATCGAACCGATATTGCCGCAGCCGATGATGCCGAGCGTCTTGCCGGTGATCTCGACGCCCATGAAGCGGTTCTTTTCCCACTTGCCGGCCTGCGTCGAAACGTCGGCCTGCGGGATCTGCCGCGCCAGAGCGAGCATCATGGTGATGGCGTGCTCGGCGGTGGTGATCGAATTGCCGAACGGCGTGTTCATCACGATGATGCCGCGGGCGGTGGCGGCCGGGATATCGACATTGTCGACGCCGATGCCGGCGCGGCCGATGACCTTCAGATTAGCGGCGTTCGCCAGGATCTTCGGCGTGACCTTGGTGGCGGAACGGATCGCCAGGCCATCGTAGTTGCCGATGATCTCGGCGAGCTTGTCTTTGTCCTTGCCGAGCGCCGGCTGGAAATCGACCTCGATGCCGCGATCCTTGAAGATCTGCACGGCGGCCGGCGACAGCGCATCGGAAATGAGAACTTTGGGCATGGGTTGGCCTACTTCACAGGAATTGGATTTTTGGGATCGTCACCCGCGGGCTCGACCCGCGGGTCCATCTTTTTCGCTGGATGGCCGGGGCCATCAGGGCGTTTACGTCCGTCTTCGACGGGCTATGCCCGGCCATGACATCGGAGAGCGTGATGGATTGCGGTGCTTACGCTGCCTTCGGCAGCGCCGCCTTGGCGGCGGCGAACGCCCATTCGATCCACGGCGTCAGCGCCTTGACGTCCGACGTCTCGACGGTCGAGCCGCACCAGATGCGCAGGCCCGGCGGCGCGTCGCGGTAATAGGCGATGTCGTAGGCGACGCCTTCCTTCTCGAGCAGCGAAGCGACGCTCTTGGCGAAGGCCGCCTGCCCGTCGAGCGGCAGCGCGGTGATCGCCGCATCGGTGAACTTCAGGCACACCGAAGTGTTCGACCGCGTCGCCGGATCGACCGCGAGGTTCTCGATCCACGGCGTCTGCGCCACCCAGTCGGCGATCGCCTTGGCGTTGGCGTCGGCGCGCGCCACCAGCGCCTTCTGGCCGCCGACCGACTGCGCCCATTTGAGCGCGTCGATATAGTCCTCGACGCACAGCATCGAGGGCGTGTTGATGGTCTCGCCGACGAAGATGCCGTCATTGAGCTTGCCGGCCTTGGTCATGCGGAAGATCTTCGGCAGCGGCCAGGCGGGCTTGTAGGTTTCCAGCCGCTCGACGGCGCGCGGCGACAGGATCAGCATGCCGTGCGCGCCCTCGCCGCCCAGCACTTTCTGCCAGGAGAAGGTGACGACATCGAGCTTGGCGAAATCGAGGTTCTGCGCGAAGGCCGCCGAAGTGGCGTCGCAGATCGTCAGGCCCGCGCGGGTCGGCGAAATCCAGTCGGCGTTCGGCACGCGCACGCCGGAGGTGGTGCCGTTCCAGGTGAACACCACGTCGGTCGCCGGGTCGACCTTGGCGAGATCGGGCAGCGCGCCATAGGGCGCCTTGAGCACCGTCACGTCCTTGAGCTTCAACTGCTTCTCGACGTCGGTGAGCCAGCCTTCGCCGAAGGATTCCCAGGCCAGCATGGTCACCGGGCGAGCGCCGAGCATCGACCACAGCACCATTTCGACCGCGCCGGTATCCGAGGCCGGCACGATACCGATGCGATAATCGGCGGGAACGCCGAGCACGCTGCGGGTCAGGTCGATCGCCTCTTTCAGGCGCGCCTTGCCGAGCTTCGAGCGGTGCGACCGGCCTAAAACTGCGTCTTTGAGGGCTTGGAGAGACCAGCCGGGGCGCTTGGCGCAGGGGCCGGAGGAGAAGTGCGGGATAACCGGCCGCACGCCGGGCTTGGTCGCCGTCATGACCTATCCTTCCAGATAGAAAGCTCCTCGTTGGGGAGGAGTGTCCCGCGGTGGGAAATAGTGGAAGGCGCTTGACCGGTCAACTGACAAAAAGACGGAGCCATGGCTACGGCAGCGACGCAGCCATGCGCGGACGGCGCGGGATCAGAACTTCATGCCGAGGCCGACGCGGCCGGTTTGCAGGTTGGCCTTGATGCCGTCGATCGGCGAGAACTGCACGAATTCGTATTCAGCGCGCAGGAACATGTTCGGCATGATCATCGCGTCGATGCCGGCGCCGGCGACGAGGCCGTAGGCAAAGGTGCTGCGGCTGTCGGTGCGCACCGTCGGATTGGGGTTGAGCGCCAGATCCGGCCGGCCTGCGGGAGTGATATCCGTCGCCGTCAAATTTACCGACGCCATCCGTTCGACATCGACCCGGCCCGCGGCAACGCCGAGCACCGCATAGGGCAGGAACTGCCCGAACGCATAGCCGAGCCGCCCGCGCAGCGACGCATAATCCTTCACCTTGATACGGGACTCCGTATTCAGGCCAACGTCATAGAGGTAACCATCGCTCGTCGGGAAGCTGCGACCCATGGAGTCGGAGAATGCCGCAGAGGGGCCGGAGGCAAAGCGCGTATAGGTTACGTCCGCACCGATGATCAGACGCGGCTCGATTTCGTAGCTGTAGCCCAGGAACGCGCCGTAGCTGCTCGCATTGGCGGTCGACTTGCCGGCCGTCGTCCATTGGGAGACGTGGCCTTCGTTCTCGATCCTCGTGTCGCGCAGAATATAAGCAATCAGATCGCTCGATCCCGAGCCGAAATTCGCGCTCAGATTCGACCAGCCGTAATAGACGCCGACATTGACGCCGCCCCAGTCGTTATAACTGGGCGCATCGAGCGACGGCAGCAGCGCACCGCGCAGGAAGTCGTCGCCGAGATCGGCAGCCGCGGCCATACCCGTCATCGTCAACGATGCTGCCGCAACGGCAATGCCGCCAGCAAAAGCACGGTGACGCTTGCGCCGGCACCCGGCGCGCTGGACCCTAGAGTTCATCGAAGCCCCATCGCACGCCGATGCGCACCTGATGCGCGGACACATTGCGGATCGTCAGGTCGCCGAGCGGATCGCTGGCGGTCTTGACGTCGCCGATATTGAGGTAGCGGTAGCCGATATCGAGTTGCAGATTGGGCGTCACCGACCAGGCGATACCGCCCATCAGCGCATAGGCGAAGTTGGTCTGGGTGTGCGTCGAGGCGCCGGTGAACGGCACCAGCGGCCGCTGATAGTCGCTGACGCGGGCGAAGGCAGCGCCGGCGCCGGCGCCGATATAGGGCGTCACCCCGTACCAGGTACCGAGGTCGATATAGCCGTTGAACAGCGCCGAGGTCGCGCCGACCTTGGCGCTGAGGTCGCCGGGAGCGAACACGCTGCCGCTGAAACGCGAAGCAAAGGTATGATCGACCGTCACGTCGGTGCGCAGCCAGCGGCTCTTGATGCCGAAGCCGATCCCGAGATTGACGCCGCCGCCGTCCGCCGAACTGCCGGTCGTCCCGATTACCGCAGGACCGACGGCGATGCCGGTCATCTCCGCCCAGCTCCCGCCGATGTCGCCGCGCAGATACCAGGCGGAGGACGCATAGTCGCTGACGACCGGCAGGCCCGGCGCCTTTTGCGGCATCGCGTACGGGAAACCCTGCGGCATGTCGGCGGCCTGCGCGGCAAAACCCGATGCCAGCATCAACATGGTTCCTGTCGCGAGCGCGGCGGCCCCACGGACAAGAAAGGACGGCTTAACCATGTTGCTCAACCATATTGCTTTACGACATTCGCGAACGGCGCCGGCTTAGCGATCAGCGATAGCCGGCGTAATGCGTCGAGGGAGCCGTCGCGGCAGTCGGCTGCGCATAGGCTGCCGGTGCATGTGCCGGCGCATAGGTCGGAGTTTGCGCAGCCGGCGCGCGCAGCGCCGATGTCGGCGCCTTGGCATAGACCGAATACGAGGCCGGTTGCGGCGCCGCCGTATAGATCGGCGTCGAGGCGAAGGCGTCGAAGTTCATCCGCAGGCCGAGCCGGATGTCATGCGAGGTCAGCCGGTCGGCGGTCGAACCAGGCAGCGTCTGCGCGAAATCGTAGGACACCCACGGTCCGGTCGTCGCCTTGCCCATATCGAGATAGCGATAAGACAGTTCGACGGCGAAGTTCCGCGACACCTTGTAGGAGACGCCGGCGTGCAGCGCCCAGGCGAAATTCCATTTCGAGGTATCTTCGGCAAACGAAATGCCGTTGTTCGCCGGATTGCCGCCGCAGGAGTGGCAGCCATCCTTCCAGTTCAACAGACCGACGCGGGCGAAACCGACGCCGACACCGAGGAACGGCGTGAAATTGTGCCACGTCCCGAGATCGACATAGGTGTTGGCGAGGAACAGCCATTCCGACTTGCTGCCGGAATATTCGTCAGTGCTGTAGCCACCGTTCAGCGCATAGTTTTCTGAGCCGTGGAAATTCGCGCGGCCACGATATTCACCGGTCAGATCGAAGCGCAGCCAGTCGTTGAAATAGTAACCGACACCGAGACCGAGGATCGGCGCCGAATCGAATCCATAGTTGGACGACACCATCGTCAGGCCGGCGCCCGCCGGATTGGTCAGCTTGCCGACTTGCTGATTGCTCATGCCGATATCGCCGCGCAGATACCAGCCGGAAAATTCCTCGACCATCACCGGCGGCGGCGGCGCGTAGCACGGCTGGGCGCCGGGCGGCGCGTGCCCTGCGGCAATGACCGCGGCGTCGTAGCACAGCGGCGGCGAATAGTCGGCGGCATCGGCTGCAGCGCTCGATAGAATAAGTGCGAATGGAATCGCTGCGAGTTTCCAATTCGGAGACATCATTTTACTGCCCTTTATCGTCAGATGCGCGCGCGACGCATTGCGGATTACGCCTGACGATGGCAGCGAAACGTTAAGTCCAGCTTAGCCGTACTTTTTAACGACGATTGTTAACCGATGCAGGCAACAAAAAACGCGCCTGCCGTGGCGGCAGGCGCGTCCGGTAACGTTGGGTTAACGCTTCGGCGTCGCGGACGATCAGTCCTTGGGCTTGTGATCGTCCTCGATATTGCCGATGTGCTTCTGCGAATAGAGTTCGATGCCGATACGCTCGACCACGTCGAGCTGGGTTTCGAGGAAATCGATATGGTCTTCCTCGTCCTTCATCAGGTCCTCGAACAGATCGCGGGAGGGAAAATCCTTGACCGAGTGGCAATAGGCCGCCGCTTCCTGATAGAGCGCGCGCGCGCCGACTTCCGCCGCAAGGTCGCATTCCAGCACTTCCTTGACGTTCTGCCCGATGCGCAGCGGGTCGAGCACTTGCAGGTTCGGGAAACCGTCGAGGAACAGGATGCGATCGACGAAGCGGTCGGCGTGGTTCATCTCCTCGATCGACTCCTCGCGCCACTTCTTCGCCAGGTCCTTGAAACCCCAGTGATTGAGATGGCGGAAATGCAGCCAATACTGGTTGATGGCGGTGAGCTCGCTGCGAAGCCCCTTGTTGAGATAGTCGATGACTTTGGGGTCGCCCTTCATGTTCGCGGCTCCTTCTCCGTGCAATTTCCGTGGTGTGACCGAAAGCGCCGGCCGGATCGGTGGCCGGTCGGCTGAAAGCTTCTTTAGCATAATTCTAAAGTAAGACAAACGGCAATTCGTAGGCGCCCGACGAAACCGCCGACGGCGCCCGAAAGACGCTAAAAATGTCGATAAATCAGATGTTTGTGTGTGAGCAGCAGGTGCAGCCGGCAGGGCAGCCCTGCTTCGCCGCACTCAGCGCATCGTCCATGATCTTGCGGATCGAGCGGGCACAGCGGCCGCATTGGGCGCTGCAACCCAGGCAGCCATAGACCTGTCCGGGCGTGCGCGGCGCACGCGCCTTGCAGACCGTACGCACGGCGTCGTCGCTTAGGACGTTACACGAACAAACGATCATTTGGCCTAGCGCCCGTTTCGTTGCCCTCGCAACTATCGCTATCGCATCCGGGCACGGAAGGCAAAGGAAAACGTTCTTTGAAATTGTTCTAAACTATTGAGATATAACCGTTTTTCGGGCCGGCGGCCGACGCAGCGGCCGGCCGTGCAGCGGTTTCCAAACGGTTTCAACGGCAGATTCAATGGCTTAGAGGGCAACCCCCGGCGCGGCGTCAGGCGGCGACCTCGCCCTGCACCTGACCCAGCGCCTCGACCACCTCGTCCACAGCCGCCTCGACCAGCGAGCGGTCGTCGCCCTCGCCCATCACCCGGATGACGGGTTCGGTGCCCGAGGCGCGGATGATGAGGCGGCCGGTACGGCCCAGCCGCTCCTCGGCGCTGGCGATGGCGGTGCGCACACCGGCATTCTCCAAGGGCCGCCCCTTCTTGTACTTCACGTTCTTGAGAATCTGCGGCAGCGCCTCGAAACGGTGGCACACTTCCGAAACCGGCCTGTCCTGGCTCTTGATGACCGACAGCAATTGCAGCGCGGCGACGAAGCCGTCGCCGGTCGTGGTGTGGTCGGACAGGATGATGTGACCGGAGGGCTCGCCGCCGACATTGTAGCCGTGCTTGCGCATGTGCTCGAGCACATAGCGGTCGCCGACCGGCGTGCGGACGAGTTCGATGCCGAGCCCGCTCAGATGCCGCTCGAAGGCCAGGTTGGACATCACCGTGGCGACGACGCCGGGGCGCGCCAGCCGGCCGTCCTCCTTCCAGCTCTCGGCGATCACCGCCAGCAACTGGTCGCCGTCGATTGCATTGCCGCGCTCGTCGATGACGATGACGCGGTCGGCGTCGCCATCGAGCGCGATGCCGATATCGGCGCGCATCTCGCGCACCTTGTGCGAGATCGCCGCGAGATCGGTGGAGCCGCACTCCTTGTTGATGTTGAGGCCGTCGGGCTCGACGCCCATGGCGATGACCTCGGCGCCCAGTTCCCACAGCGCTTCCGGCGCGACGCGATAGGCGGCGCCGTTGGCGCAATCGACGACGACGCGCAGCCCCGTCAGATCGATGCTGCGCGGCAGCGTGCGCTTGGCGAATTCGATATAGCGGTCGTGGACGCCGTCGATGCGCTTGGCGCGGCCGAGATCGACCGGCTTTGCCAGCCGCCGCGTAATGTCCTCGTCGATCACCGCTTCGATTGCCGCTTCCGTCTCGTCGTCGAGCTTGAAGCCGTCGGGACCGAACAGCTTGATGCCGTTGTCGGCGAACGGGTTGTGCGAGGCGGAGATCATCACGCCGAGATCGGCGCGCATCGAGCGCGTCAGCATGGCGACGGCCGGTGTCGGCATCGGGCCGAGCAGCAGCACGTCCATGCCGACCGAGGTGAAGCCGGCCACCAGCGCGGTCTCGATCATGTAGCCGGAGAGCCGGGTATCCTTGCCGATGACGACGCGATGGCGATGGTCGCCGCGGTG
>Ga0180221_1001842_pt1 | contig 13246 bp, 9 predicted proteins | sample eDN5th37CKraftMG_FD_151339 | JGI IMG/M metagenome (GOLD analysis project Ga0180221, IMG submission 151339) | Enriched Miracle-Growth compost microbial communities from Emeryville, California, USA - eDNA 5th pass 37_C Kraft MG (version 2) (version 2) ...
CCTTGACGATCTCGCGCCGCACCTGTGGCATGCGGGCGGCAGGCGTGCCTTCGCGTGCGCTGTAGGGGAAGACGTGCAAGTGGGACAGCCCGCATTCCTCAACGATCTTCAACGAGTTCTGGAACATTTCCTCGGTTTCGGTCGGGAAACCGGCGATGATATCCGCGCCGAAGACGATATCGGGACGAAGCCCACGCACCGTTTCGCAGAAGCGGATCGAATCATCGCGCAGATGGCGGCGCTTCATGCGCTTCAGGATCATGTCGTCGCCCGCCTGTAGCGACAGGTGCAGATGCGGCATCAGCCGCTTTTCAGTGGCGATGGCCTCCATCAGATCGTCATCGGCCTCGATGGAATCGATGGATGACAGGCGCAGGCGCTGCAAATCCGGCACTTGTGCCAGCACGGTTTTCACCAGCTTGCCGAGGCGAAGATTGCCGGGAAGGTCGGGACCGTAGGAAGTCATGTCCACGCCGGTCAGCACCACTTCAGCATAGCCGTTGCCGACGAGACGCTTGACCTGATCCACCACCGCGCCCATCGGCACGGAACGCGAATTGCCGCGGCCATAGGGAATGATGCAGAAGGTGCAGCGATGATCGCAGCCATTTTGCACCTGCACGAAAGCGCGTGCGCGGCCCTCGATGGCGTCGACCATATGGCTCGCGGTTTCGCGCACTTCCATGATGTCGTTGACGCGCACCTTTTCGAACTGGTTGACGCCGAAATCTGGCAGCATCCGGTAGGAATTGGATTTCAGCTTTTCCTCATTGCCGAGAATGAGGTCCACTTCGTCCATGGCGGCAAAATTGTCGGCTTCGGTCTGCGCGGCGCAGCCGGTGACGATGATGCGCGCTTCCGGATTTTCGCGGCGGGCCTTGCGGATCGCCTGACGTGCCTGGCGCACGGCTTCCGCCGTCACGGCACAGGTATTAAAGATGATTGCGCCATCCTTCAATTCGCCCAGTCCAGCGGCATCGGCCTCGCGCTTCATCACCTCGGATTCATAGGTGTTGAGACGGCATCCGAAAGTTACGACTTCCACCGACATCAGGCTGCACCCTTGTCAGTTGGCCTGTCAATTGGCTTGTCCGTCTGGGCGTCACGGCTCCATTCGCCGGTTGCGGGATCGAACGTGCCGGAAAATTCCCATTCGGCGGGGCCGGTCATCATGACATGATCGTCGTCGCGCCATTTGATCAGGAGAGGGCCGCCCGGAACATTGACGGTGACCGTGCGCCCGGTGCGGCGCGTGCGCGCTGCCGAAACGGCGGCGACGCAGGCGGCGGAGCCGCAGGCGCGGGTCAGGCCCGCACCGCGTTCCCAGGTGCGCAGGTCAATCGTCTCTGGCGAGGTGACATGGGCAATGGAGATATTGGCGCGTTCGGGGAATATCGGATGATGTTCCAGAAGAGGCCCGAATTTTTCCAGCTCATAGGACCAGATATCGCGGTCGACCCAGAAGACGGCATGCGGGTTGCCCATGGAGGCGACCGACGGCGAATGCAGCACCGGCGCGTCAATGGGACCGACCTGCAATTCGATCATGCGCGTATCGCGAAATTCTTCGGCAAGCGGAATGTCCTGCCAGTCGAAGCGCGGCTTGCCCATGTCGACCGAAATCAGGCCGTCTTCATGTTCGGTTGCGGTCAGGATTCCGGCGCGGGTCTCAAAGGTGAAATGCTGCCTGCCGGTTTCGGCGGCCAACGCCTGCACGACGCAGCGCGTGCCGTTGCCGCAAGCCTGTGCTTCCGTGCCGTCGCAATTGATGATCGCTATATAGTTGTCGGTTCCCGCGACGCGCGGATCGTGGATCGCCATGATCTGATCGAAGGCGGTTTCGCTGTCGCCCGCAAGACGGATCGCGGCTTCCGGCGTGATCCGGTCTGCGCGACCGCGCATGTCGGCAACGATGATCTGATTGCCGAGCCCGTTCATCTTGGCGAAGGCTGCCCTGGTGGCCATAACTATCGTGGTTCCGTTTTCCTGCGGCTTATGCTCATGAAGCCTATGGGACAATTAGGGTCTATATGGCGGAAAAGCCCGCAAATTGCCAGTACCCGGATGCGATTGCGAAAAGTTGCGGCCCGTACGTTTCGCCAGAACAGCTTTCAATATCGGAGAAACTGTGGCCTTCCTGTCCCAGTTTCAGGATTATTGGGTCCTTTCAAGCGATGTTGAAGGGTTTGGAGGGAAAAAATGACAGGTGCTGGTGTTGCTTTTTTAACCATATAGCCATTTTATCGGTCCAATATTGTCACATTGCAGGGCTTCGCTGGGAAGTCCGGGGCATCCCCACCCCTGATGAGAAATGCGGAAATGGAGAACCAGATGGGAATTTCGAAAGCAAGTCTGCTCAGCCTCGCGGCGGCTGGCATTGTCCTGGCCGGGTGCCAGAGCTCCCGGTTCGGCAATCTCGATACGGTTTCGCCCCCGCCCCCGCCTCCACCAGTTGCCGCCGCCCCGGCAGGCACGGTGCAAAAGGGCAATCTTTCTTCTCCCAATGCTTCGCAGTTCCCGACGGCCCCGACCACGAACCCGAATGCGCAGCCCGGCACGCAGGTTGCAAGCCTGCCGCCGGCTTCCGCGCCCGATCTGACACCCGGCTCCGTCGCCGGTGTCTGGAACGCGTCGCTCGGCGGCCAGAGCTGCAAGATCGCAACGCCGCAGACCAAATATGGTCAGGGCTACCGCGCTGGTCCGCTGCGTTGCCCCGGCGAACTCGGCAATCTTGCTTCCTGGGCCGTCAATGGCAAGCAGCTCGTTCTCTATGATGCGAATGGCGGCACTGTCGCTTCGCTCTATTCTTCGGGACAGAGCCGCTTCGACGGGCAAACCTCGGGCGGGCAGGCGGTATCGCTTTCGCGCTGATTGTTTTCACGCTCCGCCCTCGGCGGCAGCATTCTATGAGGCGGAGCGTCTTCGGGCGGCTCCGCCAATTGTTGGATAAAGGTTTCACCGGAACCTGTCATGTCTTTCGACGGTAATCTCAAGGCGTTTCCCTCCCTCCGCGAACATTACGATGCAATGGTCACGGCGGGCGATGTGGAAGCCGATCCCGCTCAACTCGAACTGACGAGCCGTTATGATCGGCTGATCGAGGAAATCTGCACCAAGCGCCTGTCACGCAAGTCGAGCGCACTCGGCTGGCTGTTCGGCAAGCGCAAGGAGGCAACGAGTGTCATCAAGGGGCTTTACGTGCACGGCGAGGTCGGGCGCGGCAAGACCATGCTGATGGATATGTTCTTTTCGCTTCTGCCGGTCGAACGCAAGCGCCGCGCGCATTTCAATGATTTCATGGCCGATGTGCATGAGCGCATCTACGCGCATCGCCAGGCGCTGAAGCGCGGCGAGACCAAGCAGGACGATCCGATCCCGCCGGTGGCCGAAGCGTTGGCCCAGCAGGCCTGGGTGTTGTGCTTCGACGAATTTACCGTGACCGACATTGCCGATGCGATGATCCTGTCGCGCCTGTTCAGTGCACTGTTCACCCGTGGGGTGGTGCTGGTGGCGACATCCAACGTCGCGCCGGACAATCTCTATCGCGATGGTCTGAACCGGCAGCTCTTCCTGCCCTTTGTCGATATTCTCAAGAGCCATGTCGATGTGATCAATCTGGATTCGCGCACCGACTATCGCCTGGAAAAGCTCGATCGCCAGCCGGTCTATCTGTCGCCGCTCGGTGCCGAAACCACCAAGCGCATGGATGCGGCCTGGGCAGCGCAAAAGGATGGCGCGCAGGAAAAGCCGGACGTCATCCGCATCAAGGGGCGCGATATCGACGTGCCGCGCGCCATTCCGGGCGCGGCACGCTTCACCTTCGATGCATTGTGCTCGAAGCCGCTTGGTGCTGCGGACTATATTGCCATCGTGAACCGCTATCCCACGCTGTTCATTGACGACGTGCCGGTGCTGGATTATTCGCGACGCAACGAGGCCAAGCGCTTCATTCTGCTGGTCGACGTGCTTTACGATCACCATGCGCGTGTGTTCATTTCCGCCGAAGCGCAACCAGAAAAGCTGTACCTTGCCAACAAGGGCACGGAAGCCTTCGAGTTCGACCGCACCGCTTCCCGCCTCTTCGAAATGCAGAGCGCGGAATATCTGACCGAGCCGCCCGGCAAGGCTGGATAACGGTCATCTCGGTCCCATCATCAGACTGCCACAGACTGGACTTATAAGCCCGGTGGGCTATGTTGCTCATGCAATTCATGCGGAAGGCGGGGCGCGTTTGCGCGGCATTTCCGAGGCGGCACCCGGTTTGACTCCAGAACCGGTTTTGGGCGGGTGCGCAAGGCTATTGGAATTGGCAGCTTGCCGGTTGCTCCATTGCCGCTTCGCCGGGGATGGTCTGCGACGGCGGGAAGGCGGCTTTTGCCTTGAAAAGGACAGATTATCTTACGTTTACGTAAGAACCAATAAATCTAACCGATTGAAAACATTAGTCGCAAAATAATGAGTTGAGTTTATCGTCAAAGAGTCCTATCTCGCAGTTCCAACGCTTGAGCGTTTCCGGGGAGGATTCCGGATGGGCTTGATGCGTTTCTGGATCAAAAGTGAGGAAAGAAACAATCATGGCACGCAACAAGATTGCCCTCATCGGCTCCGGCATGATCGGCGGCACGCTCGCTCATCTGGCCGGTCTGAAGGAACTCGGCGACGTCGTCCTTTTCGACATTGCGGAAGGCATCCCGCAGGGTAAGGGACTGGACATTGCCGAATCTTCGCCCGTTGACGGTTTTGATGCGAAGTACACCGGCGCCAACGACTACGCTGCAATCGAAAGCGCAGACGTTGTCATCGTGACCGCAGGCGTGCCGCGCAAGCCGGGCATGAGCCGCGACGACCTTCTGGGCATCAACCTCAAGGTGATGGAACAAGTTGGCGCGGGCATCAAGAAATATGCCCCTGAAGCTTTCGTCATCTGCATTACCAACCCGCTCGACGCCATGGTGTGGGCGCTGCAGAAGTTCTCCGGTCTTCCGGCGCACAAGGTTGTCGGCATGGCTGGCGTTCTCGACAGCGCCCGCTTCCGTTATTTCCTCTCGGAAGAATTCAACGTCTCGGTTGAAGACGTCACGGCATTCGTGCTGGGCGGCCACGGCGACAGCATGGTTCCGCTGGCGCGCTACTCGACCGTTGCAGGCATCCCGCTGCCGGACCTCGTCAAGATGGGCTGGACCAGCCAGGACAAGCTCGACAAGATCATCCAGCGCACCCGTGACGGCGGCGCGGAAATCGTCGGCCTGCTCAAGACCGGTTCGGCTTTCTACGCTCCGGCTTCGTCGGCCATCCAGATGGCTGAATCCTACCTCAAGGACAAGAAGCGCGTCCTGCCGGTCGCTGCCCAGCTTTCGGGCCAGTACGGCGTCAAGGACATGTATGTCGGCGTGCCGACCGTGATCGGCGCCAATGGCGTCGAGCGCATCATCGAAATCGATCTCGACAAGGACGAGAAGGCGCAGTTCGACAAGTCGGTGGCCTCCGTCGCCGGTCTTTGCGAAGCCTGCATCGCCATCGCTCCGTCGCTGAAGTAAAATTCCAGACAAGGCCGGATTGTCGCTTCCTTGCGGCTCCGGCCTTTTCCGGCTGTCAATCCGTACCGGTTCCGTTCAATTCCAATAAGCAACGGACCGGGAATCCGCAGAGGACAACCAGATGAATATTCACGAATACCAGGCCAAGCGCCTGCTTCACACCTACGGCGCGCCGATCGCCAATGGTGTGGCTGTCTATTCCGTCGAACAGGCGGAAGAATGGGCAAAGACGCTTCCCGGACCGCTTTATGTCGTCAAGAGCCAGATCCATGCTGGCGGACGCGGCAAGGGCAAGTTCAAGGAACTGCCAGCCGATGCAAAGGGCGGCGTGCGCCTCGCCAAGTCTGTCGAGGAAGTGGTTGCCAATGCGAAGGAAATGCTCGGCAACACGCTGGTCACCAAGCAGACCGGCCCGGCCGGCAAGCAGGTCAACCGTCTTTACATCGAAGACGGCGCCGACATCGATCGCGAGCTCTATCTCTCGATCCTGATCGACCGCACCGTTGGCCGTCCGGCTTTCGTCGTTTCGACCGAAGGCGGCATGGACATCGAAGCCGTTGCCGAAGAAACCCCTGAAAAGATCGTCACCGTCGCCATCGACCCGGCCAAGGGCGTAACGGATGAAGACGCCAACAAGCTCGCCGACGCGCTGAAGCTTGAAGGTCAGGCGCGCGAAGACGGCCTCAAGCTGTTCCCGATCCTCTACAAGGCATTCACCGAGAAGGACATGAGCCTTCTGGAGATCAACCCGCTGATCGTCATGACCGATGGCCGCGTGCGCGTTCTCGATGCCAAGGTGTCGTTCGACGGCAATGCGCTGTTCCGTCATCCTGACATTCAGGAACTGCGCGATCTGTCGGAAGAAGACGAAAAAGAGATCGAAGCTTCCAAGTACGATCTCGCCTATGTCGCCCTCGACGGCAATATCGGCTGCATGGTCAACGGCGCAGGCCTTGCCATGGCAACGATGGACATCATCAAGCTCTACGGCGCAGAACCTGCCAACTTCCTCGACGTTGGCGGCGGCGCTTCCAAGGAGAAGGTGACGGCGGCGTTCAAGATCATCACCGCCGATCCGGCTGTCCAGGGCATTCTGGTCAACATCTTTGGCGGCATTATGAAGTGCGACGTCATCGCCGAAGGCGTGATCGCCGCGGTCAAGGAAGTCGGCCTCAAGGTTCCGCTGGTTGTCCGTCTCGAAGGCACCAATGTCGAACTCGGCAAGAAGATCATCAACGAGAGCGGCCTGAACGTCATTTCGGCTGACGATCTCGACGATGCGGCGCAGAAGATCGTCGCTGCAGTGAAGGGGAATTAAGGCATGTCCATTCTCGTCAACAAGGACACCAAGGTTCTCGTACAGGGCCTGACCGGCAAGACCGGCACCTTCCACACCGAACAGGCGCTTGCCTATTACGGCACGCAGATGGTCGGCGGCATCCACCCGAAGAAGGGCGGCGAAACCTGGGAAGGCTCGAAGGGCGAAAAGCTCCCGATCTTCTCAACCGTTGCTGAAGCCAAGGAACGCACGGGCGCCGACGCATCCGTGATCTATGTTCCGCCAGCAGGCGCAGCCGATGCGATCATCGAAGCCATCGAAGCTGAAATCCCCTTCATCGTCTGCATCACCGAAGGCATTCCGGTCATGGACATGGTTCGCGTCAAGGAGCGTCTGGAACGCTCGAAGTCGCGCCTGCTTGGACCGAACTGCCCCGGCATCCTGACCCCTGAAGAATGCAAGATCGGCATTATGCCGGGCAATATCTTCAAGAAGGGTTCGGTGGGCGTTGTATCGCGCTCCGGCACGCTTACCTATGAAGCTGTGTTCCAGACCTCGAACGAAGGTCTCGGCCAGACCACCGCTGTTGGTATCGGCGGCGATCCGGTCAAGGGCACCGAGTTCATCGACGTTTTGGAAATGTTCCTGGCCGACGATGAAACCAAGTCGATTGTCATGATCGGCGAAATCGGCGGCTCGGCTGAAGAAGATGCGGCGCAGTTCCTCAAGGACGAAGCCAAGCGCGGTCGCAAGAAGCCGATGGTCGGCTTCATCGCTGGCCGCACGGCTCCTGCCGGACGCACCATGGGCCATGCTGGCGCCGTGATCTCTGGTGGCAAGGGCGGCGCGGAAGACAAGATTGCGGCCATGGAATCGGCTGGCATTCGCGTGTCACCGTCGCCGGCGCAGCTTGGCAAGACGCTGGTCGAAGTCCTCAAGGGCTGAGATCGGTCATCGATCTGAATATCCCGGCTGCGGCGAAAGCCGCTGCCGGGTTTGGCATGAAAGCCGGACTATTCCGGCGACAAGGGAACGGATATGACCGTTCCGACGCGTAGAGTTTAGTTATGCCGGGGTCTGTAGCGGTTCCTCCCCGGCGGCGTGAGGGATGAAGGTCAAAAGCTTCCGGCCCGCGCAAGATGAGCCACTGACAAGGAGACGGAGCGCTGCTCCGGATAGGCTATGGCAAGGCAAGAACAAGCCAACGACGTTTTCGCCCTTACCTCATTCCTCTATGGCGGCAATGCCGACTATATCGAGGAGCTGTACGCCAAATATGAGGACGATCCGAATTCGGTCGATCCGCAGTGGCGCGATTTCTTCGCCAAGCTGGGCGACAATGCCGACGATGTGAAGAAAAACGCCGAAGGCGCGTCCTGGACCAGGAAGAACTGGCCGATCGCCGCCAATGGCGAACTCATTTCCGCGCTCGACGGCAACTGGGCTGAAGTCGAAAAGCATGTCACCGACAAGCTGAAGGGCAAGGCTGCGAAGGGCGAAGCCAAGGGCGCCACCGGTGCTGCCCTGACCAGCGAAGAGATCACGCAGGCTGCACGCGACAGCGTTCGCGCCATCATGATGATCCGCGCCTATCGGATGCGCGGCCATCTGCACGCCAATCTCGACCCGCTCGGCCTCTCCGAAAAGCCGAACGATTACAACGAGCTGGAACCGGAAAACTACGGTTTCACGCCTGCCGATTACAACCGCAAGATCTTCATCGACAACGTGCTCGGCCTCGAATATGCGACCGTGCCGGAAATGCTCGACATACTGAAGCGCACCTATTGCGGCACGATCGGCGTCGAATTCATGCATATCTCCGATCCGGCTGAAAAGGCCTGGATTCAGGAACGCATCGAAGGCCCGGACAAAAAGGTTGCTTTCACGCCGGAAGGCAAGAAGGCCATCCTGTCGAAGCTGATCGAAGCGGAAGGCTTTGAGCAGTTCATCGACGTCAAGTACAAGGGCACCAAGCGTTTCGGTCTTGATGGCGGTGAATCGCTGATCCCCGCCCTTGAGCAGATCGTCAAGCGCGGCGGCGCCATGGGCGTCAAGGAAATCATTCTGGGCATGGCCCACCGTGGCCGCCTGAACGTGCTCAGCCAGGTCATGGGCAAACCGCATCGTGCCATCTTCCACGAGTTCAAGGGCGGCTCCTATGCCCCCGACGATGTGGAAGGTTCGGGCGACGTGAAGTACCATCTGGGCGCTTCGTCGGACCGCGAGTTCGACGGTAACAAGGTCCACCTGTCGCTCACCGCCAACCCGTCGCACCTTGAAATCGTCAACCCGGTCGTCATGGGCAAGGCACGCGCCAAGCAGGACCTGCTGGCCGGACGCACCCGCGACGACATGGTTCCGCTTGCAACCCGCGCCAAGGTTCTGCCGCTCCTGCTGCATGGCGATGCCGCCTTTGCCGGTCAGGGCGTTGTGGCCGAGTGTCTTGGCCTTTCGGGACTGAAGGGCCACCGCGTTGCCGGTACGGTGCATTTCATCATCAACAACCAGATCGGTTTCACCACCAATCCGGCCTTCTCGCGTTCGTCGCCTTATCCGTCAGATGTGGCGAAGATGATCGAGGCGCCGATCTTCCACGTCAACGGCGACGATCCGGAAGCCGTGGTGTTCGCTGCCAAGGTTGCGACCGAGTTCCGCATGACCTTCCACAAGCCGGTGGTCATTGACATGTTCTGCTATCGCCGCTTCGGTCACAACGAAGGCGACGAGCCGTCCTTCACGCAGCCGCTGATGTACAAGGCGATCCGTGGGCACAAGACTACGGTGCAGCTCTACAGCGACAAGCTGATCGCAGAAGGCCTGATCAAGCAGGAAGAAATCGACCAGATGAAAGCGCAGTGGCGCGAAAATCTGGAAACCGAATTTGAAGCCGGCCAGAGCTACAAGCCGAACAAGGCCGACTGGCTGGACGGCGCGTGGGCTGGTCTGCGCACCGCCGACAATGCCGACGAGCAGCGCCGCGGCAAAACCGCCGTGCCGATGAAGACGCTCAAGGAAATCGGCAAGAAGCTCGTTGAAGTGCCGAAGGACTTCCACGTCCACCGCACGATCCAGCGCTTCCTCGACAACCGCGCCAAGATGATGGAAACGGGCGAGGGGATCGACTGGGCAACGGCTGAATCGCTGGCGTTCGGCTCGCTGGTCGCCGAAGGCAGCCCTGTTCGCCTGTCCGGCCAGGATGTCGAGCGCGGCACCTTCTCGCAGCGTCATACTGTTCTCTACGATCAGGAGAACCAGAACCGCTACATCCCGCTCAACAATATCCAGAAGGGGCAGGCGATCTACGAGGCCATCAATTCGATGCTCTCGGAAGAAGCAGTGCTTGGCTACGAATATGGCTATTCGCTGTCCGACCCGCGCGCTCTGGTTCTGTGGGAAGCCCAGTTCGGCGATTTCGCCAACGGTGCACAGGTCGTGTTCGACCAGTTCATCTCGTCGGGCGAACGCAAGTGGCTGCGCATGTCCGGCCTCGTCTGCCTTCTGCCGCACGGCTATGAAGGCCAGGGTCCGGAACACTCCTCGGCCCGTCTGGAACGTTATCTCCAGCTCTGCGCCGAAGACAACATGCAGGTCGCGAACGTCACGACGCCCGCCAACTACTTCCACATCCTGCGCCGCCAGATGAAGCGCGATTTCCGCAAGCCGCTTATCATGATGACGCCGAAGTCGCTGCTGCGTCACAAGCGCGCCGTTTCGACGCTGGCCGAAATGTCGGGCGAATCCTCGTTCCACCGCCTGCTGTGGGACGATGCGCAGTACAACAAGGACGAAGGCATCAAGCTTCAGAAGGATGCAAAGATCCGTCGCGTCGTTCTCTGCTCGGGCAAGGTCTATTACGACCTTTACGAAGAGCGCGAAAAGCGCGGCATCGACGATGTCTACCTGCTGCGTGTCGAACAGCTCTATCCGTTCCCGGCCAAGGCGCTCATCAACGAGCTGTCGCGGTTCCGTCAGGCGGAAATGGTCTGGTGTCAGGAAGAGCCGAAGAACATGGGCGCGTGGTCATTTATCGACCCGTATTTGGAGTGGGTGCTGGCGCATATCGATGCCAAGCATCAGCGCGTGCGCTATGCAGGCCGTCCGGCCGCCGCATCGCCTGCAACGGGCCTGATGTCGAAGCATCTTGCGCAGCTTGCCGCTTTCCTTGAGGATGCGCTCGGCAGCTAACCGGTTTTGGAGCCGCCTCGCGGGCGGCTCCAGCACTTGAACACAAATTCAAAATTCGAAGATCAACGGAAGAAAAAACCATGGCCACCGAAATTCGCGTTCCCACGCTTGGGGAGTCCGTTACTGAGGCAACCATCGGAAAATGGTTCAAGAAAGTCGGCGATGCTGTCGCTGCCGACGAACCGCTGGTGGAACTGGAAACCGACAAGGTGACAGTGGAAGTTCCGGCTGCTGCTGCTGGCGTACTGGCTGAAATCACGGCCAAGGAAGGCGACACGGTCGAGGTCAATGCACTTCTCGGCCAGATTTCCACCGATGGCGCTGCGGTCGCCGCTGCTCCGGCTGCGAAGAAGGAAGAAGCCAAGCCTGCTGCCGCTGCCCCTGCTCCGGTCGCATCCGCTTCGTCCGGCCCGGCCATGCAGCCAGCGCCTGCCGCTGCCAAGCTGCTTTCAGAAAACAACCTCTCCGCCGATCAGGTGGAAGGTTCGGGCAAGCGCGGTCAGGTGCTGAAGGGCGATGTGCTTGACGCTATTGCAAAGGGTGTTTCGGCTGCTCCGGCTCCAGTTGCTGCAGCCGCTGCCCGTCCGGCATCGTCGGCTGACGATGCATCGCGTGAAGAACGCGTGAAGATGACCCGCCTGCGCCAGACGATCGCCAAGCGTCTGAAGGATGCCCAGAACACAGCCGCCATGCTGACGACCTATAACGAAGTCGACATGTCTGCGGTGATGGAACTGCGCACCAAGTACAAGGACATCTTCGAGAAGAAGCATGGCGTGAAACTCGGCTTCATGGGCTTCTTCACCAAGGCCGTGACCCATGCGCTGAAGGAAATCCCGGCGGTCAACGCCGAGATCGACGGCACCGACATCATCTACAAGAACTTCGCCCATGTCGGCATGGCCGTCGGCACGGACAAGGGCCTTGTGGTTCCTGTCATCCGCGATGCCGACAGCATGTCGATTGCGGAAATCGAAAAGGAACTGGGACGCCTGGCCAAGGCCGCTCGCGACGGTTCGCTGTCCATGGCCGACATGCAGGGCGGCACGTTCACCATCACCAATGGCGGCGTGTACGGTTCGCTGATGTCCTCGCCGATCCTGAACGCTCCGCAGTCGGGCATTCTCGGCATGCACAAGATCCAGGAACGTCCGGTTGTCGTCGGCGGCCAGATCGTGATCCGCCCGATGATGTATCTGGCGCTTTCCTACGATCACCGCATCGTGGACGGCAAGGAAGCCGTGACCTTCCTCGTGCGCGTCAAGGAAAGCCTGGAAGATCCGGAACGTCTGGTTCTCGATCTCTAAGGAAAAACGATGGAGCCGGGCCTTTTCTCCGCATCGCCGTTTCTGCCGCTGGTCGGCTTAAGCGTTGTTCTGCTGGTGGTTCATATCCTCCTGCAGGGCTTTGCGGCGACGAGGGAACTCGGCTCCCGATGGAATGCCGGTCCGCGCGACGAGGGGCTGAAGCCCTCCGGCAAGTTTGCCGGTCGCGCGGAGAGGGCATCCGCCAATTTCCGCGAAACCTATCCGGCTTTCATCGGTCTGGCGCTGGCGCTTGTCCTGAAAGGCGATCCGTTCGGATGGGGCATCGTCGGGGCGTGGCTCTGGTTTGTCGGTCGCATCGTCTATATCCCGCTTTATCTGGCGGGCATTCCCTATTTCCGGTCCTTTGTCTGGCTGATCAGTCTGGTGGGGCTCGGTATCATGCTTCTGGCTTTGGTTCTGTGATGACAGCCTGCGCGTGAGACACGCGCAATGAAGGAAACGCGATGCATCCCTATCTGTTCGAACTTGCATCCCTGATGGCGATCTTCGTCTTTGCCATCGTTTCCCCCGGCGCCGATCTTGCCATGGTCATAAGGCAGTCGCTGCTGCATGGCCGTCGCGAGGCGATCATCACCAGCTTCGGCATCGGCACGGCGCTGATGATGCATGTCACCTATACGGTGCTGGGTCTCGGTCTCATCATTTCCAAATCGATCTATCTGTTCAACATCGTCAAATGGTGCGGTGTGGCCTATCTGGTCTATATCGGCATCAGGGCGCTGCGGGCCGGAACGACGAAGATCGAGGTGGAGAGCGCGCCAAAGGAACCGCGCAAGCAGCAGAGTTTTGCCAAGGCTTTCGGCCTCGGTTTCGCCGCCAATGCGCTGAACCCCAAGGCCGTGTTCTTCTTCCTGTCGATTTTCTCCACCGTCGTTCATGCTCATACGCCGACTGAGGTGAAGCTTGGTTACGGT
>Ga0180221_1001843_pt1 | contig 13243 bp, 11 predicted proteins | sample eDN5th37CKraftMG_FD_151339 | JGI IMG/M metagenome (GOLD analysis project Ga0180221, IMG submission 151339) | Enriched Miracle-Growth compost microbial communities from Emeryville, California, USA - eDNA 5th pass 37_C Kraft MG (version 2) (version 2) ...
TTTATCATATAAGTGGGCCGGAACTGTCAAGGAAGGAGGCGTCTCCCGGTGGCGCCGACGGTAGGCTGCGGAGTCTGCATCCGGGTCAGTCCTGGTCGTGCCGGGAGTAGTTGCTGACGAAGGAGGTGAGGCGACGGAGGGCACGGTCCAGCACCGCGAACTCATCGGGCTGCAGCTGCGCCATCAGAACCCTGTTCCAATTGGTCACGCTCCGCTGCATTCGCGCATAGGCGACTTCGCCGCGCGGTGACAGGGTGAGAAGGACGCTTCTCTGGTCCTCAGCATTCTTCCTCCGAACGAGGTAGCCGAGCTTGACCAGTCGCGAGGCCAGACGGCTGGTCTGCCCGAAATCGATGAACATGCCGGCGGCGAGGTCCGTCATGGTAATAGGTGCATAAACCGCGACATAAGCGAGAATCCGGCTCTCAAGCAGCGTCATATCGGTGCGCCTGGCCAGGGTTCCTTCCGCCTGGCGGTCGAGAGCGCGGCTCAGGGCCGCGACTCTCTGTGCGAGCAGGTCCGTAACATGGGGCAGGGGCCGCTCGCCGGGCGCGGAAGCGGCCCTCGGCAATGATCTGCGCGGTCGCGCAATGGCTTTTCTCATGCGTTGGCCTTCAAGTTTCCAATGGCGCAGCGGCTTGTCGGCGAATCCCGTGCCAGTCCGCTTTATCATCCGGCCGGGCCGGAGCAAAACCTTGCGGACCACGGTTCACGAGGACCGCCTGTCTGCATTGTTGCGTCGCACGGCGGGCAGCTTGACTTATATGATAAAGTCAACCAAATGGCCACGGCGACGACGCACGCAGCGCGTTTCATGCGACAGGAACAGCCCGGTGAACGCCCCTTCAAAAACCTACAAGCATATGATCCCGCTCGAGCAGCAGGCGCCCGAGCGTCTGGAGCGGCGGAGCAAGCTTATCTCCCTCGACGAGGCCGGCCGGATCATCGCGTCGAAGACATCGCTGTCGCTTGCCGGATCGCATTCGGCTGATGCCGCCATGGCGCTGATCCGCGCTGCCATCAAGGCCGGTGCGAAGAACATGACCATGATCCCGTCCGTCACGACCTCGATCGCAGGTGATCTGCCGATCGCGGCGGGGATGCTGAAGAAGCTCTATTTGTCCTATCTCGGCTTCGAGTATCTCGGGTTGGCGCCGGCCTTCCGCAAAGCCGCGGCCGAGGGCACGCTGGATATCGTCGAGGCCGATGAGCCTTTCATCATCCTCGGCACCCAGGCTGCCGCTGGCGGACGCCCGTTCGTGCCGGTGCAGTATCTCTATGAGGCACTCTCGCTGCCGGCGCTCAATCCCGAACTCAAGAAGGTCGTCGATCCCTTTACGGGCCGGGAGGTGTACGCCATCCCGCCGTTGAAGTCGGATGTCTTCGTCATGCACGCGCAGGTGGCCGACGAATATGGCAATGCGCAATGCTGGGGAGGGACGGGGCAGGAGCGGGACAAGGCCAAGGCCGCCGATCTGGTGATCGTGCAGGCCGATGAGATCGTCGGTTCGGAGGTGATCACCAAGGATCCCGCGAAGACGACGATTCCCGGTTTATGGGTCGATCATGTGGTCCATGCGCCCTATGGCGCGCATCCGACGTTTTCGTCCGCGAATTACGCGGTCGACGAGGATCATCTGAAGCTTTATCTGAGCATGATGAAGGACGGCGCGGGCGACGAATACATCAGAAGATATGTCACGGAGCCCGAGGACCATTTCGATTATCTCGAGCGCGTCGGCGGCTTGCGGAAGATGACGCAGCTTCGCCGTATGCTGACGAATTCCTGAACCTTCGGAGACACGCCGTGGCAGAGATCGCAACCCCCGGCACCGACCGGTATTCCACCGCCGAGCTGCTGGCCATCCTCATCGCCCGTTCCTGCGCCGGCGACCGCGAGTTGATGGGGAGCGGCGGCGCGAACCAGGTGGTCTCGCTGGCGGCCAATCGGCTGGCGCAGTTGACGGTGGCGCCCAACCTGTGGCTGTTTTCCGGCGGCGCCGGCGTCTACAACAGCAAGTTCGACACGCTCCCGATCAGCACGTGGGACCCGCGCGCCGGCTACGGCGCGGAAAGCAAGATCCTGCTCATCGATGTCGTCGATAACGGCACCAAGGGCCGCTATCCGAAGGACCGCATCGCGCGCGGCGGCTCGGGCTACGGCGGTATTCAGGTCGACAAGTATGGCAACATCAACATGATCGGCGTCGGCGGCCCTTATCCGAAGTTGAAGGTGCGCGGCCCCGGCACTGTTGGGACGCTGTGGTTGTGCTCCGGTCCGAACAACATCTATATCGAGCACCACAACAAACGCGTCCTCGTGGAAAAGGTCGATTATCGCAGCGCGGCCGGATGGATGGACGGCTGGAACAGCAGGCACGACACGCTTGACGGCCGCGACGGCCCCCAACTTGTCTGGACGCCGATCTGCGTCTGCGATTTCACAGAAGACGAGCATAGGATGCGCCTGGTGTCGGTCCATCCCGGGCATACCGTCGAGGAAGTCGTCGCCAATACCGGTTTCGAGCTGGTCGTTCCCGATAACGTTCCGACGACCACGCCGCCGACAGACTGGGAGCTCAACGTGTTGCGCACCCAGGTCGATCGTGGAGGCTTGCTGAAAAAGCGACGGATGACGGTCGGCTAGAGGCGCGGAGGAGGCCTGACGGATGGATCGGTGCCGTCTGCGGATCTCCGGATCGCATCAAAGGAAGGCTTCGTTTCATGCTGCTCGGCGATGCTCTTGAACATCACGCGGCGGTCAATCCGTTCGGCGAGGCCCTGATCTTCGGCGAGCGCCGCCTGACCTGGAAAGATCTCAACGAAGGCGCGAACCGCGCCGCGGCTACGTTCCTCAGGCTCGGCGCCGTCCACGGCGATCGCGTCGTGCTGCTGATGAACAACTCGATCGAGTTTGTCGAAGCCTATTACGGCCTTTCAAAGATCGGCTGCATCAGCGCGCCGGTGATGCCGACGCTGGTCGGTTCTGAGATTGCGTTTATCGCCAATACCTTGCGCGCCCGGATCGCCCTGGTGGAAGCACCGGCTGCGGACCTGTGGCGGACCGCGGCGGCCGACGTGCCTTCGATCGAATCCGTCATCGGAACGGGCATCGGACACGATCTGGCGTACGACTGGAATGCGCTCACGGCCACCGCGCCCGGTGAAAACCCGAGCGTGCCGGTCAGCCCACAGGACGACCTCACGGTGAAATTCACCAGCGGCACCACGGGGACTCCGAAGGGCTGCGTGCGGACCCATCACAACTTCATCATGAGCGCGCTCTCGGCGCTGATCGAAATGCCGATCCGCGAGGACGACGTCGGCTTGGTGGCGCAGCCGCTCGCGGCCGGCATGGCGATCTCATTCCTGACCATCTACATCTTCCGCGGAATCCCGACGGTGATGCTGCCGCGCTTCGATGCCGGGCAATATCTCGATGCGGTGGAACGCGAGCGGGTCAGCCATGCGACGGCGATGGACTGGATGATGCGGCGCATCAGCGCCCACCCGACGTTTCCAGGCCGCGACCTGAGCTCGATCCGTACGCTGCATGGCATCAATCAGCTGGGGTCGCTGCCGCCGCTGCTGGCGCAAGGCACGTTCAGGGGCGGCTTGACCGCCGGCTATGCGTCCTCCGAGGCGGGAGGATTGGTGTCGTTCAAGACGCCGGCCGATTTCAGGCGCGTGCTGAGCGACCCCGACTTTGCTGGCGGCTACTCGTCGGGACGGCCCGGCCGTCTTTATCGCGTCGAATGCCTCGACGATCAGCTTCAGCCGCTGCCGGCCGGAGAGGTCGGCGAATTGGCCATCCGCGGCCCGTCGGTGTTTCGCGGCTACTGGGAGCGCCCGGAAGAAACAGCGAAGACGCTGCGCGGAGGCTGGCTTCTCACCGGCGATCTCGCCGAGAAGGACAAGGACGGCTACATCCACCTGCGCGGCCGCAAGCGGGACGTCATCAGGACCGGCGGAATGAACGTCTATCCCGCGGAGATCGAGCCGCTGCTCTTAACCTATCCCGGCATCACCGAGGCGGCGGTGATCGGCGTTCCCGACCCGGAATGGGGCGAGCGTGTCGTGGCGTGCGTGATTGCGTCGCAGCCGACGACCGCCGACGACGTCATGGCCTATTGCCGGCAGAAGCTCGCGCCCCACAAGAGGCCGAAGAATGTCGAGTTCTTCGACCGCTTTCCGCTGACAGGCTCGGGAAAGGTCATCAAGCGGGAGCTGATCCAGTTGCTCGGCAGCAAGGTGTTCTCTTGAGACCGGAAGGCGAGCCGATGCCGGGAGCGGATTTCAAGCTGGATCAGGTTCGCGGGGCCATTGCTGCGCTGGGGCGCGTCCTGAGCGTCGAAACGCTCGCCGAAGCGCAGCGCATTTACGCGCCCTACCAGGAGCGGGAGCCGTATCACGGCTTGCTGGTGAGCCGTGATCTCGCCTATGGCGCCGATGAACGGCATCGGCTGGATATTTTCCGCGCCGAAGGTGTCGAGGAAAGGCGGCCGGCGCTGATTTTCGTGCATGGCGGCGGGTTTGTCGCCGGCGAGAAGCGCCGACCCGGCAGTCCATTCTATGACAACATTGCCGTCTGGGCGGCGCGTCAGGGCCTCGTCGGCATCAACATGACATACCGTCTGGCGCCGCAGCATCCATGGCCGGCCGGCGCAGAGGATATGGGCGCCGCCGTGGCGTGGCTTCGCGGTCACGCCGAGGAACTCGGAGTCGATCCGGCGCGCATCGTTCTCATGGGGCAGTCCGCGGGAGCGGCCCATGCGGCGTCCTACATTGCCCGGTCCGCGCTGCACGGGGCAGAAGGTCACGGACTGGCGGCCGCAATCGTCATCTCGGGCGTCTATGATTTGACTGTCGCCAATCCCAAGGCGATTTCCACTGCCTATTTCGGCACCGATCCGTCGCTCTATGAAGAGCGATCATCGATCGCAGGCCTCGCTGCCAGCGATCTCCCATTGCTGGTCGCTGTTGCGGAACACGATCCATCTCATTTCGAGCATCAGGCGCTGAGGCTTCTCGCGGCCGTATTCGAGCGCACGCGACATCTGCCGCGATTTCTGCAGCTTTCGGGTCACAACCACCTTTCCGGCGTGTTGCATCTCGGTCTGCCGGGCGATTGCCTTGGCCCCGAAATACTGCGGCTGGCTCGAAGCTCGTGAAGCTCTTCAATGAGCGTGGCCCGCGCGACGGGGGTCGTTCGTGTGCCCGCCATCGCTGAGATGCGTAAACTGGCCGCGGCATCGATCTCTCAGGCGTGCGACATTGCCGCCTTGCTGTCGGGCGGTCTCCATCGGTGGTATTCCGTCGCCGCCGCGCGAAAGGATTCGATCCGCCGTCGCCGGCCTCCGGAGCGAACGCCGTCCTGACGCCTTCGCGCGGCGTCAGGCCGCGACCGGAAAGCACAAACATCCGGCACTGCGCGCGGAAGTCGTTGTCGCCCGCTGAATTCTCTTCTATTCTTTGCGACAAATAGGCGACAAACAGTTGCCCTCCTGATCGCCCCCCGCTAGCATCGCGCACTGAGGGGCAGGGTGGAAACTTCCGGGACATGGGGATGCTGCGGCTTACGCGTCAGAACGAATTCGTCTGGGCATTGGTACTTCTGATCCTGGGCGCGCAATGTATTATTGTCCAACGCGCTTTCGGGGTTGAGGAGTTTCCGGGCTTCATCGCCTGGCTTCTGGTGATTGCCGGCATCTTCGCGGGACTTTTGCCCTATTCCAGGGCGCCACGCGACCTTGGCTCGGCCTTCGTCATCATCCTGATCGGTGCTGCCGGAATCTATTTCGGCGCGGACCTGACCATGGGCACGGCAGGGCGCATGGGGCCGGGCTATTTCCCGCGTCTGCTGAGCTGGTGCATCGTCGGCATGGGCGCGATCATCGGCTTCCTGGCGCTGGGCAGCGAGGGGCCGCCGATCGAGAAGCCCCATATCCGCCCGATTTTCTTCGTGCTGGCCTCGCTCGTCGCGTTCGGCTACCTGCTCGACTATATCGGCCTTGCCGTCACCGCCGTCGTGAGCGTCATGATCGCGGCTTTCGCGCGAAAAGAGGTCAAGCTGCTCGAGTCGCTCATCTTTGCGGTTCTGATTTCGCTCGCCTGCGTGCTGATTTTCGTTTACGCCCTCGGCCAGCCCTTGCCGGACTGCCCGAACGGGTTCCGTTGTTCGCAGTGGCTGCTGGGGTTCTGACGTGGACATTCTCAACAACCTCGCGACCGGCTTCGGCGCTGCCGGCAGTTGGGCCAACCTGGGCTTCGCGCTCATCGGCTGTCTCCTGGGCACGCTGATCGGCGTGCTGCCGGGCATCGGGCCGATCCCGACCATCGCGCTGTTGCTTCCGGTCACCTACGGTCTCAATCCTCTGTCGTCGCTGGTCATGCTCGGCGGCATCTATTACGGCGCCCAGTATGGAGGCTCGACCACCTCGATCCTGGTCAACATGCCAGGCGAAGCCTCATCCATTGTCACCTGTATCGATGGCCACCAGATGGCGCGGCAGGGCCGCGCCGGCGCGGCGCTCGCGGTATCGGCGCTCGGCTCGTTCTTCGCCGGCTGCGTCGGCACGCTGTTCATCTGCGCCTTTGCCCCGCCGCTGGCCGCCATTGCGCAGCAGTTCAACTCGCCCGACTATTTCTCGCTGATGGTGCTCGGCCTCATCACCGCGGTGGTGCTGGCGCACGGCTCGGTGCTCAAGGCCATCGCGATGATCATGGTGGGGCTGCTGCTCGGCCTGGTCGGCACCGACGTCAACAGCGGCGCAACGCGCTTCACGTTCGGCGTCTCGGTGCTGTGGGACGGCCTCGATTTCCTGCCGCTCGTCATCGGCATGTTCGGCGTGGTCGAGATCATCCGCAACCTGGAGCGGCCTGACCAGCACCGCGAGGCGATCACCACCCGGTTCCGCGACCTCTGGCCAAAGCTGTCCGACTTCAAGGAAGCATGGCCGGCGGCCGTGCGTGGCACGCTGCTCGGCTCGATCCTTGGGATTCTTCCCGGCGGCGGCGTGGTGCTGGCCTCGTTCGCGGCCTACACGGTCGAGAAGAAGCTCGCCAAGGATCCCTCGCGTTTCGGCAAGGGCGCGATCGAAGGCGTGGCTGGGCCGGAATCGGCCAACAACTCCGCGGCGCAGACCTCGTTCATTCCACTGCTCACCCTGGGCCTGCCGTCCAACGCCATCATGGCGCTGATGATGGGCGCCATGATGATCCAGGGCATCCAGCCCGGCTCCGCGGTGATGACCAGCCGGCCCGACCTGTTCTGGGGCATGGTCGCTTCGATGTGGATCGGCAACCTGATGCTCGTCATCATCAATCTGCCGATGATCGGCATCTGGGTGAAGCTCCTGTCGGTTCCCTATCGCTTCCTGTATCCCGCGATCCTGCTCTTCTGCGGCATCGGCATCTACAGCGACGACAACAATGCGGTGATGCTGCTGTTCGCGGCCGGCTTTGCCCTGTTCGGCTATATTCTGACTGCGCTCGACTGCGAGCCGGCGCCGATGCTGCTTGGCTTCATCCTCGGGCCGCTGATGGAAGAGAACCTGCGGCGCTCGCTTGTTCTCTCCCGGGGCGATCCCATCATTTTCATTCAGCGTCCGATCTCGGCCGTGCTGCTGCTGCTGTCGGCCATCACCGTGGCGCTGATCGTGTTGCCGGCGTTCCGCAAGACGCGCGAAGAAGCGTTCCAGGAATAGCCGGAAGGCCACGCGGGACCACCAATCCGCGTGGCTTACCGTCGAGAATGTCGGGCGCGGATCAACCGCCCCGAAGGGGGAAAAATGAGGAAACGCCTATTGGGCGCCGGTGCGCCTGTCGTCACGCTGCTGGCCGCTCTGGCGCTGGCTCCGGCCGGCGCGAACGCCCAGGACTATCCCAACCAGGATATCCACTTCATTTGCGCATTCCCGCCGGGGAGCGGCGCCGACGTGCTTGTGCGCTATTTCGCGGAGAAGGTACGGCCGCTCACCGGCCGCACCATCATCGTCGAGAACAGGTCCGGGGCCGGCGGCAACGTCGCCACCGAATACGTCACGCGCGCAAAGCCCGACGGCTACACCATCTATGTCCATGCCGGCAGCGGCGTGGCCGCCAACATGTGGCTGTTCAAGAAGCCGGTGGTGCCGGACATCGGCAAGGCGCTCCAGGTCGCCGCGACCATCAACCGCCAGCCGTTCATGATGGTGGTCGATGCCAAGTCGCCTTACAAGACCGTCGCCGACGTCACCGCGGCGATGAAGCCCAAGGGCGAAAAGGCCACTTACGCCACCGCGGCGCCGACGGGTACCGTGATGGGCGAACTCTACAAGGTCGCGACCGGGGTGCGCGCGGTCGAGGTCAATTACAAGAATGCCGTCGATTCGCTCAACGACCAGCTCAGCGGCGCGGTCGATTACGGGATGCACGACCCGGTCTATGCCCTGGCGCAGCAGCGCGAAGGCCGCCTGCGCATCCTCGGAATCAGCACCGGCAAGCGGCTCGATGCCACGCCGGACCTGCCGACCATGGCGGAGCAGGGCATCCCCATGGATCTCACCGGATGGTGGGCCGCCATGGTTCCGCAGGGCACGCCGAAGCCGATCGTGGACAAGATCAACAAATGGTTCGTCGAGGCCGTCGGCTCGGACGAAACCAAGACGTTCCTCAACAAATTCGGTGGCGACCCTTTGATCGAGACCCCGGAAGCGGCGCAGGCCCGCCTCATCAAGGACGTGGATAACTGGAAGACCTACATCGAGGTCGCCAAGATCCCGCCGCAGGGCTGATGGCTCCGGATGCGGATGGCGGGCTAACGATTCGGCGGCGACCTGTTCATCGGCGCGCCGGAGGCGGTGCAGATTCGCCTCATCGAGGATGTCGTAAGTGGAAGCGCTACGTGGAAGCACTACATCGAAGTGGCTAAGATTCAGCCGCAGGCTAAGAGACATAAGATTATGGAGAGCGCACGGCGGCCTGAGCTCGTCTGATGCCCGCCGTTCGCCTGATCGGTAGGCCGGCTTGTCGCGGGACAGGCAACGGCAGGGAGGAGACGCCATGAAACGTCGCGACGTGCTTCGCTTGTCAGCTGGCGCACTGGCGCTCGGCGTCGCCGGCCGACCGGCGCTGGCCGAACAATATCCGAGCCAGGACCTGCACTTCATCGTCGGCTTTCCGCCGGGGAGCGGCGCCGACGTCATCACGCGCTTCTTCGCCGAGAAGACCCGCGCGCTGTCGGGATGCAATGTCATCGTCGAGAACAAGCCGGGCGCATCCGGCGCGATTGCGACGGAATACGTCGCCAAGTCCAAGCCCGATGGCTACACGCTGCTCATCAACGCGGGCAGCGGCACCGCGGCGGGGATGCACCTCTACAAGCATCCGCCGGTGGATGTGCTCAAGGCGTTCCGCATCGCCGGCACCATCAACCGCCAGGCTTTCATGCTGGTGGTGGCGTCGAGCAGTCCATACAAGACCGTTGCCGAGCTTACCTCGGCCATGAAGGAGAAAGGCGAGCGGGCGTCCTATGCGACCTCGGCGCCGTCCGGCATCGTCATGGGCGAGATGTACAAGGCGATCACCGGCATCAAGGCCGTTGAGGTCCGCTATCGCGACGCCAACGATTCGCTCAATGAGCTGGAGTCGGGCAAGCTCGATTACGGCACGCACGATCCGGTGTTCTCGCTGGCGCAGGCGCGAGCCGGCAAGATTCGCATCCTGGCGGTGAGCTCCGGCCAGCGGCTGCAGGCGGTGCCCGACATTCCCACGATGGCGGAGTCGGGCGTGCCCGGCATGGACCTCACCTCGTGGTGGGCCTACATCGTGCCGCGCGAGACGCCCCAGGCCGCCGTGGATACGCTCAATGGATACCTCAAGCAGATCCTTCAGACCGATGAGGCGCGAGAATTCCTCAACAGGTTCGGGGGCGATCCGCTCATCAGCACGCCTGACGCCGCGCAGGCGCTGTTCGTGAAGGACGAACGCGCATGGAAGGACTATGTCGCGCTGGCCAAGATCGAGCCATTGTGACGCGAACGGCCCAGCCGGTGGCTTGGCGTGACAGGCTCCGGCGGGATGGCTGACGATACTAACAAGAAGCCCGGGCCGCAGCGGCTGCGGGAGCGACGATGGGAGGATTGCCATGCCAGGGCGCCGGCCGTGCCGCGTGTTGGGATTTGTCATTGCACTGGGCGCGGCGGTCTGCGCGTCGGCGGCGTTGGCGCAGCAATATCCAAGCCAGGACATTCATTTCATCTGCGCGTTCCCGGCCGGCAGCGGATCCGATACCATTGTTCGTTACGTCGCCGAAAAGGTGCGGCTGCTGACCGGGCGCACCATCATCGTCGAGAACCGCTATGGCGCCGCAGGCAATGTCGCCGCGGAATATGCCATGCACGCCAAGCCCGACGGCTACACCATCTTCGTCCATGCGGCGAGCGCCATGGCCGCCAACATGTACCTGTTCAAGAAGCCGCCGATCGACGCGGCGAAGGACATCCAGGTCGCCGCCACCATCAACCGCCAGCCGTTCATGATGGCGGTCGATGCCAGGAAGCCGTGGAAGACGGTCGCTGAAGCGACGGAAGCCCTGAAGCCGAAGGCCGACAAGGCCACTTATGCCACCTCGGCGTCGAGCGGCACGGTGATGGGCGAGATTTACAAGCAGGCCACGGGCGTCAAGGCAGTAGAGGTAGTATTCCGCGTTGGCGCGGATTCGCTCAACGACCTCATGAGCGGCGCCATCGATTACGGCATGTACGATCCGGTGTTCTCCATGTCGCAGGCGCGTGAAGGCCGCGTGCGCATGCTTGCGGTTTCGACCGCGCAGCGCATGCAGGCGGTGCCGGATGTCCCGACCATGGCGGAGCAGGGCATTCCGATGGACCTGATGGGCTGGTTCGCGGCCATGGTGCCGGCGGCCACGCCGAAGCCGATCGTCAATACGATCAACGGCTGGTTCCGTGAGGCGATCTCGACCGACGAGACCCGGCAGTTCCTCAACAAGTTCGGCGGCGATCCCTGGGTGGCGACGCCGGATGAAGCGCAGGCTCGGCTGCTTAAGGATGTGAAGGACTGGGGCGATTACGCCCGGATCGCCAAGATCGTGCCGCAGGGGTAGCGGTACCGGATGAATGGAGAAGGGCCATGAAACGTCGTGAGGTGCTCGGCCTTGCCGGCGGCGCGCTGGCGTTCGGCGTCGCCGGTGGGGGACAGCCGGCCCGGGCGCAGCAATACCCGGCTCAGGACATCCATTTCATTTGTGGATTTCCGGCCGGTACCGGCGCCGACGCCATCGTGCGGTTCTATGCCGAACGCGTGAGGGCGCTCGCCAACCGCACCGTCATCGTGGAGAACCGTCCAGGCGCCGGCGCCAACATCGCCATCGAATACGTCAGCCGGGCCAAGCCGGATGGCTATACCGTACTCGTGCATGGCGGCACGGGACTTGCCGCCAACATGCACCTTTACAAGCACCCGCCGGTCGAGAACGTGAACGCGTTCCAGGTGTTCGCGACCATCAACAAGCAGGCGTTCATGCTGGTCGTGGACGTCAACAAGCCTTGGAAGACCGCCGCAGAACTCACCGCCGCGATGAAGGCCAAGGGCGACAAGGCGACCTACGCCACGTCGGCGCCCCCGAGCATCGTGATGGGCGCGATCTACAAGGCCGCGGCCGGGCTCGCCGCCGTGGACGTGAACTATAAGACCTCGCCGGACATCCTCAACGACATGGCGAGCGGAGCGGTGGACTATGCGCTGATGGAGCCGGTGTTCGCCTCGGCGCAGCACCGCCAGGGCAAGCTGCGGGTGCTCGGCGTCAGCACCAGCGAGCGGCTAGCCTCCGCGCCCGACCTGCCGACCATGTCGGAGCAGGGCATTCCCATGAACCTCAACCTGTGGTGGGCCGCCATGGTGCCTGCGGCCACGCCCAAACCCGTCGTGAACCAGCTCAACCAGTGGTTCGACCGGATTACGGCGAGTGACGAGGCCCGGACTTTCCTCAACAGCTTCGCCAGCGATCCCTACATGCTGAAGCCCGACGAGGCGCAGGCCCAGCTCGAAAAGGAGGTGAAGGACTGGGGCGGCTACCTCAAACTGGCCAAGCTTGAGCCGCAGGGCTAGGTTCTCGGTCGAAGCGCCGCCGCGACGCCGCGTCCCATCCCGTCCGCCGGCGGCGGGTGCTTCAATCCGGTGCCCGGTGGCGGAGCGGCGTGAGGACGAAGCCACAGGTTGAAATCCTGCGGGAATGTAAGGGCAAAGCCTCGCATTGTCGCACCCGCGGTAATGATTTAGATGGCGAAGGCCGTATAGGTTCCCTGCACCGAATCACCTTGGAGAAACGAATGAAAAGGCTTCCATTCCTTCGTCTACTCGGCGCGGCCGGCGCCGCTGCGGCGCTTCTCGGCGCGCCGCTGGGCGCATCCGCTCAGCAATATCCGTCGCAGGACATCCATATCATTTGCGCTTTCCCGGCCGGCAGCGGCGCCGACGTGCTGGTGCGCTATTTCGGCGAGAAGCTGCGCGAGAAGTCCGGCCGCACCGTCCTCGTCGAGAACAAGGTCGGCGCTGCCGGCAACATCGCCGCGGAATACACCGCGCGCGCCAAGCCCGATGGCTACACCATCCACATTCATGCGGGTTCGTCCACGGCCGCCAACTATTCGCTCTACAAGAATCCGCCGATCAACCCGTCCAAGGACCTGCAGGTGGTCGCCACGCTGAACCAGCAGCCATTCATGGTCGTGGTCGCCAAGAACAGCCCCTACAAGAGCCTGACCGAGCTCACCGAGGCCATGAAGAAGAAAGGCGACAAGGCGAGCTATGCGGAATCCAACACCACCGGCAAGGTGATGGGCGAGCTCTACAAGAACGCCACCGGCGTCCAGGCTCTCGACGTCGCCTATCGGACCGCCAACGACAGCCTCAACGACTTTCAGAGCGGCGTTATCGACTACGGCATGGTCGATCCGGTATTCGCCATCATCCAGCAGCGCGAAGGCCGACTGCGGATGCTGGCGGTGAGCACCCCCAAGCGCATGCAGGCGGTGCCGGATCTCCCGACGCTGGCGGAAGAGGGCATCAAGGGCGTCGAGCTGTTCGGCTGGTTCGCGGCCATGGTGCCGGCGGGCACGCCGCGGCCGATCGTCGATCAGCTCAACAAGTGGTTCAACGAGATCGAGGCCACGGACGAGACCCGCCAGTTCCTCAACAAGTTCGGCGGCGACCCCTGGATCACCACGCCGGAGCAGGGCCAGGC
>Ga0180221_1001845_pt1 | contig 13231 bp, 11 predicted proteins | sample eDN5th37CKraftMG_FD_151339 | JGI IMG/M metagenome (GOLD analysis project Ga0180221, IMG submission 151339) | Enriched Miracle-Growth compost microbial communities from Emeryville, California, USA - eDNA 5th pass 37_C Kraft MG (version 2) (version 2) ...
CTATCTCGAAAAGTTCATCGCGAACTGGTTCAACTGGGCGGCACAGGGCCGATCGTTCCCGATCATCGAAGAATCCCTGCGCTTCCTGATCGCCAACCCGCCGCCGGCGCGGCGCGGCGGATTGGTGTGGAACGACGCGCGGCTGGGCAACACCATGTTCCGGCGCGACACGAGCGAGGTCGCGTCATTGCTCGATTTCGAGGTCGCCTCGCTCGGCCCGCCGGAGATCGACCTCGCGCACTGGATGTATCTCGATGACATCTTCAGCACCAATTTCGGGGTCGCGCGCATCGCCGGCATACCCGACGAAGACGCCGCGATCCGCGGCTTCGAGCGCATCTACGGTTGGCCGATGCCCTATTTCAGCTACTACCTTGCGGTGGCCGCGCTGAAGATACTGATCCTCTCGATTCGCGACTACAGTAACGGCAAGACGATGGACACGCCCGCGGCGCTGCCCGACTTCCTCGTCCACCGGCTTCGCCACTACGTCGGCCGCTATGCCGAGTATCTCGCTGGCACTGCAACTGCGTTCTAGGGTCCGGACCCGATAAGCGGCTTTCGTTCTCGCCTGGATCGTGATTCACTGCTTTGGCGAGGAGGCGGTGAAATGGCTGATTTCTTCTGGTTTTCCGATGCGCACTGGGAGCGGATCGCGCCCTTGTTGCCGACCGACGTGCGCAGCAAGCCGCGGGTCGATGATCGCCGCGTGCTGAGCGGGATCGTGCATGCGCTCCTCTGACCACTCCCTCGCCCCCTCCTCCCCTCCGCACAATAATGGGGCCGCGCCAGTGCGTGAGGCGCTCCGTTGCGATCGGCTGGTTGCTCAAAGGCGGAAATCGGGTGAAACGGTCACATCAATTTTCGATGCGCCGCGATGCCGTTTTCAACGGTTGCCGTGCGAGTTGGACGGGGGCGTTGATATCATCCGCGTCGAGGGTGGCCGACCAACGGCCGACGTTGCCCCGCCGCGTGCAATAGCGCGCAGTTGCAAAGAATTTCGCCATGGCTCAGTCCTCGATCGTATTGGCCAGGGCGGCGTGGAGCCTCCCGATCCAGTCGGGATCGAGCGTCAGTGCGTCGCCTGCCCACTGGTTCACGATCGTTTCCACGGGTGCATGGCCGTCCTGCGGAACGGGGGTGATGTCGTCGTCGTCCGCTCCTTCCGTGTCATAATCGACGACATTGGAGGATGATCGGCCTATCGGTTACGACACCGGAGACATCGCACTGAACGCACCGTCGTCGGTCGCGATATGGCACAACTGGCGCGCTCACCCTTTTGGACCTTCCTATATGGACAGCGAGCCAAGCGTCGTGGCGAGGCGCGGCGAGCGGTAGCCAAGCTTGCGGTTGATCCTGAGTTCGACAGCAGCGACGGATAACGCGTGATCCCATCGGCCAGTCGACTAAGCGACCACAAATACCCGTTCAGAGCAAACTGCCTGAGTCCAAAACGTTCCACTCATCATAAGTATCGGTCTGCATAGGGGCTGCTACGATCGGTGAGCACTCCGGTCCGCACCCTCGGCCGTTCAACCTTACAACGGCCCGGTGGCGCGGCTGAATGTAAAAATACTGGTTACACACCGATCATGGTCGACGAACTTGAGTTCGTCCTCGGTCGCCTGGTCGACGATTTCGGTGCGCCGCATCAGATCGCGAACGCTTTGGGCGCCGGGATAGAAGCATTCGGCCGCGCCATCAAAGTCTCCGATCATGAACCCCGTCGCTGCCAGGAGCTGGCTTGTCGGCGCGACGCTCGTATGGAACTGACGGTAGCGGAATCCGATTTCGGGAGGCGTGTGCCTGCGGGTGAAAGGCCCGTGCGAGTTCAGCCAATACTCGAGAAACGCGTCGTGTGTGAAGCTGGGCAGGCGCCGGTTCGCAATCAGCACGAACATCGGTCCCGAACCGGGCAGGATGACATGTTCGGTGCCGGCAAGCGCTGCGGATGCCGATGGATCGATACAGTCGGCCAATCGCTCACCGAACCCATCGAGCAGATCGATCAGAATATCCAATCCATCTTCCGGTACGGCGATCTCCATCATCGCGTCGAAGGGCCGGTCCGCAGCATCGAAGGCACCGGCGGCGATGTGCAGCAACTCCTCGTCAGCGACGGCATAGCCGCGACAGAAAGAAAGCGGCTCCGTCGTCGCGGCCTCCAACCGGCCTGCCTCCGCGGCGAGCCGGTGTTCCAGGAGCGCATCGTCGACTCCGTCCCGGCGGCGGAACAGTAGCTTGATTTTCGAGCGCATTCGTTCATCCTCCCGAGGTCTTCGAACAGCCTATCCATGACCCCGTGGCGTCGCCATCCTGGATGATAGATCGATCCAACCAAAGGGCTGATCGGCCGTCCGCCGGTCCGTTTGTTCCGGCCCGGCAAAGCGTATATGCTCGCGTCAAACAGCGGAACGCCCGCGTTAAAACCGCCTTGGGGAGGCTGCATGGAAGAGGACGCGCTCGTCGATTTCAAGAGTGAGTCAGGCGGAAAGGGGCCGCAAGCCCTCATCGAGAACGAGAGCCCGCTGTCGGAATTGCACGATGGCATCCGGCTGGAAAAAAGCTCCTACGAAATAGTCGATCTCGGGACCGGGGAGGTGATCAACGCGACGACCGGCAATGATCTCGTTGGACTCTTCATCCTCGACGGCGACGCGGAAGTCGCCAGCGAATCCCGTGAAATCGAAATTCTCCAGACCGCCGATTACGTTCTGCTGGGCCGCCGCCAATCCTATATGCTGAAAGGGAAGTCCGGGGCGCGATGCAAGATAGGTCGCGTGACCTATTGCTTCGATGCCGAGCGCGCGTCCTTGCTCTTGAAGCTGCTTCCACCCGTCCTGACGATCCGCAAACGCGGCCCGGATGACGCGGAGTGGGAGTGGCAATTGCGCCTTTCGCAACTCATCGTAGATCGCCGAAGCAATTGCCGGGTTACCAACGCGGCGATCAACCGACGTCTGATCGAGATCGTGCTGATTGGCGTCATCCAGCAATATCTCTCTCGCAATCCGCATCTGCGCGATCGGATTACCGATCCGGACCTGGCGAGAATTGGGCCGAGCCTTCAGGCGATCCATCAGTCTCCCGACAAGCCGTGGACGGTCGGATCGCTCGCGACGCTCTCGGGCATGTCGCGCACATTGTTCGCCGCGAAGTTCGCCACATGCACCGGCGAACCTCCGGCGCGTTATCTAATGCGGTTGCGCATGGAGCGCGCGCGCGATCTTCTGCTCCACAGCAATCTGCCGCTCGCGACGATTGCTCATCGGACGGGGTACGGCACCGATGTCGCGTTCGCCCGCGCCTTCCGGCGCGAATCCGGGGAATCGCCCGCACAATATCGCCATAGCCGACATTGAAAGACGACCTCGCCGCGAACGCTACCAACTAAAGCGCCCCGTTACGCCATAGGCACGCGGATCGCCGGGAATGATCGACGTCAGCGGGAGGCCGAGCGCAGTGATCGCCGGACCGGAGACATATTCCTTATTGAAGAGGTTGCGGGCGAAAACACCCACTCCGAAGCCGCTGCCAGCGATGTGATCCCAGTCCAGCCGCACATTCACGAGTTGATAGCCGCTGGCGGTATAACCGACGAGCTGGAACTTGGATGCGGTGTAGTAAGTCGCGCTCGCCGAGATTTTGCCAATGCTCTCGTCGATCGGCAGCGTGTAGTTCACGTCCGCGGTGAACGTCCGTTTGGGCGTGTACAGCGTGCCGAGGTTCGGCGGCGCGACGGCCGCGAGGATTGCGGGAACCTCGAACGACGTCACCTTCGCATCGATCAAGGTCGCGCCGAGGGATATCGTCAGGTCGCGGGTCGGCGAGACGACCGTCTGCAACTCGACGCCCGTCGTCCTCAGCTTGCCCGCGTTGATCGTCAGCACGGTGCCCTGCGGATCGTTCGTAGGATCGCAGTCGCCGTCGATGAAGGGCGTGAAATTGGGCGCGACGCACGCTAATCCGGCACCTGCAAAATTTCCGGTGGAGACGCCCGAGACGGTTTGCTGGAGGTTGCGGACGTAGCTGCGGAACACCGATCCGTTGAGCCTGACCTGCACTTCCCCCAGGTGGATCGTGGATTTCGCGCCGATCTCGAAATCGGTTGTGATCTCGGGCTTGAAGGTCTGGAGGGATGCCAGTCCGGCGCCTAGTTTCGGCCCGTTCAGGCCGGCCGCCTTGTAACCTCGCCGCGATGTCGCGAACAGGAAGAGATTGTCGCTGGCCTGATAGTCGACGCCCACGGTCCAGGTCGGCCGCTTGCTCTTGCCCTTCGCCAGGCTGCCTTCCGGAATGGCGCCCGGACAATCTTTAGGCGTGTAGCGATAGGGAGGATCGAGTTCGCCCGTGCCGGAACATAGAGCGAAGCTGTCCCACGTATAGCGCGCGCCGGCATTGACCGTAAGGCCGTGCAGCAGGCTATCCAGCGAATAGGAGAAGTTGGCGAACAGCGCCTTGCTTCGGTCGCTGTTGAACGCATAGCTGGCGGCCGTATCGGGGAGGTTTCCCGGTCCGAACACGTCCCGGAATATATCGACGTCGAGCGCGTTCGGGCCATGCGGCGTGGTATGGAGATAGAATCCACCCAGAAGCCACTTCAGCTTATTGTCGGCCAACGTGCCGCTGAGTTGAACCTCGTCGGTATATTGCCGTAATCCGATCACCTGTTGCGCGTCCACATATTTCAGGGGAACCGCGTCGCCGCTATTGTTGGTAGCGAATTTTACGCTGCGAATGCCGAATATGTTGGTTAGCTTGATGTCGCCAAGATCAGCGACAGTCTTGTTGCTGAGGCCCTGCGTCGTATAGCCCTCACTTGTCGTAAAATCGGATCCCGAGGTGAAGAAACCCTTCGCTCTCTCTGCGGCATATTCCGCGACAAGGTACGGGTTGCCTGGATCAACCCGCACGAGCACGGCGCCTGTTGCCGAGACCTTCGAATAGGGCTGATGATTGTAGTCATAGATTGTCGTGTTGGTAAGCCAGTCGGTCGGCTGCAAGAGCAGCGATGCCCGCAAATGGTTGCTATGGAGGTTCTGGAGATCGCGATACTGGGTCTCAATATTCTTGATATTGCCGTCGCGCCGCTCGATGCGGCCACCGATGCGCAGCGCGACGCGATCTGCGATGATCGGGATATTGATCGCGCCCTCGAGCGTCCGCAGATTGTAATTGCCGTATGAGCCCTCGGTATAGCCTTCGAATTTATAGGTCGGCGCCTGCGGATAGATCAGCACGGCGCCGGCGCTGGTGTTGCGCCCGAAGAGCGTTCCCTGCGGCCCTTTCAGAACCTGGATGGATGCGAGATCGAACTGCGGCACCGAACTGACGAAAACCGGGAGCGGCACGTCGGAGAAATAGGTGACGACGGCCGGAGCGCCGTTGCCGCTCAACGGTCGAGACTGACCGCGGATCGCATAAAGAGGCGACGCGCGCGAACTCGTGCCCGAGAGGAATACACCCGGTGTCGAATATTGGAGATCCATCGGCGTCGTGATCTGGGCCGCGCGCAGCGCCGCGGTATCGAATGCCGCGATCGTGACCGGCACCTTCTGGATGTTTTCGGCGGTTCGCCGCGCCGTCACCACGATCTCGCCCAGGCGATCGCTGGTGGCTGGCGGCGTGGATGCGGAAGTGCCAGAGGCGCTCGCATCCGGCGGTGGCGGCGTGGTCGCGGCCGGCGCCGCCTGGGACAGCAAGGGCGTCGCATGAACGGCAAGGCACGTCGTGCACAACAGCATCCCGGCCGAGATTTTGACCCGCATCGTCTGCCCTCCTCGACGAACGCCCGGTCCTTGCCGCAGCATCCCCTTATCGTTGCCGATCGACTGAAGCATCCCGCCGTCGTCGCCAAGCAGCGGGGACGGACGATCAGGACTTTTGTTCAGCCGGTTCGACGCGGCAGATGCACAAGGCTCGGCGGCTGGCTACAGTGACGGGCGGAGAGGAGCCGGATATGCACGGGCTTGAAGACAAGGTCGCCGTCGTGACGGGTGCTGGCGACGGCATCGGTCGCGGCATAGCGTTGCGCTTCGCGCGCGAAGGCGCAAAGGTGCTCATTGCCGAGATCAATACCGAAACAGGCGAGGCGATCGCCGAGGAAATCCGCGAGGCGATCGGCGGGGACGCGCTCTTCGTGCCGACCGACGTCAGGGATCGCGCGCAGGTGGACGCGATGATCGCCGAGGCTGTGGCCCGCTTTGGCCGGCTGGACATACTGGTCAACAATGCCTGGGGCGGCGGCACTTTCCGGCGGGCCGAGCATAAGAGCGATGCCGAACTCGATCACGGCCTGACGATGAACCTGTGGGCGGGTTTTTGGGCGGTCAAGGCGGCGTTTCCGCATATGCGCGCGCGGAACTGGGGCAGGATCATCAGCATCTGCTCGCTGAACGGCGTCAACGCGCATATCGGCACGCTCGAATACAATGTCGGCAAGGAGGCGCTCCGCACGCTGACGCGCACCATCGCGCGGGAATGGGCGGGCTATCAGATCTGCGCGAACATCATCTGTCCCGCGGCGATGACCACCGCCTTCCGGCTTTTCGCGGAGGCCGATCGCCAACTCGCCGAGCGCCTGCCGACACCGCCGATGGGGCGGCTGGGGGATCCCGAGCAGGACATTGCGGGTGTCGCCTATTTCCTGGCGAGCGAGGATGCGCGCTATGTGACCGGCAACACGATCTTCGCCGATGGCGGCGGCCATATCAACGGCGCGAGCTGGTCCATGGATTTGCCGGATGAGCCCTGAGCCCGATACCATCTCCGTTATGCCGCTGGAGGCGCTGGAGCCGGGCAATTACTTTCCGCTCGCGCTTGGTAGCGAGGAATTGCGACAGAATGCGCTCTACGGCCTCGTCGCGAGCTGGGGCGCGCGCCGGCCATTCTACATCCGGCAGAACGGCGTCCTCTCGGTGATGTGCGGGCGCCTGGATGCTGGATCTCGTTCTCGGCGGAGCGCCTGTCGACCTGGATGAGGTCAAGCGGCATCCACACGGCTACTATCATCAGGAGCAGCAGTTCGCGCTGGCGGCCGATCCCGCTACGGCCGGGCGTTTCTCCACCATGCCGGGGGATGTTCTGGAAGAAATCGGGGCGTTGCGGGACGAACTCGAAACGCCGCGCGACGAGCGCTTTGCTTTCCTCCTGATCAACCGCCGCAATCGGCACCGCATGAACTCGATGGGGGGCACCTTGCCCGATTTGCTGCGCATGATGCCGTACAATGTCGCCAACATGAATCCGGCGGACATGGCGTCGCACGACATCGCGGCGGGCGACCGGATCGAGGTTCAGTCCGACAACGGCACGATCGAGATGATCGCGCATGCGGACGAGACGGTCCGACGCGGCGTCCTGTCCATCTCCCATGGCTTTGGCGGGATACCCGGAACGGAAAACTATTTGCGCGACGGTGTCTCGCCGAACATGCTCATCAGCACCGACCGCGATCTTCAGACGATCAACGCAATGCCGCGCATGACCGCCATACCGATCAACATACGACACATAACCGCTGCCGATTGGGCCGAATCGGCTTCTCAGGATCGGGAGCGACCAACCGACTTGTAACCGGCAATTATCAGAGAGGCGATCATAAGACGAGGCCGCGCCGTGTGAACCCCAGCTTTGGGCCGTTCCGTCCGTACCGAACCCGAACGGTAGGCAGGCTCAGCGACCGAGTGCTTCAACGAGCCCGCTTCACGGATTTGGTCGGACGGCCTGCCAGCCGGTCGACATCTCCGGAGATAATATCGAAGCTGCCACGCGCGAAGCCTTGCTGGATACTCAGCACGGTATCGACCATGAAATCCGGCAAACCGGCCTGAGCGAGACCTGCGGCCAATTGCTCGGACGTCAGCGTAACGAAATTGAGCGGGACTCCGGTCACTTTCGCGGCAATGGTTCATGGCGAGCGCATCGGCCCAGTCGTCGATGGTCGCATACGCGTCGAGCCGCTCTAGGCTGTAGTGACATTTTAGGGATTCCCTTGAGTAGGGAGTTCTGATTCAACGCTAGCTTTGGAGGCTGGCGTGGAAGGGGAAGTTCTCAGGGACGTTCAGTGGGAGCGGCTGCGGGAGTTTCTGCTGGGCGGTCGCAAGGGTCGGCGCGGGTCGCGCAGCGATGGCCGGCGTTTTCTGGACGCACTGTTGTGGCTGGCGCGTTCAAGGGCCGGCCCGAGCTAACCCCGGAGGAGTGGGAAGCATTGGACGAGCAACTCGCAACACAATGAGTTGGGCGCCTGCCCCACCTGTACTGGGGCAGGCAACAATCGCCGCCGCCGTGGATGACAAGCCCATCCTCGCGTTGACTGTCCGCCGACACAGGCCTCGTCTGCTACGGTAAGTGCGGCACTCCGAGGGCCGGAGAGACGGCGTGCGAACCGGGGCCGCTTGCAGTGGTTCCCCGCCCGGCCGTCAGCGCGGCGCTATGCAACCATTTGGCAGACCCGGCGCTTTTGTCCTATGGCGCATGCATGATTGATGCCGTCGGATTTTCGCTTGTCGATCCTGCGTACCTCGCGCCCGGGACGGTGCGGGATAATGTATTCGTGGCGTCGGCCAGCGGAGAAGCCAGGACCGAGAGCCGCCTTCCTGTTGGCCAGATCGGCTGAGGCTCCGTGACCAAAAGTCATTCGGACGTGCCAATCGGTGGCCGCCTTCGTGTGCAGGGAATCCTTCAGCGCGCGTCACGTGGCCTCACGATCGTTGACGCTGATGGGAACCGATATGGATTCTCGATTTGCCCGCTGCAGACTGTTCATCGGCTGGCCAGAAGGTCATCGTGAAAGGTTCCAGATACGGCCTCCACAGGATCAAGGTAGACTGGATGGGCGAGGTTGATGAGCGTTGACCGTAGGCGTCATCGTTGAGTGAGGCCGCGGGCGACGAACACAGAAGCGGCCTCAAGAAGTTTGAAAAGCGGGCGAGAAACGGTAGCAAATCCTTGCCCATGCGACAGTTTCGCACTGAAGCTCGGCTGAAATATACCACTCGCGCAGCCGGATTGCGTCACCGGATAGGATGACGACAGGCAAATCCGCGGTTTGGACCAGCGGCTCCGGCCCACTCGCCGACAATTCCGGCGCGGCCGAGGCTCTAACGGTTGCGCTCGGGCGAGTCGGATGCGCCGGCCTGCCCCTCGGCCGAGCGTCGTGCGTACCGAATGGAGGCCAGCTCCCGCGAAAGGTGCGGTCAACGTGGTCGCGGGTCTCGTGTTGGCGGGCATCCAAAATGGCGGCGGTAGGCGGCGGTGAACGCTGCAGCGCTGGTGAAGCCGACCTTGTATCCGGCCTCTGCGATCCCCAGGCCATGCTCGCCGATAAGGATTCGGGCCATTTCCAGCCGGCGCGCTCGGACATAGCCGAAGATGGTCGTGCCGAATGCCTGCCTGAAGCCTGCCTGGAGGCTCGTCACGTTGGTCCCGACCATCTGAGCCAGCTCGAGGGTCTTGGGCGGCCTTACGAGGGACCCGTCCAGAATGTCCCTCGCGTCGCGCACCCGCTCGGCGCGGCGACGGCCGAGCGATCGGCAGAGCTGTCCGTGCTCGCGCAAGCGTGTGCTCGCCTCGACGATGAAGCGCAGAACGAGGCTCTCCTGATAGAGTCTGCCCAACTGGCCGCCGTAGCGTTGGTCGAACAGGTCAGCCGCGAGCGTGCCGAGCGCGGGCGCAGGCTGTGGCATGATCGCATCGCCGCCGGGCTCGATCAGCGCGCGAATCTCGGCCAGGCCGGAATCCGAGATATTGTCCTCGAACCGTTCGAAGAAGGTCGGCGTGATCGTGAGGGCAAACGCCCGCTTGCGTTGGCCCGCGCGATAGTGGCGCCGGCAGGGCGTCGGCTCGCTGAACCCGATCAGCGCCGCCTCGCCGACGATGTGCTCGATCGGCGTTCGGCCAGGGAGCAGCATCGGCTCGCTCTCGCCCTCGACGAGAAGGGCGCACATCAACGAGCGATCGACTTCCGCCTCGAAGCAGCCATCGTAGAGATGGACCAGGTCCTGGCCTGTGATCTCCAGGCCCGGCTGCACCTCGTGTGCGATCATGATGCCTCGCATCATGGGCGCATCGACGGGGGTCATTGCCGGCATGTCGACGACGAGATGCATGGACCGCTCGGCCGCTTCTCGCAGGAGGTCGGAAGCGGAGAACTCGCCGATCTCCTTTCTCAATGCGTGCCCCATGATAGATCGGGTCCTTCCCGCGCTCTTCGCGCGATAGTCTTTGAACGTGTCGCAACAGTTCTCCCGATAGCATGTCAGGATAGCATTTGCTAATGAGAACCAGTCGCACAGACCGACGGAGGCGATGAGGATCGTCACCCGTCGGCGTCATCACGCGGTGCTGGCGATCGGGCCTCGTTCCTTCGATGGCGCCGCAACGCGCATATTCAGGGGGTCGTTCATTCATGCCATTCCGTCCGCTTCTGTTGGCGAGCACCACCGCTCTCGCCTTCGTGCCGATCAGCGCAGCGCAGGCGCAGGTGCGCGGACCGGACGCGATCGACGACATCGTGGTGACGGCCGAGAAGTCCAATCGAAGCCTGCGCGATACCGCCTCGAGCGTCACCGTCGTGACCAACGAGGCGGCCGAGCGCATGGGGGTCTATGGCACCAATGAACTGCTCGACCGGATGACGAACCTCGTCAACATCAAGCCGGGCAACGCCGCCCCGACGGTGCGCGGGATCGACGGCACGGGGCCGGCACAGGGGACGGATGCCTTCTTCGCCGGCACACGCCCGCGGCTGAACTATCAGATCGACGGCCGCACGCTCGGGTTTAACGAGGCGATCTTCCAGAACGGAACGCTGTGGGACATCGACCAGATCGAGGTCTACCGTGGGCCGCAGAGCACGCTCCAGGGCCGCAACGCGATCGCCGGCACGATCGCGATCCGCACCGCCGATCCCACGCTCAACTGGGAGGGCAGAGCTCGGGCGCTCATCGGCAATCAGGGCGAGCGGCAGGTGTCGGGTGCGCTCTCGGGACCGCTCGCGCAGGATCTGCTTGCCTTCCGGCTGAGCGCCGACTTCCGCCGCTCGCAAAGCTATGTCGATTTCACGCCTTATCCCGAGGAGGCCCACCCCAACCGCTTCCAGACCCTGACGCTGCGCGGGAAGCTGCTCTTGACCCCGACGCCCGATGTTCGCTCGCTTGTGACCGTCTCCTATGTCGATGGGCGCACGCCGCAGTCCGAATATGTGTTGGGCCCGAACTATGACCAGAAGATACCCCAATCTGCGCTGCAGCCGGTGTTCCGCTCGCGCGACACCACAGGCATCTGGGACACGAGCTGGAAAGTCAGCGACCTCGTCACCCTGCAGGCCTATCTGTCGGCGACCGACTTCAGGACCGATCGCTATTCGCCAGCCGGTCAGGGCAATGTCCGGCTCGACGGCAAGGAATATGTCGCCGAGCCGTTCGTCCGCCTGCGCTCGCCCGACGGCCGCTTCAGCGGCTTCGTCGCGGCCTATATCTTCCGGACCCACCAGAAAGAGACGATCGATCTCTATGGCGGCGGCGCCTTCCGCGACCGGACACAGACCACGGCCGCGTTCGGCGAGTTCACAGGCAAGCTCACCGATGCGCTGACATTGGTGCTGGGGGGCCGCTACGAAGTCGAGCATCGGTTTCGGACGGGCTATGCCGGTCCGTTCCTGATCGACTTCGACGAGACCTATCGCGAGTTCCTGCCCAAGGCGACGCTGTCGCTGCGCGCCAGCGATGCGATCACGGTCGGCGTCACCGCCGGGCGTGGCTACAATGGGGGCGGCGCGGGCTTCACTTATTACGAGCCCTACGTCAGCTACACGTACAAACCCGAGTTCGTCTGGAACTATGAAGGGTTCCTGCGCAGCGCGCTGGCCGGCGGCAAGGTCACCCTCACCGCCAACGTCTTTTATAACGATTATAAGGGCCTTCAGCTGCCCTACAGCCTCGGCGTGCTGTCAACGGTGATCCGCAACGCCGATAAGGCTACGACCTATGGCGCCGAGGCCGGGGTCAGCTGGAATCCGTCGAAGGGTAACTCCGTCTACGCCAATATCGGCCTCCTGAAGACCAAGGTGAACCGCTACGACGATCCGCTGGTCCAGGGGAACGATCTGCTGCATGCGCCGGCGTTCACGAGCGACGTCGGCTTTACTTTCTCGCCGGATGGGAAGTTCGAGATGGGCGGCGACGTGACATGCACAATAGAGTTGTCGGGCATGTCCGTGGCGGTAGGGTTGATCCGATGGACGACGATTGGGGTCAGTGCCGCCTAGGTGGCGGAGTGGATGACCGCGTATTGGTAAAGATGCCGACGCCAGAAAACACCCAAAGTAGTTCCCACGTTTCCCTAGCGGCTTCACCCCGGAAGTGGTCAATCACTTTGGCCCCTCACCAGGGTGATGTAGCCACTTGCTCATGATTATGCGGGGGGCATCCTCGTATCCGAGGCGCTCATAGAATGGCACTACAGTCACGTTCGTGTCGCGGATCATAAGCTGAACCTTGGGCACATTTAGATCTCTAAGCCACCGCTCTCCCGCTTCTACCATTGTCTGGCCTATGCCTTTCCCTCGCTGGTCGGGGGCGGAGGCGACATAATAAAGCCAACCCCGGTGTCCATCATGCCCGACCATCACACTCCCGCAGATACAGCCTCCCACCTCCTCGGCAATTAGTACGGCGGAGTTTGGGCCCGACATCGCAAAACGGAATTCGGCCAAAGGATCGTTGTAGCTAGCCACGAGATTGCAGGTACGCCACAATTCAACGACGGCTTCTTCATCTTCCAGAGTTGCCTTGCGCACGGTTATCGACATGCGGCCCCTTTAACCCGCGATCTCGCCACGAGGAAACCGTCAATCACCGCCCGCCGCTCGAGGGCAGACGCCCAGCATCTTGCCGATTTTCATCATTCCGCCTTCATCCTTTGTCGATCAACCGTAGCGCGACCGCCCCCCGGGCAGGAAACGGCTCCCGTGGCGGTTGCGGCGCGTCCTGTGGGACTGCGCTCGATCGCCGCTTAGCCGCTCCGATTTGGCCGAACTGTCGGCTTCCCGCCGCCTGGAGGCATGACGATCGCTCTCGGGACTGGGACCCAGCCCCCCCTATTCTACGGCAATCGGCAATCACCGGTTCCGCGCGAACTGGGGTCGCAAGTAATTGTAAATGGTCAGCAAAGCGCCCCAGGTTGGACGTTTGTTGGGGGTGAAAACGAATGGCCGCATTCCCAGAAC
>Ga0180221_1001848_pt1 | contig 13221 bp, 12 predicted proteins | sample eDN5th37CKraftMG_FD_151339 | JGI IMG/M metagenome (GOLD analysis project Ga0180221, IMG submission 151339) | Enriched Miracle-Growth compost microbial communities from Emeryville, California, USA - eDNA 5th pass 37_C Kraft MG (version 2) (version 2) ...
CGATCCGTCCGGCTCTCGCGGTCGCCGTCGCCCGGTCAGACCTCCTCGGCCAGCGCCGCGGCGAACTGGCTCTGGTAGAGCCGCGCGTACGCGCCCCCGGCGGCCAGCAGCTCCTCGTGCGAGCCCTGCTCGACGATGTCGCCGTGCTCCATCACGAGGATCACGTCCGCGTCCCGGATGGTCGAGAGCCGGTGCGCGATGACGAACGACGTCCGCCCCGCCCGCAGCGTGCTCATCGCCTGCTGGACGAGCACCTCGGTGCGGGTGTCGACCGACGACGTCGCCTCGTCGAGGACGAGGATCGCCGGGTCGGCCAGGAACGCCCGGGCGATGGTGAGCAGCTGCTTCTCCCCCGCCGAGACGTTCGAGCCCTCGTCGTCGATCCGCGTGGCGTACCCGTCGGGCAGCACCCGCACGAACCGGTCGACGTGCGTGGCCTCGGCCGCGGCCACGACCTGGTCGTGCGTCGCGCCGTCGACGCCGTAGGCGATGTTCTCCTCGATCGTGCCGCCGAACAGCCACGTGTCCTGCAGCACCATGCCGACCTCGGAGCGCAGCGCGTCGCGCGTCATCTCGCGGGTGTCGACGCCGTCGAGCGTGATCCGCCCGCCGTCGATCTCGTAGAACCGCATGAGCAGGTTGACGAGCGTCGTCTTGCCGGCGCCCGTCGGGCCGACGATCGCGATCGTCTGGCCCGGCTCGGCGACCAGGGACAGGTCGGTGATGAGCGGCTCGTCCGGCGAGTACGAGAACCGGACGTGCTCGAACTCCACCCGGCCGCGCACGGGGTGCGGCGGGGTCACGGCCGGCTCCGGGTCCGGGTCCTGCTCCGGCGCGTCGAGCAGCTCGAAGACCCGCTCCACGGACGCCATGCCGGACTGCAGCAGGTTCGCCATGGACGCGATCTGCGTGATCGGCTGCGTGAACTGGCGGGAGTACTGGATGAAGGCCTGCACGTCGCCGAGCGTCATCGCGCCCGAGGCGACCCGCAGCCCGCCGAACACCGCCACGACGACGTAGTTGAGGTTCGCGAGGAAGCCCAGCGCCGGCTGGATCGTGCCCGAGATGAACTGCGCCTTGAAGCTCGCGTCGTACAGCCTGCCGTTGCGCTCGCGGAACGTGTCCGCGGACTCGTGCTGGCGCCCGAACACGGTCACGAGCGTGTGGCCCGTGAACATCTCCTCGATGTGCGCGTTGACCTCGCCCGTGCTGGCCCACTGCTGCACGAACTGCGGCCGGCTGCGCTTGGCGATCGCCGCGGCGACGACCATCGACAGCGGCACGGTCACCAGCGCGACGACGGCCAGGACCCAGGAGATCGAGAACATCATGGCGAGCACGCCGATCACCGTCAGGACCGAGGTGATGAGCTGGCTCAGGGTCTGCTGCAGCGTCTGGGCGACGTTGTCGATGTCGTTCGTCACGCGCGAGAGCAGCTCGCCGCGCGGCTGGGAGTCCACGTAGCGCAGGGGCAGCCGGTTGAGCTTGGCCTCCACGTCGGCGCGCAGCCGCAGGACCGTGCGCTGCACGAGCCCGGTGGTCACGCGCCCCTGGATCCAGCCGAACAGGAACGACCCGACGTACACGAGCGCGACGACGAGCAGCACGTCGCGCAGCGCGCCGAACTGGATGCCCTGGCCGGGGACCACGTTCGGCATCCCGGAGACCATGTCGGCGATCCGGTCCTGCCCTGCCGCGCGCAGCGCCTCGATGGCCTGCTCCCGGCTGGCGCCCGCAGGAGCGACCGCGCCGAGCGACCGCCCGACGACCCCGTCGAAGATGATGTTCGTCGCGTGGCCCAGCAGCCGCGGCCCGACGACGGCCAGGAACACCGAGGCCACCGCGAACGCCGTGACGAGGACGATCGGGCCGCGCTCGGGCCGCAGCACCGTCATGAACCGCTTGCCGGACGCCGCGAAGTTCGTCGACTTCTCACCCGGCATCCCCATGCCCATGGGGCCGTGCGCGGCCGGACCCGGCCCGCGGCGGACGGGGGCCCGGGGGGCGGCGGGGCGGGCTTCCTGGGCGCTCATGCCGCCTCCTGCGCACTCAGCTGGGACAGGACGATCTCGCGGTAGGTCTCCGAGCTCTCCATGAGCTCGTCGTGCGTGCCCTGGCCGACGACCGAGCCGCCCTCGAGCACGACGATCGTGTCGGCGTAGCGGATCGTCGCGACCCGCTGGGCGACGACGAGCACGGCGGCGTCGCGGGTCTCGGGCACCAGCGCCGCCCGCAGGGCCGCGTCGGTCGCGTAGTCGAGCGCCGAGAACGAGTCGTCGAACAGGTACAGCCGTGGTCGTCGCACCAGCGCCCGGGCGATGGCGAGGCGTTGCCGCTGACCTCCGGAGACGTTGGTGCCGCCCTGCATGATCGGGGCGTCGAGGCCCTCGGGCAGCGCCTCGACGAAGTCGCGGGCCTGCGCGACCTCAAGCGCGTGCCACAGCTCCTCGTCGGTCGCGCCGGGGCGTCCGTACTCGAGGTTGCTGCGGACCGTGCCCGTGAACAGGTACGGCTTCTGGGGGACGAGACCGATCTGGTCCCACAGCTCGTCGGGGGCGATCCGGCGCACGTCGACGCCGTCGATCGTCACGGAGCCGCCCGTCACGTCGAACAGCCGCGGGACGAGGTTGACGAGCGTCGTCTTGCCGGCGCCCGTGGACCCGATGATGGCCGTGGTCCGGCCCGGCTCGGCGACGAGGTTCACGTGCTGGAGCACCGGCTCCTCCGCACCGGGGTACCGGAACTCGACGTCGTGCAGCTCGAGCAGCCCGGGCCGACGGCCGGGCAGCGGCGTCGGGTCGGCGGGCGGGACGACCGAGGTCTCGGTGTCGAGGATCTCCGTGATGCGCTCCGCGGACACCACGGCCCGCGGGATCATCACGAACATCATCGTCGACATCATGATCGCCATGAGGATGAAGGCGATGTAGGACAGGAACGCCGTCAGGGCGCCGACCTGCATCTGGCCCGCGTCGATCCGGTAGGCCCCGAACCACAGCACGCTCGTGCTCGTGAGGTTGAGGATCAGCATGACGAGCGGGAACATCAGCGCCATCAGCTGACCGGCGCGCAGCGCGGTGTCGAACAGCGCCGTGTTCGCCTCGTCGAACCGCGCGGTCTCCCGGCGCTCGCGGACGAACGCGCGGACCACCCGGATGCCGCTGATCTGCTCGCGCAGGACGCGGTTGATCCCGTCGATGCGCTTCTGCATGAGCCGGAAGTACGGCACCATCCGCCGCACCACGAGGCCCACGCAGACCGCCAGCACCGGCACGGCGACGAGCAGGATCCCGGACAGCTGGACGTCCTCCCGCAGCGCCATCACCACGCCGCCGACCAGCATGATCGGCGCCATCACCATGAACAGCGCCGTCATGAGCACGACCATCTGGACCTGCTGCACGTCGTTCGTCGTGCGCGTGATGAGCGTGGGGGCGCCGAACCGGCCGACCTCCTGGGCCGAGAACGTCTGGACGTGCGTGAAGATCCGCTCGCGCACGTCGCGGCCGAACGCCATCGCCACCTGCGCACCGAAGTACACGGCGATGACCGCGCACACCACCTGCAGCAGCGAGACGGCCAGCATGACGCCGCCGAGCCGCATGATCGCGCCGGTGTCGCCGGTGGCGACGCCGTCGTCGATGATGTCGGCGTTCAGGCTGGGCAGGTACAGGGTCGCGAGCGTCTGGACCAGCTGGAGGGCGACGACCGCGGACACCGCCCCGGAGTAGGGACGCAGCTGCTCACGGAGCAGTCGGACGAGCATCAGGAGCTCCTAGCGGGGACGGGGGGTTCGGCGGCGTCGGCGGGGCGGATGGCTGCGGGTGGCAGCGGGGCGGACGGCGCAGGAGGGAGGCCGTCGTCGTCCGGTGCCCTCGACAGGGCGCCGTGCAGGACGAGGTCGACGAGGGCCCTCGCGTCCGGCGGCGTGGACCCGCGACCGCGCCGGGCGGCGTCCACCTGGCGCATCGCCGCGCCGAGCAGGACCGTGTTGAGCAGCTCGACGACCTCCCCGACGGGCAGCCGCAGCCGGTGGGCGTCGGGCCGGACGAGCCGCTCGGCGGCGGCGAGCACCGCCACGTTGCCGGCCTCCTGCTGCCGCGACCACTCGCGCATCTGGTCGGCGTGGGCGGTTCGGGGGTCGTGCGGGTCCATCGAGACGACCTGGTGCAGCACGCCCATCCAGCGGATGCTCTCGCCGACCCGCGCCAGCCCGATCCGGACGAGCTCCTCGAGGCGGCGCTCGAGCGGCAGGTCCCGGTCGACGGCCTCGATGGCGGGCACCGTCGACAGGGGGTCGACCGCGGCGAGCACGGTCGCGCGCACGAGCGAGGCCTTGTCGTCGAACACCCGGAATAGCGTCCCCTCGGCGACGCCGGCGGCCCGCGCGAGCTCGCGCGTGGTCACGGCGGCGCCGCGCTCGAGGACGACGGGGCGCACGGCCCGCAGGATGGCGGCTCGCCGCTCATCGGCGGCCATCGGCGCCGCCCTGCCCTGCTGGACCATCGGGCCACAGTAAGTGAGTGAGCACTCACTCGCTAGCGGTTTTCGCTCTGGGCGAGCGACGAGGGCCGACCCCTGGCGGGATCGGCCCTCGTGGTCGCGCGTCGCGCGGTGACGTCAGGGAGCGAGCGGCTCTTCGCCGTCCGCGTCGGCCGTCGGCGGCACGGCAGGCGCGTCCGGCGTCGGTGCCGGCGGACGCACGGCCGCACCACCCGGGTGCTGCCCCAGCTCCGCGCCCGGGTCGAACGGCCGGCCGCTGAGAGTCCCGGAGGCCGTGGCGTCCGCCGTGGCCGCCGCGGACTCGCGGCGCGCCTCCGCGAGCGCCTGCGCCGGGTCGGTGAGCGACGTCGGCGGCAGCGAGTCGGCCAGCGGCGAGTCCCCCGACTCGCGGAACGGGATGTCGGCGCCGCCGCCGTCCGGCCCGGCGAAGCCCTTGGCGAGCACCCCGAGGGCGCCGCTCAGCTCCGCGGGCAGGAACCACATCTTGTTCGCGGGGCTCTCCGCGATCTTGGGCAGCGTCTGCAGGTACTGGTACGCGAGCAGCTTCGGGTCGGCGTCGCCGCGGTGGACCGCGTCGAACACCTGGAGGATCGCGCGCGCCTCACCCTCGGCCCGCAGGATCGCCGACTGCGCCTCGCCCTCGGCCCGCAGGATGGCGGCCTGCTTCTCGCCCTCCGCCGTGAGGATCTGGGACTGCTTGACGCCCTCGGCGGTGAGGATCGCGGCGCGGCGGTCACGCTCGGCACGCATCTGCTGCTCCATCGAGCCCTGCACGGAGGCCGGCGGGTCGATCGCCTTGAGCTCCACGCGGTTCACGCGGATCCCCCAGCGGCCGGTCGCCTCGTCGAGCACGCCCCGCAGCTGGCCGTTGATCTGGTCGCGGCTCGTGAGCGTCTGCTCCAGGTCCATCGACCCGATCACGTTGCGCAGCGTCGTCACCGTGAGTTGCTCGATGCCGTAGATGTAGTTCGAGATCTCGTAGACCGCGGCCTTCGCCTCGGTCACCTGGAAGTAGATGACCGTGTCGATGCTCACCACGAGGTTGTCCGAGGTGATCACCGGCTGCGGCGGGAAGGAGACGACCTGCTCGCGCAGGTCGACGCTCGCACGCACGCGGTCGATGAACGGCACGAGCAGGTGCAGGCCGGCGTCGAGGGTGCGGGAGTAGCGCCCGAGCCGCTCGACGATGAGAGCGACGGTCTGCGGCACGATCCGCACCGCGCGGAACAGCGCGACGACGACGAACAGGGCGACGAGGCCGACGACGAGGTACACGAGCACCTGGCCGACGTTGGGGTCGTCCACAGGGCCTCCTCCGGTTGGGGTGCCGCCCGAGGGCGACCGGGACAGCGGGACAGCGTCAGAGGGCTCCGCCGGTGCTGCTCACCGACGGCGAGACCACGGCGGTGGCCCCCTCGATCCGATCGACGCGCACGGACGCGCCGGGCTCCAGCGCGCCCTGGGTCGTGCGGGCGCTCCAGACCTCGCCGGCGAGCTTCACGCGGCCGCCGTCCGCCGACACGGTGGACACGACCACCGCCTCGCGCCCGACGAGCGCGGACGCGTTCGTCTCGACGAGCGGCGTGCGCTCACGCAGGTGCTTGAGCAGCCACGGCCGGAGCATCGCGAGCAGCAGGAACGCCACGACGCACGCTGCGAGCACCTGGCCCCACAGCGGGGCACCGAGGGCGCTCGCGAGGCCGCCCGCGAGCGCACCGCCCGCGAGCATGATGAGGACGAGGTCGAGCGAGAGGATCTCGAGGATGCCCAGGACGAGCGCGCCGCCGACCCACCACAGCCACTCCATCGTGAGCTCCTTCCGATCGACGCCGCCGGAGCGAGGGCCGGATCGACCCCCGTAGACCGATCCTAGGCGATTCCTTTGCGATCTCGAGGCACGACGGCCGTCGGCGTCACCCGGCGGCGCGCGCGGTCCAGCGCGACCCGGCGCGGTCGACGACGAGATCGAGGCCGAACGCACCGGAGAGGTTCTCCGCGGTGAGCACCTCGTCGAGCGGGCCGGCCGCGTGCACCTTCCCGTCGCGGAGCAGGAGCAGGTGCGTGAAGCCCGGCGGGATCTCCTCGACGTGGTGCGTCACGAGCACGAGGACCGGCGAGCGGTGGTCCGCGGCGAGCTCCGCGAGCGCGGCGACGAGCTCCTCGCGCCCGCCGAGGTCGAGTCCCGCAGCCGGCTCGTCCAGCAGGAGCAGCTCGGGGTCCGACATCAGGGCTCGGGCGATCTGGACCCGCTTGCGCTCCCCCTCGCTCAGCGTGCCGAAGGTGCGGTCCGCGAGGTGCGAGACCTCGAAGGCGGCGAGGAGGTCGGCCGCGCGCGACTCGTCGGCGGCCTCGTAGGACTCCCGCCAGCGCCCGGTCACGCCGTACGAGGCCGTCAGGACGACGTCCCGCACCGACTCCGATGCCGGGATGCGCTCGCTCAGCGCGGTGCTCGACAGCCCGATGCGCGGCCGCAGCTCGAACACGTCGACGCGGCCCAGCCGCGAGCCCAGCAGGTCGGCGGTGCCGGTCGTCGGGTGCATCCGCCCGGAGGCCACCTGCAGCAGCGTCGTCTTGCCCGCGCCGTTGCGGCCGAGCACGACCCAGCGCTCCCCCTCGCGCACCGACCAGGACACCTGGTCGAGGATCGTCGTCGTCCCTCGTCGGATCGTCACGGCGTCCAGGTCGAGCACGTCGGTCATGGGGACGACCCTAGTCGTCGGACGAGCGTGGGACGGCCATCGCCCCGTGTCGCCCGGGTGCCACGCCGGACCGCGGCGCGAGCTGTCGGCGGGTGCGGTCCTCGGACCGCCGCGTACCGTGGGCGCGTGCTGCTCGACCTGCCCCGATCCGTCCTGCTCGCGCTCTGGGTCGCGTCGCACGACCCGGTCCGCGCGGTCCCCGCCGTGCAGGGTGACGACGAGCCCCACACCGTGGTGGACGCCGACGGGACGTCGACCTCCCTCGCGCACTGGCTGGCCCCGCTCGGCCCGGTGGACGCGGTCGCCGGCCTGCTGCCCGTCCCCGGGGACGCGCTCGGCGTCCCGGCGGCGGTGAGCGCCGCGGCCGTCGACGCCGGCGAGGCGGTGCTCGTCCACGCGGGCGGCACGAGCGTGGCGCTGGTGCCCGAGGTGCGGCGGTTCGGCTCCGACCTCGAGCCCGGCCACCTCGTGACGTGGCGGGTGACGGCCGTGCCGGACTGGCGGCTCCCGCTGCAGGGGCGGCTCGGCACCCTCGGGGACGCCGAGCGGGAGCTGCGGCAGGGCCTGGTCACGGCGACCGAGGCGCTGCAGCGGCTGGACGTGGCGCGCTGGCGCCCGGACGCCGCCGCGCTCATCGGCGCGGTGCCACGGCTCGAGCTGCAGACGTCACGCCTCCCCCGCGACCTGGACGGGCGCCGGGCCCGCACGCTGACGAGCGCCGCCCGGCTGCGCACCATCGTGTCGCTCGCCGTCGAGGACGACGGCGGTGCGGTCAACCTCTGGCAGGCCGACCAGCGCACGGCCGCGCTCCGCGACGTGGACCGCGTCGCGCGTGCCGCGCTCTGCGCCGCTGCCACGACGCTCGGGGGCTGAGCCCCGGCGGCCGTGCCGCGGTCCGTCGGCGCGCCGGTCAGGCCGGGCACTCCGCCAGGGCGAGGCGGGCCGACGCCGGCAGGTCGGCGGGGTCGTGGCCGCAGTCGACGGCGCCGTCGACCGCGTGCGTCCAGTGGTGCAGGACCCCGGTCCACGTCCGCCCGCCGCACGAGACGGAGACGGTCGCGGTGAGCGGGTCCGCCGCGCTGTAGAACACGAAGGTCGCGCTGCCCGGGTCGTCGACGCTCACCGACTCGCGCGGCGAGCCCGTCCCCGGCGTCGTCAGCAGGACCCCGTGCTCCTCCAGGGCCTGGCGCACCTGCTCGCTCGCCTCGAGGTCCGCGACGCCGATCCTCGGGTCGTCGCCCGACCACGCGATGGACGGAGGGTCCGCCTGCTCGCCGCTGACGCTGCTCCCCACCAGCTGCCCCTCGTCGTACGTCTCGACCGCCGACCGCAGAAGCACCGCGGCGCCCACCTGCGGCTCGCCCTCGATCCGCAGCTGGTCCGCGGCGGGGGCGCACGCGGAGGGGGTCGGGGTGCCGGGCGGCGTGGCCACGGCGCGCGTGGGCGCCGGGTCGTCCGTCGGGCCGGTGCAGGCGGCCAGCGCCAGGACGGCGACGGCGAGCGATGCTCGACGGGCCGGCACGGAGACGGTCACGTTTCCCTCGTTCGACGATCCACCCGGCTCGGGCCGGCTGGCGCGAGGATGCCACGGCCGCCCGCCCCGCGTGGCCGGTTCGGGCCGCGGGTTCCCGCGGGGTGCGACGCCCTCAGGGGGCCGCCAGGTCGGCCCCGAGCAGGACGGCCGACGTCGTGGCGAACAGGTCGTCCCGGTCCACGCGCCCGTCGCGACCGGCCGGTGCCGACGGCTCGGACGCAGCGGGGCGCTCGCGCAGCTCCCGGACCACGGTCGCGGCGACCCGGCGGCGCTCCACCTCGCCGTGCACCACGCACCCGAGCGGCTGCCCCGCGTCGTCCGGGGGCCCGCCGCACTCGGTCTGCGGCCGCTCGACGCCGGCGGCGCCCAGCGCGGCCGCGAGCTCGTCGACCACCGACTCCGGGGTGCCCTCGACGCGCCAGCAGCGAGCCTGCGACTCGACGGCCGAGCTCGCCGACACCGAGGCGCACGCGACCGGCTCGAACCGTGACGCCAGCACGACGGCGTCCAGCGCCTGCTCGACCCGGGCCCGTTCCGCGGGCCATCGGGCCTGTGCCGCCCGCTGCGCCAGCGCGTCGCTCACCGGCCCCGCCGCCAGGGCCACCGGGACGAGACCGGCCGTGACCAGACCGGCCACCAGGACGACCTTCCACCGCGTGCGCACGGGCGAGTCATCGGCACGCACCGACGCCGACGTGAGCGTTCGGGCGGCGGCGCCCGGTCCGGCGTCAGGCGAGAGCCGTGCGGTAGACCTCGAGCGTCCGGTCGGCGATGGCCGACCAGGAGAAGTGCTCCTCGACCCGCGTGCGGCTGGCGGCGCCCCAGCGTCGGGCCTTCTCCTCGTCCGTGACGACCTCGACCAGCGCGGCCGCCAGGTCGGCGACGAAGGCGTCCGGGTCGACCGGGGTGCCCGTGCCGTCCTGCAGCTGCTCGATGGGCACGAGCCGGCCCGTCGAGCCGTCGTCCACCACCTCGGGGATGCCGCCCGTCGCCGTGCCGACCACCGGGAGCCCGACGGCCATCGCCTCCAGGTTGACGATGCCCAGCGGCTCGTAGACCGACGGGCAGGCGAACACGGTCCCGTGGCTGAGCACGGCCACGAGCTCGTCGCGGGGCAGCATCTGCTCCACCCAGACCACGCCGGACCGCTGCTCGCGCAGCTGTTCGACCAGCCCGGTCACCTCGGCCGCGATCTGCGGCGTGTCCGGGGCGCCGGCGCACAGCACGAGCTGCACGTCGTCGGGCAGCCGCTCGGCGGCCCGCAGGAAGTACGGCAGCCCCTTCTGCCGCGTGATCCGCCCGACGAAGACCACCGACGGCCGCTGGGGGTCGATGCCGAGCCCCCGCACCACCTCGTCGGCACGCGCCAGGGCCTCGTCGCCCTCGGGCCGGCGCCACCCGTCGAGGTCGATGCCGTTGTGCACGACGTGCACGCGCCCGGGGTCGACCGTGGGGTACGAGCGCAGGATGTCGTCCCGCATCCCCGCCGAGACCGCGATCACCGCGGTCGCCGCCTCGTACGCGGTGCGCTCGGCCCAGCTCGAGACGGCGTACCCGCCACCGAGCTGCTCGGCCTTCCAGGGGCGCAGCGGTTCCAGGCTGTGGGCGGTCAGCACGTGCGGCAGCCCGTGCAGCAGCGACGCGAGGTGGCCCGCCATGTTGGCGTACCAGGTGTGCGAGTGGACGAGGTCCGACGCGACCCCGTCGTCGCCGACCACCCCGACGCCGTCCACGATCTCGAGGTCGACGCCCAGCGTCTGCAGCGCGGCGTTGGCGCCGGCCAGCGCGTCCGGCACGCCGTAGCCGTGCACGCCCGGCTCGTCGCGCGGCCCGTCGAAGCAGTGCACCCGCACGTCGACGCTGCGCCGCAGCACGGCGGCGAGCTCGGCCACGTGCACGCCCGCGCCGCCGTAGACGTACGGCGGGTACTCCCGGGTGAGCATGTCGACGCGCACGGCCGTCCTCCGTCTCTCGACCGTCGCGCCCGGGCTAGCCGGGGCTGCGACCGGCACCGCCCGGTGCCTGCGCGACACGCTAGCGCGTTCTGGCCTCGCCGCCCGGCGGCGCGAGGCCTAGGGTCGGACCATGGCAGCGCCGCGCGTCCTCGCAATCGTCCTCGCAGGTGGCGAGGGCAAACGCCTCATGCCGCTCACGACGCACCGCGCCAAGCCGGCGGTGCCGTTCGGGGGCATCTACCGGCTGATCGACTTCGCCCTGTCGAACGTCATCAACTCCCGGTACCTGCACGTGATCGTGCTGACGCAGTACAAGTCGCACAGCCTCGACCGGCACGTCTCCAAGACGTGGCGCATGTCGGCGCTGCTCGGCAACTACGTCGCCGCGGTGCCCGCGCAGCAGCGGGTCGGCAAGCACTGGTACCTCGGCTCCGCCGACGCGATCTACCAGTGCCTCAACATCATCGACGACGAGCGCCCGGACATCGTCGTCGTCGTGGGCGCGGACCACGTGTACCGGATGGACTTCTCCCAGATGGTCGACGCCCACATCGAGTCGGGCGCCGAGCTGACCGTCGCGGGCATCCGCCAGCCGATCAGCGAGGCCGACCAGTTCGGCGTCATCGAGACGGACCCGGCCGACCCGACGCGCATCGCGGCCTTCCGCGAGAAGCCGAGCGACCCCGTCGGGCTGGCCGACTCGCCGAACGAGGTGCTCGCGTCCATGGGCAACTACGTGTTCGACGCGGACGCCCTCGTGCGCGCGGTGACCGCGGACGCGGAGAACGCCACCTCGCGGCACGACATGGGCGGCGACATCGTCCCGGCGTTCGTCGAGAAGGGCACCGCGGGCGTCTACGACTTCATCCGCAACGACGTGCCGGGCTCGACGCCCCGCGACCGGGACTACTGGCGGGACGTCGGGACGATCGACGCGTTCTACGAGGCGAACATCGACCTCATCGCGATCGAGCCGGTGTTCAACCTCTACAACGACGAGTGGCCGCTGTACACCGGCTACACCGGGCTCCCGCCGGCGAAGTTCGTGCACGCCGGCGCCGGCCGGCTCGGGCACGCGGCCGACTCGGTGGTCTCCCCCGGCGTCGTCGTCTCGGGCGCCACCGTGTCCGGGTCGGTCCTGTCCCCCGGGGTGCGCCTGCACTCGTGGGCGCAGGTCACCGACTCCGTGCTCATGGACGGCGTGCAGATCAGCCGCTACGCGCAGGTGCACCGCGCGATCCTCGACAAGAACGTGATCGTGCCGGAGCGTGCGCGGGTCGGGCTCGACCGCGAGCACGACCTGGCGCGCGGCTTCACCATCACCGAGTCGGGGATCACCGTGGTGCCCAAGGGGACCGTCATCACGGACTGACCTCGACGACCGGCGGCGACCGGCGCTCCCCGGCGCCCGTCGGAGTTCGCCGTCCCCGGGCGGTCCAGTCCCCGGGCGGGCTCGCGGGGTGCCGGCGCGCCCTCGGTACCCTGCCGCGGTGACCGCCCCGCGCCTCGTCGTCATGGACGTCGACTCGACCCTCATCACCGCCGAGGTGATCGAGCTGCTCGCGGCGCACGCCGGCTCGCAGGCGCAGGTCGCGGCGATCACCGAGCGCGCGATGCGCGGCGAGATCGACTTCGCGGCGTCGCTGCACGAGCGGGTGGCGACCCTCGCGGGGCTCCCGGTGTCGGTGGTCGACGCCGTGCGCGACGAGGTGCGCCTGACACCGGGCGCGCGCGAGCTGGTCGAGGAGGCGCACCGGCGCGGCTGGCCCGTGGGCCTGGTCTCCGGCGGCTTCATCGAGATCGTCGGACCGCTCGCGGAGCAGCTCGGGATCCGGCTCGCGCGCGCGAACGCCCTCGAGGTGGCGGACGGGGTCCTCACGGGCCGCGTCGACGGGCCTGTCGTCGACCGCGCGGCGAAGGCCCGCGCGCTGCGCGACTACGCGCGCGAGACGGGTGTCCCGCTCGAGCGGACGGTCGCGATCGGCGACGGTGCGAACGACCTCGACATGATGGCCGTCGCGGGGTTCTCGGTGGCGTTCGACGCCAAGCCCGTCGTCGCGGCCGCGGCGGACGCCGCCGTGCGGGGTCGCCTCGACGCGGTGCTCGAGCTGCCGCCGTTCGTCGAGGGCTGACCTCCTGCGAGGGGCTACGACGGCGTGACGAGCCGTGCCAGCACCATCGAGGCCCGCGTGACGGCCGACCAGCCTGTCGTCGTCTCGAGCAGCGACCAGCTCGCGGTGGGCACCCCGACCCGGACGCGCGCGAACGCCGCAGGGTCGGACGCGGGCCCCGCGAGCGCCTCGGCGGTGTGGGACATCGTCGGCTCGTGGCCGACGACGAGCAGCGTGCCGACCTCGTCGGGGACGCCCGCGACGAGCGCGACGAGATCGCCCGCGCCGGCCTCGTAGACCTCGTCCCGGTACTCCACGGACCCGGCGGGCGCCCCGAGCGTCGACTGGACGAGCTCCCACGTCTGGCGCGTGCGCACCGCGGACGAGCACAGCACCAGGTCCGGCACCAGACCCTCCTC
>Ga0180221_1001849_pt1 | contig 13211 bp, 11 predicted proteins | sample eDN5th37CKraftMG_FD_151339 | JGI IMG/M metagenome (GOLD analysis project Ga0180221, IMG submission 151339) | Enriched Miracle-Growth compost microbial communities from Emeryville, California, USA - eDNA 5th pass 37_C Kraft MG (version 2) (version 2) ...
TTTACGCCAATCCGGCGGTATCTCAGAAGCTGCTGGATGACAGCGCCTTTGATGTTGCGAATTTCGTCACTCAGACGATTGCCGAAGACTTCGATCTCAAGGAAGGCTCCGCTTTCATCTCCGGCGATGGCGTCAACAAACCCCGTGGCTTTCTGAGCTATGGCACCCCAGTCTCGACCGGCGATGCCACACGTGCCTTTCATGTTTTGCAGTACATTCCGACCGGCGTTGCCGGTGCACTCAGTGACGCTACTCACAACGGCGGCGATGCACTGATCGACGTGGTCTATTCGACGCGCGCAGGCTACCGGCGCAACGCGAGATGGCTCATGAACAGCAAGACGGCCGGCGTGGTTCGCAAGCTGAAGACCAGCGACGATTTCGCGCAGTATCTTTGGATCAATTCGATTGCGCCAGGTCAGCCCCCGACGCTGCTCGGCTATCCGGTCGAGTTCGACGAGAATATGCCCGACATCGGCGCTGGTGAATTTCCGATCGCCTTTGGCGATTGGAAGCGCGGCTATCTGATCAACGATCGCATCGGCATCCGCATCCTCCGCGATCCGTTTACGAACAAGCCATTCGTGATGTTCTACACCACGAAGCGCGTCGGTGGCGGAATGCTGGATAGCAACGCTATCAAGCTGCTCAAGGTCTCGGCTACCTGATGTGTCCGTACCCGTAGATGGACCGGGTGCGAGCACTCGAGGACGACGACACATTCCGTGCTGCGAGTGTCGTCGTCCTCACTGGCCCAAGGGGCGGGTAGTGAAAACTTCCCGGCCCGTCGATCCGGGACCGGTGGCCCAACAGCACAAACTTTTTCGTGAGTTTTCAAAGATTTTTTTTGGAGGGTGGTCATGGCGGCAGGCAGTGCGGTGATCGGCGCCTTGCGCGTTGTCTTAGGTGCGGACACGGCCGCCTTGGAGAAGGGGCTCAAGGATGCGGGCCGCTCCCTCGACAGATTTGCTACGGGCCTTGCGAGTTCTCTCAAGGTGGCGACGGTGGGGCTTGCTGCAGCCGCCGGCGCGATGGCGGTTTCGATCAAGGGCGCGGTCAACGAGGCCGACGAACTTGGCAAACTGGCGCAGAAGATCGGCATCCCGGTCGAGGATTTGTCCGCGCTCAAGCATGCAGCCGATCTGTCCGGCGTGTCGCTGGAGGCGCTCGGAAAGGGTGTCGCTCGGCTGAGCAAAAACATGGTCGACGCCGCGGCCAAGCCGACCTCCGAGGCAGCGAACGCCTTTAGGGCGCTTGGCCTCTCCGCGACGAATACGGATGGCTCGCTGAAGTCGTCATCCCAAGTTTTGACGGACATCGCTGGCAAATTCGAAAACATGAAGGACGGAGCCGGAAAAACGGCCGTCTCGATGGCGCTCTTCGGCAAGGCCGGCGTCGACCTCATTCCGATGTTGAATGCGGGCAAGGCCGGCCTGGCCGACATGATCGACGAGGCGCAGCGGTTCGGACTTGTGATCGATACGAAGACCGCAAAATCCGCGGAGGCCTTTAACGACAACTTGACAAAGCTTTCGGCGGTGATGAGGGGCGGCATCATCCAGTTGATGTCGGGGATGGCCGGCTCGCTGGAAAATATTTCCACCCAGGCGCTCGCTCTCACGCGCTCCGGCGATTTGAAAGCTTGGGGCGAGAATATCGGCCAGAGCTTTGTCTGGGTCACGGAGCAGTTGCAGTATCTCAGCCTGGGATTAACGCGCTTCGCCGTGGAGTGGGAGGCGTTCAAAACTCTTTTTACGGTCGTTCCTTTCACTGAAGCCTCGCGCAAGGCGTGGGCGGATTTCGCCGCTGCCGGAGATGAAACCAAACGCAAGTTCTCCGAATTGGGCCAGACCATGGCCGCTGTCGCGCTGATCGCAGGTGGGGCGCTCGGCACTGTGATCACTGCGACTGCGAATTCAGCCAAAACGCAAGCGGACTTCAATTACGCCGCGATGGCCGGAAAGAGCGCGCTCGATTCCTTCATCGCTTCGCAGAATAAACACATCGTCTCAACGATCGCGCAAATTTCCACTGTTGGACAATCAGTCTTTGCGCTTGAACACCTGAAGACGGTTCAAGAAGGTCTCGCGATCGCGTCGGCAAACAACATCGCGCCTACCGACGCAATGCGACAGAAGTTGCAGGAGTTAGGCGTTGCCGCCGGCGAAGCGGCGCTGCGACTGCAAGGCCAGCAGTTGGTGCAGGGCGTGACGCCAATGTGGGAGAGGTATCAAGCCGATATCGAGAATACAAAGAATGCGATGCTGTCCGTCAATGCAACCGGAGAACAGATCGCCGCGGCTCAGGAGAAAAATGCCGAGCGTTATGGTCTGTCATGGAAACAGCAGGTGCCATCGATCGTCGGCAGCTTTTCCGAGATTGCCGGTGCGTTCGGCCAAGAGAATGCGAAAATGGCAAAGGCCGCGCAAGTCCTCGGCGCGGTGCAAGCGCTTATCTCGACCTATGCCGGCCAGGCGGAGGCGCTGAAGCTGCCATTCCCGCTTAACTTCGCTGCGATGGCGGCGATCGCTGCAAAAGGATTTGGGTTGGTCGCAGCAATCAAAAGCACTTCCGTTCCCAAGATGGCAGAAGGTGGCCGTGTCGCGGGGCCGGGAAGTGGAACCAGCGACAGCATTCGGGCATGGCTTTCGAACGGCGAGTTCGTCGTAAATGCGAAAGCCACCCGCGATAATTTGCCTCTTTTAGAAGCGATCAATGCGGGGGCGTTCCAGGCGCGCGAATTTGGGCGCATGATGGTTCCGAAGCTTGCGGATGGTGGGCTGGTCGATGCCGTCTCGCGTGCCGATCGTGAGTTTCCCGGGCCTGTTCTGCCCGCTGCGAGCAATTCTCCACCATCGCGAACGGTGATCGAGTTGAATGGCTTTGGGCGCTCGTCCGAGGTATGGCCGCGTGCGAACGTGATCCAGCTGGTCGATGCGCTCAACGAGGTAATCAAGGACGGTTACGTCATTGAGCGTCGATGACGACAGGCGATCGAAAGGATAAATAACATGACAGATCAACAGAATTATGAGGTTGACCTCAGCCCGATTGTGAACGCCATTCTCATTTCGTTCGCAATTCTCAATGATCGGTTGGAGACTAAAGCCGTTCTTAAGAAGGCGGAGTTTTCCGAAAGGCTGAAATTGGCATCGAAGTGCCTGCCTCGGATCGATGGCATCAGCGACACGTCCTATAATTTCACCTGCACGGTTTTAGGTGCGATCGGTGAAGCGCTCGACCAGCAGGATTCCTCCCCTTCGCCGAAGCAAAAGTTCAAGCTCACCGTGATCGACGGCGGGAAGTCGGATTAAACGCCAGCGTCGTCAGAGCAGCCTCACCGCGACGGGAAGCGGGACAAACCGACGATCCGCGGTCGACCGTGACCGTTACAGCGCGGGCACCGCACGTCACGAAGGGCGATGCTCACTGGCGCCTCGGGCTCCCGCGGCTTCATTCGCAGGTCGAGATCCAGTACGGCCTCGCAGCTCTCGCAGAGAATGTGCAGCCAATGGCGCTTGGAGGCGAGGGCGGTTTCTACCGTCGGCCAAAAGCCGGCAGACTTGGCAGTAGAGAGCCGCGCATTGAAGTTCCGCACGATCAGCACGGCGCTGCGCTCGTACTCACGGCCGCGCCGCTGTCGCTCGGCAAACTGCTTCAGGTAGTTCTGTCGGCTTTCGCGGTGCTTTTCAGGCATGCCGGCAGTCTAGCCTATACCGGGCGAAAGGCTATATTCGGTGTCGCAAACCTGAATTTGTTTAGTACTCAAAATGGCTTTTATCCATTTCACAGTCAGCGAATTGACGGTCGGTGCGGTTATCGAGCCCGGAGGGTTCGGCAAGAACCTTCGTAAGCTTCACCAGTCGGTTCCTGGCTCTGATGGACTTCTTTATCTGCGCGTGATGGTTCCGCGCGAGTTACTTTTTGAGATTGTTCGCCGCGACGTCTCCCCAGAACTGCCTAGTCGCCTCAATTGTGTCTTTGCCTGTCCCACGAACGAAGACGCGGATAAATATCAAGCAACAGCGGGGGTTCCCGCCATGCGTCGTTATGAAGTCGAAACGATTGATCCAGGGTGCGCGTCGCATATCGCGTTTTTATCGCATTGCACCGTATCTTCTAATGTAGCGTTTATGGAAGATATGGAAGCAAAAGCCGTGCGTTATTGGGCTGGCGTCGAAGGGGACACATCCAAGGGGCGTGAGATTCTTTTGGGTGGTGCAGTGCGCGTGCTTCGCGAAATCACTTAAAGCCTTGCGCTGGTTGCGCCCGCGTTACTGGGTGAATGCAACTTCTTTGCCCCAGCGAGAAGGCGGTACCCCGTTTGTCACCGTGCAGAAGAACCAAAAGCGCCCCGGAGGGCGCTTGCTGGACAGCTTCAAATCAGATTCAATGAGAGTTGGGCTTAGAAACCCGGACCGAAGATCAGGCGGCTTTCCCGTTGGCGCGGGCGGTTGCCGAATAACCTCCGGCAAATTTGCCGAAGGTCATGCGCGCTGCTTGGCGGCAGCGCCAACCTAGCCATTATGGCCGGGAGGGCGCTGCCATGTCCAGCGGGAAACCGTAAAAGCGCGCCGCCTGTCTCTTCGGCAGGTTTCTAACTCCCGGCTGCCGGCCGCCCCGGCGAGGGCCTTAGAAAGCCAAACCGAAGAGCATTCCATGACACTCGAAAATCCTGCGTCGAAGGGCGACGATCCTGCGCCCGCGCATTCCGCGTCGGGCGTGTCAGTGAGTAGGAGAGTAGCCATGAACATGATCGCAACCGCAACCATCGCCGGCAGCGTTCCGCTTGCCGAGACCGCCTTGGCATCCTCGCATCCCGACGCGGAGCTTTTCCGCTTGTTCGCGAAATTGCGGCAAAAACATCACGAGGTGGAAAAAGCGATCGCGGACTGCGAAGCGGCCAATGAGCGGATGAAAGCCGAGTTGGCGCACCTTCCGGCGCTTCCCGCAGAGCCACGGCCACCGGCCGAATATTCCGAGGACTGGAAAACCATCACCGTCGGCCAGATGAAAATGCTTCCCGAGGATCATCCGCTTGTGGTGTGGGACCGCGAAAGCGCACCGGAGTGGACTGAATGGAATAAGCTGAGCCGAGCCCGTGATCGAAAGGCTTCGAAGTTGAGCGGCTACACGGCCGCCGAAAGACGCTTCAATGACATCTACGGGCAGGAAATGGAAATCGGTGACGAGATTTTCGCAATGCCAGCGCTCACGATCGAAGGTCTTTCGATCAAAGTGCAGGCTATGAAAGTGCTTAATCTGGACTCCGAGATAATGCCGGAATGCAGCTCGATCCTCGAGAATATCCTTGCGCAAGCTGGGTTGCACTCGGAAGCCATCGACGCCTGAGCGGGCGCGCGCAAAGCTTCGCCAGGTGGCGAAGCTAACGCGCCGGCCGTTTAGGACCGGCGCGGCACCGCGCGAGGATTGAAGGGCAACCAAAAGGGGAGAGGCATGGCTGATATCGACAATCGCTATGAAACGATCGATCCGCATTGCGTCCCGGTGGTGCCGGGACACGATTTGCTCATTCACACGCTGCCGAACGGCAATATTTTGCTGACGCTGGTAACGCACCAGGTCGACACCGAGGGACGTATCGTCGGCGTGGTGACCTGCCGCGTTGAATGGGAACCGGAAGCATTGAAAAAGGCGAGCGACCGGGTCAGCACCCTACTCGAAGCCGGCGACATCGCTTTCATGCAGCACCGGGGTATTTTTTACCCCGGTTTTTTCACCCTCCAATACAAGGGGCAAATGCGACACATGTGTCGGATTTGAAGGTTCCGCCGCGGAACCTTCACCAACGGTTGGGCCGAGCATCGTCCGTTGGCTAAGATCACCTAGTCCAGTTTCAATGCAAAGGCGCCGCCAGCGACCCCGCAGGCGACGAGCAAGAGAGCAGCGGAAAAGCCGCGGCACGTGCGAAGCTGGGGAAAGGTCGCCTGCAAGATCGATCCGACGACCACGACGGCGCCTCCGGCCGCCAAGGCGGGGAAGGCGAGATCATCAAGACGGTCGATGCTGAGCAAGATCGGGAAGGCAATGCAGGCCAACCTGCTACCCGATTTGCTACCGAACTGGCCGGGAATACCCGAGACTAGCCGGGATGCAGAATCCAAGAAGTCCAACAAAATCGGACTACGCCGAACACGACGACACTGGCCGGGACGCCAGTAAACGAATTTCAAGACCGGTGCCTTAAACTACTCGGCCACCCTTCCGTGCCGCCTCCAATGGGCGAAGCGACAATCTATTGCAAGTGCGAAGCAATTCGCTTAATGCGGGGTTGCGCGCAACCAGGGCCGAGGCCGAAATGCGCGCGGAACCAAACGTTTACCACGGCAACGCGGCGCGCTTTCGCAAGCCCTGCCGGCCGGGTAATGTTAACCGGACAGCGTCGGGGACCGGGACGGAATGCAGGGAGCGGGGGGATCAGCAGGCCTTGGCCTGATCGTGCGCCGATCTGCCGGGCGCCCGTCCGTCCTGCGCCTCGCGGTCGTCGCCGTCGCCGGCCTCACCCTCGCCAATTGCAGCCAGACGGTCGATCCGAAGCTCGGCGTCTCGGCGAGCGCCCGGGTGGTCGAGCCCGGCCAGCCGGTGCCGAAGGGCGGCGGCGTCTACCGCGTCGGCAAGCCCTATACGATCGCCGGCCGCACCTACGTTCCCCAGGAAAACGTCAATTACCGCGCCGAGGGCATGGCCTCCTGGTACGGCGACGATTTCCACGGCCGTTACACCGCGAACGGCGAAATCTTCGACATGAATTCGATTACCGCCGCGCATCCGACGCTGCCGCTGCCGTCCTATGTGCGCGTCACCAATCTGCGCAACAAGCGCTCGCTGATCGTGCGCGTCAACGATCGCGGCCCTTATGCGCATAACCGCCTGATCGACCTGTCGTCGCGCAGCGCCAAGCTCTTGGGCTTCTCCGGTCACGGCCTTGCGCCGGTGCGGGTCGAGTATGTCGGCCGCGCGCCGCTCGCCGGTTCCGACGATCTGAAGCTGATGGCCACGCTGCGCATCGACGGCCATCCGGCGAAGCAGGGCGTCGGCGACGAACGCGCCTATGCCCGCAACGATGCCCGTCAGGACCGCGACCAGACGCGCGACGACGAGCGCGACGAGCCGAAGGCCGATCCCCGTCGCGAGGCCGGCGTGAAGGTCGCTTCGGCCGGCGCTTATGCGCCGGAGTTCTTCGACAGCCGGCCGATGAACCGAATCGGCAATGTGCCGGAGCCGCGCGAGCGGCCTTATTCGCTGGGTGAGGGCGGGGCGGCGCCGCGCCCGGCCGTCGCGGCGCAGGCGCTTCCGGCTCCCGCGCCGAAGGCGCCGCCCGTGATGGCCCGACTCGAGCCGCCGGCCTACCGCGCGACCTCGCCGGTGACGGCCTATGCCCCTGTGCGCTATGATGGCTCCGCGGGCTTCGTGAGCGGCCGCGGCCTTTACTGAGCCGCTTTTTTCGCGCAAAGCCTTCACGTCGTTCGGCCTGAGTTGCCCGGCCCGCCATCCGGACTCACGAGGCGTCGCTTGAACCCGTTCCGTTTTTTCCGTCTTCCGCACGGCCTGATGGCCGTCAGCCTCGCGGCCGCGCTCGCCTTTGCCGCGACCGGCGCGGGCATCGCGCAGCAGCCGCCGCCGAAGAAGGACGAGCCGACCATCTCGGCGCCGCACGCCATCCTGATCGACGCCGAGAACGGCGGCGTGCTCTATGAGAAGTCGCCGGACGAACTGATCTTCCCGGCGAGCCTCGCCAAGCTGATGACGGCCGAATACGTCTTCCATGAGCTCAAGGAAGGCCGCCTCAAGCTGACCGACGAGTTCCGCGTCAGCGAGAACGCCTGGCGCAAGGGCGGTGCGCCGTCCGGCGGCTCGACCATGTTCGCCGCCATTCACAGCCTGGTGCCGGTCGCGGACCTGATCCGCGGCATGATCATCCAGTCCGGCAACGACGCCTGCATCGTGCTGGCCGAGGGCATGGCGGGCAACGAGTCCGAATTCGCGGCGCGGCTGACCAAGCGCGCCCGCGAGATCGGGCTCGAACGGTCGACCTTCGCCAATTCGAACGGCCTGCCCAATCCGGGCACCAAGGTGACGACGCGCGAGCTCGCCAAGCTCGCCCGGCAGATCATCCTGACCTATCCGGATCTCTATCCGATCTTCGGCGAGCGCGAGTTCACCTGGAACAAGATCCGCCAGTTCAACCGCGATCCGCTGCTCGGCGTGGTCGACGGCGCCGACGGCCTGAAGACCGGCTTCACCTCGGAAGCTGGCTACGGCCTGGTCGGCTCCGCCGTGCAGAACGGATTGCGGCTGATCGTGGTGGTCAATGGCACGAAGTCCGCCAAGGAACGCGCCGACGACGCCAAGAAGCTGCTGGAATGGGGCTTCCGCTCGTTCGAGCAGCGCGTGCTGTTCGCGGAGGGCCAGACCATCGGCGAGGCCAAGGTGTTCGGCGGCGCGAGCGGCCGCGTGCCGCTGGTCGCGTCCGGTCTCGTCAAGATCATGGTGCCGAAGAACGGATCGGAACGCGTGGTCGCGCGCATCATCTACCAGGGACCGGTGCCGGCGCCGGTCGCGGCGGGTAGCCCGATCGGCACGCTGAAAGTCTGGCGCGGCGACAATGTCGTCCTGCAGATGCCGCTGAAGGCGGCCGACAGCGTCGAGAAGGGCAGCATGTCGCAACGCGCGATCGACGCGGTGGCCGAGACGGTGATCAACCTGTTCCGCTCCGGAGCACAACGTCTGTGACGCGCGGCCGCTTCATCACCTTCGAAGGCGGCGAGGGCAGCGGCAAGTCGACCCATGCCGGCCTGCTGGCGCAGCAGTTGAAGCAGCAGGGCATCGACGTCATCCAGACCCGCGAGCCGGGCGGCTCGCCGGGCGCGGAAATCATGCGTCACATCATTTTGTCCGGCGCGGCCAAGCATCTCGGCGGCGACGCGGAGCTGCTCTTGTTCGCCGCGGCCCGCGACGACCACATCCGCAACACCATCGCGCCCGCGCTCGCGGCGGGAACCTGGGTGATCTGCGACCGCTTCATGGATTCGACGCGGGTCTATCAGGGCATCGTCGGCAAGACCAACCCGCGGCTGATCCGCGCGCTCGAGCGCATCGTCGTCGGCGACTATGTGCCGGACCTGACCTTCATCATGGACCTGCCGGCCGACACCGGCCTTGCCCGCGCGCAGCGCCGCCGCGGCAATTCGCAGGCCGACCGCTTCGAGGCGGAATCGCTCCAGTTCCACGAGATGCTGCGCGAAGCATTCCGGACGCTCGCGCGGCAGGATGCCGACCGCTGCGTGCTGATCGACGCCGGCAATCCGAAGCCGGCGGTGTTCGACCAGATCTGGACCGCGGTCCGAAGCCGCCTTGGCGTCGGCGGCACGGCGCGCGTCGCGGAGGGCGCGGCGACGTGAGTGAAGATCGCGACGAGAAGGCTGCGGACGACGGCGCGCGGCATCCGCGCGAAACGCCGGCGCTCTATGGACACGCCGAGGCGGAACGCGCGCTGCTCGACAGCTATCGCGGCGGACGCATGCCGCATGCCTGGCTGATCGGCGGCCCGCGCGGCATCGGCAAGGCGACGCTCGCCTATCGTCTCGCGCGCTTCGTGCTTGCGCATCCCGACCCGGCCGCGCCCGAGGTTCAGAAGGCAACCTCGCTCGCGGTGCCTGAGGAACATCCGGTGGCGCGGCGGGTGGCCAACGAGGCGCATGGCGGGCTGCTCGCGCTCGAACGCCGCCTGAACGACAAGGGCCGGCTGTCGCAGGACATCCTGGTCGACGACGTCCGCCGCCTGGTGCCCTATTTCGGCTCGACCTCGGGAGAGGGCGGCTGGCGCACGGCCATTTTCGACTCGATCGACGAGCTCAATCGCTCAGGCGCCAACGCCATCCTCAAGCTGCTCGAGGAGCCGCCGGAGCGAACGCTGCTGCTGCTCGTCAGCCATGCGCCGGGTCGCGCGCTGCCCACGATCCGTTCGCGGTGCCGGCGGCTCGACCTGCGCCCCTTGGCGACGAAGGACGTTTGCCTGGCCGTCGGCCGCGCGCTCGGCCGCTCGCCGACCGAGCCCGAGATCATGGCGGGCGCGGAGGCTGCCGAGGGCAGCGTCGCCCGCGCCATCGAGCTCCTGGACGGCGGCGCGCTGGCGCTGCGCGAGAAGACCCTGGGGCTGCTGTCGCAATTGCCGGACCCCGATCCGCGCGCGCTCCATGCGCTGGGCGACGCGCTGGCCGGCGGCGATCCACGCACGTTGACGACCGTCATGGACGTCGTCAACGACTGGCTGTCGGCGCGCCTTGCGGCCGTCGCCCGCGAAACCCGCACGGCGGGCCGGGTCGCGCAAACCTGGGAGCAGGTCAATCGCGCCGCCCGCGACGCGCAGGCCTACAACCTCGAGCGCAAGCCGCTGGTGTTCTCGGTATTCGGCTTGCTTGCCGAGGCGGCGCGCGGTTGATAGGTAACCGGCCTCATGGCCAAAACGCCTTATTACATCACCACCGCGATCTCCTATCCGAACGGCCCGCCGCATATCGGCCACGCCTACGAGGTGATCGCCACCGACGCCATCGCCCGCTTCAAGCGGCTCGACGGCTATGACGTATTTTTCCTGACCGGCACCGACGAGCACGGCCAGAAGATGCTGCAGACCGCCGCCAAGGAGGGTCTGACGCCGCGCGACATCCTCGCGCGCAACGTGCCGCGCTTCCAGGCGATGGCGAAGAAGCTCAACTGCTCGAACGACGATTTCATCCGCACCACCGAGGAGCGGCATTATCGCGCCTCCGCCGCGATCTGGGAGCGGATGGCGGCGAACGGCGACATCTACCTGTCGAAATATGCCGGCTGGTACTCGGTGCGCGACGAGGCCTATTACGCCGAGGACGAGACGCAGCTCAACGAGCACAAGGTGCGCATCGCCACCAAGACCGGCACGCCGGTCGAGTGGGTCGAGGAGGAGAGCTATTTCTTCAAGCTGTCGGCCTATCAGCAGAAGCTCCTGGACCTTTACGACAAGGTGCCGGATTTCGTGCTGCCGCGCGAGCGGCTGAACGAGGTCGCGAGCTTCGTGCGCGGCGGGCTGCAGGACCTGTCGATCTCGCGCACCACCTTCGACTGGGGCGTGCCGGTGCCCGGCGATCCCAAGCACGTGATGTATGTCTGGGTCGACGCGCTGACCAACTACATCACCGCGGTGGGATATCCCGACGCCGACCCCGAGATGTTCAAAAAATTCTGGCCGGCCGACCTCCATGTGATCGGCAAGGACATCGTGCGCTTCCACGCGGTCTACTGGCCGGCCTTCCTGATGTCGGCCGGCATCGCGGTGCCCAAGCGCATCTTCAGCCACGGCTTCCTGTTCAACCGCGGCGAGAAGATGTCGAAGTCGGTCGGCAACGTGATCGACCCGTTCGAGCTCGCCGACACCTATGGCGTCGACCAGTTCCGCTTCTTCTTCCTGCGCGAGGTGCCGTTCGGGCAGGACGGCAACTACAGCCACGAGGCGATCATCAACCGCACCAATGCCGACCTCGCCAACGATCTCGGCAATCTGGCGCAACGCTCGCTGTCGATGATCGGCAAGCAGCTCGGCGGCGTGCTGCCGAAGCCGGGCGCATTCTCGGACGCCGACGAGACGATCCTCGCCGCCGCCGACGCCATGATCGGCAAGGCGCGCGAGGCGATGCAGACGCAGGCGCTGCATCAAGTCCTGAACGCGGTGTGGGCGGTGGTTGCGGACGCCAACCGCTATTTCGCCGGCGAGGCGCCCTGGGCGCTGGCCAAGAGCGACCCGCAGAAGCAGGGCACTGTGCTCTATGTCACCGCGGAAGTGATCCGGCAGGTCGCGATCCTCGCCCAGCCGTTCATTCCGGCCTCCGCCGGCAAGCTGCTCGATCTGCTGGCCGTGCCGGAGAACGAACGCAGCTTCGCGCAGCTCGGCGGCGCGCATCGACTGGCGCCGGGCTCGAAACTGCCTGCGCCGCAGCCGGTTTTCCCGCGCTATGTCGAGCCCGACGCCAAACCGGAAGCCAAATAGCGATGCTGGTCGACAGCCACTGCCACCTCGATTTTCCGGAGTTTGCGCCGGAGCTCGACGCGGTGGTGACGCGCGCCCGCGATGCCGGCTTGGGCCGCATGGTGACGATCTCGACGCGGGTGAAGCGCCACGCCCAGGTGCTCGCCATCGCCGAGCGTTTCGCGGATGTGTTCTGCTCGGTCGGCACGCATCCGCACAACGCGCACGAGGAACTCGATATCGGCGCCGACGATCTGCTGCGCATCGCGGACAACCCGCGCGTCGTCGCGATCGGCGAGGCCGGCCTCGACTACCACTATGACAACAGCCCGCGCGACGCGCAGGAACAGGGCCTGCGCGCCCATATCGACGCCGCGCGGCGGAGCCACCTGCCGCTCGTCATCCATTCGCGCGACGCCGACGCCGACATGGCGCGGATTCTCGAACAGGAAACCGGGAAGGGCGCCTTTCCGGCCGTGCTGCATTGCTTCACCGGCGGCCGCGATCTCGCGCTGCGCGCGGTCGCGCTCGGCCACTATGTGTCGTTCTCCGGCATCCTGACCTTCAAGAAGTCCGAGGACCTGCGCGCCATCGCCGCCGAGCTGCCGGCCGACCGCATCCTGGTCGAGACCGACGCGCCGTTCCTCGCGCCCGGCAAGTTCCGGGGAAAACGCAACGAGCCGTCCTACGTGGTCGAGACCGCCAAGGTGCTCTCCGAGACGCGGAAAACCGGCTTCGACGAGATCGCCCGGCAGACCACCGAGAACTTCTTCCGGCTGTTTTCCAAAGTGCCGCGCGGGACGCCGGCATGAGCATGCGCTTTACGATGCGCTTTACGATCCTTGGCTGCGGCTCCTCGATGGGCGTGCCGCGCGTCGGGCTCGGCTGGGGCGCCTGCGACCCGAACAACCCGAAGAACGCCCGGCGGCGCTCGTCGCTGCTGGTCGAGCGCACCGGCGCCGATGGCGGCGTGACCCGCGTGCTGGTCGACTGCTCGCCGGACCTGCGGATGCAGATGATCGACGCCGATGTGGACCGGATCGACGGCGTGCTGATGACCCACGCCCATGCCGACCACATCCACGGCATCGACGACTTGCGCGGCCTGTTCGTGCGCAACCGCAAGCCGATCGATATCTGGATGGACGCCGCGACCTCGGCCGAGGCCCATCAGCGGTTCGGCTACTGC
>Ga0180221_1001852_pt1 | contig 13195 bp, 9 predicted proteins | sample eDN5th37CKraftMG_FD_151339 | JGI IMG/M metagenome (GOLD analysis project Ga0180221, IMG submission 151339) | Enriched Miracle-Growth compost microbial communities from Emeryville, California, USA - eDNA 5th pass 37_C Kraft MG (version 2) (version 2) ...
GAAGTGGTCGAGGACCAGGACTGGGAACGCAGCTGGATGGACAACTTCAAGCCGATGCGCTTCGGCCGCCGCCTGTGGATCGTCCCCAGCTGGCACGAGGCGCCGGAGCCGGAGGCAGTGAACCTGCTGCTCGACCCGGGCCTGGCCTTCGGCACCGGCACCCACCCGACCACTGCGCTGTGCCTGGAATGGCTGGACGGCCAGGAACTGGCCGGCGATACCGTGCTGGACTTCGGCTGCGGCTCGGGCATCCTCGCCATCGCCGCGCTGCTGCTGGGCGCGAAGCGGGCGCTGGGCACCGACATCGACCCGCAGGCCCTGGAGGCCTCGCGCGACAACGCCACGCGCAACGGCATCGACCCGGCGCTGTTCCCGGTCTACCTGCCCGCCGATCTGCCCGCCGGGCAGGCCGACGTGGTGGTGGCGAACATTCTCGCCGGTCCCCTGGTCTCACTGGCAGGCCAGCTGACTTCCCTGGTCAAGCCCGGCGGCCGCCTGGCCCTGTCGGGCATCCTCGCCGAGCAGGCCGAGGAAGTGCGCGCCGCCTACGCCGACGCCTTCGAGCTGGAGCCCACCGCCGAGCGCGAAGGCTGGGTACGCATCAGCGGCCGCCGCCGCTGAACCCTGGTGGCGGCCAACTGCCCGCACGCCGAGGCTTGAGTTAGACTAATCGACCGTTTATCGCCGGACCGCCGCATGAGCGCCAGTTTCATCACACAGTGCCCGCATTGCCTCACCAGTTTCCGCGTCAACCAGGCGCAGCTGGGTGCGGCCAATGGCGCTGTGCGCTGCGGCGCCTGCCTCAAGGTGTTCAACGCCCCGCAACATATGCTGGGCGGCACCGCGCGCTCCGGTGGCGAGCCCATCCAGCCGCCGGCTGCGGCCCCGAAACCCGCAGCGCCCGCAGCGCCGAGCGAGCCCCCGCGCCCCGTCCCGGCGCCCGGCGTCGCCACCCTCGGCTGGCCGCTGGCGCCGCACAGCGCGCGGCCGTCCGCCGACAGCACGGTAGCCCCGGCCGCCACACCCATGCCGGCCCCCATCCAGCCCCCGGCGCCCGCCCCGGCACCGGCCAGGCCGGCGCAAGAAGCCGCCGCAGCGGCCAAGCCCGCCGACGATACCCTGTGGATCCACGACGATCTCGACCTGGACAGCCTCAACCTCGACGAAGAGCTGGCCAAGCTCGACGAATTCGAGCTGTCCCAGGAATTCCGCGAACTGCAGGCCGCGCCCAAGCCGGCCGAGGCCCTGCTGGGCAACCGCCCGTCGGCGCGCGACCCGCATGACGAACGCTGGGCCGAGGCCCTGCTGCGCGACGAGGAACGCCAGGCGAGCGAAGGCGGCCGCCAGGAACCGAGCCTGGGCCGCATCGAAGAAGAGCCCGAGCAGCCCCCCGTCGCGCCGCCGCAACCGCAGAGCGCGCCGGTCGAAGAGCCGGCCGTGGCCGCCGCGGCCGCAGAAGAGGAAGACGACGACCTGCCGAGCTTCAGCGCCCGCCGCGACGACGAGCCGCTGGAAACCGAAGCCGAGCCGGACGAGGAACCCGAGGCCGAGCCCCCGCTGGCGGAACGCGAGACGCCCCGCCTGGGCGCGCCGCTGGACGACGAGGACGAAGAGGCAGACGACAAGGCCCCGCGCCGCCCCGACCCGGGCCTGGGCGAGGCCGCCCTGCGCGACCTCAGCGACGAGCCGCTGCAACTGGACTGGCAGAAGCCCAAGAGCCGCTGGGGCTGGCGCCTGCTCTGGCTGCTGCTGATCCTCCTGGCCCTGGCCGGCCTGGGCGGCCAGTACGTGGCCTACCACTTCGACGAGCTGGCCCGCGAGGACGCCTACCGCCCCTGGTTCGCCGAACTCTGCCCGCAACTGGGCTGCATCCTGCCGTCCAAGGTCGACGTCGAGCAGATCCGCAGCAGCAACCTGGTGGTGCGCAGCCACCCGGACTTCAGCGGCGCCCTGGTGGTGGACGCGATCATCTACAACCGCGCCAGCTTCTCCCAGCCCTTCCCGCTGCTGGAGCTGCGCTTCGCCGACCTCAACGGCCAACTGATCGCCAGCCGCAGCTTCAAGCCCAGCGAATACCTGGGCGGCGAGCTGGCCGGGCAGAGCGAGATGCCGCCGCAGACGCCGATCCACGTGTCGCTGGACATCCTCGACCCGGGCCCCAAGGCGGTCAACTACAGCCTCAGCTTCCATTCGCCGGAGTGACCGGCGCGTAGCGCAGAACCCCGCGCAGCGCCAGTTCCGCTCGTCTTCCAACCCCAGGCAATAAGCCGGCGGCTGTTCAGAATTTATCCAAAATCGCCTTTATCCGGTCATCGAGAGCGGGTATCATGCCCTCCCTTTTTTGCAAGCACCGGTGGCCTCTCGCCGACCCTCCCCGAGTCCTCGACCCGCGGGAGCGTGCAGCGATTGCGCCCCATAACAGGGAAGCGATGTCGGTGGTTCGCATCGGCTCTTACACACTGCCCAACAGACTGATCCTGGCTCCCATGGCCGGCGTCACCGATCGCCCGTTCCGCCAGCTGTGCCGCCGCCTCGGCGCCGGCATGGTGGTCTCGGAGATGGTCACCAGCGACGTGCGCCTGTGGAACAGCCGCAAGTCGCGCCTGCGCCTGGTGCACGACGGCGAGGACCAGCCGCGTTCGGTGCAGATAGCCGGCGGCGACCCGCAGATGCTCGCCGAGGCCGCCCGCGCCAACGTCGAACTGGGCGCGCAGATCATCGACATCAACATGGGCTGCCCGGCCAAGAAGGTCTGCAACAAGGCCGCCGGCTCCGCGCTGCTGCGCGACGAGAAGCTGGTGGCCGAAATCCTCGAAGCCGTGGTGGCCGCCGTCGAAGTGCCGGTGACGCTGAAGATCCGCACCGGCTGGGACCGCGACAACCGCAACGGCGTGAACGTCGCGCGCATCGCCGAGCAGTCGGGCATCCAGGCCCTGGCCGTGCACGGCCGCACCCGCGCCGACCTGTACACCGGCGACGCCGAATACGAAACCATCGCCGCGATCAAGCAGGCGGTGTCCATCCCGGTGTTCGCCAATGGCGACATCACCTCGCCGCAGAAGGCCCGCCAGGTGCTCCAGCACACCGGCGCCGACGCCTTGCTGATCGGCCGCGCCGCCCAGGGCCGGCCGTGGATATTCCGTGAGATCGAGCACTACCTGAGCACCGGCGAGACCTTGCCGGCGCCGTCCCTGGCCGAGGTGGAAAGCATTTTGCTGGAGCACCTGGCCGCCTTGCATGCCTTCTATGGGGAAGAGCTGGGTGTCCGCATCGCCCGCAAGCACGTGGGCTGGTACCTGGCGACGTTACCGGGGGCGGCGGAGTTCCGCGCCCAGTTCAATCGTTTGCAGAACACGGATGCACAGAGCGCCAGCGTCAGGCAGTTCTTCGCCGAGCGCCACGACAACGGAAAAGGGGTGGCCGCATGACAACGATGACCGAGACTTTAGTGAGTGGAATGACACCCGTGAGCGACAACGCGAACCTCAAACAGCACCTGAACACGCCGACGCAGGAAGGCCATACCCTGCGCGACAGCGTCGAGAAGGCACTGCGCAACTACTTCGCCCACCTCGATGGGCAGCCGGTCACGGACGTGTACAACATGGTGCTCTGCGAAGTGGAGGCACCGCTGCTGGAAACCGTGATGGACCACGTGAAGGGTAACCAGACCAAGGCGTCGGAGCTGCTCGGCCTGAACCGCGGCACCCTGCGCAAGAAGCTCAAGCAGTACGATCTTCTCTAGAAGCTGGAAGCCCGAAGCCCGAAGCTGGAAGTGGAAAGCCGAACGGCGCTCTTGACTTCCGGCTTTCAGCTTCAAGCTTCCAGCTCTTTCTTTTCCTCTATCCGATGGCCTGACAGATGACCGACCAAACCACCCGCCTGCCCATCCGCCGCGCGCTGATCAGCGTCTCCGACAAGACCGGCGTCGTCGATTTCGCCCGCGAGCTGGTCGCCCTCGGCGTGGAGATCCTCTCCACCGGCGGCACCTACAAGCTGCTCAAGGACAACGCCATCGCCGCCGTGGAAGTGGCCGACTACACCGGCTTCCCGGAAATGATGGACGGCCGCGTCAAGACCCTGCACCCGAAGGTGCACGGCGGCATCCTCGGCCGTCGCGACATCGACGGCGCGGTGATGGCCGAGCACGGCATCAAGCCGATCGACCTGGTGGCGGTCAACCTGTACCCCTTCGAGGCCACCGTGGCCAAGGCCGACTGCGACCTGCCGACCGCCATCGAGAACATCGACATCGGCGGCCCGACCATGGTCCGCAGCGCGGCGAAGAACCACAAGGACGTCGCCATCGTGGTCAACGCCGGTGACTACGCCGGCGTGGTCGAGGCCCTGAAGGCCGGCGGCCTGACCTACGCCCAGCGCTTCGACCTGGCCCTGAAGGCCTTCGAGCACACCGCCGCCTACGACGGCATGATCGCCAACTACCTGGGCACCATCGACCAGGCGCGCGACACCCTCTCCACCGAAGGCCGCGGCGCCTTCCCGCGCACCTTCAACAGCCAGTTCATCAAGGCCCAGGAAATGCGCTACGGCGAGAACCCGCACCAGAGCGCGGCCTTCTATGTCGAGGCGAAGAAGGGCGAGGCCAGCGTCTCCACCGCCGTGCAGTTGCAGGGCAAGGAACTGTCGTTCAACAACGTGGCCGACACCGACGCCGCGCTGGAATGCGTGAAGAGCTTCGTCAAGCCGGCCTGCGTCATCGTCAAGCACGCCAACCCCTGCGGCGTGGCCGTGGTCCCGGAGAACGAAGGCGGCATCCGCAAGGCCTACGACCTGGCCTACGCCACCGACACCGAGTCGGCCTTCGGCGGCATCATCGCCTTCAACCGCGAGCTGGACGGCGACACCGCCCAGGCCATCGTCGAACGCCAGTTCGTCGAAGTCATCATCGCCCCGAAAGTCTCCGCCGCCGCCCGCGCCGTGGTCGCCGCCAAGGCCAACGTGCGCCTGCTGGAGTGCGGCGAGTGGCCGGCCGAACGCGCCCCGGGCTGGGACTTCAAGCGCGTCAACGGCGGCCTGCTGGTACAGAGCCGCGACATCGGCATGATCACCGAGGCGGACCTGAAGATCGTCACCCAGCGCGCGCCCAGCGAGCAGGAAATCCACGACCTGATCTTCGCCTGGAAAGTGGCCAAGTTCGTCAAATCCAACGCCATCGTCTACGCCAGGCACCGCCAGACCGTCGGCGTCGGCGCCGGCCAGATGAGCCGCGTCAACTCCGCGCGCATCGCCGCCATCAAGGCAGAACACGCCGGCCTGGAAGTGAAAGGCGCGGTCATGGCCTCTGACGCCTTCTTCCCGTTCCGCGACGGCATCGACAACGCGGCCAAGGCCGGCATCACCGCGGTGATCCAGCCGGGCGGCTCGATGCGTGACAACGAAGTCATCGCGGCGGCCGACGAAGCCGGCATCGCGATGGTGTTCACCGGTATGCGCCACTTCAGGCACTAAAAGCTGGAAGCCTGTAGCTGGAAGCCTGAAGCCCGACCGCTTCCAGCTTCCAGCTTCCAGCTTCCAGCTCTCAGACGAGAGCTATCGAATATGAATGTACTGATCATCGGCAGCGGCGGTCGCGAACACGCCCTGGCCTGGAAGGTCGCCCAGGACCCGCGCGTGGCGAAGGTCTTCGTCGCCCCGGGCAACGCCGGCACCGCCACCGAGCCCAAGTGCGAGAACGTCGCCATCGACGTGCTGGCCCTGGAGCAACTGGCCGACTTCGCCGCGAAGAACGTGCAACTGACCATCGTCGGCCCCGAAGCACCGCTGGTCGCCGGCGTGGTCGACCTGTTCCGTTCGCGCGGCCTGGACATCTTCGGCCCGACCAAGGGCGCGGCCCAGCTGGAAGGCTCCAAGGCCTTCACCAAGGACTTCCTGGCCCGCCACAAGATCCCCACCGCCGACTATCGGAACTTCACCGAAGTCGAGCCGGCCCTGGCCTACCTGAAGGAAAAAGGCGCGCCCATCGTGATCAAGGCCGACGGCCTGGCCGCGGGCAAGGGCGTGATCGTCGCCATGACCCTGGAAGAAGCCGAGGAAGCCGTGCGCGACATGCTCGCCGGCAACGCCTTCGGCGACGCCGGTTCGCGCGTGGTGATCGAGGAATTCCTCGACGGCGAGGAAGCCAGCTTCATCGTCATGGTCGACGGCCAGAACGTGCTGCCCATGGCCACCAGCCAGGACCACAAGCGCGTCGGCGACGCCGACACTGGCCCCAACACCGGCGGCATGGGCGCCTACTCGCCGGCCCCGGTGGTCACCCCCCAGGTACACCAGCGGGTGATGGACGAAGTCATCTACCCGACCGTGCGCGGCATGGCCGAGGAAGGCAACGTCTACACCGGCTTCCTCTACGCCGGCCTGATGATCGACAAGAGCGGCGCGCCCAAGGTCATCGAGTTCAACTGCCGCTTCGGCGACCCGGAAACCCAGCCGATCATGGTCCGCCTGGAGTCCTCCCTGGTCCTGCTGGTCGAGGCCGCCCTGGCCAAGGCGCTGGACAAGGTCGAGGCCACCTGGGACCCGCGCCCCACCGTGGGCGTGGTGCTGGCCGCCGGCGGCTACCCGGGCGACTACGCCAAGGGCGACGTCATCGAAGGCCTGGCCGAAGCCGCCAAGCTCGACGGCAAGGTGTTCCATGCCGGCACCGCGCTGAAGGACGGCCAGGTCGTCACCTCCGGCGGCCGCGTGCTCTGCGCCACCGCCATCGGCCCGAGCGTGTCCTCGGCGCAGCAGCAGGCCTACCGCCTGGCGGAGCAGATCCGCTGGAACGGCTGCTTCTACCGCAAGGACATCGGCTACCGCGCCATCGCCCGCGAACGCGGCGAAGGCTGAAAGGCCGGCGGGCGCAGGGGCTGAGCCGCCTTTGCGCCCGTTTTTCCGACCTGCGGTCGGCAGGCGGCCACGTGCGGGCCCGGGTGGATTTCGGGGCCGTCGGCACTTGGCTATAATCCGGCCACTCTCCACCGAAGGGAATTCGCCGTGCGCCGGCTCTGGAACGCCACAGGACTTCTGGTCTGCCTGCTGCTGACGGCCCTGCTCGTAGGCCCGGGCCTCGTCCAGGCGCAGGATGCCGACGGCTGGTCGCAGTTGCACGACGGCGAAGGCCGCCTGCAGTTGCAGGACGTCCTCTCCGCACGCCTGCGCCCGCTGTTCAGCCCCCTCGACATCGAAGACCTGCACGCCCCCGCCGGCCCCGGCGCCATCTGGCTGCACTACCGCTTGCCGGCCAGCGACGCGCCGCGCCAGCTGCGCCTGTTCTCGCCGAGCCTGGACAGCCTGCAGCTCTACCTGCTGCACGGCTCGCAGCTGCTGGAAGAGCGCCAGGCCGGCAACCTCTACCCCGGCCAGCGCCCGCTGCTCAACAGCGACATCCTGCTGCCGCTGCGCAGCAGCCCCGAAGTCCTCGACCTCTACCTGCGCCTGAGCTCCAGCCAGAGCCTGCGCCCCACCATCAGCCTGGAAAGCGCCGAATCCCCCGCCGGCCAGCAGCGCCCGCTGCAGTTCGGCATCCTCCTCGGCTGCCTGGGCATGCTGCTGCTCTACAACCTGGTGCGCTTCGCCTACAACCGCGTGCTCAGCGGCCTGTGGCTGGCCGGGGTGCACGCCGGGCTGCTGCTGGCCTGCCTGACGCTGTTCGGCCTGCTCAGCCCCTGGTACGGCACGCACCAGACCTGGCAGCCGCTGACCGCCCAGCTGGCCCTGCTGCTGGTGCTGTTCTGCGCCCTGGGCTACACCGCCAGTTTCTTCCACGGCCAGTCGCCACGCCGCCCCCTGGGCCGCCTGCTGGCCCTGGGCAGCCTCGGCCTGCTGGGCCTCGGCGCGCTGCTGCACCTGGCCCTGGACATCCCCACCGGCGAGTTGCTCTACGGCCTGGTGGCGATCACCAGCCTGGGCATGTTCCTCATCGCCGCCTACTACATGCACCACGGCTACCGCCCGGCCCGGCTGTTCGTCATCGCCATGGGCGTGTTCGTCAGCGCCTGGCTGCTGAGCCTGCCGGCCCTGCTCGGCTACGTGCCCACGCGCAGCGACTGGCTCGGCAGCGCGCTGCTGGGGCTGACCGCGGCGGCCGGCTTCCTGCTCAGCCTGGCCCTGGCCGAGCGCCAGCGCCAACTGCAGCAGGAGAGCTTCGACGCCAGCCGCAAGCGCGCCGCCAGCAGCGCCGAGCTCAAGGCCAAGGGCGAGTTCCTGGCGAAGATCAGCCACGAAATCCGCACCCCCATGAACGGCGTGCTGGGCATGACCGAACTGCTGCTCGGCACCCCGCTGTCGGCCAAGCAGCGCGACTACGTGCAGACTATCCACAGCGCCGGCAACGAACTGCTGGCGCTGATCAACGAAATCCTCGACATCTCCAAACTGGAGTCCGGGCAGATCGAGCTGGACGAGGTGCAGTTCGACCTGGGCGCGCTGATCGAGGACTGCCTGGCGATCTTCCGGGTGCGCGCCGAACAGCAGAAGATCGAGCTGATCAGCTTCACCCAGCCGCAGGTGCCACGGGTGATCAGCGGCGACCCGACGCGCCTGCGCCAGGTGCTGCTGAGCCTGCTGGACAATGCCTTCAAGCAGACCGAGGAAGGCGAGATCCTCCTGGTGGTGGCCCTCGACGGCCCGCCGGGCAAGACGCGCCTGCGCATCGCCGTGCAGGACAGCGGCCGCCCGCTGGACCCCAACGACCGCCAGGCCCTGCTCACCGCCGAGCTGCACAGCCGCGACTTCCTCTCCGCCCCCCGCCTGAGCAGCCGCCTGGGCCTGGTGATCGCGCGCCAGCTGATCCAGCTGATGTCCGGCCAGCTGGGCATCGAAAGCGGCCTGGACAGCGGCGGCGACAGCGGCAACACCCTGTGGCTGAGCCTGCCGCTGGACCAGGACATGCTCGAACACCCCACCGCCGACCTCGACAGCCCGCTGCAGGGCGCGCGCCTGCTGGTGGTGGACGACAACCAGACCTGCCGCAAGGTGGTGGTGCAGCAGTGCAGCGTCTGGGGCATGAACGTCAGCGCCGTGGCTTCCGGCAAGGAAGCCCTGGCCCTGCTGCGCACCAAGGCGCACCTGCGCGAATACTTCGACGTGGTCCTGCTCGACCAGGACATGCCCGGCATGACCGGCATGCAGCTGGCTACCAAGATCCAGGAAGACCCCAACCTCAACCACGACATCCTGCTGATCATGCTCACCGGCATCAGCAACGCGCCGAGCAAGATCATCGCCCGCAACGCCGGGATCAAGCGCATCCTGGCCAAGCCGGTGGCCGGCTACACGCTCAAGGCCACCCTCGCCGACGAACTGGCCCAGCGCGGCCCCAGCGGCGTGACCAACTACCTGCCGGCGGCCGCCGAACCCGCGCCGCTGAGCCCGCCCAGCGACTTCCGCGTGCTGGTGGCCGAGGACAACAGCATCTCCACCAAGGTCATCCGCGGCATGCTCGGCAAGCTCGACCTGCAGCCGGACACCGCCAGCAACGGCGAAGAAGCCCTGGCCGCGATGAAGGCCACCCAGTACGACCTGGTGCTGATGGACTGCGAGATGCCGGTGCTCGACGGCTTCTCCGCCACCGAGCGCCTGCGCGCCTGGGAAGCCAGCGAACACCGCCCGCACACGCCGGTGGTGGCGCTCACCGCGCACATCCTCAGCGAACACAAGGAACGCGCCCGCCTGGTCGGCATGGACGGCCACATGGCCAAGCCGGTGGAACTGTCGCAACTGCGCGAACTGGTGGCCTACTGGGTAGCCGAACGCGAACGCCGCCTGCGCCAGCAGAGCGACGCGGCGCTGCCGTCCTGACGCCCATCACGGCGCCGAGGGGCTTTTCGTAGGATGGGTTGAGCTTGCGAAACCCATCGGGCCACGTTGATGGGTATCGCTTCGCTCAACCGCATCCTACGGGCGTTGTGTCTGCCGGAGGGTGTAGGAGCGAGCTTGCTCGCGAAGGGCGTTTCCCGGTGGCTGCGGTGTTTCGAGTTGACCTCGCCCCTCTCCCTAACCCTCTCCCTGAAGGGAGAGGGGACCGTTGGGCAGGACTGGGTGTTCTGGCGTCAGCCGGCAACGCCAAAGGTTTCCGGCTGAAACCATTCCTTCTCTCGGCACGGACAAGCCCCCTCTCCCTAACCCTCTCCCTGAAGGGAGAGGGGACCGTTGGGCAGGGCTGGGTGTTCTGGCGTCAGCCGGCAACGCCAAAGGTTTCCGGCTGAAACCATCACTTCTCTCGGCGCGGACAAGCCCCCTCTCCCTTCAGGGAGAGGGCTGGGGAGAGGGAAAGGCGGCAAGCCAATACACCGAAGTCGCCGGGAAACGCCCTTCGCGAGCAAGCTCGCTCCTACACCCCACCGAAACCCGCCCCCAGGCAATGACCGCCGCCCACCCCGCCCGCTATGCTTCAGCCCCAGCAGAGCCATCTCACCCGGACGAGATCCCCCCATGCATGTGCTGTTCAGCGTGTACCTGAAGATGCTGGTGCTCTACAGCCCCTTCTTCGTGCTTTCCTGCTTCATCAGCCTCAGCCGCGGCTTTGCCCCGCGCGACCGCAAGCACATGGCCTGGCGCGTGGCCCTGGCGGCGCTGGTCGCCAGCGTGCTGCTGTACCTGTTCGGGCGCTACATCTTCACCCTCTTCGGCATCACCGCCGACGCCTTCCGCATCGGCGCCGGCAGCGTGCTGTTCATCTCCGCCCTGGGCATGGCCCAGGGGCGCTCGGCGGTGCAGAGCGACAACGTGCAGCAGGACGTCACCATCGTCCCGCTGACCATCCCCATCACCGTAGGCCCCGGCACCATAGGCGCGCTGCTGGTGATGGGCGTCGGCCAGCACTGGGAGGACAAGCTGCTGGCGCTGCTGGCGATCGTCCTCGCCTGCCTCACCCTCGGCGTCACCCTCTTCCTGTCCGACCGCATCGAACGCATCCTCGGCGAGCAGGGCCTGCAGATCGTCAGCCGGCTGATGGGCCTGTTCGTCTGCGCGCTGGCCGCGCAGATCATCATGACCGGCGTGCGCGGCTACTTCCTGCCCGCGCCCTGAGACCGGCGTCACACAGCGGCGCGCCCCAATTGGGGGCGAATCGTCCGCACGCCCCCTCGGCGCACCAGAATGGCGCCGCGAAAACCCCGAGCGAAACGGCAAAAAACGCCGCGCAAGCCCTCTGGCACAGGGCTTTGCGCTGCTTGGCACGGATGCTGCGATAGACCTCCCGACCCGCAGGGGTCCCCTACCCACTTCGGGAGGCTGCACAGGCGACGGCCCAGAATCCGCGCGGCACCCTCCCAGGTACTGGAAGCCAAGGAGGCTGCCGCGATGAAACGTCGTCCCCTGTTGAAAAGCACCCTGGCGGTGAGCGCGCTGCTGCTCACCGGCCTGTTCCCCTTCGGCTCCCAGGCCGCCGAGACCATCAAGGTCGGCATCCTGCATTCGCTGTCCGGCACCATGGCCATCTCCGAGACCTCGCTCAAGGACATGGCGCTGATGACCATCGACGAAATCAACGCCAAGGGCGGGGTGAACGGCAAGAAGCTGGAGCCGGTGGTGGTCGACCCGGCGTCGAACTGGCCGCTGTTCGCCGAGAAGGCCCGCCAGTTGCTGACCCAGGACAAGGTCGCGGTGGTCTTCGGCTGCTGGACCAGCGTCTCGCGCAAATCCGTGCTGCCGGTGTTCGAGGAACTCAACGGCCTGCTGTTCTACCCGGTGCAGTACGAGGGCGAGGAAATGTCGCCCAACGTCTTCTACACCGGCGCCGCGCCGAACCAGCAGGCCATCCCCGCGGTGGAATACCTGATGAGCGAGGACGGCGGCGCCGCCAAGCGCTTCTTCCTGCTCGGCACCGACTACGTCTACCCGCGCACCACCAACAAGATCCTGCGCGCCTTCCTGCACAGCAAGGGCGTGGCCGACAAGGACATCCAGGAGGTCTACACGCCGTTCGGCCACAGCGACTACCAGACCATCGTCGCCGACATCAAGAAGTTCTCCGCCGGCGGCAAGACCGCGGTGATCTCCACCGTCAACGGCGACTCCAACGTGCCCTTCTACAAGGAACTGGCCAACCAGGGCCTGGAAGCCACCGAAGTGCCGGTGGTGGCCTTCTCGGTGGGCGAGGAAGAACTGCGCGGCATCGACACCAAGCCGCTGGTGGGCAACCTCGCGGCCTGGAACTACTTCGAGTCGGTGAAGAACCCGCAGAACGAGAAGTTCGTCGCCGACTGGAAGGCCTACGCCAAGGCGAAGAACCTGCCGAACTACGCCACCGCCGTGACCAACGACCCGATGGAAGCCACCTACGTCGGCATCCACATGTGGGCCCAGGCCGTGGAGAAGGCCGGCAGCACCGACGTCGACAAGGTCCGCGAGGCCATGGGCGGGCAGACCTTCAAGGCGCCCTCGGGCTTCACCCTGACCATGGACAAGACCAACCACCACCTGCACAAGCCGGTGATGATCGGCGAAATCCAGGACGACGGGCAGTTCAACGTGGTCTGGAAAACCCCCGAGCCGATCCGCGCCCAGCCCTGGAGCCCGTTCATCCCGGGCAACGACAAGAAGCCGGACTGAGTTGAAAAAGCTGGAAGCTGGAAGCTGGAAGCTGAAAGCCAAAAGCGACGCGGTCTCGCTTCTAGCTTCTAGCTTCTAGCTTCTAGCTTCTAGCTTCTAGCTTCCAGCTTCCAGCCTCCAACCAACGAAAAAACCCATGCCCCCACCCGCCCTTATCCGAGCCTGCGCCCTGGCGCTGGCCACCCTCCTCGCCCTGCCCGCGCAAGCCGGCCCGGTCCAGGACTTCGCCGCCGCCGACAACGCCGGCCGCGCCGCGCTGCTCGAACACTGGGCCGCCGCCCCCGAGGCCGAGCGCCTGCCGCTGCTCGAAGCGCTCCAGGCCGGGCGCTTCGCCGTCGACGCGCAGAACCATGCCTTCCTCCTCGGCGACGACAAGCACTACCGCGCCGCCGAAGGCGACGCCACGCCCGCCGGCGAGCCCGACAAGCTGCGCCTGAACAACCGCCTGCGCGGCCTGCTCAACACCGCCCTGGCCAGCCACCAGTTGGTGGCGCAGGACCCGACGCTGCGCCTGGAAGCCGCGCGCCAGTTGCAGAAGACCGCCAAGCCCGCGCAACGCGAACTACTCGCCCAGCGCACCGGCGCGGAAACCGACGACAAGGTGAAAGCCGCCCTGCAACTGGCCCTGGCCAACCTGCAA
>Ga0180221_1001855_pt1 | contig 13187 bp, 11 predicted proteins | sample eDN5th37CKraftMG_FD_151339 | JGI IMG/M metagenome (GOLD analysis project Ga0180221, IMG submission 151339) | Enriched Miracle-Growth compost microbial communities from Emeryville, California, USA - eDNA 5th pass 37_C Kraft MG (version 2) (version 2) ...
TATCCGATCGAGCGATGATGGCTCGATCGAGGGAGGCGCGCGTTGGAGATCTCGGCAGGCGACCTGAATCCCGAGCAGGCCTATCGGCTTCTCACCGGCATTATCGTTCCCCGGCCGATTGCCTGGATCACGACAATGTCGCCGGCCGGTGGCGTCAATCTCGCCCCGTTCAGTCACTTCACATTCGTCTCGGTCGCGCCGCCCATGCTGGGCATCAGCATCGGCCGTCGCGGCGAAAGCCAGAAGGACACGGGCGAGAACATCCTGCGCGAAGGCGATTTCGTGGCGCACATCGCGGATGTGAATTCCGTCGCAGACGTGCACCGCAGCGCCATCGAATATCCGGTCGATGTCAGCGAGGTTGAAATTCTCGGGCTCGAGACTCTGCGGTCGCGCTTCGTGAAGCCGCCACGGCTTGCCTGCGCGCCGATCGGCCTTGAGTGCCGCCTCAGCCAGTGCATCGAGTTGGGCCGGCGACGGACGCGTTTGGTGATCGGCGAAATCGTCCATATCCACGTCCGCGACGGGCTTATGTGCAACGGCAAAATCGAGACGCAGGATCTGAGACCGCTGGCGCGCCTCGGGGGTCCCAAATATGCGACGATCGGCGAGATCATCTCCATGCAGCCGATCCCGCGGACAACGAAAAGGTAAGAGGAGAAGCGCTATGGCGGGGAAGTTCAACGGGTTGCTGGCCGCTGTCGCCTTTCTGGTCGGCGCGATCGGCGCAATCTTGCCGGCGCCGGCCAATGAGGACTACCCGAGTCAGACGATCACACTGGTTTGCGCACTCCCGCCCGGCAGCGGCGCCGATCTGCTGGTGCGCTATCTGGCGGACAAACTCGCCCCTCTGGCGCACACGACCGTCATCGTCGAGAACAAGCCGGGCGCTTCCGGCAACATCGCGGCCGAATATGTCGTGCGCTCCAAGCCGGATGGCTACACCATCTATGTCCATGGCGCCAACACGATCGCGGCCAACCTGAGCATCCTCAAGCATCCACCATTCTCGGCGGACAGCCTGCAAGTCGTATCCAACATCCAAAAGCAGGCGTTCATGATCGTGGTCCCGGCCCAGAGCTCTGCGAAGTCCCTTCCCGATCTCACGGCGCTGTTGAAGAAGAAGGGAGACGACGCAAGCTATGCCGTCTCGGCCGTCTTCGGCCGCATCGTGGTCGAGCTCTACAAGCACACGGTCGGCGTTAATCCCATGGCGGTTACTTACAAGAGCGCACCCCAATCGCTGAACGACGTCATGAGCGGCGCCGTCGATTTTGGCGTTTACGATCCGGTTTTCGCGCTGTCGCAGCAGCGCGAAGGCCGTTTCCGAATCCTGGCCATCAGTTCCGGCGAGCGCATGAGTACCAGCCCCGACGTGCCGACCATGATCGAAGGCGGCGTTCCGGGAATGGACATGAGAAGCTGGTTCGCTGCGATGGTACCGGCCGCTACGCCGCGCCCGATCGTCGATCAGCTCAATCGCTGGTTCAACCAAATCCTCGCAACGGACGATGCCCGCGACTTCCTCGCGAAGAACGGCGCGGAACCTTTCATCGTCTCTCCGGACGAGGGCCAGGCCGATTTCATGAAGGCCGTCGCGAACTATAAAGTGTATGTCAAGGAAGCCAATATTACAGAACAATAGCAACGCGATCAGCTTAAGGTTCGAGTCTGCTTCTCGGCGCGAGAAACAAAATGCGTTTGGCTTCGCCGCACGGCGAGTGCTCCATGCGCTGCGAGCGACTGACGCTAGGTCTGCTGAGAACAGGCCACTCCATCTCTAATGCGGACTCAGAGCCTTCGCATTCTGCAGCGCCTTGATAAGAGCCTGAACGCGCGCGAAAGGCAGCCGCGTCTCGGGGACGCGCGCCGTTACCCACAAGTCCGCAACGGAATAGCGGGTCATCACCGGAACCAATGCCTTCTCGCGGATCAGCCGGTCGGCGCCGATTTTGGCGCCGATGGCGATGCCGTAGCCGTCGCTCGCGAGTTTCAGGATCGACTCCTGATCGTTCAGCGCGATCTTCGGCCTGACCTCGACGTTGATCGTCCGTCCTCTGCTGTCGAAAGTCCAGGTCCGGCCGGTCGGCGCCATCACGAGACAATCGTGATCGAGCAGATCCCTGGGACTTCCGGGCTCGCCCCGGCGCTTGAGATAGCGTGGTGCGGCAACCAGCGTATGAGCGTATTTCTGCAAGGGAACTTCCACCACGCCACGGAACGTGCCCGGCCAGATACTGATAGCGACGTCGAATTCTTCTTCGACCGGGTTTACTGACCGATCGAGCAGGACGACGTCGAGCGTCAGCTTCGGATGCGCGGCGATGAACGGACTGAGCACCGAACCCACCCATAACCGGCCGAGCAACGTCGGAATCTTGATCCGCAGATGGCCTTCGATCTCCCCTGTCCCGGATCGCTGTCGCTGCCGGACGCGTTGAAATTTCTCCAGAACATCTCGGAGTTCGACAAGCGACGACTCACCCGCTTCGGTAAGCGCGAGACGCCGCGTCGAGCGCTCGAAAAGCTGGCATTTCAACTCGTTCTCAAGCTGCTTCACGCGCTTCATGACAACGGATGGCATGACGCCGAGTTGTCGCGCCGCTGCGGAGAAGCTCCGCTTCTCGGCGGTTGCCAAGAAGGTGCGGATGTTCGTCAGGGTATCCATGAGCATGTCTCGATTCGCGACAGATCCCTATCGCGGTTTGGTGCTGGATCGGCCCCGCGATCCGGCTTTATGTTAGCGCCAAAAGCAAGGGAGGAACTCCATGAATCGCCTGGTCGGAACGTCCATTGCGGCCATCGTTGGCGTTCTCGGGCTCGTCTCCTCGAGCCACGCCGGCTGGGACGATGTCATTGCCGCAGCCAAGCGCGAAGGCTCGGTGGCCCTCTACACCACGGCGCTCGGAGCACCGTTCAACAAAGCCATCGCGGATTCCTTCCAGGCGAAATATGGAATCGCCGTCAACATCCTCGATCTCCGCGGCAGTGAAGTGCGCGAGCGTATCCGGATCGAGGAGGTTAGCGGCCGCGTGCAGGCCGATGTAGTGCAGTTGAGCCCATCAAGCTTGGAGGACATGCGGATCGAGGGCAGCCTGCAGCCTCTCGACGACGTTCCGAACGAAAAGAACTTGCGGCCACCGTTCGAGCGCGGGCCGTACTCGATCCCGAGCCAGATCTATGGGTTCGGTATTCTGGTCAACACCAGGATCGTGCAGCCTGTAGACGAACCCAAGAGCTGGTGGGACCTCACCGATCCCAAATGGCGCGGGAAAATCCTCTCCGACGACTTCCGCGCGGCGGGCGGCGGCGAAACGTTCTTCGAGGCGACCTACAACAAGCTTGGCGCCGAGTTCCACCGGAAGCTGGCGCAGCAGAACTTGGTGTTCTCCCGCGACCTCGGCGCCAGCGAGCGCCGCGTAACCATGGGCGAATACCCCATTCGCATCCCGCAGCACCTGACGACCTATCTCGCGTTGAAAGGCCTGCCGGTCAAATTCGTCGCGCCCGCCGAAGGCATGACTTACGTACAGTTCAACTCTGCGGTGGTGAAAAACGCACCGCATCCCAACGCCGCGCTGCTGCTCATCAACCACTATCTCGAAATATCGTCCCAGCTTGTCATGGCGAATGCCGGGCTCGGCCCCGTGGTGAACGGGGTGGCCGAGCAGGCCGATCCCTCGGTTAAGGGCGTCATCGGATCCAAGCTGCTCGACACCAACCATCCGGGCAACCTGGACCGGATGCTCGACCTCGCCAAGCAAATCTACAAATAGTTTCCGATTTTCCTGCAGGACTGAACGCGCATGCCGGATCGCAGCAGCATCGAATTGACCACGGATGTCCTCGTCGTCGGCGGAGGTCTCGGCGGCGTGTCGGCCGCGCTGACTGCCGCGAGCCTTGGAGCCACCGTTATCCTGGTCGAGGAACTCGACTGGCTCGGCGGCCAGCTGACGGCTCAGGGCATTCCCCTCGACGAGTATCCGTGGAACGAGACCGTTGTTTTCTCCCGGACCTATGCCGAATTCCGGTCGCGGATCAGGCAGTACTATCGCGACAACTATCCTCTGACAGCGGCGGCGCGGGCCAATCCCCTGCTCAACCCGGGCATGGGGAACGTCTCCACCATCGCCCATGAACCGCGCGTCTCGGTCCAGGTGATCGAGGCGATGATGTCGCCCTTCGTCGGCTCGCAAACACTGCGGGTCCTGCGGCGGCACAAGGTGCTATCCGTCGCCACCGACCGCGATCGCATCTCGGGCATCGTGTCACGGAACCTGAACACCGGCCGCGAAGTCGCGATCACCTGTCGCACCATTATCGATGCCACCGAGACCGGCGAGCTTCTCGAGCTTGCCAACGTCGAGCACGTGCTTGGCGCCGAGGCACGCAAGGACACCGGCGAACCCCATGCGCTCGACATGGCCGATCCGCTCAATCAGCCGGGCGTGACCTGGGCCTTCGCGGCAGACTACCTGCCGGGCGAATCCCACATCATCGACAAGCCGGCGAGCTATGAACGCTGGCGCGACCGGACACTGGCGCCCTGGCCCAGTCCCCGCTTCACCTGGACCATTCCCGATCACGTGACGCACCAGATGCGGCAACGTCCGCTGTTTGCCGGCGACACGGATGAGGAATACTTGTTCGATCTCTGGCATGCACGGCGCATCGCCTATCGCAGGAACTTCGAGCCCGGTGCCTATCCGAGCGACATCACGCTCGCATGCTGGCCGCAGATCGAATACTGGGACAGGCCGGTGCTTGGCGTGCCTTCGGAACAGGCGGAGCTCGCGCTGCGGGAAAGCAGGGAACTGAGCCTGTCGTTCGTCTATTGGATGCAGACCGAGGCGCCGCGGCACGACGGCGGCCAAGGCTATCCGGGTCTTCGCCTGCGCGGCGACGTTCTTGGAACGGACGACGGCCTCGCCAAGCAGGTTTATTATCGAGAGGGACGGCGCATCAAGGCGGAGTTCACGCTGCTGGAGCAGCACATTGCGGTGGAGGCCCGCAAGAGCCTCACGCGTGCTGAGACTTTTGCCGATTCGATCGGCATCGTCGCCTATCGCATCGACCTGCACTACAGCACGCGCGGCAACGACACGATCGACCTAGACACCTACCCATTCCAGCTTCCGCTCGGCGCGCTGCTGCCGGTGCGGGTCGACAACCTCCTACCAGCGTGCAAGAACCTGGGCACCACCCGGATCACCAACAGCACCTGCCGCGTGCATCCGGCGGAGTGGAGCATCGGCGAGGCCGCCGGCGCGCTCGCGGTATTTGCCCAGGCCAACAACATTCCGCCGCGCGGCGTGCGCAACGATCCCAAGCGGCTCGCGGACTTTCAGTCTTTGCTGAAAAAGCGCGGCGTTATGCTGGCTTGGCCGGAATTCGGCGTGCTCAATGCGATGGCGCGCATCGGCTACCGGCCGCCGCCGGCCAAAGCATAATGGCGATCACCAGCGCTTACGGAAGCCGCAAATACACACGGCCGATGTTCTAATCGGTTCTCGCCCGGGGCAACGGGGAGGCGGATTCATTCTGCCTCTTGGGCTCGGCAACGAGAGTTCCGATCCGGTCCAGCAACTGCTGTTTGAACGCGTCGGTGTCGGACGGCTGGACGCGGGCGGCAACGGTCAGTTCCACAACGGGACGCTCTGCGTTCGTGACGTCGACAACGCGCGAGATGTGAACCGCGGGCTCGCTGTCGCGGTCGACTCGTGGGTCGTTACGCAGTTCCTCCCGAATGCGCTCTCCGATGGTCCGAGCCTGCTCGCCTGCGGGAACCGGAAACGACACTTTCAGTTCCCCGGTGCCCGGATAAATGCTGTGGTTGACGATCGGCTGTCCCCAAACCGAGCCGTTAGGGAGCAGAATCTGGATGTTGTCCGGCGTCACCAGCTCAGTCATGAACAGCGAGAGCGACCGCACGTTCCCCGCCTTGCCTGCGACCTCCACAACGTCGCCGATTCGAAATGGACGAAAAATCAGCAGCATGATGCCAGCGGCGAGATTGGACAACGTTCCCTGCAGTGCCAAACCGATGGCCAGCGACGTGGCGCCCAAAACGGCGACGAGGCTCGCGGTCTGGATTCCGAAGAGCTGCAGCGCCGCGATCCCCACGACCGCAAGCGTCGCGTATCGGGCCAGGCTTGCAAGGAAAGCCGTGACGAGCGCGTCCACGTGGTGGGTCACGGTCAGCAGCCGGAACGTGAACCTTTGGGCCACGCTCGAGAGATACCACCCCGCGATCAGAAGCAGGACGGCGTAGACGGCGTCGAGACCGTAGAGGAGGAGCGACGCCTTGAGCGTATCGTAATTGATGGTCATGGCAGCTCCGACGCCGAAGGCCCTCGACACCACCGATGCTGTTGGAACGATTCCGCAGGTCGGAGCTTCAAATGAAGGGCTTCCCGCCAGTGACGGCGACGGTTGTCCCGGACGTGTAGCTGGAGAGCGGATCGGCCAGCATGACATAAGCGGTGGCGAGCTCGGCCGGCTGGCCCGGCCGCTTCAGCGGAACCTGCTGCCCGAACGTCTTCACCGCGTCTTCCGGCATGGTGGAAGGAATGAGGGGGGTCCAGATCGGTCCCGGCGCGACGGCGTTCACGCGGATCCCCTTCTCCGCCAGCATCTGGGCCAGGCCGCCGGTGAAGTTTTGGATGGCTCCCTTGGTGGTGGCATAGGCGAGCAGGATCGGATTGGGCATGTCCGAATTCACCGAGGCGGTATTGATGATCGCGCTGCCAGGCTTCATGTGCGGGACGGCGGCCTTGGCGAGATAAAACATCGCATGGATGTTGACCTCAAAGGTTTTGCGCCATTCCTCGTCGCTGATGTCACCGATGTCCTTGAACGTGGCCTGATGGGCTGCATTGTTGACGAGGATGTCGATCCCGCCCAGTTCGTCGACCGCCCGCTGAATAACCGCCCTGCAATGACTCGGATCGCCGAGATCGCCTGCGACAAGAACAGCCTTGCGCCCTGCTTTCTCGACAAGCGATTTGACCTCCTCCGCATCCTCGTGTTCGGTCAGATAGGCGATCAGCAGGTCGGCCCCCTCGCGGGCGTAGGCGATCGCGACCGCCCTGCCGATACCGCTGTCGCCTCCGGTGATGATAGCTTTGAGGCCTTGCAGCCGGCCCGAGCCCTTGTAGCTGGTCTCCCCATGGTCCGGTTTCGGGTTCATCTTTGCCGTCGAACCGGGCATCGGCTGCTTCTGCGCGGGAAAGGGCGGCGTCGGATAATCGGGCGGCATGGAAAAGCTCCGGTTTGTCGGGGGATTTAATCGCCAGCAACCCTAAGCGTTCCGCAGCGGCCCGGTCTTCCCGCCCCGCCGTTTCATCCCCACATGAAGGCTATCCCGATTTTCCTTGAAAAGGTCCGCTGGCGTGGCCGAGCAGTTCGCCCTCTTTGCCGACCGGTCTGGTGCTCCCGAGGGAGTTGTGTACGCCCCCGACTTCCTTCCTGTTCCGCTGGAGCGGGAGCTGATTGCGCGCGTGGCGTCGCTGCCCCTCCAGCCGTTCCAGTTCGGTCAGTACGAAGGTAAGCGCCGCGTCGCGTGGTTCGGCTGGCGCTACGACTATTCGGTTCGCCGCCTCCTCCCCGCCGAGCCTGTTCCCGACTGGCTCGGAGCTCTCATCCAGCGGGTGGAGGCCTTCGGAGGCCCCGGCACGCGCATCGCCCAGGTGCTCTGCACCGAGTACGAGGCCGGCGTCGGCATCGGCTGGCATCGCGACAAGCCGCAGTTCGACCGGATTTTCGGCGTTTCCCTGGGGTCGCGATGCGGGCTCCGCTTTCGGAGAGCCGTCGCCGGGCGCTGGGAGCGCTTCACCCTAGACGTGGCGCCGCGGTCGATCTACGGACTGGCCGGGCCGGCGAGATTCGAGTGGGAACACAGCATCTCTGCCGTCGAGGAACTCCGCTATTCGATCACCCTGCGGACTTTGAAGGCGAATCCTGCCAATCTGCCGTCCGATCATTCAGGCAAATCGGGTTCGTGAGCGATGCCGCAACGGACGGGCAGCGCCGATCTTCCTCTTCACAACGGACGTGTTCCGCCGTGGCTGGCCGAGCGCATGGCGTCGCTTGGCGCCGTCATCACCCAGGCCATCGTCCATTACTACGGACGCGACGAATTCCTGGAGCGGCTGTCGCATCCGTTCTGGTTCCAATCCTTCGGCGCGGTGATGGGAATGGACTGGCATTCGTCCGGCATCACCACCAGCGTCATCGGGGCGCTCAAGCGCGGCCTCGGGCCGTTGCGGGACGAGCTCGGCATCCACGTCTGCGGCGGACGCGGACGGCATTCTAGGAGAACACCCGAAGAACTCGTCTCGCTCGGCGAGCGCGTGGGGTTCGATGCCGATGCGCTGACCCGGGCGAGCCGGCTGGTCGCCAAGGTCGACAGCGCGGCCGTACAGGACGGATTCGCGCTTTATCTGCACGGATTCTTCGTCACCGACGACGGCAAGTGGACCGTGGTCCAGCAGGGCATGAACGGCGGCAAGCGCCAGGCGCGGCGCTATCACTGGCATTCGCAGACCCTGCGCAGCTTCGTCGACGAGCCTCACAGCGCCATCGACGGGCCGGCCCAGGGGGAGATCGCAAACCTCACCGACCACCGGGCGGAACGGTCGCGCGCCGCGCAGCTCGAACTCCTGGGCGATCTCGGTCCTGACGGCATCGTCCGGGAGTATGAGGCCATCACCAGCAAGGCCGAGCGCCAGCCCGATCTGCCGCATCTCGTCATGCCGGCCCACCACGACGTTCGCCCGGGCGACGTCTTCACGCGGCGCCTGCATGGGACGCTCGCGGCCGCCGCCGAACGCGGGCCGCTGGATTTCCCGGACCTGCTGTTGACGCCCGGCGTCGGCGCCCGCACCGTGCAATCGCTGGCGATGGTGGCGGAGGTGGTTCACGGCGCGCCGTTCCGCTTTCGCGATCCGGCGCGGTTTTCGCTGGCTCACGGCGGCAAGGACCGCCATCCCTATCCGGTTCCCATCAAGGTCTACGACGAAACCATCCGCGTCCTCAAAACGGCCGTGCAGCAAGCCTCGCTCGGACGCGACGAGCAGGTGCAGGCGCTCAAGCGTCTCGACGACCAGGCGCGGCGCCTCGAGGCATCCGCTACCGGTCCATCCCTCGCTGCCTTTGTTGCCGCGGAAAGGAACAAATCGCCCTCGCTCGGCGGCCGCTCCGTGTTCGGCTGGGCGAGCGATCCGGCCCCACACAGCCGGCGGACGAAGGCTGAATAGCCAGGCCAGTGCGGAATGGCCTCAGCCGAGCAGCATCTCGGGCGGCACAAACTTCTGCTGTAATTGCAGCATCGTGCATTGGCTCGGCCTCTTGTCGGGCCTCCATCGCAGGAGCGTGGTTCCGTGGCGGAACCGCCCGCCGGTGAAATGGTCGTAGGACACTTCGACCACGAGCTTGGGTTTGACCGGCGTCCATTCCGACGACCGCTTCGTCGACCAGCGGCTGGGACCGCCCGGCGCATTGACCGTGAAGCTGTGGTCGGCGACGAGCGCCTCCAGCCGGTCGGTCAACGCCGGCTTTTCCTCTGTCTTCAGCGCCGACGTGAAGCCGACATGATGGAGCGCACCCTTGTCGTCATACAAGCCGAGGAGCAGCGATCCAACGACCTTGCGACCGGCAACGGCGCGTTCGCCATAGCGGAAGCCGCCGACCACGCAGTCTGCGCTGCGATGCCGCTTGATCTTCTGCATGCCGTCGCGGTTGCCGGACTGATACGGCAAATCGATACGCTTGGCGATGACGCCGTCGCTCCCTCCGCCGGCGGATTGCAGCCATCGTTTTGCGTCTTCGATTCTCCGACTGGCGGGCGAGAGACGAAACAACGTCTGCGGGAAGCAATGGGCGGCGAACTCTTCCAGCTCGCGCCGGCGCCTGGGCAGAGGGAGCGGGGTGAGGTCTTTCGTTCCGCGCTTCAGCAGATCGAAAGCGAGGAACCGCGCCGGAGTCTCCAGCGACAGCCGTTTGACGCGGCTTGCGGCAGGATGGATGCGTTGAAGCAAGGCATCGAAGGAAAACTGGTCTGCGATCGGTACGACCAGCTCGCCGTCGAGCACAAAGCGTTGCTCCGGCAGCAGGGCCGCCGAACGCGCGAGTTCCGGAAAATATCGCGTGAGGTCCTGGCCGGACTTCGATGTCATGGCGACGGCCTTGCCGTCACGCGCAATCAGGCAGCGGAAGCCATCCCATTTCGGCTCGTACTGCCACTGCCGCCCGACCGGAATTGCATCGACCGAGCGGGCTTCCATGGGTTCGATTGGCTTGGTCGATGCTCTCATGTGTTTCGGCCGCGTGCGGCGTCTGCGGTCCTGAATGCCGGCCGCGCAGCCGGGTTCCACCGCAGGTAACCCATTGCGCCGCTTGGAGAATTTGTGGAGCTCTTAATAAAAAAGTCCTGTGCGCCGAAGGCGAATCTCTTAATTTCAATTGTGGAAACGACAGCAAGTCTTCTCATCCCGAGGCAGGTTGTGAATCTCGGATGGATGCGCCGGGATTCCTAATTACGGAACTCAAGGGGGCACGATGCAGCGCTGGATCAGGCTTTTTCCTTTTGGACTGGCGATTGCGGTGTCCCCTTCACTGGCCCAGACGGCTTCCCCGTCACCGTCGCAATCCTTGCCCGGAATCGACGTGTGGCAGACCCTCAATCCTCAGCCGCCATCGAGCACGACAGGACAGCCGGGCTACGTGAGCGCGCCTGGCGCCGGCCAAGCCGCGACGGCGGCACCGACCGGGCATGTCGCGGGCAACGTTACTCTGTATCCGTCCGTAACCGGCTCGGCCTTCTACGACGACAATGTCTTTGCTACGAACCTCGATCGCCGCGGCGGATGGGGCTACATCGTCCGTCCGGAACTGGGGTTCCAGCTCAACAATACCGGAACCGCATCGCTCACCGGCGGCGCATATGTCGAGCACCGCTGGTATACGAACTTCGCCAGCGAGGAGCAGACCAACGGGGCTGCGGCCGCCGGCGCCACCGCCATGTATGATCCCGACACCCAGGTGACGGGCCGACTTCAGTACGTCCACGCACACGAGGACCGCGGCTCGGCGGAATCCCAGTTCCAGCAGTTCGCGAAGCCCATTGCCTACGATCAGATCGACGGCGCGGCGGCGGTGAACAAGCGGTTCGGACGCTGGTGGACCTCCGTGGGCGCCGCCGCGCTTTGGCTCAACTATGATGACGCGGACTTTGCGGGATTCACCATTTCTCAGGCGTATCGGAGCGGCAACATCGTGCGGGTTCCGGTCCGCGTCGGCTATGTCGTCGCTCCGCTGACCAGCGTGTTCGTGGAGGGCTCCTACAACTCGCGCGACTTCGACGTCGGCACGTTCAGTTCGCAAGGCTATCGGCTGGTGGGCGGCGTCCTCCTGGAGCCGGGTCCGGGCGCGCGCGTCAAGGGAGAAGCCTTCGCGGGCTACATGAACCAGGACTATAGCGGAAGCGGCTTTCAGACCGTTTCCACCTGGACATACGGCGCGTCCATGGCGTTCCTGCTGACGCCAACCGTCACCGCGACTCTGGAAGGCCGCCGCGAGGCCCGCGAGGCGTCGCTCTCGGGCGGTGTCCTCCTGGGCGCTCCGGGCGACGGCATCAGCGTCGTCCAGACTGTCGCCGCCGCGCGGGTCGATTTCCTCATCCGCCCCGACGTCACCATCGGCGGCGGTGCGAGCTATCTCCAGGACGAGTATCTCGGCGTCGGTAACGACCACGCCTGGAGTCCGCTGGTCTCCGTCAAATGGTTCGTCAATCCGGCCCTCACGCTCGCCGCCGATTATCGCAACGTAAGCTACGAGACCGGGGTGCCTGGGACGACCGAGTATTACCGCAACGTCTATATGATCTCAGCCCATCTCAAGCTGTAGCTCACCGCCTCTTTTCCGCGTCGTTCATTGCCTGGGCGAGCCGCGGGACGCGACGGGCTGCCGTCCGGCACAGGGCCACCAGCCTCTGATGGTAGTGCGCAGGCCGGCGCAGGATGGCGAGACAGCGGCCCGCGAGCCGATTGAGGTCCGCGGCGCTGAGGCCGTTCACGGCATCGCTCACGTAGGTGGCGCTGAAGCCGCCGATCTCCACGCCGCCTCCCCCACCGCCGCCGCCGCTTTCGGTCGTGATCGTGCCGTCGCCGCCTGCACCACCGGCGCCGCCCGCGCCACCAGCACCGCCAGCACCGCCGATTCCCCCGACGCCCCCGGTCCCGCCGTTGATAATGTCGGTGATCGTCTGCGTGACAGTGGAAAGCGCCGCGCCCGGCGCATTATTGGCGACGTTGACGTTGCCTGCGGCCGCCGCGCCCGAGCCCGGATCCGTCGCCGTCGTACCGGTATCGCCTCCGGCCGCGGTATTGACGGCGCCGACGTTGGCAGAGACGCCCGGCGCAGTTCCGGTGTCGCCGGTGTTGCTCCCGTTGTTGGCAATTCCCGCGTTGGCCGAACCGGCCTGGTCCCCGCTGCTGGCGTCCCCGGTGTTGCTGGCGGTATTCGCCAGCGCCAGGTTATGGGTGACGAGCTGCCGCCCGGTTCCGCTGTCGCCGGTCTGACCGCCGGTGTTCAGCGCCGCTGTGTTCCCGGCGAGTCCTGAGGTTCCGCTCGCCGCATCTCCGGTCGGGCTGTTGCTGTTCAGCAAGGCCGTGTTGGTCGAAGCGGCGGCCGTGGAGCTTCCGCTATCGCCCGTGGCGCCTCCGTCATTCCCGATCCCCACGTTATTGGTGGCCGGTGTGTCGCCGCTGCCGGCATTTCCGGTATCGCTCCCGTTATTGAGCGCCGCGACGTTGCTTGCTGCCGTATCCTGGCCGGAACCGCTGTCGCCGGCCTGACTGTTCCTGTTGAGCGCGGCGACGTTGGCCGCGTTAAGCCGCCGGCCGGAGCCGCTGTTCCCTGTCCCACCGCCGAGGTTCGCCACGGCTGCGTTGGTGGAGGCGGTGTTCCCACCGCTGCCATCGCCTGTCGGACTTGCGGCGTTGAGCGCCGCAATATTGCTGCCGATGCCATTGGCTGCGGGCGTGGAATCGCCCGTGGCGCTATTGGTGTTGAGGGCCGCCGCGTTGGTTCCGAGGAGCCCGTCTCCGGCGCCGCCGTTTCCGGTCGGGCTCGCCGTGTTGAGCACCCCGGCGTTAGTGCCGGCGAGACTGTCGCCCGAACCGCTGCTG
>Ga0180221_1001856_pt1 | contig 13182 bp, 9 predicted proteins | sample eDN5th37CKraftMG_FD_151339 | JGI IMG/M metagenome (GOLD analysis project Ga0180221, IMG submission 151339) | Enriched Miracle-Growth compost microbial communities from Emeryville, California, USA - eDNA 5th pass 37_C Kraft MG (version 2) (version 2) ...
ACTGGGACAACAAGCCGGTGACGCTGACCGTGACCGAGTTTCTCATCCTGCAGGCGCTCGCCTCGCGCCCCGGCGTCGTGAAGACGCGCGATGCGCTGATGGATGCGGCCTATGACGATCAGGTCTACGTCGACGACCGCACGATCGACAGCCACATCAAGCGGCTGCGCAAGAAGTTCAAGCAGGTCGACGACAACTTCGATGTCATCGAAACGCTGTATGGTGTTGGATACCGCTTCAAGGAAGCTTGAGGCGCGGAGGTAGGATGACGCTCGAGACCGAGCGCTCCGAGCAGCAGCAAATGTCGAACGGTTTCGCCGGCCTCAAGGGGCTGGCGAGCGACATGCGTGCGGCGCTCGCAGCGGCCATGCGGCGCCTCGCGGGCCCACGGGCAGCGGCTGCGGGGCCTCGCGCGCCATCGCTCCGCTCGGCGGCGATGTCGGGCACCGCACGCGCCAAGGCCGCCCTGCACAATGGAACCGCTGCGGCGCGCCGCACCGCGAGCGCCATCATACTCGGGGCGCAGTCTGCCGCCGCGCGTGTGGAGCCGGTGGGGGCCGCAACCCCTAAAGTGCTCGCCCCCGTGCAGGCATGGTTCGCGCGCCTCGCCATCGTCCGCTTCTTCTCCGCCAGCCTTCTGCGCCGCATCCTCATCTCGAACCTCATCGGGTTCGTGCTGCTGGTGGGCGGCATCCTCTACCTCGGCTGGTTCCACACCTGGCTGATCGACGCCAAGCTCGATGCCCTCAAGACGCAAGGCAAGATCATCGCGGATGCCATCGCCGCCAACGCGAAGGTGGTGCGCGAGCAGATCATCATCGATCCCGACGCGATCCCCGACGCGCCGCCAACCGTCAACCGCTTCCCGGACGATGGGCTCGCGTCTCTGGAGCTGTCCATCCATCCGGAGGATGTGACGCCGATCCTGCGCAAGCTCATTCAGCCCACGAATACGCGCGCCCGCGTCTATGCTCGCGATGGCACGCTGATCGTCGACACGCAGCAGACGCTGGCACGCTGGAAAACGGTGCGCGATGAGCCGAAGGACGGCGACAGCGACGCTGCGACGACGCAGAACGTGTGGACGCGCCTGACGCGCTATCTCTTCCGCGAGCCGCTGCCCGTCTACAAGGAAATCGGCACCGGCAACGGCACCGCCTACAAAGAGGTGCGCGAGGCACTCGAAGGCCAGGAAAAGAGCATGCTGCTGCTCAACCGCAAGGGCGAGCAGATCGTGTCCATCGCGCAGCCGATCGTGCGCTTCAACGAGGTGCAGGGCGTGCTGCTGCTCTCAACGCGCCCCGGCCAGATCGACAAGATCCTCAAAGAGGAGCGCGTCGTCATTCTCATCCTGTCCGCCGTGGCGCTGCTCGCCTCGGTGGTGACCTCCCTGTTGCTGGCGCGGACTGTCGCGGGGCCGATCCGGCGGCTGTCCGCCGCCGCCGAGCGCGTGAGCCACAACATCGAAGCGCGCACGCAGCTTCCGGAATACAACGGGCGCACCGACGAGGTGGCGCAGATGGCGGAAGCATTCCAGGCCATGACGAGCGCGCTGTGCCGGCGCATCGAGGCGAGCGAGAAGTTCGCAGCGGACGTCGCCCACGAACTCAAAAACCCGCTGACGGCGGCGCGCTCCACGGCGGAATCGCTCAGCTTCGCGAAGACCGAGGAAGAGCGCATGCACCTCGTCGGGCAGATCCAGGGCGAGCTGAAGCGGCTCAACCGCCTGATCACCGACGTCTCCAATGCCTCGCGCCTCGATGCGGAACTGGCGCGCAAGGAGATGCGCCCCATCGACGTCACGGCAATGCTGCACAACGTCGTGGCCATCTTCCGTGACATCATCGGCGACGACAGCCGGGCGTTGAAGCTCGATATCGAGCCCGAGCCTTTCCCCGGCGCTTTCTCCGTCATCGGCGATGAAGGGCGGCTCGGCCAGGTGCTGACGAACCTCATCGACAATGCCATCTCGTTCTCGCCGGAAGGCGGAACCGTGCAGGTGCGCGCACGCGCTTCCTCCCCGGTGCTGGAGATCAGCGTCGTGGACGAGGGACCCGGCATCCCGGCCGACCGGCTGGAGATCATCTTCGACCGCTTCTATTCCGACCGGCCGGCCACGGACACGAGCCGGGGCAAGAACTCGGGGCTGGGGCTCAGCATCTCGCGCGAGATCATCCTCGCCCATGGCGGCACGATCGCCGCCGAGAACCGCTATGCGCCAGATGCAGGGCCGGACGCGGCGCCCTGCGGGGCGCGCTTCACCGTGAGGCTGCCGATCGCGGGCCATGGCCAGCGGGGAGGCGCAAGCGGTGGACGGCGCGCCTGACCGCCCGACGCACCATGGCACCGCGATTGCCCTCGGGCATCGCGCGGTGCTCATCGTCGGGCCCTCCGGGGGCGGAAAATCGGACCTCGCCCTGCGCTGCCTGACGCTGGCGCCGAGCGCTCTCATCCCGCAGGCCGCGCAGCTCGTTGCCGACGACCGCGTCATCCTCACCGCTGCCGGAGGCCGGCTCTATGTCGAGGCGCCGGCCAGCATTGCCGGCCTGATCGAGGTGCGCGGGCTCGGCATCCTGCAAGTGCCGCACGTGCCCCGTGCCGGTGTGGCGCTCGTCGCGGAGCTGGCACCGCCGGAGGAGATCGAGCGCCTCCCGGACCCGCCGCTGACGCGGGCCATCGATGGCGTTGAGCTGCCGCTGGTGCGCATCGCGGCTTTCGAGCCCTCCGCGGCGGCAAAGCTGCTACTGGCGCTCATGCGGGCGTCCGGCTAACGCCTTCACGCGCCTTGGTCATTCAACCCTCGGGGGCATATTTGACAGCAAATCCACTTGCACCCCCGCCGAACACTTGTAAATTCTGCCGCGCCGCCGAGGGCCCGCGCATAGGGCGTACCCGGCGAAGCCGCAGTCAACGATCCCAACGGTCAAGCCCCGCCGTGGAGCCGGTAAAAGACGAGATCGGCTTTAATCCATGATCGGACTTGTCATCGTCACGCACTGCGGGCTTGCGCTGGAATTTCGATCCGCGCTCGAGCACGTGGTGGGCCCGCAAACGCAACTCGAGACGGTCTCGATCGGGCCGGATGACGATGCCGCGCTGCGCCGCGGCCAGATCGTCGAGGCGATCCGGCGCACCGACACCGGGGATGGCGTCATCCTCCTGACCGACATGTTCGGCGGCACTCCCTCCAACCTCGCCATCTCGGTGATGGATGAAGGCAACGTAGAGGTCATCGCCGGCATCAACCTGCCGATCCTCGTCAAGCTCGCCAGCATCCGCACCGAGATGCCGCTCGCCGAGGCCGTGCATTGCGCCCGCGAGGCGGGGCGGAAGTACATCAAGATTGCCAGCCAAGAGCTCTCGGGCGAAGGTTCGGTCTGATATGCCCGAGATCGAAAATAGCACGCGCCCCGAGGCGGTCGTCACCATCCGGAACCGGAAAGGGCTGCACGCGCGCGCTTCGGCCAAGTTCGTAAAGTGCGCGGAAAGCTTCGATGCCGTCATCACGGTGACGCGCGACGGCCAAGCCGTCGGCGGGACGTCGATCATGGGCCTGATGATGCTCGCCGCGGGTCCCGGCGCCACGCTGCATATGACGGCCCAGGGCCCGCAAGGCCCCGAGGCGCTGCAGGCGCTCATCGCACTGGTGGAAGACGGGTTCGGCGAAGACTGCGTCGAGGACGCCTAGAGGGCCTAGCGATCCGATGGAATCGGATCGGACGCTCAAGGTTTTTGATTAGGCCGATGGTTCGCGCTTCGGACTGATCGGGTCCGAAGCGATCATGGTCTAGAGCATAAAAAAGGAGCGCGGGCGAAGCGCTCCTTTTCCGTTTCCGGGATAGCGCGGCCCGACGCTATTTCGAGATGTAGAGCGAGGACAGCTTGAGGGCGATGTCGCGGAACGCATCGCGCAGCTGGTCCTCGTCCTCGGCATTGTAGAATTTCGTCGGATCGGTCGCGCACTTGTTCAGCACGTCCTTGGCGCTGGAGTTGTAGCCGATCGCAAATCCGACGGTATAGACCGTGATGCCTTTCGCCTTCATCCCCTCGCACAGGGCCTTCGCCTGCGTCGCGGAGTCCGCGTTCGCCGGCGTCGAGCCTGCGCCGGACGATCCCGTCGCGATGCCCTCCGACGTATACTGGGCATTGTATTCGCCGTCCGTCATCAGCACCGCGATCTTGCGGAGGTCGTCCCTGCCGTAGGCCGAAGCCGTCGAGGATGGCCAGAGCGAATTCCAGTTCGGCGAAAGAGCATACCAGGCCCACGCCGTGCCCACCTGGCCCGCCGTGCCGCCCTTACCCGTCAGGCCGCTGATCTTGTCGAGCAGCTGCTGCTTGTTGTTCGTGAGCGGCATGACGGCGCTCTCGGCGCCGAGCGTGCAGTCCGCGACCTGGTTTTTCTTGCTTTCGTCCACCGACCACCGGATGGGCAGGACGTAGTTGTTCTTGCTCGGAGCGGCATCCGTGTAACGGTTGTTTCCGGTGCGCTCCACGACACACGCTGCGGTACGGTTGTAATAATAGGTCCTGGCGTTCCAGCCCGACCCCGTCGATTTCGTGATCGACAGCTGCGGTGCGGGCGATCCCCATGCCTTGTCGATCACGCTCGTCGGCAGCCGCACGGAATCGGAGAACGGCACGATCGCCACCTTCGAGGTGAACTTCGACTGATCCTCCCACACGACGATATTGACCAGATCCTTCGCCGCGTCCTTCATCGCATCGATCTTCCTGCCCGACTTGCAGGGCGCCTGATTGGTGCTCGGGGCGCGATCGCACATCGATCCGGTGATATCGAGCATGATCGAGACTTCGATGCTTTCGCCGCCATTGCCTCCGACGGCGATCTCGGAACGGGCAAAGTTCGTTTCCGCGTTGCCGATCAGGGGAAGCCTGTCGACGGGCGCGAGGCCGAGCGCCGCGGTGAATGCCAGCAGCGGCGTCTTGATGTAAGCGTTACCGGAGGCAATCATGCCCATCCCGTCGGGCGCGACGTCAAACTTTATGCTGTCGGAGCCCGGGATGATGTCGAGACGCGTGGACACGTTCTCGCGGTAATAGTTCTCCGCCGCAGCAATTGCGCCGCGGTGGTCCTTGCTGTTGAGCTGCAGCGCGCGTCCGCCCGCCAGCACCGCAGCATCCACCGCCGCGACGGTCTGCTCACGGGCGTTCAGCCAGCGGCTGAAATCAACGGCCGCACCAACGGCCAGCACCAGCACGATGGCCATCAGGCCGAAGACAACGGCGACGCTGCCGCTTTCATCCTTGCGCAGCGGGCCGAACGCGCGAGTCGACACGCCCGCGATCCGGCCGAGGAAACTGTGCATTCTCGCCTCACCTGTGAAATAGCGTTCTTATTCGCGGCAATATCGGACGGCGGAATCTTGAAAGTTCTTAAAAGCGCTAAAATTTATTATTGTTAGCTAACAAATCCTTATTCTTCGCATTACTTGCGGCGGACGAAATATCCGCCCGCTTGGGCAACTCTTTTCGCCCGGCGTCTTGCGCTCCACCGCGACGAGTGGACATATAAGGACTTGTTTATATCTTGTTGCGACGCACGCCCCCGCCCGCTAGAAGGGCCGGGAACGCGGCCTGCCCCCTCGCTCGCCGCACAGCAGGGCCAAAGGCCCGCCACCCGCAGGGAGCTTAAGACGCATGGGTAAGCCCACGGACTATGTCGTCAAAGACATCAGCCTCGCCGACTGGGGCCGCAAGGAAATCGCCATCGCCGAGACGGAGATGCCCGGCCTGATGGCGACGCGCGAGGAATTCGGTGCGAGCCAGCCGCTCAAGGGCGCCCGTATCGCCGGCTCGCTGCACATGACCATTCAGACGGCCGTCCTCATCGAAACGCTGGTCGCCCTCGGCGCCGATGTCCGGTGGGTCTCGTGCAACATCTACTCCACGCAGGACCATGCCGCCGCCGCCATCGCCGCGGCCGGCGTACCCGTGTTCGCCTACAAGGGCGAAACTCTGAAGGAATACTGGGACTTCACGCGCCGCATGCTCGAGTGGGGCGACGGCGGTACGCCGAACCTGATCCTCGATGACGGCGGCGACGCCACGATGCTGGTCCACCTGGGCCTGCGCGCCGAAAAGGGCGACACGGCATTCCTCGACAAGCCGGGCTCCGAGGAGGAGACGGTGCTGTTCGATCTCATCAAGAAGACGCTCAATGAAAAGCCCGGCTGGTTCGCCGAGCTCGCCAAGAACATCAAGGGCGTCTCCGAGGAGACGACCACGGGCGTGCACCGCCTCTATGAGATGCAGAAACGCGGCGAGTTGCTGTTCCCCGCCATCAACGTCAACGACAGCGTCACCAAGTCGAAGTTCGACAACCTCTACGGCTGCCGCGAGTCGCTGGTGGACGGCATCCGCCGCGGCACCGACGTGATGATGGCCGGCAAGGTCGCGATGGTGGCCGGCTTCGGCGACGTCGGCAAGGGCTCGGCCGCCAGCCTGCGCAACGCGGGCTGCCGCGTGCTCGTCTCCGAAATCGATCCGATCTGCGCCCTGCAGGCGGCCATGGAGGGCTATGAGGTCGTGACGATGGAGGACGCCGTGCCGCGTGCCGACATCTTCGTGACCGCAACCGGCAACAAGGACGTGATCAAGGCCGAGCATATGCGCGGCATGAAGGATCGCGCCATCGTCTGCAACATCGGCCACTTCGACAACGAGATCGAAGTCGCCGGGCTCAAGAACCTCAAGTGGAACAACATCAAGCCTCAGGTCGACGAGATCGAGTTCCCGGACGGGCACCGCATCATCCTTCTGTCGGAAGGGCGCCTCGTCAATCTCGGCAACGCCATGGGACACCCCTCGTTCGTGATGTCGGCGTCGTTCACGAACCAGACGCTGGCGCAGATGGAGCTGTGGGCCGCGGGCGGCAAGTACGAGAAGAAGGTCTATACGCTGCCCAAGCACCTCGACGAGAAGGTCGCGCGCCTGCACCTGGACAAGATCGGCGTGAAGCTGACCCAGCTCTCCGCTGAGCAGGCTGCCTACATCGGCGTGAAGCCGGAGGGCCCGTACAAGTCCGATCATTACCGCTATTGAGCATAAGGGGCGTGGATGGCTTGCCGACGACACTCGACCGGCAAAAATCCGCGCCCCTCTCCTATGCACGCCGCTCAGCTGGCCACGCCCTCACACACTCCGCATAATTCGCTATGATTCGCCTCCTGCGGGAGGTGAAACCGCTGGCCTTTGTCCGTTGCACTTTGCGTCTTTGGCCTCGGGTTCCCCTCCTTTCAATGGACCCCGATGCAGTTCGCGACGCCCAAACTGGCCGGCAAGCCCCACGAACTCATTGCACTCGTCGTGGCGAGCCTTGCCTGCGTCCTCATTCTCGCCGGCGGCATCGCTTCCGGCGGCGTCGTGCGCGTGCCGTTCGCTGGCGCGCAGCCGCTTGCGCTCATCGGCATCGGGACGGGCGTTCTGCTTGCGCTCGGCGCACTCGCCTGGCTGACGGTGGTCCGCTCCAAGCGTGAAGAACGCCGGGCCCTGGCGGAAGCGCACGGGCTGAAGCGCAGCCTTGCCGCGGCCGATTCCATCATCCGCTCAGAGCCGCAGATCCTCCTTTTCTGGGAGCAGAACCAGCCGCTGCGCGTCGTCGCCTACACGCTGCACGGCATCCCCGGCCTTCCCGGCACGCCGGAAAAATTCCTGCGCTTCGGCCACTGGCTGGAGCCGGCTTCCGCGACGGCGCTGAAGCCGGCCATCGACGACCTCTTCAGCACTGGCCGGCCGTTCAACCTCATCGTGCGAACCGGCGAAGGCGGACACCTCGAGGCCGAGGGCCGCACGGCGGGCGGACGGGCGGTGCTGCGCTTCCGCGACGTCACGGGCCATCGCGACGAGGTGGCCCGCATCCTCGCCCAGCATCAGCGCCTGGCGCGCGAGGTGCGTGCCAGCCGCGCGCTGCTCGATGCGCTCCCCATCCCGGTGTGGCTGCGCGGAAAGGACGGCCGCCTCACCTGGGTCAACGCCGCCTACGTCCGCGCCGTCGAAGCCAAGAGCCGCGCGGAGGTGCAGGAGCGGCAGATCGAGTTGCTGGAGCAGCGCCAGCGGCGCACCGCGGCGCGGGTCATGGCGCGCGGGGAGAGCTATCGCGCGCGGCTGCCGCTGATCGTCGGGGGCGAGCGCAGCCTGCATGACGTGGTGATGCTGCCGTTCGAGGACGCAACAGCGGCGGCGGCGATCGACGTCACCGCGATGGAGCGGCCGCAGGAGCCCCTGCCGCTTCCCAACGATTCGACGCTCGACCGCGTGACGACCGCGGTCGCCGTGTTCAATGCCCAGCAGCAGCTCGTCTTCGTCAACGAGGCCTATCGCAAGCTCTGGAAGCTCGATGAGGAGTGGCTGAAGACGCGCCCGACGGAAGGCGCCATCCTCGACCGCATGCGCGAGCTCGGCCGCCTGCCGCAGGACGTCAATTACAGCGAGCTCAAATCGAAGATGCTCTCGGCCTACGGGGAAGGTCCGGCCGAGGAAGACACCTGGATCCTGCCGGACGGGCGCACGGTGAAGGTTCTCCCCGAAAAGCGCGCCGACGGCGGCATCACCTATCTCTTCACGGACGAGACCGAGCGGCTTGCGCTCGAGCGGGAGAACAACGCGCTCATCGGCGCCCAGCGCGAGACGCTCGACGGCCTCAAGGAAGGCGTTGCGGTCTTCGGCACCGACGGGCGCCTGAAGCTCTTCAACACGGCGTGCGAAGCCCTATGGAACATTTCGCACCGTGCGCTGGCCGAGGAGCCGCACATCGACGAGTTCATCGCGCTGGCGCGGCCGCTCTACGACGATCCGCAGACCTGGGCGCGCATCGGGCACGCCGTTACGTCCTTCTCCGACATGCGGGAGGAGTTCGGCGGCCAGATGATCCGCTCCGACGGCACGCTCGTCGACTACGCCGCGATGCCGATGCCCGACGGCGCAACGCTGCTCACCTTCCACGATGTGACCGACACCAAGCGCTATCAGCGGGCGCTGGAGGAGCGGAACGATGCCCTCGTCGCCGCAGACCGCATCAAGAACGCCTTCATCAGCCACGTTTCCTACAAGCTGCGCACGCCGCTCACGTCGATCATCGGCTTCAGCGAGATGCTGAGCAATCCGCACATCGGACCGCTCAACGAGAAGCAGCAGGAATATCTCGGCGACATCTCCGATTCCTCGCGCGAGCTGCTTTCGACCATCGACGATATCCTGACGCTCGCCACCATCGATGCGGGCTCCATGGAGCTGAAGCAGGCGCCGATCGACGTGCCGGCGGTGATCGATGCCGCTATCGTCGGCGTGCGGGAAGCGGCCCAGCGCGCGCGCCTCTCGCTGCATATCGGGGTGGCGGACGATGCGCGGAGCTTCGTCGGGGACGAGGCGCGGGTACGCCAGATCCTGTTCAACCTGCTGTCGAACGCCGTCAGCTTCTCCAAGGCCGGCGACACCATCGGCATCACCTGCCGGCGGGACGGCCCGATGATGGTGTTCTCCGTCGAGGACGAGGGCATCGGCATTCCGAAGGAAGACCAGTGGAAGGTGTTCGACCGCTTCGAGAGCCGAAGCCATGGCTCGGGCCACCGCGGCGCGGGTCTCGGGCTGTCCATCGTCAAGAGCCTCGTGGAGCTGCACGGCGGCACGGTTTCGCTGGAATCGGAACCGGGACACGGCACGCGCGTCACTGTGCGCCTTCCCGTGCGCGGGCGTCCTGATAAAGCAGCGCCGGTGCTGCCCCAAGAAGGCCCCGAGGGATCGCTATCGGCCGGGGGCAGCCAAGCCTGAATTTGAGATCAGGACCTTAAATGCCGGCCTCCCATGCTCTTGAAAGCCTCGATGAGGCGCAGCTCGTCCGCCTCGGTGAAGACCTGGCTTTCGTGGCCCGCCGCGGCGATCTCGTGACGCTGAGCGGCGAGCTGGGTGCGGGGAAGACGACACTGGCGCGCGCCATCATCCGGGCGCTGCTCAACAATGCCGGCGAGGAAATTCCGAGTCCGACGTTCACGCTGGTGCAAACCTACGAGACGCCACGGATGCCGGTGGCGCATTTCGATCTCTACCGGCTCGGTGCGCCGGAGGAACTGGACGAGCTAGGGCTCGACCTTGCGCTCGCGCACGGCATCGCCCTCGTCGAATGGCCGGAGCGGGCGGACACGCTATTGCCAGCCGACCGGCTGGAGGTGCGCATCGATGATCCCGGCAGCGACACCGAAGGCGGCGGCACGGACCGGCGCGTAACGCTCAGGGGGCACGGCGAATGGGCGCCGCGTCTCAAGCGCCTCATCGCCATGCGCGCGCTGATCGAAGGTTGCGACGGCGGGGGCGCGCGCACGCTGTGCTATCTGCAGGGCGATGCCTCGGCGCGGCGCTACGGGCGTGTGCGAGGGCTAAACCAGCCCGATACCATCCTGATGGATGCGCCACGCCAGCCCGATGGGCCGGCGATCCGCAACGGTCTGCCCTATAGCCAGCTCGCGCATCTCGCCGAGGACGTGCGTCCGTTCGTGGCCGTAGCCCACGCGCTGCGCGCTGCGGGCCTTTCCGTGCCATGCATTCGCGCGCAGGACCTCGAAAACGGCTTCCTGCTCATCGACGATCTCGGCGACCGCGTGTTCGGCGCCGAAATCACGGCGGGAACCGCCGATCAGGCAACGCTGTGGCGCGCGGCAACCGACGTTCTCCTCGCGCTGCGCGATGCACCGCCTCCCGTTGCGCTTCCGGTCCCCGGCGATGGCGAGCACCATGTCTCGGCCTATGACGCCGATGCCATGGCGATCGAGACGGAGCTTCTCATAGACTGGTACTGGCCGGCCCTTCACGGCGCTGCAATACCGGACGAGCAGCGCGCCCGCTTCGTTGCGCTGTGGGGGGACATCATCCCCCGCCTCGCCGCAATGCCGCCCGCGTGGGTGTTGCGCGACTACCACTCGCCCAATCTTCTCTGGCTTCCGGAGCGGGAAGGCATTGCGCGCGTGGGGGTGATCGACTTTCAGGATGCCATGCGCGGCCCCGCCGCCTATGACCTCGTCTCACTTCTGCAGGATGCGCGCGTCGATGTGGCACCCGAGCTCGAGAGGCAGCTGTTCGACCACTACTGTACAGGCGCTGCCGTGCGCGGGGACTTCGACCGCGATGCATTCGCGTTCGCCTATGCCGCGCTCGGCGCCCAGCGCAACACGAAGATCCTCGGCATCTTCGCGCGGCTTGCAAAGCGCGACGGCAAGCCAGGCTATCTGCGGCATATTCCACGGCTGTGGGGCTATCTGGAACGCGACCTCGCGCATCCGGAGCTTGCCCGCTTGCGCGCATGGTACGATGCCAACTTTCCCGCCGAGACGCGCACCGGCCTGCGCATCTGAACAGGTCGCTCCATGACCCAATCCTCCAACTGGCGTCCACGGTCGGCGATGGTGCTCGCCGGCGGTTTCGGCAAGCGCATGCTGCCGCTGACGAAGGACAAGCCGAAGCCCATGGTGGCGCTGAAGGGGCGGCCGCTGGTCGATCACGTGCTCGACCGGCTTGCCGCGGCGGGCGTCGCCCGCGCGGTGGTGAACGTGCACTACTGCGCCGACAAGCTCGAAGCGCACGTGAAGCACCGCGCACATCCGGAAATCGTGATTTCCGATGAGCGTCAACAGCTTCTCGACACCGGCGGCGGGGTGGTCAAGGCGCTGCCGATGCTCGGGGCGGAGCCGTTCTTGATTCACAACTCCGACTCGGTCTGGATCGAGGGCGTCGGATCAAACCTCGAGCGGCTGTTTGCCGTCTGGGATCCCGATGCGATGGATAGCCTGATGCTGCTCGCGACCGCGGCGACGAGCCTCGGTTACGACGGCCCCGGCGATTTCGTCATGGACAAGGACGGACGCCTCGGCCGTCGCGGCGAGCGCGAGATGGCGCCGTTCGTTTTCGCGGGGGTCTCGATCGCGCACCCGCGGATGTTCGAAGGTGCGCCGGAAGGGCCGTTCTCGATGAACCGCCTGTGGGACCGGGCGATCGACAGCGGCAGGCTCTACGGCATCCGGCTCGACGGTTTGTGGATGCACGTGGGAACGCCCGAAGCGCTGAACGAAGCGGAGAGGTGGATCGATCGTGAGGATGTGGCCTGACAGCTCAGCGGAAACAGCCCTGCGGGGCGCGGATTCCGGCGTGCGTGTCTTCACGGTTCCCAGCGGCCGGCCCTTTCTCAAAGCGGTTGCAAGCGCCATCCTGAGCGGCAACCTGCCCTCGCCGGGTGGATCCGCGCCCGGGCCCCTCGATCTGCCCGACATCACGCTCCTGCTGCCGACGCGGCGCGCGACGCGTAGCATGCAGGAAGCTTTTCTAGCTGCGGCGGGCGGCCGTGCACTCACCCTGCCGCAGATCCGCCCGATCTCGGCCGGCGAGGAAGACGCAACGCTGCTCGCCGGTCTCGCCGGGCCCGGCACACTGGGCGCCGACAGCCTCGATCTACCGCCGGCCGTGAGCGAGATCGAGCGGCGCCTCGTTCTCACCATGCTGGTGCAGCTCTGGTCGGCGCGCCTGCGGACGCCGGAGGACGATGCCGCACACCTTGCGGACATGGCGGCGGCCGGCGCCAACACGCCGGCGCAGGCGGCACAGCTCGCCGCCGAGCTTGCGCGCCTCATGGACATGATCGAGACGGAGAACGTGCCGCTCGATGGCATCGGCGGCCTCGTGCCGGACGAGCACTCCGAGCATTGGCAGAAGACGCTCGAGTTCCTGAAAATCATCACCGCTTTCTGGCCCGCACACCTCGCCGAGAAGCAGCTTCTTTCGCCCGCCGACCGGCGCAACCGCGCGATCCTCGCGGAAGCGGAGCGGCTGGGCTCGCGGCCGCCCCCGGGGCCGGTGATCGTCGCGGGGGTCACCGGCTCGGTGCCGGCCACGGTGGAGCTGATGCGTGCGGTCGCGCGGCTGCCTCAAGGCGCGATCGTGCTGCCCGGCCTCGATCTGCATCTCGACGCCGAGAGCTGGGAGAAGATCGCCGAGCATCCGGAGCATCCGCAGTTCGGCTTCCGCAAGCTGCTGGCGGCGCTCGGCATCGCGCGCGCCGACGTGCGGGCGCTTCCCGGCGCGGAGCCTCTGCCGGAGCTGGCCGAGCGCGACGCGATCATCGCGGAAACGATGCGGCCATCGAGCACGACGGGGAAATGGCGCGACTACATCGCCCGCACCGAT
>Ga0180221_1001857_pt1 | contig 13181 bp, 10 predicted proteins | sample eDN5th37CKraftMG_FD_151339 | JGI IMG/M metagenome (GOLD analysis project Ga0180221, IMG submission 151339) | Enriched Miracle-Growth compost microbial communities from Emeryville, California, USA - eDNA 5th pass 37_C Kraft MG (version 2) (version 2) ...
CTCGGCATTCCACAGGATGACCGGAGAGAACACCAGCAGGGCCAGCACACCCCCCGCCCAGAGGCGCCAGTCGCGCAGCCAATGCCGGGCGCGCGGCTCGATGACGAGCCACAGCACCACCCCGCCGCCGAGCAGAACGGCTGTGTACTTCGACAACAGGGCGCAACCGGCCAGCAGGCCGAAGGCCAGCCACCAGCGGCCATCCTGCGAGGCGTGCAGGCGGCCCAGAGCCCAGATCGCGGCGCACCAGAACACCAACTGGGGCGTATCGGGTGTGATCAGGACTGCGCCGACGCCGAACAGGAGCGTGGCATTCATCAGCGCCGCGGCCCAGGCACCCGGCCGGCGCTGGGGGAAGAGGTCATTCCCTGCGCGCGCCAGCAGCACCGACGCGACGGCCACGCCGAGGGGGGCCAGCAGGCGGATGCCAAAGGCTGTGTCACCGGCCAGCGCGGTCCCGGCCGCGATCCAGAGCGCGACCATCGGCGGGTGGTCGTAATAGCCCGGTGCCAGGGCACGCCCCCAGACCCAGTAGTAGGCCTCGTCCGGTGCGAGCGGCAGCCAGTAGGCCGCGAACAGCCGCAGCGCCGTGAGCGCTGCCAACCCGATCAGCCAGGGCATCATCGAACGGTTCATCGCGCGCGCCACACCAGCGTGGCCGAGACGGCGTAGTTCCAGACCACCGTCAGCAGGGCGCCCGCCGCGCCCGCAAGGCCCCAGGCCACCACCTCGTCGCGCAGCAGCAGGCGGGCGATGCCGACATTGGCCGCCACCCCGACGCCGCAGACCACGTAGAACAGCAACAGGCCGCGCCAGAGCGCCGCCCCGCGCAGCCGCACATCGCTATAGGTCACCCGGTTGTTCAGCCAGAAGTTCACCGTCATTGCGGCAATGCTGGCGACCCACTGGGCCTGAGCGAAGCCCAGGCGCCCGATGATCAGGGCCAGCACGGCGAGGTGCACCAGCACGCCCAGCGCGCCGATGGCGGCGAAGGACAGAAAGCGCAGCGGCAAGAGGCCGCCGGTCGCCTTGTCCAGCAGCAGGGTCAGGAACTCCAGCAGCACGATGGTGTCGAGCTTGGATTCCCCGGCTTCCCGCGGGCGGAAGGAATAGGGCAGCTCCTTCACCCGCAATGGCCGCTTGGCCGAGAGCAGGATGTCGAGCAGGATCTTGAAACCGCGCCCGGTGAGGCGGGGGGCGATCTGCTCGAAAAGGGGGCGCGGCAGCATGAAGAAGCCGCTCATGGGGTCCGCCACCCGCTGGGGCAGGAAAAACTGCGCCAGAGTCGTGCCGCTGTCGCTAATGCGGCGTCGCCAGGCCGAGAACCCCCCCTTCGCCGCCCCCCCTTCTACATGCCGGCTGCCCACCGCGACGTCGGCCTCCTCCGCCTGCAGGCTCCGCAGCATAGCGGGCAGCAAGGTCTCGTCATGCTGCAGGTCGCCGTCGATGACCGCCACGTAGTCGGCGGAGGATGACAGCATCCCCTCGACGCAGGCCGAGGAAAGGCCGCGCCGGTCGATTCTCCGGATGCAGCGGATGCGGGGGTCGCGTGCTGCAATCTCCCGCGCGATGCTCGCCGTGCCGTCCGGACTGTCATCGTCGACGAAGACAGCTTCCCAGGCGACCCCCTGCAACGCAGCATCGAGGCGCGCCACCATGGGCGCGACATTCGCGGCCTCATTGTAGCATGGGACGACGACGGTGAGGATTGGCGGCAACATGGCCGCCGTGCTTAGCGCCCCTGGCGTGGCAGTACCAGCCACGGCAGGAATGTGCCCGCTGGGACTCGAACCCAGGACCCCAAGATTAAAAGTCTCGTGCTCTACCGGCTGAGCTACGGGCACAAAGAAGGGAGCGGGAAGGAAAAACCCTCCCCTGCCCCGGGTGTCAAGCCCGGCGCGCCGGAAGACCTTTCGGGCGCACCGGCAACAATCAGGACTGCACGTCCGCGGCGACCTGCGCCTTCAGCAGGCGATCGGGCTCACGCACCATGCCATTGGCGCCGCCGCCGCGCTTGATCTTGTCCACGAACTCCATGCCCGAGGTGACCTGGCCCCAGATGGTGTACTGGCCATCCAGGCTCGGCGCCGGCGCGAACATGATGAAGAACTGGCTATTGGCGCTGTTCGGATTGGCGGTGCGGGCCATGCCGCAGACGCCGCGCAGGAAGCGCGCCTTGGAGGTCGGGCTGAACTCGGCCGGCAGGTCGGGAAGCTGGCTGCCGCCGGTCCCGGTCCCGGTGGGGTCGCCGCCCTGGGCCATGAAGCCCTCGATGACCCGGTGGAAGGGCGTACCATCGTAGAAGCCCTGGCGGGTCAGCGTCTTGATGCGCTCGACATGCTGTGGCGCCAGGTCGGGGCGCAGCTTGATGACGACGCGGCCATCCTTCAGGTCGAAGAACAGGGTGTTCTCACGGTCGTCCTGCGGGGCGGCTTCGCTGGGTGTGGCTTCGGACATCATGACTCCCGTAACGGCAAGGGTGCTGGCGAGCAGGGTGCGGCGGTGCATCCGTTCAGTTCCCTGGGTTCCGCTGGCGCACCCTGGCCAGGGTGCGCTCCAGCGTCAGGCGCGGCACGAAGCTGGAAATGTCGCCTCCAAGCCCCGCGATCTCCCTCACGAAACGCGAGGAGATGAAATGATTCCCTTCGCTGGCCATCAGGAACAGCAACTCGATCTCCGGATCGAGGCGGCGGTTCATGCCGGCCATCTGGAACTCGTAGTCGAAGTCGGTGACGGCGCGCAGGCCGCGCACGATCACCTGGGCGCCGACCTCCCGGGCGAACTGCACCAGGAGCCCCTCGAAGGGCAGCACCTCGATGACGGTCCCGGTACGGGCGGCGATCGGCGCCACCTCGGCGCGGACCAGATCGACGCGCTCCTCCAGCGGGAACATCGGCCCCTTGCCGGCATTCATCGCCACGCCGACCACCAGCCGATCGAGGATGCGCGCGGCACGCCCGATGATATCGAGGTGCCCGTTCGTCACCGGGTCGAAGGTGCCGGGATAGACGCCGGCGCGGGGCGGGCGGGATGGCTCAGCCATTGTCCTCGCCGCTTTCCACCTCGCCGGCCTCTGCCTCACCGCCCTGCTCCTCCACCACGGTGGAGCAGGAGGTGACGCGCTCGCCGTTGTCGAGCCGCAGCAGGGTCACGCCCATGGCCTGCCGGCCGGTGATGCGGATCTGGTCGGCTGGCAGGCGGATCAGGCGCCCGCTGTCCGTCACCAGCATGACATCGTCCCCGGTGCGGACCGGGAAGGTCGCCACCACCGCACGGCCGGTGCGCGCGGTCAGGTTGATGTTGCCGATGCCCTGCCCGCCGCGCCCGGTGACGCGGTATTCATAGGCCGAGCTGCGCTTGCCGAAGCCACCATCCGTCACCGTCAGCAGGATTTCCTCCTGCTCCTCCAGCTCGGTGAAGCGCTCGGGCGAGAGGGCAATCTCGGCGGCGGCCGCCTCGGCATTTTCCTCCGCCAGGGAGGCCTCGGCCTCGGCAGCGGCCTCCGCGCTCTCCTCGCCGTTGCGGCGCTTCTGCGCGGCCTGCTTCAGATAGGCGGCCCGTTCCTCGACGCTCGCCTCGACATGGCGCAGCACCGAGAGCGCGATCACCGAATCCCCCTTGCCCAGCCGGATGCCGCGCACGCCTGTGGAATCACGGCCGGCGAAGACGCGCAGCGTGTCCACATCGGCGCGGAAGCGGATGGCGCGTCCGGCATGGGTGGCCAGCAGCACGTCGTCGCCCTCGCGGCAGGTAGAGACGCCGATCAGGCTGTCGCCCTCGTCCAGCTTCATGGCGATCAGGCCGGAGGACCGGACGTTCTTGAAGTCCGAAAGCCGGTTGCGGCGGACATTGCCCTGCCTCGTGGCGAAGACGAGGTGCAGGTTCTCCCACATGTCCTCGTCCTGCGGCAGCGGCAGCACGGCCGTCACGCCCTCCTCCTCCTGTAGCGGCAGGAGCTGGCGCAGCGAGCGGCCGCGTGCCGTCGGGCCGGCCTCCGGCAGTTTCCAGACCTTCTCGCGGAAGGCCATACCCCGGCTGGTGAAGAACAGCACCCATTGGTGGGTATGCGCATTGAAGGAGCGGACGACGACGTCATCCTGCCGCATATTGGCGCTGCTGCGCCCGCGCCCGCCCCGGTTCTGCGCACGGAAGGTCTCCAGCGGCGTGCGCTTCACATAGCCGTCGCGGGTCAGCGTCACGACCATCAGGCCCGGCTCGACCAGGCTCTCGTCATCCTGGTCGGCGATGCCTTCCACAATCTCCGACAGGCGTGGCGAGGCGATCTGCGCGCGCACGGCCCGCAGTTCCTCGCCCATCAGCTCCAGGCGGCGCGGACGGGAGGACAGGATCTCCAGCAGCTCGCGGATACGCGCCGCCACCTCGTCCAGCTCGCCATGGATCTTCTCGCGCTCGAGCCCGGTCAGGCGCTGCAGGCGCAGCTCCAGGATGCCGCGCGCCTGCGCCTCGGTCAGCTGCACCGTCTCGCCGGTCACGATGTTGCCGGCATCGTCCACCAGCGCCAGCAGCGGTCCGACATCGGCCACCGGCCAATGCCGCTCCATCAGCGCCGTACGGGCGGTGACAGCGTCCGGGCTCTCACGGATCAGCCGGATCACCTCGTCGATATTGGCCACCGCAATGGCCAGGCCGATCAGCAGGTGCCCGCGGTCGCGCGCCTTGCCCAGGCGGAAGCGCGACCGGCGAAGGATCACCTCCTCGCGGAAGTCGATGAAGGCCTGCAGTACCTGCTTCAGCCCCATCTGCTGCGGCCGGCCGTTGTGCAGGGCCAGCATGTTCACGGCGAAGGAGGTCTGCAGGTTGGTGTATCGGTAGAGGTGGTTCAGCACCACTTCCGGGGTGGCGTCCTTCTTCAGCTCGACCACGATGCGCAGGCCGGAGCGGTCGCTCTCGTCGCGCAGGTCGCTGATGCCTTCCACCTGCTTGCTGCGGACCAGTTCGGCGATGCGCTCGATGAGCGTCGCCTTGTTGACCTGGTAGGGGATCTCCGAGATGGCGATGGCGCTGCGCCCCCCGCGCATCTCCTCGATCTCCGCGCGGGCACGGAGCACGATGCTGCCCCGTCCCGTCTCGAAGGCCGAGCGGATGCCGGCCCGGCCCAGGATCAACGCTCCGGTCGGGAAATCCGGCCCCGGGATGATCTTCATCAGCTCGTCGAGCGCGATCTCCGGGTCGGCGATCATCGCCAGGGCCGCGTCGATCACCTCACCCGGGTTGTGCGTGGGAATGTTGGTCGCCATGCCCACGGCGATGCCGTTGGCACCATTCACCAGCAGGTTGGGGAAGGCGGCGGGCAGAACCTTGGGCTCCTGCGCGCTCTCGTCGTAGTTCGGCCCGAACTCGACCGTATCCTCGTCGATGCCCTCCAGCAGAGCGACGGCGGACTTCGCGAGCCGTGCCTCGGTGTAGCGCATGGCCGCCGGCGGATCGCCGTCCATGGAGCCGAAATTGCCCTGGCCGTCGATCAGCGGCACGCGCAGCGAGAAGGTCTGCGCCATGCGGACCATGGCGTCATAGATCGCGCTGTCGCCATGCGGATGGTACTTACCCATCACGTCGCCGACGACGCGGGCGGACTTCTTGTAAGGCTTATCCGCCGTGAAGCCGTTCTCCTGCATGGAGAACAGGATCCGGCGATGCACCGGCTTCAGCCCGTCCCGCACATCCGGCAGGGCGCGGGCCACAATGACGCTCATCGCATAGTCGAGGTAGGAGCGGCGCATCTCCTCCTCGAGCGCGATCGGCAGCGTGCCCTCAGGCGGGATATGGGCGCCAGGCCCGGTGCCGTTATCGCTCTCGCTCACGCGGTCTTCCCATGCAGCAGAAACGGGGCAAGGCACCAGGGCGCACAAGGCGCCGGTGGCCTGGGCGGCACGGCCCAGCCCGCCGCCCCTGCCCCACCGAATTTGCTGCTTCTATAGCCGGTTTGGCGCCTTCCGCCAAACCGCCCGCCCTCAGGCCACCGCCCTCAGGGGGGGGGCGGCACTTGAGCACGCCTTCCCTCGGCGGGCGGCCTCTTTCCGACTAGCCGATCAGAACGGGATATCGTCGTCCAGGTCGCTGCCACCCTTGGGGGCATCCCAGCCACCGCGCTGCGGGCGAGCGCCGCCGCCGCTCCGCTCGCCACCCCCGAAACCGCCGGAAGAAGAGCGACCGCCGCGCTCGCCACCCTCGAAGCCGCCACCCTCGCCGCCGCGGCTGTCCAGCAGCGTCAGCTCGCCACCGAAGTTGCGCAGCACCACTTCCGTGGAATAGCGGTCCTGGCCGGACTGGTCCTGCCACTTCCGGGTTTCCAGCTTGCCCTCGATATAGACCTTGCTGCCCTTGCGCAGGTACTTCTCGGCGATCTCACCCAGCTTCTCGTTGAAGATGGCGACCGAATGCCATTCGGTGCGCTCCTGGCGATTGCCGTCGCGATCCTTATATGTGTCCGTGGTGGCCAGCCGGAGGTTCACGACGCGGCCACCGTTCTGGAAGTTCCGCACTTCCGGGTCCCGCCCCAGATTGCCGATCAGGATCACCTTGTTGACGCTGCCGGCCATGCCGCCTGGTCCTTTGCACATTCTCGCCCGGCGAGGCGGGCCTGAGCTTCGGAATGCCGAAGGCTCTGCTGCCCGAACCGGTGCTCTGTTTCACATCTTGGTGCCCCTGACGGGGCGTCTGGGCGCAACCTAGCCATCCCTTGGCCTTCCGGCCAGTCCGCAGCGGCGCATCTTGTGCCGACCCCCGCTACGCCCACTTCCCGCTGCCAGCGAATGCTGGCACAACAGCGACCAGAACACAATGCGAACGCCTGCCCTTCAGGAGCCCGACCTGTCGATGCCGACCAAGCTGCACGCCACTTCCGGCCAGGCCGCCGGGCAGAGCGACGCCATCCGTATTCGCGGCGCCCGCCAGCACAATCTCAAGAATATCGACATCGACATTCCGAAGCATACGCTGACGGTGATCACCGGCCTCTCCGGGTCAGGCAAGTCGTCTCTCGCCTTCGATACCATCTATGCCGAGGGCCAGCGCCGGTATGTCGAGAGCCTTTCAGCTTATGCGCGGCAGTTCCTGGAGCTGCAGCAGAAGCCGGACGTGGACAGCATTGAGGGCCTCTCGCCCGCGATCTCGATCGAGCAGAAGACCACCAGCCACAACCCGCGCTCCACGGTCGGCACGGTGACCGAGATCCATGACTACATGCGCCTGCTCTGGGCGCGGGCAGGTGTCCCCTATTCACCGGCCACCGGCCTGCCGATCGAGGCCCAGACCGTCAGCCAGATGGTGGACCGGGTCATGGCCATGCCGGAAGGCACCCGGCTGCTCCTGCTCGCGCCCGTGGTGCGCGGCAAGAAGGGGGAGTTCCGCAAGGAACTGGCTGAGTATCAGCGGCGTGGCTTCGAGCGCGTGAAGGTCAATGGCACCCTTACCCGCATCGAGGAAGCGCCGAGCCTCGACAAGCGCAAGAAGCACGACATCGAGGTGGTGGTGGACCGCGTCGTCGTCGGCAATGAGGGGCTGGCGCAGCGCCTGGCGGATTCCTTCGAGACCGCCCTCGCCCTGGCCGACGGCGTCGCCTATGCCGAGAATGCCGATACCGGTGAGCGGACGGTCTTCTCCAGCCGCTATGCCTGCCCGGTTTCCGGTTTTACTCTGGAAGAGATCGAGCCGCGCCTCTTCTCCTTCAACTCGCCGCAGGGCGCCTGCCCCGTCTGCAGCGGCCTGGGCACGGAGAGCTTCTTCGACGCTGCGCTGGTGGTTCCGGACGAGAGCCGCAGCCTCGCGGATGGCGCCGTGGCCGCCTGGGCCGGCAACAGCGCGCCCTATTACGACCAGACCCTGGAGAGCCTGGCGAAGCACCTGGGGGTGAAGACCAGTACGCCCTGGCGCGACCTGCCGAAGACGGCCCGCGAGGCCATCCTGAATGGCACCGGCAGCGAGATCGTGGCGCTGCGCTACAAGGATGGGCTGCGCGCCTATGAGGTGAAGAAGCCGTTCGAAGGCGTCCTGCCGAACCTGGCGCGGCGCCTGCGCGAAACCGATAACCCCTGGGTGCGGGAGGATCTGACCCGGTATCAGGCGGAGCGGCCCTGCCATGCCTGTCGCGGTGCCCGCCTGAAGCCGGAGGCGCTCTCGGTCAAGGTCGCCGGCCTCAACATCGCCGAGGCGAGCGATCTTTCCATCGCCAAGGCGCTGCCCTGGTTCCAGGGGGTGGAAGCCACCCTCACCCCCCAGCGCGCCGAGATCGCCCGTCGCATCCTGAAGGAGATCACGGAGCGCCTGCGCTTCCTCCTGGATGTCGGCCTGGACTATCTCTCCCTCGCCCGCTCCTCGGCTACCCTTTCCGGCGGCGAAAGCCAGCGCATCCGTCTGGCCTCCCAGATCGGCAGCGGCCTGACCGGCGTGCTCTACGTGCTGGATGAGCCTTCCATCGGCCTGCACCAGCGCGACAACGAGCGCCTGCTCGGAACCCTCCGCCGCCTGCGCGACCTCGGCAATACCGTCCTGGTGGTCGAGCACGACGAGGATGCCATCCGCACGGCCGACCATCTCGTCGATATTGGGCCGGCGGCGGGCTCGGGCGGCGGTCGGGTCATCGCGCAGGGCACGCCGGCGGAGGTGGCGGCCCATCCGGACAGCATCACCGGCGCCTATCTCTCCGGCCGCCGCAGCATTCCCGTCCCCGAGCAGCGTCGCCCGCGTGACGAGAACCGGGTCCTGCGCGTGGTCGGCGCGTCCGGCAACAATCTGCGCGGCCTGACGGCAGCCGTGCCGCTTGGCACCTTCACCTGCGTTACGGGTGTCTCCGGCGGCGGCAAATCCACCTTCGTGATCGAGACGCTCTACAAGGCCGCCGCCCGCCGCCTGATGGGCGCCGGCACTGTTCCCGCTCCGCATGAGGCGCTGGAGGGGCTGGAGCATCTCGACAAGATCATCGATATCGACCAGTCGCCGATTGGCCGCACCCCGCGTTCCAACCCAGCGACTTACACAGGCTTGTTCACGCCGATCCGGGACTGGTTCGCCGAACTGCCGGACTCCCGCGCACGGGGCTACAAGGCTGGCCGCTTCAGCTTCAACGTCAAGGGTGGCCGTTGCGAGGCCTGCCAGGGCGACGGCGTGCTGAAGATCGAGATGCACTTCCTGCCCGACGTCTACGTCACCTGCGACACCTGCAAGGGGAAGCGCTACAACCGCGAAACGCTGGAGGTGAAGTTCCGCGGTAAGTCCATCGCGGATGTGCTTGAAATGACGGTGGATGATGCCCTGGAGTTTTTCTCCGCCGTGCCGTCCATCCGCGAGAAGCTTCGCGTGCTGAAGGAGGTTGGCCTCGGTTATATCCACCTCGGCCAGCAGGCCACGACGCTCTCGGGGGGCGAGGCTCAGCGCATCAAGCTCTCCAAGGAGCTGTCACGCCGCGCGACCGGGCGGACCCTCTACATTCTCGACGAGCCGACCACCGGCCTGCATTTCGAGGACGTGCGGAAGCTCCTGGAGGTGCTCCACCAGCTGGTGGAGCAGGGCAATACCGTCGTGGTGATCGAGCACAACCTCGAAGTCATCAAGACGGCGGACTGGATCCTGGATCTCGGTCCCGAGGGCGGTGATGGCGGCGGCCAGGTCGTCGCCGAGGGAACGCCAGAGGAGGTGGCGGCGGTGCCGGAAAGCCATACCGGGCGCTTCCTGGCGCCCTTGCTGCCTGCCCGACCGGCCGCTCGGCGGAGGCGGGCCTGAGAGAAAGAAGGAGGGCGCCGACCAGGCGCCCTCCAGCCAGGCTTCAGCGCATATTGAAGTTCACCGGCACATCAAGCTGGATGATGCTGCCTTCCATCTCATCCGGCACGCTTGGGAGGGAGGCGCGTTCGATCATCTCGCCAACCGCTTCATCTAGCGCCGGGTATCCTGTGCTGCGCAAGATCCGCCAGCCCACCACTGTGCCGTCCCGCCGCATACTGAACCGCAGCAGAGCCTGCCCCTCCTCACGCCGCAGGCGCGACGCATTCGGATAACGCTTCGCCCGCTCAAGGGCGGCCGAGAGCCGCGCGAGATAGCTCGGCGGAGGTCCGGCCATCCGGCGCGCTACCGGGGCCGGCGCCGCGGCTGGCGCAGGCGCGGAAGCGACCGGCGCGGTCGGTGCAGGCGTCGGCGGGCGGGGAGCCGGCGGTGCCGTGCGAGCCTGCGGCCGTGGCGGCGTCGGCGCGGGCGGCCGCGCCACACGGGGCGGCGGCGGCGGCGCGGGCGGAGGCGGCGGAATCTCCTCCGGCTCCAGGATCGGTGCCGTCTCCGGCGTGGCCGCTTGCGTCGGCTCGGGCGGAGCGGCCTGCACGACCTCCGGCTCCGCGGCGGCCGTCACCGGCTCCGCTTCCACGGGCTCTGCCTCCGGCGGTTGCTCAGCCATGACGGGCTGCGGCGGCTCGGCGGTCACAGGGTCGGGCGGCTCAACTGTCGTTGCCGTTTCCGCTACCACCGTCTCCATGGCCTCCGAGACCTCGGTCGGCTCGGCAGTATCGGCGGCCGGCGCCGTCTGCACCGGCGCGATCTCGAGCGGCACAATGGCCGGCGGCGATTCGGGCGCCGGAACCGCCAGCAGCAGGAAGGCCGCGGCGCCGCCATGCAGCGCGACGGAAGCACCCCAGCCGAGGGCGCGCGGCGCGGGAAGGCCCAGCGTGGTCATCCGAAACGTCCGATCAGCGCGCGCGCACTGCGCCGGCGGCGGCTTCCGCTTCCGCGATGAGCGACACGCGCGTGATTCCGGCCTGAGTCACCTGCCCCATGACCCGCAGCACCTCGCCATAGGGCACCGACCGGTCGCCGCGGACATAGACGGGCGCCTCCGGGTCCTGCTCATGCATCTCGCGCAGGCGGCCCGTCAGCTCCGTGGCGGCGATCTCCTCCTGGCGGAGAAAGACCTTGCCGTCGGAAGTCACCGTCAGCACGGTGGGCGGGCGCTGCGCGGCGGCGCGCGGGGCGGCTGTCTTGGGGAGTTCCACCGGAACGCCGACCACCATCATCGGCGCCGCCACCATAAAGACGATCAGCAACACCAGCATCACGTCCACCAGGGGCGTGACGTTCATGTCAGCCATCGGCAGCGGGCCGTCATCCTCGGTGCCGAGGCTCGGGCCGGAGAAAGCCATGAGCTCTTACTCCGCGGCGGCGCTGCTGCGTGCCTCGGCGAGGCCGGGCGGCCGCCGCGAGAGGCTGGCAGCGAGATCCGCCGCCGCGGCCTGCGCTTCCTGCCGCAGCCGGCCGAGCCGCACCAGAAGGCGGTTATAGGCCATCACCGCAGGAATGGCGGCGACCAGGCCAATCGCCGTTGCGAACAGGGCCTCGGCAATACCCGGCGCCACCACCGCCAAGCTGGTGTCGTTACTCTGGGCGATGCCGGCAAAGCTGTTCATGATGCCCCAGACCGTGCCAAAAAGGCCGATGAAGGGGGCCACCGCGCCCACTGTCGCGAGGAAGGGCAGGCCCGGTTCGACCCGGCGCAGCTCACCGCTGAGGGCGTGCCGCATGGCGTGCTCCATGCGGTGCCGGTACTCGAAGCGGCTTTCACCGGCTTCCCGACCGTCGCGCCATTCGCGGGTTCCGGCCCGCAGCACGCGGGCGGCGAGCCCGTCCCCTTGCGGCCCCGAAGCCACCGTCTCCGGCCGGGCGGCGCCGGCAAGCCGACGCACCTCGCGTGCCAGGCGCGTGAGCAGCACCGATTTCTCGACGATGATCGCCCAGCAGACCACGGAGGCCAGCGCCAGGGCGATCATGACCCCCTTCACCACCCAGTCTGCCTGCAGGAAGAGGCCCAGCATCGACAGATCGGGCGCGCCGTGAAGCTCCAGCAAGGCAGCGTCTGGAAGGGGCGGAACAGCTTCGGTCGGGTTCATCGCGGCCTTCTCACTTCTCGAAGGGAACGCCATCGACATGCGAAGACAGGTCGAGGCGTGGCAGGCAGACCTGGGCGCCATCCGGCGCAGGCCCGCAGGCAAGCAGGTCGTTCAGCAGAAGGGAGCCGATTCCGGTGCAGTCCTGGCCGGCGAGATCAAAGATGCGCGCCATGGTCTTCTGCGCCGGCAAGGGTCCTACATCCAGTGCGAGCCGGCGCGTGATGACGCCATCCTTGCCGAAGATAAGCAGGTCGAGGCGAAGCGGGTCGAGGGCCTCAGCACCGGGATTGCGCAGGACAAGCCAGACCCGGCACCCCTCAGACCGAGGCTCCAGGCGATTGAGCTCCAGGCCGATCGGGGAGGACGATCCCTGCGCCTCGCCCGCCGCCGGCGCCAGCAACGCGGCCACGAGGCCGAGCACAATTGCCCATCGTCCTACTCGCATTCACAACGCTTCCCTCGCTGCTGGCCGCGTTATGCCGCCATTGCGAAGCGTTTGCAATGAGAATGAGTCGCATTTCTGCGGCTAGGTCTTGGCCTCTCCTCTGCGCCGCCCTGCAGGACTGCTGTCGCGGGGCGCGCGCCCGCGCGTGCGGATGGAAATTTAGTGAAAGATGAGCACGAGCCAGGCGAATCCTGAAAAACTTCTTCCGGATTGCCTTTCATCAATTGCAAGGGCGAAAAGAAAGCGCGTTAAAATGTGTTAATTTATAAACCATGAAGTTCTCTTCGCAGGAGAAACTCTGCTTCTCATGCATCCACGGCAGGTTCTGCAAAATTTCGCGATCTGACCGCTGTTGCGGACGGTAGCGCTTTAAATAGACGGGATCGCGGCTATGCTGGGGGCGTCAGCTCAGCTTGGGAGTAAATTTTGATGCCTGTGGTCCTGATGCCAAGCTCTTTGCGCCGCTATACAGATCAGCAATCCCGGATTACTGTCGAGGGCGAGACAGTTTCCGCCGTCCTGGATGGTCTTGTTCAGCGGTCCCCAGAGATGCGCAGTCATCTATTTGCGGCTGACCAGCTTCGACATTTCGTCGTTGTCTCAAAAAATGGCCAGGACATTCGGCTTTTGCAGGGACTCAAGACGCCTGTCGCCGCGAATGACGAGATCCGCATTCTCGCGAGCATCGCTGGCGGATGATGATTCCGGCTCTGGAAACTCCCCTCCCCGAGCTGAGCGATGCGGAGCTGCGCCGGTTCGGGCGGCACCTGATCCTGCCCGAGTTCGGGCTGGAGGGGCAGCGCCGGCTGAAGGCTGGCAGCGTCCTGCTGATCGGCGCCGGCGGCCTCGGC
>Ga0180221_1001858_pt1 | contig 13179 bp, 13 predicted proteins | sample eDN5th37CKraftMG_FD_151339 | JGI IMG/M metagenome (GOLD analysis project Ga0180221, IMG submission 151339) | Enriched Miracle-Growth compost microbial communities from Emeryville, California, USA - eDNA 5th pass 37_C Kraft MG (version 2) (version 2) ...
CGCCCACGGCCCCGCAGCCCTCGCGCTCGGCGCGGTAATGGTGAGCGGCGCGTCCATCACCGTGAGCCTCCTGTATTCGAAGCGGCTGCACGATGTCGGCGTCAACGCCGAGGCCGTGACCGCGACGCGCTACCTGCTGCTGATCGCCGTGGCGCTCGCGGTCGAGTTCTGGCGCGGCCGCTGGACCGGCTTTTCCTCGCCCGCCGAGCTTTCGACGCTCGCCGGCCTCTCCACGGCGCTCATGGTGCTGCCGCTGTTCGCGCTCCAGGTCGGCGTAGCGCGCACCGCGCCGCTCACGGCGCAGGTGATCCGCGCGCTCGGGCCGGTGTTCATCTTCGCGCTGGAGCAGTTCGACGGCCGCACGCGCTACGCGCCGGCGGTGCTCGCCGCGATCGTCGCCTATTCGGCGGCGATCATCGTCGGCAATGTCGCGCACGGCTGGCGCGACGCGCCTCACGGCAGCGAGTCGACGAAGGCCGCCAGCTCGCGGTTGAAGCGCGCGGTGTCCTCCCAGAACGGCGAGTGCCCGACGCCGTCGTAGAGCGAGAGCGTTGCACCCCTCACCGTCGCGGCGGTGAACTCGCCCATGGTCACCAGCAGCACCTGGTCGGCCTTGCCGTGGGTCACCAGCATCGGCCGGTCGATGCGCGACAGCGCCTCGGGCGTGTCCGGCGGGCGGGCCAGGATGCCCGCGCGGGCATGGACCGGCACCACCATGTTGAACGCCAGCATGGTCTCGAAATCGTCCTCGCTCGGCTGGCGCTCGAAGCAGGCGCGCAGGAAGGCGCGGGTGCCGGCGATGTTCTCGGCGAGATCGTCGGACTGCATGGCCGGATAATGGCTACGGCCGATGCCGAACATGGTCGGCACCGCGGCGCTGCGCGCGGCCACGTAATTCAGGCCCGCGACCGCGGCGGTGCCGTAATGACGCAGATAGTCGGCGATCACGCGGCCGCCATAGGACCAGCCGACCAGCACCGGCCGCTTGAGCCCGGTCGCCTGCATCACCGCGGCGAGGTCGTCGGCCCAGAGCTTGTCGTGGGCGTAGCGCTCGTTCCCGACCGGCTTGCCGGAGGAGCCGTGGCCGCGCAGGTCGAACGTCACCATCCTGAACGCCTGTGCCAGGGCGGGATCGCTGACCTGACGCATCCAGGACAGGTGGCATTGGTTGAAGCCGTGGATGAACAGAATTTCGCGGCCATGGGGATTGCCCCATTGCTGCGCGGCGAGGCTGAGGCCGTCCGCAGAGGTGACGTGGATCGAGGGCACGGATGTCGGTCCTGGCAGGTTGACGCCGCCCGCTTAGCAGACCGCCGGCGCATGGCGCTACCGCCCTGGCGGCCGCGCCGGGTGTGGCAATGCAGCATACGCACCGGGTAAGGCCGCACCGCCCGAAATGGCCGACTCGCAGCTAGTATTGCACTCGCGATAAAAAGCGGGTGCCGGGGGGCGCCCATAATCAGGTGTGGCCTGAGTTTTGCTCGCTCGATGAGAAGCGGGAAACCGGGTTGCGCGGGGGAGCAATGATCAAACGTTTTCTTCTTGGCCTCGCCCTGGCCGGCGCGTGCCAGATCGCGGTCGCCGGCGAGGGCATCGGCAGGGACGAGGTCATCTACCTGTCGATGCATTTCGAGGCTCATGATGCGGCGTCTCCGGGCGGCTGCAACCAGCCGTGCCGGATGTGGGTGACCGCGAGCGGCCCCATCACCGAGCAGACGCCGCAGGAGTTCAGGATTTTCGCCGCCAGCCACGACCTGCACGGCGCCACGCTGGTGCTCGATTCCGAAGGCGGGTCGGTTGCCGGCACCATCGAACTCGGCCACGCGGTGCGCGCGCTCGACATGGCGACGACAGTCGGCCGCGCGGTCCCCGCGAAGAGCGCGGACGGTCGCGCCGGCGCGGCCTACTCGCCGCGGGCCTCGTGCCAGTCCATGTGCGTGTTCCTGATGCTGGCGGGCACGCGGCGCTACGTGGCGCCGGAATCGGCCCTTCTCGTCCACCAGATCTGGCTGACCGACAAGGCGCGCGGCAGCCGCGGCTACAGCTACACCGCCGACGAGGTGTCGCTGGTGCAGCGCGATCTCGGCCGGCTGGTGCGCTACACCGAGGACATGGGCGGCGACGCCGCGCTGATCGAGACGGCGCTGCAGGTGCCGCCGTGGGAGGCGCTGAAGCGGCTGTCGTCCGACGACATCCGCCGCATGAACCTCAGCACCACGGACCGCCCGCTGTGGCGCGACCAGGGTCAGACGCCGGTCGCGGCCGTGCAGGCGCCGGTGATCAGCGCCAGCGTCGCGCGGGCGGCGGAATAGCCGGGCTCAGAACCGGAAGCCGAAGGCAAAGCCCGGTCCCCAGCCGTAGCCGTAAGGGTAGCCCCAGCGGTACGGACGGTAGTAGCCGTAGTAGGGCCGGTAATAGCCGTAGGGGTAATAGCCGTAGCGCGGACCGTAGTAATAGCGCGGCCCGTAATAGCGGCGCACGAAGCGGCGGCGATAGTAGCGCACGTCCTGCACCGCGGCCCCGCCTTCGCGGGCGGACTGGCCCGCGGCGACGGCGGCGAGATTGCCGACCGGAGGAAGCGCCGACGCCGGCGCGGCGAACGCGGCTCCGATCGCCGCGATGCCCAGAATCGCAAGACGTTTCGCAAAGCGTGCCATGGCTGATGTCTCCGCTGCTGCCGCCGCGCCATTATAACGCGCCGCGCCGCCGCCGCGTTGCCTGCGGCGCTTCGTCCCGGTCCGGCCGGCTCAGCGGTGGCCGGTCGAGCCGAAGCCGCCCGCGCCGCGGGCGGTGTCGTCGAGGCTCTCGGCCTCGCTCAGACGCGCCTGCACGAACGGCGCGACGACGAGCTGGGCGATGCGCATGCCCCGCGTCACCACGAACGGCTCGCGGCCGTGGTTGATGAGGATGACCGACACCTCGCCCCGGTAGTCGGCGTCGATGGTGCCGGGCGCGTTCAGCACGGTGACGCCATGGCGCGCGGCGAGCCCGGAGCGCGGCCGCACCTGGCCTTCCGTCCCCGCCGGCAAGGCGACGGCGATGCCGGTCGGCACCATGGCGCGCTCGCCGGGCCGGATGGTCACGTCGGCGGCGACCGCGGCCATCAGGTCGAGGCCCGCCGCCTGCGCGGTCTGATACTGCGGCAGCGGCAGGTCGCGGCCGTGCGGCAGCCGCATGATGCGCACGTCGTGGGTCATGGCGTGATCTCCGCGGCGATGCGCGCGACCAGCATGCGCGCCACGTCGTCCTTCGATTGCTCGGGCCAAGTCTCGACCCGGGTCTCGACTCCGGTCCCGGCGCGCGCCGCGGTGACGAGATGGATGGCGTTGCGGTCGCCGCCCATCACGCCGCTCTCCGCGGAGACGTCGTTGGCGAGAATCCAGTCGCAGCCCTTCTTCGCAAGCTTGGCCTTGGCGTTGTCCACCACATGCTCGGTCTCGGCGGCGAAGCCGATGACGAGCCGGGGCCGGTCCTTCGTCCGGTGCGCGACGGTGGCGAGGATGTCCGGGTTCTCGATCAGCGTGAACTGCGGCACGCCGCCGGGGCCTTTCTTGATCTTCTGCCCGCCCTCCTCGGCCACCCGCCAGTCCGCCACGGCGGCGGCGAAGATGGCGACGTCCGCGGGCAGCGCGCGTTCGACCGCCTCGAGCATGGCGCGGGCGCTCTCGACGCGGACGACGGTCACGCCGGCGGGAGCGGGGAGCGCGACCGGGCCGGAGACGAGCGTCACCGCCGCGCCCGCCGCCGCCGCGGCCGCGGCGATGGCGTAGCCCTGCTTGCCGGAGGAGCGGTTGGCGATGTAGCGCACCGGGTCGATGGGTTCGTGGGTGGGACCGGCGGTGACGAGCACGCGCTTGCCGGCGAGCGGGCGCGCGGGGTTGAGGAGCGCCGCCATCGCTTCGGCGATCTCGACCGGCTCGGCCATGCGGCCGGTGCCGGCCTCGCCGCGCTCTGCCATCTCGCCCACAGCCGGGCCGACGACGTGCGCGCCGTCGTCGATGACGCGGGCGAGGTTGCGCCGCGTCGCCTTGTGCGCCCACATGCGCGGGTTCATGGCAGGGGCAATCAGCACCGGCCGGTCGGTCGCAAGCAGCACGGCGCTGGCGAGGTCGTCGGCGAGGCCCGTCGCCATCTTGGCCAGGAAATCCGCGGTGCAGGGCGCGACCAGGATGGCGTCGGCGTCGCGCGCGATGCGGATGTGACCGACGTCGAACTCGGCTCCGGCGTCGAACAGGTCGGTGAACACCGGCTCGCCGGACAGCGCGCCGGCGGCGAGCGGCGTGACGAATTCCTGCGCGGCGTTCGTCATCACCACGCGCACCGCCGCGCCGCGCTCCTTGAGCCGGCGGATCAGGTCGAGCGCCTTGTAGGCGGCGATGCCGCCGGCGACGACGAGCACGATGCGGCGGCCGGCGAGGCTCGCCGGCGCGGCCGGGCCCGGCGCGGGCCCGACAGCAGGGCGCGCAGCGGCCGGCGCGGGCAGGGCGGCCGCCGCCAGCAGGTGGCGGAGCTCCTCCTCCATGGAGCGGCCGTTGCGCGCGGCACGGACCTTGAGCCGCCGCTTGAGGTCGTCGTCCAGGTTGCGGATGGTGATGCTGGCCATGTCAGCAATGCAATCATAAAAGTGATTGCATTGAAAGCACTCAATTGGCGAAGACATTCCATGCGAGCGCCGCCAGCAGGGCCACGATGGCCCACAGCGCCGCGGCGGTCCAGCGGTTGCGCCGCGCCTCGGCCTTGCCGATGGCGGCCACCGTGTCCGGCGCCAGCCGCAGGCCGTCGCGGGTGGCCTCGTCGAGCTGGTCCGCGATGCGCGCGGCGCGGGACAGCAGCCCCGGCATCTGGCCGAGGAACCGGCCGATCTCCGAGGCGCCGCCGGCGAGATCCTCGAGCCGGCCGGCCGGGCCGAGATTGCGCGCCATCCATTCGCTCACCACCGGCGCGGCCGTGGTCCACATGTCGAGCCGCGGGTCGAGGCCGCGCGCCACGCCTTCGACCACCACCATGGTCTTCTGGAGCAGCAGCAGCTCGGGCCGCGTGCGCATGTCGAACAGGGCCGTGACCTCGAACAGCAGCGTGAGCAGCTTGGCCATGGAGATTTCCTCGGCCGGGCGGTTGTGGATCGGCTCGCCGATGGCGCGGATCGCCTGGGCGAAGGCTTCGACCGAATGGTGCGGCGGCACGTAGCCGGCATCGAAGTGCACCTGCGCCGTGCGGCGATAGTCGCGGACGATGAAACCGTGCAGGATTTCCGCGAGGAAGCGGCGCTCCTTGACGCCGAGCCGGCCCATGATGCCGAAGTCCACGGCGACGAGCTTGCCGGCGTGGTCGATGAACAGGTTGCCGGGATGCATGTCGGCGTGGAAGAAGCCGTCGCGCATGGCATGGCGCAGGAACGACTGGATCACCGCGCGGCCGAGCTGCGGCAGGTCGAAGCCCTTGGCGGCGAGCGCGGCGCGGTCGGAGAGCGGCGTGCCGTCGATCCATTCCATCGTGAGCACGTCTTTCGCCGTGTCGTTCCACTCGACCGCGGGTACGCGGAAATCCGGGTCGTCCTTGACGTTCTCCGTCATCTCCGAGAGCGCGGCGGCCTCGAGCCGCAGGTCCATCTCCATGGCGACGCTGCGCGCCAGCGTGTCGACCACGTCGATCAGCCGCAGCCGCCGCGCCTCGGCCGACCAGTTCTCGGCATGGCGGGCGGCGAAATAGAAGGCGTCGAGGTCGGTGCGGAAGCGGCTCTGGATGTTGGGCCGCAGCACCTTCACCGCGACCTCGCGGCCGTCCTTGAGCCGCGCGCGATGCACCTGCGCGATGGAGGCCGCCGCCACTGGCGGGCCGAACCGCGCGAACACCTCGCCGAGCGGCCGGTCGAGCGCCGCGGACACCACCCGCTCGGCCTCGGCCTGCGGGAACGGCTTCATCCTGTCCTGCAGGCTTTCGAGGTCGCGGGCGAGCGCGACGCCGACGACGTCCTGCCGCGTCGCCAGGAACTGGCCGAGCTTGACGTAGGTCGGCCCCAGCGCGGTCATGGCCGCGGAGAGCCGGTTGCCGCCCGGCTGCCGCCGCTCCAGCGTGCGCGCGAGCCGCAGCGCGAGCCGCCCCGAGGGCGGCAGCACGCTCGGATCGACGAAGGCGAACACGCCCGCGCGCGCCATGACGAAGCCGGCGCGCAGGAGCCGCAGGGAGTGCGCGACGGCTGAGATCACAAACGCCAGCCCGAATGGAGGGCGACGATGCCGCCGGTCATCGGCGTGCAGGACGCGCGGCGGAAGCCCGCGTCGCGGATCGCCTCGGCGAACGCCGCCGGCCGCGGGAACTTGCGGATCGATTCCACGAGATAGCGGTAGGACTCGGCGTCCCCGGCGACGGCGCGGCCGAGCGCCGGGATGACGTTGAACGAGTAGAGGTCATAGACGCGGTCGAAGCCCGGCACGTCCACGTGGGAGAACTCGAGGCAGAGAAAGCGGCCGCCGATTTTCAGCACGCGATAGGCTTCGGCGAGCGCGGCGTCCATGCGCGGCACGTTGCGGATGCCGAAGGCGATCGTATAGGCGTCGAAGCTCCTGTCGGGGAACGGCAGCGCCTCGGCGTTGCCCTCGACGAACTCGACGCGGGCCTCGCGCGCCGCCGCGGCGCGGGCGCGGCCCACCGCCAGCATCTCGCCGTTGATGTCGCAGACCGTGGCGCGGGTGCCGGTGCCGCCGGCCGCGATCACGCGGAAGGCGATATCGCCGGTGCCGCCGGCGACGTCGAGGAGCGCGAACGGCCGCTTGCCCCTGGGCGGATTGACGGCGGTGACCAGCGCCTCCTTCCAGGCCCGGTGCAGGCCCAGCGACATCAGGTCGTTCATCAGGTCGTAGCGGCTCGCGACCGAGGAGAACACGCCGTCGACAAGCAGTTGCTTGTCGGCGAGCGGCACGTCGCGATAGCCGAAGTGGGTGGTCTCGGGCGTCTCAGACATGGCGCGGACCATAGCGCGGCCGGCGGCGGGAGGCTATGAGGACGAAGGGCCGCCGGCGTTAACGATCTATATTTTCGGCTGTGCGCATGGTCTGGTCCGAAAAGTCTGCAACTTTTCGGGACCATGCGCGATGCCCGAATTGCCTGAAGTCGAGACAGTACGCCGCGGGCTCGCGCCCGCCATGGAGGGCGCGCACTTTCTGGCGGTCGAGGCGCGGCGGCCGGACCTGCGCTTTCCCTTGCCGAGGGACTTCGCCGCGCGGCTCAAGGGGCAGACCGTGCGCGGGCTGGGCCGCCGCGCGAAATATCTGCTGGCGGATCTGTCCTCCGGCGACGTGTTGCTGATGCACCTCGGCATGTCGGGCTCGTTCCGCGTCGACGAGGCGACGCCCGGCAAGTTCCACCACGAGCGGTCGAAGGACCCGGCCCACGACCATGTCGTGTTCCGCATGTCGTCGGGCGCGACCGTCACGTTCAACGATCCGCGCCGCTTCGGCTTCATGAAGATCATCCCGCCGGGCAGGGTCGAGGACGAACCGCTGCTTCGATCGCTCGGGCCGGAGCCGCTCGGCAACGCCTTCGACGCCGCGATGCTCGCATCCGCCTGCGACGGCAAGAGGACGAGCCTCAAGGCCGCGCTGCTCGACCAGCGCGTGGTCGCGGGGCTCGGCAACATCTATGTCTGCGAGGCGCTCAACCGCGCGCGGCTCTCGCCCAGGCGCCTCGCCTCCACCATCGCCACGCGCGGCAAGCCCAACGAACGCGCCGAGCGCCTGGCGGCGGCCATCAAGGCCGTGCTGCAGGACGCGATCAGGCAGGGCGGTTCGTCGCTGCGCGACCATCGCCAGACCCACGGCGAGCTCGGCTATTTCCAGCACCATTTCCGCGTCTATGACCGCGAGGGCAAGCCGTGCCCGTGGCCGGACCCGCCGGGCGTCGTCAAGCGCATCGTGCAGAACGGACGCTCCACGTTCTTCTGCCCGGCGTGCCAGAAATAGCGCTATTTGCGCACGCAGATCACGCGCACGACCGAATCCTTCGCGAACTCCACGCCGGCCTTGCCGACGAGCGGCGCGACGCTGCGCGCCGCGAGCAGCCGGCGGATCGCCTCGGGCGGCGCCAGCGCCGCGCCTCCGCCGGGCGTCGCGGGACCGGCCACCACCTGCGGCCGCCCGACCGCGACCCCCGCGAAACCGGCGTCGGCGTCGATCGCCGCCGCGCCGGCGAAGCCCGGCGCCAGCGCGCCGTCGAGCACGCCCGCATCGCCGGCCGCGGTCACCTTCGCTTTGGCCGTGGAGACGGCGGCGTTGCCGTTCTGCGCCTTGGGGTCGGCGATGCCGACCAGCGTCACGCCGCCGTGGCTCGCCTCGCCGAGCGCCAGCGGCTTCAGGTCGCGCGCGCCGTAAACACGAATCAAGGCGATGCCCGTCCTGTCGTCGGCGACGCGCTCCGCGTTGCCGAGCGCGCCGGCGACGATGACCTCGCAGCCGTCGATCGCCTGCCGGTCGGTGACGATGTCGCCCGCCGCGCTGACCACCACGCCGGTCGCGTACTCGACCCGCCGCGTGCCGTCGCGCGCCAGCGCCGCCGCCGGGAACGCCTCGAACGCGCCGGAGATCGCGATCACCGCCGGCTCCATGGTGGTCTCCATGGCCTGGTCGTAGAGCACGCGGATGCCGCGCACCTCGCCCTCGCCGGCCTGGGCGCGGATGTAGAATTTCTTCAGACCCTGGAGGCCGGAGAGGACGAAGAAATCCGGCTTGCTGGCCGCGTATTCGATGCGCCGGCCGGGCACCTTGCGCTCGCGCTCATAGACGAGCGCGACCGGCGCGGCGTCGCGGAACACGTCGATCTGCACCTCACCATGGGCGGACTGCCAGTGGCCGCCGTTCGCGCCGCGGCGCGACTGCGGCACCAGCCTGCCCGGAATGCCGACGCGCGCGCCGCTGTCGTCGCCGACGATGCGCCAGCCGAGCGCATCTCGCTTGGCCCGGGCGTCGGCGGCGAGCGCGGCGCGTTCCTCCGGCGTCAGCGTGCCGGTGTCCCTGCCGCCCTTGCGTTTCTGGAACGCCTTGATGGCGTTGACGGTGCGCTCGCCCCAGTCGCCGTTGGCGACGCCGTTGTAGTCGCCGGTCCAGATCAGGTCGTTCTGGATGGCGGCGCGCTCGGGCGCGGGCAGGCCGGGATCGGGCGCGGCGGCCGCCGGCTTGGCGGGAGCCCTGGGTTCGGCGGTCCTGCCCGCGACCGGGACGGCGACGGCGAGCAGGGCCAGCGCGACGACGATCCTCATAATCCCCTCTTACGCAACGCCGCTTCCGAGCTTAGCTGAACGCGGCAGCCGCGAGAACGGGGCGCTTGACCGGAGCGGCCCGGCGGCGCGTGATGGAACCCCATGGATGCGACCCGCGACCACCCGATCCTGAGCGCCGAGGAGCTGGAGCGCTATGCGCGCCACGTCGTGCTGCGCGAGGTCGGCGGGCCGGGCCAGGCGGCGCTCAAGCGCGCGCGGGTGCTGGTGGTCGGGGCCGGCGGGCTCGGCGCGCCCGCGCTCCTTTATCTCGCGGCGGCGGGGGTCGGCCGGCTCGGGGTGATCGACGACGACGCGGTGTCGCTGTCGAACTTGCAGCGGCAGGTGATCCACGCAACGGCCGACATCGGCCGCCCCAAGGCCGAGAGCGCGGCCGCGGCCATCGCCCGGCTCAACCCGCACGTGACGGTCGAGGCCCACGCGGCGCGGCTCACCGCCGGCAACGCGCTCGACATCCTCGGCCGCTACGACCTGGTCTGCGACGGCTCCGACAATTTCGCCACGCGCTATCTCGTCTCCGATGCCTGCTATTTCGCGAGGAAACCGCTGGTGCTCGGCACCGTCCATGTGTTCGACGCGGCGCTGACCACGCTGCGCGCCCACGAGCGCCGCGCCGACGGCCGCATGAACCCGAGCTACCGCTGCCTGTTCCCCGAGCCGCCGCCGGCGGGCAGCATTCCGGCGTGCTCGGAAGCGGGCGTGCTCGGCGCGCTGACCGGCGTGGTCGGCGCGCTGATGGCGCTGGAGGCGATCCGCGCCGTCGTCGGCTTCGGCGAGGGCCTGGTCGGCCGGCTCCTGATGATCGACGCGCGCGCGATGCGCTTCGAGACGCTGGACTACGGCTGGGACCCGGCCAACCCGCTGTCGGGCGAGCATCCGACCATCACGGACCTGTCGGTCCACGTATAGCGGTCACACCATCGACGGCAGCACCCGGTCCGGCGGCTTGTGGCCGTCCATGAAGGTCTGCACGTTGATGATGACCTTGGTGCCCATGTCGACGCGGCCCTCGAGCGTGGCCGAGCCCATGTGCGGCAAGAGCAGCACCTTGCCGTTCTTGGCGAGCCGCACGAGCCGCGGGCTCACCGCCGGCTCCTGCTCGAACACGTCGAGCCCCGCGCCGGCGAGCTCGCCCGCCTCGATCATGCGCGCCAGCGCGTCCTCGTCGATGATCTCGCCGCGCGCGGTGTTGACGATGTAGGCGTCGCGCTTCATCAGCTTGAGGCGGCGCGCCGAGAGCAGGTGATAGGTCGCCGGCGTGTGCGGGCAGTTGACCGAGATGATGTCGGCGCGCGCCAGCATCTGGTCGAGGCTTTCCCAATAGGTCGCTTCCAGCTCGGCCTCGACCGCGCGCGGCACGCGGCGGCGGTTGTGGTAGTGGATCTGCAGGCCGAAGGCGCGGGCTCGGCGCGCCACCGCGCGGCCGATCCGTCCCATGCCGATGATGCCGAGGCGCTTGCCGCCCAGCCGGTGGCCGAGCATCCAGGTCGGCGACCAGCCGGTCCAGCCCGGCTCGGCGATCAGGATGCGCGAGCCCTCCGCGATCCGCCGCGGCACGGCGAGGATCAGCGCCATGGTCATGTCGGCGGTGTCCTCTGTGAGCACGCCCGGCGTGTTGGTGACCATGATGCCGCGGTCGTGGGCCGCGGTCACGTCGATATGGTCGACGCCGTTGCCGAAATTGGCGATCAGCCTGAGCTGCGGTCCGGCCTCGCCGATCAGCGCCGCGTCGATGCGGTCGGTGAGGGTGGGCACCAGCACGTCGGCGGTCGCGACGGCGGCGGTGAGCTCGGCCCGGCTCATGGGCTTGTCGGCGAGGTTGAGCCGCGTGTCGAACAACTCGCACATCCGCGTCTCGACGGTGTCGGGAAGCTTGCGCGTGACCACCACCAGCGGCTTCCTGCGGCCCGCCATCGGCTCACCTCCTCGCCCGCGGCGAAAAACGAACGCCGTTCAGTCCTCTTTAACGCTCGTTGCCCAGATTAGCACCGGCGGGGTCCTTGCGGCGGTCCTCTTACCAAAAGGCTGGGCCGGCACAAGCCGGCCGCGCCGGCGCGGCGCCTGTCCGGCTGCCGCCCGCGAGCATGGTGCGAGTCGTGTCCCGGTGGTGAAATCCGTGCGCAGTGATGGTCTTGCCCGGTTGGCGCGCTGCGCGGGTTTCGCCGTGCTGCTCGCTGTCGCCGGGGCCGGTTCCGCATCCGCCGGCGACGGCCTGCCGCTGCCGCGCTTCGTCAGCCTCAAGTCCGACAAGGTCAACGTGCGCGGCGGTCCGACCAAGGACCAGGACATCGCCTGGGTCTACACCCGGGCCGGGCTCCCCGTGGAGATCACCGCCGAGTTCGAGAACTGGCGCCGCATCCGGGACTGGGAAGGCGCCGAGGGCTGGGTCTATCATTCGCTGCTGTCCGGCAAGCGCACCGGGCTCGTCATGTCCACCGCGAAGTCGCCGGACGGGGCCTATCCGCTCTACGAGAGCCCGGATGCGAAAAGCGCCGTGGTGGCGCGGCTGCAGGCCGGCGTGCTGACCACCGTGAAGCACTGCACCGGCGATTGGTGCCGCGTCACGGGCAGCGGCTTCGACGGCTGGATCCAGCAGGACCGGTTGTGGGGCGTCTATCCCAAGGAAGAAGTGGATTAAAAAAACGCCGGGCGCTGGGCCCGGCGGTCAGGATTGCCAACTGAAGAATGGCGTTACGCGGTTTTGCGTCGCAGCCGAACCACGACCTCGACGCGGTCGATCTCGTAGCCTTCGATCGATTCCGGCAGCTCGGTGACGGAGACCTTGGCCGAGGGAATGTCGATCAGCGCGTTCTCGCCCTCGACGAAGAAATGGTGGTGGTCGCTGACGTTGGTGTCGAAATAGGTCTTGGAGCCGTCCACTGCGACCTGGCGCAGCAGCCCGACGTCGGTGAACTGGTTGAGCGTGTTGTAGACCGTGGCGAGCGATACCGGGACGCGGGCCTTGCTCGCCTCCTCGAACAGCATCTCGGCGGTGAGATGGCGGTCGCCCTTCGAGAACAGGATCCAGCCGAGCTCCATGCGCTGGCGCGTGGGCCGCAGGCCGACCTTGCGCAGCATGGTCCGCACGTTCTGCCACGGGCAGGCGGCGTGATCGGCGCGCCTGATCTCCGTCTCCACGACGGAATGGGAAATGGAAGCTGTCACTGTGGATCGCGGTTGCATGGTCTGGCTATCTAACTCGGTCACTGGCCAAGCGAAATCCGCCTGCTGTCGATCCAAGGCTATAACCCCCGGGAACCGCTGTTGCAACCGTTTCGCAAGAGCAGGAGCCCTGCATTAGAGGTATTCTTGGTTGCGGTTGTGCGCCGCAAAAGGACCGGGTGGTCCCTGTGGGGGTGGCGGCGATTGTCCCCGCGACCGGGTCTAGGTCCCCGGCGGTGGGTATGTTAGGGAATCGCGTCGGAGCCATATTGGCGAAGGATTTGAAGACGATGGAAACACGGCGGTCGAGCTTCGCTTATGAAGATTTGCTGTCCTGCGGACGGGGCGAGTTGTTCGCGGACGGGCCGCAGCTTCCGTTGCCGCCGATGCTGATGTTCGACCGCATTTCCGAGATTTCCGAGACCGGCGGGCCGCACGGCAAGGGGCTGATCCGGGCCGAGCTCGACGTGAAGCCGGACCTGTGGTTCTTCGCCTGCCATTTCAAGGGGGACCCGGTGATGCCGGGCTGTCTCGGGCTCGACGCGCTGTGGCAGCTCGTCGGCTTCTTCCTCGGCTGGCTCGGGGCGCCGGGCCGCGGCCGGGCGCTCGGCCTCGGGGAGCTCAAGTTCTCCGGCCAGGTGCTGCCGACCGTGAAGAAGGTCGTCTACGGCATCGACATCAAGCGCGTGATGCGCTCCAAATTGGTGCTCGGCATCGCCGACGGCTGGCTTCAGGCCGACGGCAACATC
>Ga0180221_1001859_pt1 | contig 13165 bp, 10 predicted proteins | sample eDN5th37CKraftMG_FD_151339 | JGI IMG/M metagenome (GOLD analysis project Ga0180221, IMG submission 151339) | Enriched Miracle-Growth compost microbial communities from Emeryville, California, USA - eDNA 5th pass 37_C Kraft MG (version 2) (version 2) ...
CTGCATCTCAAGATGGTCGCGCAGACGGTCGATCATGAGGATCGTGGCTCGTTCATGAAGAGCCTGCCCTATCAGATGGCGGTCGCGGCGCTGGCACCGGACCGCCGCTTCGATCTCGCCCCGGCCGCTGACATGCCGACGCCGATAATGCGCGACTTCATGCGCCGCGTCACCGTATCGGCGGATCGCGACCTGATGGCGCCCTATCCGGGGCGCTGGCCGGCGCGGATCGTCGTGACGACACGCGACGGCGAGCGGCACGACCATCGCGTCGACGAGGTGCCGGGCGATCCGGGACGGCTGCTCGATGCGCCGGCGCTTGCCGGGAAATTCCGAACGCTTGTCGGCGCTGCCGGCGTCGAAGACCCCGAGCGGTGCTGGGCACGGGCGTTGCAGTTGCTGGCGCCGGAGGAAAGCGGTGGCGCGATGCCGCCGGCCTTCGGCCTCGACGCAACCGACACCGGCGACCGAGGGAAATGATGAGGTGCTGCCATGGCCCGACCCGAGGCCCGATCCGAGGCCCGATCCGAAGGTCAATCCGATCATGAGCACGCGGCGTTGCCGGCGGGCGGCCGGGCCCGGCGGCCGCTGAAACTCGGCGCGTTCGTCTATCCGCGTTACGACTATCGCCCGCTGCCCCATCCCGATGCGCAGGGCCGGTATTCTGTCGTGGTGGTCGGCGCCGGCATGGTCGGGCTGACACTCGCCATCGACCTCGCGCGCAAGGGCGTGCGCTGTGTATTGATCGACGACAACGACACGGTGAGTGCCGGCAGCCGCTCGATCGCGCAGGCGCGGCGGACGATGGAGATCTGGTCACGCCTCGGCTGCGCCGAGCCGATGCAGCGCAAAGGTATTTCGTGGTCGCGCGGCCATACGCATCACGGCAACGATACCGTGTTGTCGTTCACGGTGTTTCCCGAAGGCGGCAGCCGGTTTCCGTCCTTCACCAGCCTGGCGCAATATTATGTCGAGCATTTCCTCGTCGAGCGGACGAAGGAATTGCCCGGTCTCGACATCCGCTGGCTCAATCGTCTGACCGGCCTTGAGATGACAGCGGACGGCGTCACGCTCGCCATCGATACGCCCGATGCCTCGTACCGGATCGAGGCGGACTGGGTGGTTGCCGCCGACGGCGCGAAGTCCACCGTACGCTCGGCGCTGGGGCTGCCCTTCACCGGAGATCGCTTGCAGGACAAGTTCGTGATCGCCGACGTGCGATGCGATGCGGATTTTCCATTCGAGCGGAATTACTGGTTCGACCCGCCGTTCTACGACGGCAATACGGTGCTGCGCGTGCCGCAGTCGGACTCGATCTGGCGTATCGACTGGCAGATCGATCCGGCGGCGGACGTGGAGCGGGAACTGGCGCCGGACCTTGTGCAGAAACGGGTGGAACGCATCCTCGATGGCCGTACGGATTTTGAGGTGGAGTGGGTCAGCACCTATACCTCCGAGCATCGGCTGATGGACAACTTCCGTCATGGTCGAGTGTTCTTCGCTGGCGATGCGGCGCATCAGTTCTCGCCGTTCGGGGGCGGTCGCGGCGGCAATTCCGGCATTCAGGATGCCGATAACCTGGCGTGGAAACTCGCGGCGGTGGTCGAAGGGCGCGCGGTGGAGAGCCTGCTCGATAGTTATGACCACGAGCGGCGGCCGATTGCCGAGCGCAACCTCGCCGATTCCCGGAAATCGACCGAGTTCATCACGCCGAAGAGTCACCACTCGCAGGCGTTTCACGACGCAGTCTTGAGCCTTGCGAAAGTCGCACCGTTTGCGAAAGCCTACATCAACACCGGACGCTTCGCCGTCTGGCCGGTGCTGGAAACCTCGCCGCTGTCGGTTGCCGATGTTGACGATTTTCCGGCGCTGGCGCGGCCGGGTACGCCGGTGCTGGATTGCCCGCTGGCGACCGCGGACGGCCGCCCGACCTGGCTCACCGATCAGGTGGGCGATGATTTTGTGGTGGTGAGCTACGGCTTGCCGGCGGATGACGTGGCCGGCGCGCTGCAAGAGATTTCGATCCCGTTTCCAGTCCGCTCGGTGGCGATCGCAGCCGCCGGGCAGGCGATGACCGGGCGGGTATTGAGCGACGTCGAAGGAGCCTTCGCCCGCCAATACGATGCCGGAAAAGGGACGACCTACTTGTTCCGCCCGGACCAGCACGTCCTCGGCCGCTGGCGGACCTTCGACCCGCAGACCATCGCGCGCGCCGTTTCACAGGCGCTCGGATATGCTGACGGAATCGAGCAGGAGACAGCACGATGAGCCTTCGACTCGAGGCGCCGCAGGGGTTTCCGAACGACGATATTTACGAGAAGCTCATCGCGATGGGACTAGACCGGAGCGACCGGGAGGCGCGTCAGGCGGTGGCGGCGCTGGTGCTGTTGCTGATAAACCAAATCGATAACCTCAGCCTTGTGTATGAGGCGATCGACATGGCCAGGACACTGCCATCCGGCGGCCGCGAGGCTGTATGATCGGCTGGGTGGGCCGCGGTTCCAACGTTGCCCCCGTTCGATCTGCCGGAGCGTCACGATGAAAATCACATTCCTCGGTTCGGGCGATGCGTTCGGCAGCGGCGGGCGGTTCAACACCTGTTTTCACGTCGCCTCTGCGAGCCATCGGTTGCTTATCGATTGCGGGTCGTCGGCGATGATCGCGATCCGCAAATTCGGCATCGAGCCGAACGAGATCGATTGCGTGCTGATTACGCATTGCCATGGCGACCATTTCGGCGGTCTGCCTTACTTCATTCTCGATGCGCAGCTCATCAGCCGCCGCACCCGGCCGCTGGTCATCGCCGGGCCGGTGGGTCTGTCGGACCGCTTGCAGCAGATGATGGAAGCCTGCTTTCCGGGGTCGTCGCAGGTGGCACGGAAGTTCGACACACAGATCGTCGAACTGGCGGCGCCCGGTGTTACGACCGTCCTGCAGGCGCGTGTCGGCGCGGTGCCGGTGCGGCATCCGAGCGGAAGCACGCCGTCGCTGGCGCTGCGCGTCGAACTCGACGGCAAGGTACTCGCCTATACCGGCGACACCGAATGGGTGGACGGCCTCGTCGATATTGCGACGTCGGCCGACCTGTTGATCGCCGAAGGCTACACTCTCGACCGCAAGGTGAAATTCCATCTCGATGTCGAGACGCTGAAATCGAAGCTTCCGGCGCTCGGCGTCGCGCGTGTCGTCCTGACCCATATGTCGCGCGACATGCTGGCGCAGCAGCATCAGGCGGGCCTCGAAACCGCCTCCGACGGGCTTTCCCTGGATATCTGATGTGAAGCCGGGCTCCAGGACCGGCGACTTCAAGTCAGCCCGCGACGACTCGCTTCGATCGCGGCTTCGGCGCGCGAGGAGATATTGAGCTTGCGGTAGATGTTCTTGACGTAGCCGGCGATGGTGTGCGGGGTGAGGCCGAGCACGCGCGCCGCTTCGGCGACGCGCAGGCCACGGCCGAGCAGCCGCAGCACATCGATCTCGCGCGCCGTCAGCGTGCTGGCGCCCGCCTCGTCGGGTACGGCCTGCGGTTTGAGCCGCGCGAAATGCTTGAGCATGCGCTGCGCGATCGACGGCGACAGCGGCGGCTCGCCGCCGTCAATGCGGTGCAGATATTGCACCAGCATGTCGGGATGCTGGTCCTTGAGCAGATAGCCTTGCGCGCCGGCGGCGATCGCGTCGAACAGGTGCTGGTCGTCGTCGTAGATGGTGGTGACGATCGGCACGATCCCGCCATGGCGGCGGTCGATCTCGCGGATGATGTCGAGGCCCGATCCGTCGGGCAGGCCGAGATCGATGAGAGCGATCCATTTCGCGGCGGAATCGGCGGGTGCGCCGCCGCCCTCGGTGCGCAGCCAGGCGAGCGCCGCCGCGCGCGTCGCGACGCCGGCGACCGCGATACCGTCAAAGGCGGTGACGAGCGTCTGGATCAGCCAGGCGCGCGTGTCGTCCTGATCCTCGATGACCAGCGCGCGGCGTCCGGCGGTCGGTCCTTTAGTCGGTTTGGGCGGTGCGGACATCGGTGACAGCGGCTCTCGGCGGCGGCACGGCGCGGGCGCTAGGTGGTCCGGACTCTAGGAGTGGCGCCGGCTTCGACACACCCCTCGAATGCGGGGTGCGGGTCCGGGGCCGATGCCTGCGGCGCGGCGGCTGTGGCCGCCCTCAGCGGGATCGTGATCTCCACCGCCGTGCCGGCCGGCAACCGGCGGATCGCGACGTGGCCGTTGGCGTCGCGGACCCGGCGGAGCAGGCCGCGCAGGCCGTTGCCGGTCGGTCTACCTTCGAGGTGCGCGGCATCGATGCCGATGCCGTCGTCGGCGATGGTGGTCGTCAGCCGCTCGCCGTCATGATCGGCACGGATACCGACGCGGATGCTGACGCGGCGGGCGCCGGCGTGGCGGATGATGTTGCTGACGATCTCGCGATGCGCAGCGCTGAAGCAGCGATAGGCGGGGTAGTCGAGCGGCAGCGGGCTGTCGTCCTGCGGATCGAGCGGCCAGTCGAGTTCCACGCCGGCGGCGGCGAGGCGCTCGCCGGTCTCGTGGCGTAGCGCTGCGATCATCCGCCCGAGCGGCGGCTGGTCGGTGGACAGGCCGCTGACGATGGTGCGGATATCGGTGATCGCGTCGCGCAGCACCCGGTGCGTCTCTCCGAGATCGGTCTTGTAGAGGCCGGACAGCAGCCGCGCGCCGACGTCGTCGTGCAGGTCGCGGGCGATGCGCTGGCGCTCCTCGATGCTGCCGCGCTCGTAGGCGGTGCGGCTTTCCTCGGTGTAGAGCATCAGCCGCACCAATTCGCGCGCCAGATCCTGATGCGCGCTGCCGAACAGCCGCCGCCCGCGCCACGGATAGCGCAGGACCAGCGCCGGCGTGGCGGCTGCCGGCGGCAGCCGCACTTCCAGGCCCTCCTCGCGCACCTCGACCGCGGCGACGGCCTCCTGCGTTTCTTCCATGACCAGCGGATCGAACAGCCGTTGCAGCAACTGGCGCCAGCGCTCCGAGCGTTCTGCGGCCGTGACGGCGAGCGAGACGTCGATGATGGCGCGGAACAGTTCGTGCTCCGGCAGTCCCCGGCGGGCGACGAATCGGTTCCACAGCAAACTGCGCAGCGGCAGATAGCCGAAGCCGACCAGCAGCAGCGCGATGCCCAGCGCGCTCGCCGGCTGGAATTGCAGGAATACGATCAGCGCCGCGTCGATGGCGAACAGCAGGAGCGTCGCGCCGGTGTAGAAAGTGATGCGGAACGCCCATTCGGAGAGATCGAACAGGCGGTAGCGGCCGACGCCGAGCGCGAGCCCCGCATAGATCAGCAGGAAGAAGCCGAAGGCGTGGCCCTGGTCGATCACCGGCTCCATCTGCACGAGTACCGGTGCGATGGTCAGCGAGACGAAGGCGCCGGCGCCGACGATCACCGACAGGCCGAGCCAGTTGAGCGCCGCCCGCGCGCGTGGGTCGTTGCCGTTGACCAGCCACTGCACGCCGACCATGACGACGATCAGCAGCATCTCGATCAGCGTCGGCAGTTGCGAGCCGACCGGCTGGCTGGGCGCCAGGCGCAGGATGTCGGCGGCAAGCCACGGTACGAATACCGCCGGCACGATCCATAGCAGGCGCGGCGACATCAGCCGGCGCGGATAGATGAGGAACAGCGCGATCATCGCCATACCGAAGCCCAATGCCCCGATGTGGTTGAATGCCGACAGGACGCGGAACAGCTCGCCGTCGATCGCCAGCTCGCGCGACGAATAGATGGCGGCGGCAAACGCCGACACGGTGATCATCGCGCCGGAGAGCGCGAACAGCCGTGTCGCGATATCGGCCGGCCGCATGGCGAGCACATAGGCGCCGATCAGCAGCGCGCCGGCGCCGGTGAAAAGCTGAATCCAGAAGGCCAACGGCAGGTCCGCGAGCGGTCGCCGCGCCGGGGCCAGATCGACGCTCTGCGTCTGTCCGCTCTCGGTCGCGACCGTCAGCGCTACTTTAGGTTGCCGCAACAGGGCGGCAAGCGTCGTCTGGCGCTGCATGAAACGGCCGGTCTGTTCGTAAGTCTCGAACATGTCCGGCTCCTCGATCACGTCGTCGGCTTCGATCTCGACCGGACCCGCCGCGCCGCTGTTGCCGACCGCGACGAGCCGCGCCGGCAACGGCAATGCCCGCGCCGGACCGGAGGGGTGGGTGCTGATAATCGCAACGGGTTGCGTCTCGCCGCCCGATTTCAGCGCAATGCCGAGCCACGGCTGGCTCAGCGCGATCCAAAGCGTGAGCGAGATGGCGGCCAGACACAACAGTGTCGCGCCCTGTACGATGCGGCTCGGCAACAGCACAATCATTTAGACGATCGACCCCCCGCGGACGGATCGTCCGCCTCCCCCTGCGGCGATCCTCATAGCGTAAAATTGTCGCCAGTTGCAGATGGAGCGCAGCACAAAACCTGTGACACAGTGAACGCTCGCGGTGCGGGCGGGGCGCCGGCCGGCGTTTATAAAACTTCCAGGGCGGTGGAGCGGACTCGGCGACCGGCTTGGTTCCGGTATGCCGCTTCGGGGCAGGGGCATTAACCCTTCGGCCGCGCCGCCGGCCTGCGGAACAGATCAGTAAACACCGAGCGGATCCACTTGTTGGCCGGCTCGCGATGAAAGCGGTTGTGCCAGTACTGAAAGATCTCGATCTTCGGCAGCTTGAGCGGCGGCCTGATGATCTCCAGGTTGAGGTCTTCGGCCAGTACCGTCGCGACCGACATCGGCAGCGTCGCGACGGCATTGGTGTGCTTGGCGACGATCGCCGCGGCGATGAAGATCGGCACGCGGCAGATGATGTGATCCGGCGGGATCGCCGCCTCCACCGCCTGCTCGACACGCTTGTGCGCATGACCCGTGCCGAGCGTCGACACCAGCACATGGTTTTCGGCGGCGAATTCGCGCGGCGTCGGATTGCCCGACAGGCGCGGATGGCCGCGGTTGATGACGCTGACATATTCCTCGACCCACAGCGGCTGCCGGCGGATGCTCCTGGCGAGCGAGGGAAACGAGCCCGTCGCAAAATCGATGGCGCCGGTTTCGAGCCAGGATTCCAGATGCTCGCCGTCGAGCTGCACCAACCGCAGCCGCACATGCGGTGCCTCGCGCATCACCCGATTGACCAGCGGCGGCAGCAATTTGATGATGCCGGCATCGATGACGCAGAACTGGAAGCTGCGTGTCGAGGTGCGCGGATCGAAATCGGCGTGGCTGCTGCGCAGCGCCCGCATCTGGCCGAGAATCTCGACCACCGGCCGCGCCAGTTCGACCGCCTTCGGCGTCGGCTCCATGCGGTTGGAGACGCGCACGAACAGCGGATCGTTGAAGTGGCGCCGCAGCCCCGCCAGCGTTTTGCTCAAGGCCGGCTGGGTGACGTCGAGCACCTTGGCGGCGCGCGTCAGGCTGCGCTCGCGCAACAGGATGTCGAGCACCCGCAGATGATGCAGGTCGATGTCGGTCGAATAACTTCTGGTAATGGATTTTATAGCCATCAGTTTATAGTATAGAGGGCGCTCCCGTCCTAGGCTAGCGGCAACGATGAACAAGGGCCGCACGCTACGGCCACCTGGGAAGGGAAACGCTGCGATGGACCACGCCGCCTCACTGGCGGGCGGGCCGGTGCATGATGCCGGCCGGCTTCGTCACCTCCTCGCCGAAGGCGAGCCGGTTTCGGCGAGCACATTCCGCGGCGCCATGGCGCAGTTCACCACCGCTGTCTCGGTGATCGCCACCGATGGACCTGCCGGCATTGCCGGGCTCACCTGTTCGGCGGTCTGCGCGATCAGCGACACGCCGGCGACGCTGGCGGTCTGCGTCCACGGCAAAAGCGCGGCGAACGGCGTCATCAAGGCGAACGGCGTACTCAGCGTCAATTGTCTGCACGCCGACCAGATGCATCTGTCGCAGGCCTTTGCCGGCATCGGCAAGATGCCGATGGCCGAGCGCTTCGCGATGAGCGACTGGGGCGTGCTGGTGACCGGCGCACCGTGCTGCAAGGACGCACTGGTGAGCCTCGATTGCCGGATCGTCGAGGTCCGCGACGTCGCTACCCACTCCATTTTCGTCGTCAGCGTGCTGGCGACGGTCGAATCCGAGAACCGCCAGCCGCTGATCTACCAGCAGCGGACTTACGCAACGACGCGCTCGCTGTAACGCCGGTCGAACAGAAAGCGCGCAGCAGAGGGAGAGAGAAAAATGCTCCGAACGGGCGAACACTATCTCAAGTCACTTAACGACGGCCGCGATGTCTGGGTCGGTAATACGCAGATCGATAATGTCGCGACGCATCCGTTGACGCGGGCCTACGCCGAACGCACCGCCGAGTTCTTCGACCTGCACCGGCGCCCCGAGTTGCAGGAGCAACTCACCTTCCTCGACGAGGACGGCGAGCGCCGCTCGATGATGTGGTTGCAGCACTCCAGCAAGGAAGAGCTGGTCAGGAAGCGCCGCTATCACGAATTCATCATGAAGCACTTCGTCGCGGCGTCCTGCCCGCGCACGCCCGACTCGCAGAACTATATGCTGGTCACCTATATCGATGACCCCGAGCCGTGGGAGAAAGCCTCGATCGGCGCCGAGGGCCGCGGGCTCGCCGACAATATCCGCAATTTCTGGCGCTATGCGGTGGAGAACGATCTCGTCGTTGCTCCGCATTTCGTCGATCCGCAGGCGGACCGCTCGGATCCCAACGCGCATGCCAATTCGCCGGCGCTGCGCATCATCGAGACGAACGACGAGGGCATCCTCGTCAACGGCGTCAAGGCGATCGGCACCGCCTCGGCGTTCAGCGACTTCCTGCATCTCGGCGTGTTCTACCGGCCCGGTGCCAAGGGCGACCAGATCATCTATGGCGTCTGCCCGACCAATCTGAAGGGCATCACCATCGTCTGCCGCGACAGCCTGGTGATGGCGGACGCGACCGAGCATCCGCTGTCCTCGCAGGGCGACGAACTCGACGCCACGGTGATGTTCGACAAGGTGCTGATCCCGTGGAAATACGTCTTTCATATCGGCAACCCGGAGCATGCCAAGCTCTATCCGCAGCGCGTCTTCGACTGGGGCCACTATTACGCGCTGATCCGCCAGGCGGTGCGCGCGGAGTTGCTCGGCGGTCTCGCCATTCTGATGTGCGAGCATCTCGGCACCAGCAAGATCGATGCGGTGCAGTCGCGCGTCGCCCGCATCATCGGCTTCCAGCAATCGACCTATGCGCATGTGCTCGCGGCGGAAGATCAGGGCTTCTTTACGCCGGGCGGGCTCTACAAGCCGGACATCCAGCTCTTCAACTGGGGCCGCGTCTATTTCCTCCAGCACTTCGGGGAAATGGTCGACGAGTTGATCGATTTGTGCGGCCGCAGCGCCATCATGTTCCCGACCGAGCAGCAATGGCAGCACCCGCAGATGCGGCCGTGGTTCGAGAAGCTCAACAAGGGCGCCGTCGGCGAACCCTATGACCGCGTCAGGATCGCCCGCGTCATCCGCGACCTCTATCTGACGGACTGGGGCAGCCGGTTGTTCATGTTCGAGAACTTCAACGGCACGCCGTTGCAGACGCTGCTGTCGCTGACCATGAAGCGCGCCGAGTTCACCGGCGCCGGCCAGTTCGCCGAATTCGCGCGCAAGGTCGTCGGCCTTCAAATCGAGCACGGCAAGACGGAATACGACGCCACCGCGGACTATGCCAAGGCGCAGGATTCCGGACAGCGACGCCCGGTCGCCGCCGAATAGCAGGCGGCCTCGTCCAAGGCATCGCGGAACAAGAGAGACAGACGGAAGGAGCGGAAGGCAGAACCACAATCGGCGCAGAAAACAATCGGGGTCGCGGGCGAGAAGGCAATCGGAATCAAGCGAGCCGCCCGCGATCACCGCTATCAAGCATCAGGGAGGGCGAAATGGCGCAGGCGAGTGGAAGAAAAGTCGATGCCGTCGGTATCGTCGACGAGGCATCGATCGGCAGGCTGATACTCACGGTGGTGCTGTTATGCGCCGGCGTGTCGTTTCTCGACGGCTTCGATATCCTGGCGATTTCCTATGTCGCGCCGGTGATCGGCGCGGAATGGAATCTGTCGCGCGAGGCGTTCGGGCCGATCTTCGCGGCGCATTATATCGGCGCCGCCATCGGCTCGGTGTTGTTCGGCTGGTATGCCGACCGCTACGGTCGGCGCATGGGCGTCATCCTGCCGACGCTGATCTTCGGCATCGCCGCGCTGCTCACGGTCTATGCCTACGATTTCAAGTCGCTGTTCGCGTACCGGCTGTTCATCGGCTTCGGGCTCGGCGGCGCCTTGTCCAATGCCATCGCCATGGTGGCGGAATATGCGCCGCGCCGCGCCCGCGCCACGCTGGTCAGCATGATGTATGCGGCGTTCCCGCTCGGCGGCGTCGTCGGCGGACCGATCTCGGCGCTGCTGATCATCCATTACGGCTGGCACTCGGTGTTCGTGCTCGGCGGCGTGCTGCCGCTGTTGCTGGCGATCGGCCTGATGTTCTGGCTGCGGGAATCGATCCGCTTCCTGGTGCTCAACGGCGCGCCGAACGACAAGATCGGCGATATCCTCAACCGCATATCGGCGTCGTTCAAGCCGCAGCCGGACGACCTCTACACCCTGCCGGAGAGCGGCGGCGTGTCCAAGACGCCGGTGCGCGAGCTGTTCTCGCGCGACTTCATCCGGCCGACGGTGCTGTTGTCGCTGGCGGCTTTCGTCGCGCAACTGGTGATCGTCTATGTCGTCACCTGGATGCCGCTGGTGCTTGCTTCGATCGGCATGCCGGTGACCAGCGCCATCCTGGCGTCGGTGGCGTTCTCGGTCGGCGGCATCGTCGGCGCCATCGGGCTCGCCCGCATCATCGACAAGGACAAGTCCTATCGCTTCCTGGTGCTGGCTTTCTTCCTGGCGGCGCTGTCGACGGCGGGCATCGGCTTCCTCGCCGCCAACTGGTACGGCCTGCTGGCGATCACCTTCGTCACCGGCGTGCTGACGGTCGGCGCCAATATCGTGCTCTCCGCCTATTCGGCGACGGTCTATCCGACGGCGATCCGCTCGACCGGCGTCGGCTGGGTGATCGGCTGGGGGCGCGTCGGCGCCATCGCCGGCGCGCTGTTCGGCACCGCGCTGGTGGCGGCCGGGGTGGGTATCGAACAGGCTTACATGATCGCGGCCGTTCCGGCGGTGATCGGCGGTATCGCAATCGCGCTGGTGCGCAGCCGTCGCCAGTCCGCGGCCGCTTACGCATAGCTGAAGTATCGGGGGACAAGAGATATGCACGGACTTTATCCAAACGATGCGTCGTGGATCGACACGGCGGGACGGTTGCTGATGATCGCCTTCTTCGTGATCGTCGGCATCAGGAACCTGTCGCGCGACAGCGTCGAGGACCACGTCAAGCGGCTGACCTTCTTCAAGGCGCCGCTGCCGCGGCTGACCTTCTGGATCGGCATCCTGCTGGAGGCGGTCGGCTGCGCGCTGGTCCTCGCCAACTGGTATCCGGCGGTCGGCGTCATCTGCCTGATCGTGTTTACCGTGCTGGCGACGCTGCTGCTGCTGCGGTTCTGGGAGATGACCGACCCGATGAAGGCGATGGGCATGCGCAACGGCTTTCTCGCCAACATCGCCATCGTCGGCGGGCTGCTGCTGTTGTTGCAGAACGTGATGTGACAGCAGGCGCCGGGCCGGAGACAATGCGGTTTCCGGCCGGCGGCGGGCCTGCGTGCCGGACGGTATCCGGCGTTCGCCGGGCGAGGGTTTAAGAGATATCAGGTCGTTTCATGATCGGACGCTACGGGAGGGTCATCATGCAATTGGTCAAGCTCAGTCGCCGCAGCGCCCTGAGCGGCGCGGCGGCACTCGGTGCGGTCGGTATCAGCGGCATCGGCGTCGGACGTGCCGCGGCGCAGACGGCGGCTCCTTCGGGCGGCGCAGGCACGCTGCCGGCGCGTGCCCATGTCGTCATTCGCGGCGCCTATGTGATGACGATGGACAAGGCCGGCGACATCAGAAACGGCGACGTGCATGTCCGCGACGGCGCCATCGTCGCCGTCGGCGAGAAGCTGGATGCGCCGGGCGCCAGCGAGATCGACGGGCGCGGCACCATCGTGCTGCCGGGTCTGGTCGAAACCCACTGGCATATGTGGAACACGCTGCTGCGCTCGCTCTCCGGCGACAAGCCCGAGCGCGGCTATTTCCGCACCACCGCGGCGCTCGGACAGAAATACGAGCCCGGCGACATGTATCAGGGCACCCGTCTCGCCGCCGCCGAGGCGATCAATTCCGGCATCACCCATGTCCATAGCTGGTGCCACAATATCCGCTCCGCCGAATACGCCGAGGCGGATATCCGGGCGCTGCGCGAATCCGGCTTGCGGGCGCGTTTTTCCTACGGCCCGCGGCAGGGCCAGCCGAACAGCGAGGTGATGAACCTGCGCGACCTCGAACGGCTCAAGGCCGACTGGCAGAGCCACTCCAACGGCGGCCTGATCAGCCTCGGCATGGCCTGGCGCGGGCAGGGCGGCAACAACCCGGCGACGGCGATTCCTGAATCAGTCTGGAAGGCGGAGCTTGAAGCCGGTCGCGCGCTCGGCCTGCCGATCTCCGTGCATGCCTCCGGCTCGCGCGCCGTTGCCGGGCAGATCGATGCGATCGACAAGGCCAACCTGCTCGGCAAGGACATGCAGCTCATCCACGTCGCCTTTGCCAGTGACGCGGCGATCCAGGCGGTGGCGAAGGCCGGCGCCTGCGTCAGCCTGTCGCCGTTCTCGGAAATGCGGATCGGCTTCGGTCTGCCGAAGGTGACGGAATTCCTGACGGCGGGCGTGCCGATCGGACTGTCGGTCGATACCGTCGAATTGACCGGCAATGCCGACATGTTCGGCATCATGAAGCTGTTGCAGAACGTCGAGAACGGCAAGAGCGAGAACGAGTTCAAGCTCGGCGCCCGCCAGGTGCTCGAACTGGGAACGATCGGCGGCGCCCGCTCGATGGGGCTTGCCGATATCACCGGCTCGCTCGTCCCCGGCAAGCGTGCCGACCTGATCGTGGTATCGACGCGCGACGTCAATCTCGGCGTGTTCGGCGATCCCGCGCATATGCTGGTGACGGCGGCGCAGCCGGCGAATGTCGATACCGTGATGGTCGACGGCCGCATCCTCAAGCGCGA